>Ga0247727_10004043_pt1 | contig 31628 bp, 32 predicted proteins | sample WisWelCaveWW1625_FD_202498 | JGI IMG/M metagenome (GOLD analysis project Ga0247727, IMG submission 202498) | Biofilm microbial communities from Wishing Well Cave, Virginia, United States - WW16-25 | ecosystem: Environmental > Aquatic > Deep subsurface > Groundwater > Cave microbial mat | place... | reverse complement strand
TGCCGGTGGTTGGTGGTTGCCGGTGGTTGGTGGTTGCCGGTGGTTGGTGGTTGCCGGTGGTTGGTGGTTGGTGGCCAGTGGTCGGTCGTTCTATTTTTCCCAGCCATATCGCCCAATTAGTTTCACAAACTGGCACGCGCCGAAGTCTTCGGTTGTCGTTCCTTCCTCGGTGCGCGTGACTCGAACCAATCGTTGCTCCTTCTCGTCGCCGACCGGGATCACGAGGTGGCCGCCGATTGCGAGTTGATCAACCAGCGATTGTGGGACGTCGGGCGCGGCGGCGGCGACCAGAATTCCGCGATACGGCGCAAACTCGCTCCAGCCATACGTGCCGTCGAAGCATTTGATCGTCGCGTTGTGAACGCCCAGCTCGCGCAAACGATTCTGCGCCTCGCGCGCAAGCTCCGGGATGCGTTCGAGCGCGAAGACCTGCCCGGCGACTTCGGCCAGCACCGCCGTTTGGTAACCCGATCCGGCGCCGATCTCCAGCACGCGGTCGTCTTTGGCCGCTTCGAGCAGTTCGGTCTGTTTGGCGACGATGAATGGTTGCGAGATGGTTTGATTGAATTCGATCGGCAGCGCGTGATCGCCGTAAGCGTGAGCGCGCAACGCTTCGGGCACGAACAGATGGCGAGGGATTTTTTCCATGGCGGCGAGCACGCGCTCATCGCGGATGCGGTAATGATTGCGCAACCGCTCGATCATCTCGGCTCGCGCGCGGGCGTGGTTGGGGCTGTCGTGTCCGTTGCCGAAATTAAGGTTGGGCATTGAACGAATAAACATTGCGGGCACGCAGCATCTCCAGCGTGCGGTAATCGGTCAAATCAGTTCTGAGCGGAGTGATGGAGACCAGACCTTCCTCGACGGCTGCGTAATCGCTGCTGCGATCCTCCTTCCACGAAAGCTTCTGAACGCCTATCCAATAATAAGATTTGCCGCGCGGATCAACGCCTTCGACGATTTCAGGAGTGGCCGAAGCCACGCCCTGATGCGTCAACCGCGCTCCGCGAATCTCTCCGGGCGGGATGTTGACGTTGAGGATCGTCCCTTCGGACAACCCTTCGCTCAAAACCCGCCGCGTCAGATCGGCGGCGAAATTCGCGGCGTGGGTGAAATCGCCTTCACGCGCGGTCAGGCTGACGGCGATGCCGGGCAATTTGAAGATCGCGGCTTCAAAAGCGCCGGCGACAGTGCCCGAATACGTCACGTCGTCGCCGAGATTCGCGCCGTGATTGATGCCCGAAACGACGATGTCGGGCCGGTGGGGCAGGATATTCGTCAGAGCCAGCATCACGCAATCGGTCGGCGTGCCGTCAACTGTGTAGCGCCGCTCGGCGATCTGGCGCGCGCGCAGCGGGCGAGTGAGCGTCAGCGAATGCGCCGTCGCGCTCTGTTCCGAAGCGGGCGCAACCACCGAGACTTCACCCACCGCTTCGAGCGCTCGGACGAGCGCGGCAATTCCACCGGAAAAATATCCGTCGTCGTTCGTCACTAAAATCTTCGGCATAACAACATAAGATCGAGTCATTCGGACAAATTCAAAGCCGCATCTTTACCCATCAACGCGGCTCAAGGCAATACCCTCACCAAAATTAGCTCCCGGTTGTATAATCGCCGCGCCTATGACACCGAACGCGAACCCGTCAATGGCCGGCTCTCAACGCCCACGGCGAATCGTCTTGCAGGTCATCCTGCTGGTCGCCGCGGCAATCGCCGTGGTGTGGCTGCTCTACGCATTGCGAACGATCCTGCTGTTGCTGGCCTTCACCATCATCTTCTGTTACCTGATTGCACCGCTCGTGGATTTCTTCGAAGGCTCGGTCAAAATCGGCCGGCTGGTTCTGCGCATTCCCCACACGCTGGCCATCATCATCGTCTACCTGCTGCTGGGCGGCGGCGTGGCGCTCGCGCTCGACAATATCGTGCCGCTGTTTTCAGACCAGATCAACGCCATCCTCGAAAACACGCCCAATTACGCGCGGCAACTCGATCAATATGCCAAATGGATTGCCTCGTTGCCGGGCCGTTACCGGTTGCCGCAGAGCTGGCGGCAATCGCTCAACGACGGCTTAACTGCGATGTTTCCCACCGCCCTCGACTGGCTGCAATTGATCGCGCAGAAGGCTATCAACGCGACGAAGTATCTGCCCTGGCTGGTGCTGATTCCGGTCATCGGCTTCTTCTTTTTGAAGGACGCCAAAGCGATCAGCAACAAGTTCCTCTCGACGCTGACCGCCGCCGATCTGCGTTATCGCGTGGCGATCTTCTTGAAAGACGTGAGCGAAACGCTGGCGGCTTACATCCGCGCGCAACTGCTCGCCTGTTTGATCGTCGGCGTCATCGAAGGCACAGGACTGTGGCTGCTCGGGATTTCGTATCCGCTGGTGTTCGGAGTCGCGGCCGGGCTGTTTGAATTCGTTCCCGTGGTCGGGCCGTTGATCCTCGGCATCGTCGCCGTATTGGTGGCGAGCTTTCATTCGTGGCACAGCGCGTTTCTGATTTTTGCCTTTCTGGCGATCTTCCGCGTGATCCACGATTACTTCATCTACCCGCGCCTGATCTCTCAGGGAGTCGAGATTCATCCGGTCGTGGTGATTCTGGCGGTGCTGAGCGGAGTCGAGCTGGGCGGAGTGATCGGGGTCTTCCTGAGCGTTCCCGTCGCGGCTCTGTTGATCGTCTGCTGGCGTCATTGGCGCGACCTGCAGCAGGATCGCGCCTCGCCGCTGGTCGGCCCTGACGAATCGCCGTTGCTGACAGGCATTGACGAGCCGCACCTGATCGAAACCATTATCGGAGAGGATTGAGTTTATGGCCCGGTATCCGACCGACCGCGAATCGCTCGAACGCGATTGCGACCTCGAATTCTTCGTCGCGGGCGGCCCCGGCGGCCAGCATCGCAACAAAGTCGAGACCGGCGTGCGATTGACGCACCGGCCTTCGGGCACCGTCGTCACCGCAACCGAACGCCGCTCGCAATCGGCCAACCGCAATGCGGCTTTCGAGCGGATGGCCGAGAAGCTCGAAAAGATGCAGCGCCCACGCAAAGTGCGCAAGGCGACCAGACCGACGGTAGAATCGAAACGCAAAAGATTGGAGGGCAAACGCAAACAGAGCGAGCGCAAACGTTCACGGTCGAAAAGGATTGATGAGGAATAGTCCTGGGTGCGCACACAAGCTGCGTGCGCACCCAGGACTTCAACGCGCGCCGGCGGCCTGCGTCTTCTTCTCCTCGGTCGCAGCCTGCATCGGCGTTACCTCGAAATTGATCACGCGAAACACCAGCTCTCTGAAATCGTTTGGCGGAAGCACCCTTCGCGCATCGCAGGCGAAACGTATCGCGTGCTCGCCCGGCGGCAGCGTGAAGTTGCGGGAAAACTGCTGCCCCTTCCAATCAACCTTCAGCTTCCCGGTGAAAAACTGGCTCGCCACTTCGACCGTCCCGCCGTTGTCCGCGGCCAGAATCATCTCCAGCTTCACCTGCTGGTCTCTGGAAGTCCGATTGACCAGCTTCATCAGCCCGCGAGCGCCGCACCAATGCCAGCTTCTGTTGTCCTGACCGAATTCGAGATCGGAAAAACCCGTTTGCCACACGGCGATGAGCGGATGCAGAGCCGCTTCTCGCCGCGCCGCCCATTCCTCCTGCGGGTATTTCTCTTTCAGCTTCTGCTGATAGCTTGCCAGATCGAAGAAGACCAGCCGCTGGTTGGGGCTGATGACCGGCGCGGCGGACAATGCGCTCGACAACTCACTCTCGACCTTCGCTCCGTTGTCGTAATAACCGAAACGATCGAGATAGACGCCGCCGAAACCGGCCCAGGCCAGGGTCTCTGCCATCTCCGGCGCCGGCTTTGCCGCTACATCGCGCAACCAGACGTCGCCTTCGCGCCCCTTGATGGTTCCGTAACTCCACCGCAACTGGCGGCTGTGCAGAAACCCGCGCACCAGATCGTAATCGCTCATCTTGTTGACCTTCGGATTTTCGGGGAACGACATCACGGGCAATTGGAAGATCATCGCTCCCGGCGGAACGGCAGCTTCGAGCTTCTTCACGAAGACTTCGTCGCTCATATACTCGTCGGTCAATCGCCGGTAATCGGGACGGAAGCGCGGGCTGATTTGATCGAGCAGGGCGAAGATCAGAATTAACGCGAGAGCCGCGTGAAAAGCTATTTGGCGGGTTCGCGATTGCAAATGACGTTCGGAAAATTTATCAAGCCACAGCGCGACGGCGAACAAGGCGAAGAAGGCGATGAAGATGCTGATCCGGTTGTAAGCCCTGACCTGCGGCAATCCGAAGAAGGCGACGAGCGTTCCGAATCCGCCGATTACGCCCAACAGCAATCCCGCGCCGGTCAGAAAACTCAAGTGATTGAACAATCCATTCGCGCCATCGGCGTTCAACCGCCCGATTTCAGGCTTGCGGAAAAAGAGCCACCACAGCAGTCCCAGAAACCCCAGGCTGCCGACGACGCCCAGCGATGCATCGTCGTTCTCGTTGATCAGCGGCCGCATGTTGTAATCAACCTTCAAATCCGACAGCGATTCGATGCGGTGCCATCTGACCGGCAGCAGCAGTTGCGCGATTCGCAGACCGTAGACATCGGCTTCGCCCGCCAGCCGCCGCACGAAATGCACGCTCCCCTGATCGGAAAATTGCGTGATGCTCGGCAGCAGATTGATAGCCACCACGGCGAAGATCAATGCGCTCAAACCAGCCGGCAGCAGCAGCGCGCGCGCATCTCTCCTGCGCAACGCCGCGAGCAATCCGGCTACGAGCAAAAAGAAACACGCGAAGAAGGCGTAGTAATAGCCGGACGAGCCGATGAACAGGCAGATGATAGAGCTGACGATCAGTTTCGGATCGCGCCAATTCACGCGCAGCCGCTTTGTTTCGCCGTCAAGCAATGACAACTCGTCGCGGCAAATCCACAGCGCCATCATCACCGCCAGTGGGACGAAGTAATAAGCCGACAGGAAGAGATGATGCTGGCCGCGCGTGAAGTGAAAAGGCAGAAACGTGTAGAGCAGGCTCGCGAACACGGCCACGCTCCACGAAACGCCGAAACGCCGCAGCACGAACAGTGCGCTCACGACCGTCAGCGGGAAACCAAGAAGGAAGAAAAAGTTGAGCGCGAGCGGATAATGCGAGGTGACGAGCGAGAACGATTTCAGCAGCAGAAAATAGAAGTTGTTGTCCGAGCTGGGCACATCGCGCAGGTCGAGGTTGCCCGGCGCGGCCAATGATTCGTTGTCCAGAAACCATCCGTGATCAACTACTCCTTTGACCGCCAGGTGGTAAAACATCGCGTCGCCCTGATAGGTGAACGGGATGCGGAAGTGGGCGCGCGGCAAATCCATAGCCCAGACCAGGATCAAAAAGCACAAGGCGAGCGCCGCCGCGTAACCCAGCAGGTTCTGCGCCTGCGACCGTTGCAGGACTCCGGATTTGATTGCAAGACGATCCGCGATGGTTTGCGTTTCAGTCGCCATCTTCTCTTTCTCCCGCTTCTATCGTTGACGAATAGAAATGCCCGAACCGGCGGTGTTGGGCGCAGTTTACGCTTGCCCGGATGCATTGCCAAGCCTTGCGCCAGCCGGTACAGTACCGCGCGCGCACGCGGTACTGTACCAATTATGCAGACCGAAGATTACGAATATCTCTACCAGCTCGAAGAAAACTTCTGGTGGTTCGCCGGGATGCGCGAAATCACAGGCGTTCTGCTCGATCCGCTGTTGCCACCGCGTGATCGCGTGATTCTGGACGCAGGTTGCGGAACCGGAGGAAACCTCGAATGGCTGGCGCGCTACAGCGGCAACGGCTGCATCGTCGGCATTGATCTGATCCCAACCGCGCTGGAATTCTGCCGCGAGCGCGGTTCTCAACGCCTCGCCAGAGGCTCGGCGACCGACCTGCCATTCGCCGACGAAGCGTTCGATCTGGTGACGAGCTTCGACGTGCTGGTGCAGATTCCGGGCCGTGGCGCGGATGAACGGGCGATGCGCGAGATGTTCCGGGTGTTGAAGCCCGGCGGCGTCGCCTTCGTGCGCGGCGCGGCTTTTGAATGGATGAAGAGCGGCCACGACCTGGCGCTCGGCACTCAGCGGCGATACACGCTCGATGAGTTGTGGGAGAAGCTGACGCGCGCGGGGTTCGAGGTCCTGCGCGAGACTTACGCCAACAGCCTGCTCTTCCCCATCGCCGCCGTTCGCCGCCTGGCGCTCAAACGGCTGGGACTTGCCGGCAGCGGGTCGGATGTCAAACCGCTGCCGCAAAACCTGCAATGGCTCAACCGCGTCCTGACGAATGCCCTGCGCTGGGAAGCGAAAAGATTGCGCGATCCGAAGGCGAAGCTGACGGTGGGGTTGTCGGCAATCTGCATTGTGCGGAAACCGGATCGGTACCGCGAGCGGTAGCGAGCGTGGCTCCAACAACGAACCGGCTCAGGGAACCACGCTCGCTACCGCTCGCGGTACTGATGCGCGCACGCACATAAAGCCCGGACTCACTGACAGCTCTTCGTAATCTTCAGGATCGGCGTCTCTGAACTTTTCGGTCGGCCTGGGTTCGAGCAGGCGATCCAGGACGAAGCCCGCGTCAATCAGCGTGTTCAACATTTCGCCGAGCGGCCGGCGATATGCAGTGACGATCACAGGCTGGCCGAACCCGCGCCACATCTGCGAAAACAACTCACGCTCGAAGTAATTGGCCGTTTTGCCGAGCATAAAATCCGCCCGCGGATGCTCAACCGAAAACACGAACACGCCGCCGCCGCGCAGCAGGCGATGAAACTCCCTGAAGACTTCGTCCCAATTGGGCACGTAATCGAGCGCGAGCGGGCTGATGACGAGGTCGAACGATTCGCCGGCGAGAAAATCGAGCGGCTTTCCCAGATCGGCCAGATGGAACCAGGCTCTGTCGCCGAGGCGTCGCCGCGCGAACTCCAGCATCTTCGGACTGGCGTCAACGCAGACGACTTCGGCGCCGCGACGGACAAGCTCTTCGGCGTAAACGCCGGGGCCGCATCCGGCGTCGAGGACCCTCTTCCCTTTCACGTCAGGTAGGAGCGAGAGCGTGGCGGGACGTTCGTAGAAGGCGTTGTGGGGTTTCGTGTCTATGCGCGCCGCATAATCCTCGGCCAACGCTTCGTAGGCGTCGTAAGCGAGCGGTTTCTCCGGCATTGCTCAACCTTCGATTGTGGACGGCGAGGTTTGGCGGCGCGAAGCGAAGGTCAGTCGCCGCCACACGACCAGCTTCAGCCAGAGCGCGAAGAAATCTACCAGCGTCTTCGCCACTCGCCGCAGGGTGAAAAATTGCGACTGGCCGTGCAGACGCGGGTAATGATTGACGGGCGTTTCGGTGAACCGGCAGCCCGAACTGTGCAGCTTGTAGATCATCTCGGTGCAAACGACGCCGCTGGTTGAAACCAGGTCAATGGCTTGAATCGCGCGCCGCCGCATCAGACGGAAATCGCAATCCACATCGCGGATCGGCAATCGGAACAGCAGCCGCGCGAGGAATTTGTAGATCGCGCCAAGCGCCACACGGCGACGGTTGTCCGAGCGTTTGATCTTGTAACCGTTGACGACGTCCACCTCTTCGGTCATCAGCGGGATCAGCTTCGCCAGTTCGTTCACGTCGTACTGCCCGTCGCCGTCGGTATAAAAGACCAGGTCCTTCGTGGCGTTCGTGAAACCCGAACGGAGCGCGCCGCCGTAACCGCGATTCTGCGGATGATGGATCACGCGCACCTGCGGATGCTTGCGGGCGAGGGCGTCGAGCGCGGCGGCGGTTCCGTCGCTGCTGCCGTCGTTGACGACAATGACTTCGTAATCGCCGGTGAATTGCGGCAGGAGGGCCAACGCCTGGTTGACCATCGAGGCAATCGAGCCTTCGTCATTGTAGGCCGGGAAAAAGACGCTGAAGCTCCCGCAGTGACGGGAACCGTGATGGACTTTATTCATAAGTTTTCCGCGCGATTTTTATTTTCCAAATTGAGCGCGCGATTTTTAACACACTTCCCGATGAGCGGCAATGATCCGTGCCGCCAGATTCATTAAATTGCGCGGCGCAATCCGCAAGGCTAGAATTCGCCGGTATGGATTTGTGGTTGGGAAAAACCGAAGACGAACTGGTCAGCTTCGCCGAACAATTGGGCGAAGCGCCTTATCGCGGCAAACAGATTTATCAGTCGGTCTACGCGCGCCGTGTGATAGACATCGCCGGGATGACCGAATTGCCGAAAGCTCTGCGCGAGAGACTGAATTCGATTGCCTGCATCACCGAGACTCAGATCGTCAACGTGTTTTATTCGACCGACGGCACGCGCCGTTACCTGCTCAAACTCGGCGATGGGCGCGAAGTCGAAGCGGTCTTCATGCCCGAAGAGCGCCGCGACACGATCTGCATCAGTTGCCAGGTGGGGTGCGCGGTTGGGTGCGGCTTCTGTATGACCGCGCAGTTGGGCGTCAAACGCAATATGACCGCGGGCGAAATCATCTCGCAGGTCGTGATCGTGCTCAACGAAGTTTACGGCGCGGGCAAGAAAGCGCCGCATGGCACGAACCTCGTGTTTATGGGAATGGGCGAGGCTTTCTTGAATTACCACGAGGTGATGAAGGCGATTCGGATTATGGCCGATGAGAAGGGGCTGGGGATAAGCCCGAAGCGAATGACCGTTTCGACTTCCGGCGTCATTCCGCGCATTTACGATTTTGCCAGAGAACCGGTGCGTCCGCACCTGGCGATCTCGCTCTTGGCGACGACGCAGGAGAAACGGACGGAGCTGATACCGATCAACAGCAAATACACGCTGGAAGAGTTGATGAAAGCCTGCCGCGAGTATCCGCTGGATGAACGCGAGCGGTTGACGTTTGAATACGTGATGCTCGACGACATCAATGACTCGGACGAAGATGCGCGGCGGTTGGTGAGATTGCTCAATGGCATTCGCGCGAAAGTGAATCTGATTCCGCACAATCCTGCGCCGGAGCTTCCCTATCGCTCGTCGCCGATGGAACGCATCCTGGCTTTTCAGAAGATCCTGGTTGATCGCGGCGTGCCGGCGTTTATCCGGCGACCGCGCGGGCAGGACATTTCGGCGGCGTGCGGGCAATTGGCGGCGCGGCATCAGGCAAACGGATGAGAGGAGAAAATCATGGCTGAGATTACCTTGGAGTACATTGAAGAGCTGGCAGATCAGCTCTCGCTTGAAGACCTGCAAAAACTCATTGATCGCTTGAAGAACCGTTTACGGAAGTCCACCGAGGACGACACGTCCGTTCAATGTCAACCGTTAGATCTCTATGGCATGTGGCGCGGACGGTTCCCTGACGATATTGACCTCGACGCCGCGCTTCACGAAATCCGCCACGAGTGGGAGAAAGAGTGGCCGGAGGTCTTCGGGCGATGAACCGCTACGTTGCCGACACTCACGCGCTTTACTGGTACCTGATCGCCTCGCCGAATTTGGGCGCGTCCGCGAAGGCGGCCTTCGACGAAGGTAAGCAAGGACAGGCGCTGATCTACATTCCTTCGATCGTTCTTGCAGAGCTTTATTACCTGAACAAAAAGTACGGCGAGCCGATTAACTTCGCCGCCAGCTTCGATCAATTTCAGAAAGGCTCGCAGTTCGTTTTCATCCCCCTGGAAGCCTCAGACATACTTGACTTTGACGCGCACGCCGCCGTACCTGAAATGCACGATCGAATGGTGGTCGGCGTCGCACTGCGTCTGGGCGCGCCTTGTCTGACTTGCGACACGAAAATCATCGGCAGTAGACTTGTCACAATAGTATGGTAGAACCCAACCGATCCGCCAAATTCCGCGCCGCCTTGAAACGCGAGATCCCGATCCTGATCGAGCAAGGCATCCTGACTGAAGAGAGCGCGAGCAGAATCCGGTCGCTCTACGAACTCGACGATCTCGGAAAGGAGTCTTCGCGTCTGCTGACCGCAGTGCTGTTCACCATCGGCAGCCTGCTGATCGGCGGCGGCGTGATCAGTTTCGTCGCGGCCCACTGGAACGAGATTTCGAGAGGGCCGAAAGTCGCGCTGCTCTTCGCGGCGCTGCTCGCGTTCCACATCGCCGGTTACTGGCTCAAGTACAGGAAAGGCTGGCCGCGATTCGGCCACGCGCTGATCTTCGGCGGCTGTCTGGTCTTCGGCGCGAACATCGGGCTGCTCGCGCAAACCTATCAAGTGAGCGGCGCCTGGTACGGAATGTTCGGTGTGTGGGCGCTGGGATCGCTGGCGATGGCGTGGGCGGCGCGAAGCTGGATCACAGGCTTGCTGGTCATCGTCACGTCGTTCACCTGGTTCTTCGGATTCGCAACCGATTATCACGAACGCCTGGCCACGGTTTATCCGCTGCTGCTGGTCGCCGCGCTGCTTCCGCTGGCCTGGACGATCCGTTCGCGCGCGCTCTACACGCTCACCTTCGCCGGCTTCATCGGCGCGATGTTGACGCTGACCTTCGTTCAACTGGACACCAACGGGCTCTCGCTGATTGCCATCGCGGCGGGAGGGTTCGTCACGTGGGCGGTCGGTGAATTTCACCGCGCCACCGGGCGCAGAGGAGAATTCGGGAACCCGGCGGCCAACCTGGGCATCGCCGCGCTCGCCACGGGCGCATATTTCTGGTCGTTTCACCGGGCCTGGCTTTGGTGGAGGGTCATTGACGGAGGCCAATTCCACTGGCTGATTCCTGCCGGCTTCGCGGTTGCAATCGGAGTCGCGCTGATCGCGAAAGCCTGGCCGAAGATGGATGATTTGCAAAGACGATCCGCTTCGGGCGTGGAGTGGGCTTCTCTGCTGCTTTGTCTGGCGCCGCTGCTCCACATATTCGGTGAAGCGTGGCCGACGATCGTCGTCAACCTTGCGGCGCTTGTCGTCGCTGCCGTTTGCATCGGCAAGGGCATCCTCGAAGAACGCAGATTGACCTTCTGGGCAGGCTCGCTCTTCGTGGCGACGCTGGTCGTCTCGCGCTTCTTCGAATACGAGTCCTCGCTGCTTCTGAAGTCTGCGGCATTCATCTTATGCGGCATCGTCACGATGATCGCTGGCATCGCTTACGAACGATTCCTGCACCGAAAGGAGGCCATTGCGCAATGAACAGAAGCATTCTCTTTTTCATCCTGGCCGTCGCGGCTCAGTTTCTGATTCTGGCCGCCGTGCCCGCCCAGAAAATCTACACGCGCGCCGTGGGCCGAAGCGTGATGCTCAAGATTCGACCCGTTGATCCGTACAACATCCTGAGCGGTTATTACGTCACGCTCAACTACGAGATCAGCAACCCAAGCTCGTTCGGCGAATCCGCCGGCAGCTACAGAGGCGAGCAAGTCTACGCCATTCTCGAAAGGCGGGACGACGGCTTGTGGCGCCCGGTCTCGCTGTCGAAATCTTACCCGGCCAATCTGCCTGAAAACCGCATCGCCATTCGCGGTCGCTACTCGTACTGGCGCATCGAATACGGGATCGAAGAGTTCTTCATCCCCGAAACGCAGCGCGCCGAGATCGAGCAGGGGTTGAGGAAGAATCCCGATCAGGCCCGGGTCGAGGTCAAGGTTGATTCAAAGGGCAACGCGGCTCTGGTGCGTCTGTTGATCGGAGATCGCGTTTACGATTATTGATCGGCGGACGCCTGAAATCAGTACCGCGAGCGGTAGCGAGCGTAGCCCCGTCAGTCGGTTATTGATGGAGTCACGCTCGCTACCGCTCGCGGTACTGATTCATTCATCGTTATGAAAACAACCCCCGATTACATTGTTCTGGGCAGCGGCGTGGCCGGCCTGCGCGCCGCCATCGAACTCGCCTGCGACGGGCGGGTGGCGGTTCTGACCAAAGACCGCCTCGACGAATCGAACACCGAATACGCGCAGGGCGGCGTCGCCGTGGCGCTGTCAGACGACGACGAAATCTCGCTCCACGTTGAAGACACGCTCAAGGCGGGCGCGGGGCTGTGCGACGAAAAGGCCGTGCGAGTGCTGGTCGAAGAGGGGCCGCGTTACATCACCGAGCTGATCAAGTGGGGTGCGCAGTTTGACCGCGAGGGCGGCGAGTTGGCCTTCACTCAGGAGGCCGCGCATTCGCGCCGCCGCATTCTGCACGCGCACGGAGATTCCACTGGCCGTGAGATCGTCCGCTCGTTGATCGCTCACGCCAAAAAGAATCCGAACATTCAACTCACGGCGCACGCCGCGACCATCGGCTTGATCATCGCCGACGGGCGCTGCGCCGGCGTGCAGTTCATTGATCCGAACGAGAGTCTGCGGCGAGAGATGTTCGCCCGCGCGGTCGTGCTGGCCGCGGGCGGCGCGGGACAGGTCTTCGCGCAGACCACGAACCCCAGCATTGCGACGGGCGATGGGATGGCTATGGCTTACGCGGCGGGCGCTATGATGTGCGACCTGGAGTTCACGCAGTTCCATCCGACAGCGCTGGCATTGGCGGACGCGCCGCGCTTTCTGCTCAGCGAAGCGCTGCGCGGCGAAGGGGCGATCCTTCGCAACCACGAGGGCGAAGCGTTTGCGAGACGTTACGACGAGCGCGGCGAGCTTGCTCCGCGCGACATTGTCGCCCGCGCCATCGTGGCCGAGATGGAACGCACGAAGACGCGCTGGATGTATCTCGACCTGACCCACCTCGAAGCCGGCTTTCTGCGCGAGCGATTCCCGAAAATTTTCGAGACCTGTCTGAGTTATGGCTTGAATTTGACGAAAGACCAGTTGCCGGTCAGTCCCGCGGCGCATTACGTGATGGGCGGGGTGAAGACCGACACGCACGGGCGCACGACGCTCGAAGGCTTGTACGCGGCGGGCGAGGTCGCCTGCACCGGCGTTCACGGCGCGAATCGTCTGGCGAGTAATTCGCTGCTTGAAGGCCTGGTCTTCGGCGCGCGAGCAGGCGCTGCCGCGCTGGAAGATTCGCTGCCTGCGCCGAACCGCCCGGAATCGGCTCCGGCTGAATTCGATCTTTCCGAGTGGCGGCTCGATCCGCGCACGAAAGGTCGTGTGCAGGAGATGATGTGGAAGAAGGTTGGTCTGATTCGTCGCGCGGAGGATTTGCGAAGCGCGGTCAAGGAATGCGCCAGGATGGCCGAAGAGAACGTCAACGAGCGGACGAAGAATTTCGCGCGGCTGGCGAAGCTGATGGCTGAAGCCGCGTTGTGGCGCGAAGAGAGCCGCGGCGGCCATTACCGCGAGGACTTTCCCTCGCGCGATGACGAACATTGGCGCGTGCATTCGGCGCAGCAGATCAATCAACCGGTCAGAGCAATCGAGCGAGTCAGCGAAGAATGAAATAGAGTAACTGCTCAGAGAGAGGGGTTGGAGATTACGGAACAAACGGAAATTACATAAGGTTTTTCCGTTCTTTCCGTTTGTTCCGTAATCCTCTTTGCTTGTTCTACCTCAGATGCGCCGTGGCGATAAATTGCGATCCCAGCTCCGACAGGTGCGTCTGCACGTAACGATGCACGTCGGCTGGCGTCTCGAGCGCAATCGCCTGCGCGGCGAGCTTTTCGGCGTCTTCCAGCCGAATCGAACGAACCAGCCGTCGAATCGCCGGGATCGCGCTCGGCGTCATGCTCAGATCGGTCAATCCCAGCCCCAGCAGCATAATCACCTGAGTCGGGTTCGACGCCATCTCGCCGCAAACGTTGATCGGGATGTTGATCTTCCTGGCCGAATCGGCGACATATTTGATCGCGCGCAGAACCGCCGGGTGCATCGGATCGAACAGCTCACTGACGTTTTCGTTTCCGCGATCAACCGCCAGGAGGCTCTGAGTCAGATCGTTCGTGCCGAGGCTGAAGAAATCGGCTTCGCGCGCCAGCGGCTCGGCCATAATCACGGCGGCTGGAACTTCGACCATCACGCCGATCTCGACCTCCTCGGCGTGCTCGACGCCTTCGGCGCGCAAATCTCTTTCGACTTCGGCGATGATCTCTTTCGCTTTTCGCACTTCGTCGAGGTTGGAGACGAATGGCAGCAGGATTTTCAGTCGCGGCTTTCCATCGGGTTGCCAGGCCGCGCGCAGGATCGCCCGCACCTGAGTTCTGAGGATCGGATCAACGGCGAGCGAGAGCCGGATCGCGCGCAGCCCCAGCGCCGGGTTGCGTTCCGGCTTGAAGCCTTCCAGGTGAAGCTTGTCTCCGCCCAGATCGAACGTGCGGATGACGGCGCCGTCGTCGCCGCACATTTCAGCCAGGAATCTGTAGGCTTCGTATTGCTCTTCCTCGGTCGGCAATCCCGAAGCGGCCTGAGCGTAAAGGAACTCGGAACGGTAAAGTCCCACGCCTGCGGCATTGAAACGCCGGAACGCTTCGATCTCTTCGATCAGCTCGATGTTCGCGCGCAGCTTCACCTCGCGCCCATCGCGGGTGATGGCCGGCAGCTCGCGCTCTTCGAGGTAATGGAGTTGCTGCTCCTGCTGGCGTTCTCGCTGTTCGGCGTAAAAGCGAAGCGTTTCGGGCAGGGGGTTGACGATCACCGCGCCGGTCGCGCCGTCAATGATGATCGTTTCGCCCGAGCGGATATGCTGAGCGATGTCGCGCACGCCGACGACGGCGGGAATGTTCACGCTGCGCGCGATGATCGAAGTGTGCGAGGTCCATCCGCCCGCGTTCGTGACAAAACCGAGCACGCGGCGCGGATCGAGGTCGGCGGCGACCGAGGGCAGCAAATCTTCGGCGACGATGATCGAGTCTTCGGCCAGCTCGTTCAGATCGCGCGTCTTCGTGCCCGACAGAATCCTGATCAGCCGATGCGCGACGTCGGCGACATCCGAGCCACGCTCGCGCAGATAGTCGTCGGTGATCTGCGCGTAGATGTCCAGCAGATAGTTCGACACATCGCGCACGGCCCATTCGGCGTTGACCCGGTTATGGCGGATGCAATCTTCGACCTGGCGGCCCAGATTGCGGTCTTTGAGCATCATCAGGTGGGCTTCGAGAATGTAGGCGCGCTCGGAGCTGAAGGCCTCGCGGAAACGATCCATCGCCTGATGCACCTGGCGCTGGGCCACGCCGACCGCCTGGCGAAACCGTCTGACTTCGGCTTCGACCTGCTGCTTCGGAATGAACATCCGCACGATGCGCCCGCGCGGATCGTCAACCAGGAACGCCGATCCGATGGCCACGCCCTGACAAACACCGATGCCTTCGTATCTGTCTTCGGAAGTTTTCCCGGCTAATCCACGCATCTGTTCGTCCCGAATTTCAAAAGCCGCCGTGGCAGACTCACTCTTCGCCGAACCTGTCTTCGATCAGCAGGCGCAATGCCTCCATCGCTTCGATCTCGTCTGCGCCTTCGGCGATTATTTCGATCATAGCGCCCGGTGTGGCGGCGAGGAGCAGAATTCCGAAAATGCTTTTGGCGTCAACCGTCCTGTGCCGCGCGTCGCTGCGCGCAAGCAGAATATCGCACTCGAAAGAACCTGCCAGCTTGACCAGTTTCGCCGCCGCCCGCGCGTGCAGCCCTAAACGGTTTGTGATGGCGAGAGTGAGTCGTTGCATCCGTTTTTTGGTGTCTGCAACAAAATTTTGCCTGACTACTTATTCGGCGTGAACACTTCGCCTGCCAGATAGATGCTTTTCTTGCCCTGGTCGCACACGCGGCGCGCGATGTCGGCCAGCGGTTCATCCACCTGCTGATCAACCAGTTTGAGGATCATAGGCAGATTGACTCCGGTCACCACTTCAATCGGCGCGTTGCCTAAAAAAGTGCAGGCGATGTTGGTCGGCGTGCCGCCGAACATATCGGTCAGCACGATTACCCCAGCGCCTTCGTTGACGCGCTCGATGGCTTTACCGATCTCTTCACGGGCCAGCTCGACCTCATCGTGCCAGCCGATGGTGACGGCGGTGATATGGCGAATGTCTTCGCTGATGATCGTTTCCGCCGCGCTGACCAGTTCCGTCGCTAAATTTCCATGCGTGACAACCACGCCTCCGACTAGTGGCATAAAACTCCTTGCTGAGAGTGGGAGAGCGGGAGAGCGGGAGAGTGGGAGAGTGGGAGAGTGTTATCCATATCTCCTTGTCTCCCGCTCTCCCACTCTCCCACTCTCACTTCTTCACATCCCTATGCATCACCCGCGCGTGAAGACCGCGGCGGTTGAGATGTTTGGCAATTGCGTTGGCGACGGCGACCGAGCGGTGTTTGCCGCCGGTGCACCCCACCCCGACCGTGACGTAGCTTCTGCCGTCGCGTTGATAGAGCGGCATCAGATAATCGAGCAGATCGCAGAAGCGGTCTATCGTTCCACGCACTTCTTCGCTTTTGTCCAGGTACTCGATTACCGGTTGATCGTTGCCGGTCAATTCCTTCAGCTCCGGCACGAAATGCGGATTGGGCAGAAAGCGCACGTCGAAGAGCAGATCGGCGTCGAGCGGAACGCCGTATTTGAACCCGAAGCTGATGACGGTGATTTCGGTAATGGTTTCCAGGCTCTCCGGCGCGAAGCGGTTCTTGAGCCAGGCGCGCAACGTGTGGACGGTGTGATCGGAAGTGTCAATCACGACATCGGCCAGCGCGCGAACGGGCGCGAGCTTTTCGCGCTCTTCGATGATCGCTTCCAGGACGCGGCTTTCGCCGAGCGGATGCGGCCGCCGCGTTTCGCTGTAGCGGCGTTGCAGCGCGCCGTCGCTCGCCTCCATAAACAAGACCGTCGTCTCGATGTCGTCGCGGCCGCGAAGCTGCGCGTAAACCTGTGGGAAGCTTTCGAGGAACTCTCCTTCGCGGATGTTGACGCCGATGGCGGCGCGCGTGATGCCCGATTCCTTGCGCTCGAACAGATGCACGAAGCTCGGAATCAACTGCACCGGCAGGTTGTCAACACAGAAATATTCCAGGTCTTCAAAGACGTTCATCGCAGATGTCATTCCCGAACCGCTCAGACCTGTGATGATGATGAGTTGAGGGACCATAGTTTTGGGACGGAGAGAGAGAGAGAGAGAGAGAGGGAGGCGACCGTCTCTCCATCTCTCTGTCTCTCTGTCCCTCTGTCTCTCTGTCTCCTGTCAGGGTTCAATCAATCCGTAATTTCCATCCTTGCGTTTGTAGATCACGCCGACGCGATCGGTGTCGGCATCGCGGAAGACCAGGAAATTCTCCATCGCTTCCGAGACCTGCATCATCGCCTCTTCGGCAGTCATCGGTTTAACCGGATAACGCCGCGAACGGATGATGCGCGGCGCGTCTTTTTCAGGCTCCACCGGGGGCACGGGGTTGGGGGCGACTTCGCTGGTTGACGGAGTGTGATGTTTGCGAGTGATGATCTTCCCTTTGACCTTGAGCGCCTGACGCCGCAACCGATCAATCGCCTGCGACGCCGAGACGTACATATCGGTCGTGTCGGACTTGCTGGTCAGAGCGTGATCGTTCCAGTTGACCACGATCTCGGCCAGATGACGATGATGCTTCCCGACACTCAAGATCACGTGCGCTCTGGCCGCGCCGTTGAGCACCGTGTCCAGTTTCTTAAAGTGATTCGTGACGTGTTTTTTAATGGCCGGAGAAACAGAGAAGTTGCGACCGGTGAATTCGATTTTCATCCCAATGCTCCTTTGTTAGGGCCGACTGCCGGGGCTTCGCAATCGGGCGGGTCTGTGATTGGTAAAGAGCTATCGAAACGGGTAGGAATTGAGAGGATCGGTCCTCGATCCTCGATCTTCTATCAAATGACTTGCCGCCGTTCGCGCGATCCCGGAATTTTCATCTGGTCGCGGTACTTGGCGACGGTGCGACGGGAAAGCTTCTGGCCTTCTTTGGCCAGAATCTTGGCGATCTCGTCGTCGGTCAACGGAGAGTGCGAGTTTTCGGCTTCGATCATCTTTTTGATTCTGAGCTTGATGATCCGGGTCGAAACCTCTTCGCCGTCGTCGTTGACCATGCCCTCAGTGAAGAAACGGCGAAGCTCGATCACGCCCTGTGGGGTGTGAGCGTACTTGCCGTTGACTACGCGGGAAACGGTCGAAAGATGCATGCCGATGTCTTCGGAAATGTCTTTGAGCATCATCGGCTTCAGACACTCGACGCCTTTATCCAGAAAGTCGCGCTGGCGGTCAACTATGCGCTCGCAGACTTTGTAGATTGTCTGTTTGCGATGCTCGATGTTTTTGAGCAGGTCTATGGCTGAACGGACGCGATCCTTGATGTAATCGCGCGTCTCTTTCGAGGTCTCTTTGTTCTCCATCATCTGGCGGTACTGCCGGTTGATGCGGAGTTGCGGCAATCCGTCGTCGTTGAAGCGGATGACGTATTCGTCGTCAATCTTTTCGATGTAGACCTCAGGCTCGATGTAATGCGCATCGTGCGGGGCGTATTTGCGTCCCGGTTTCGGCTCGAGCTGGCGGATCAATTTCAATTCCTGGGCCACCTGCTCGACCGGAACGCCCAGGGCTTTTGCCAGCTCCGGCAATTTGTGTTGCTGCAATTGGCCGAAATGCTCGCGGATCATCTTCGCCGCCAGCCGGTCGCCATAACCCAGAGAATTCAGTTGCAGCAACAGACACTCCGGCAGATTGCGCGCGGCGACGCCCGTTGGATCGAGCTGCTGCACCGTCTCCAGAGCTTTCTGAACTGTTTCAATCGGCCATTGACCGAGCGCCGCAATCTCTTCGAGCGAACCATCGAGATAACCGTCGTCGTTGAGATTGCCGATGATCGCCTCGGCGGCATCGCACACATCCGGTTTGGTAATCGTCAGGCGCAACTGCCAGTTGAGGTAATCGGCGAGGCTCTGTTCCGAGCTGAGGAATTGTTCGAATGAAGGCGCCTCTTTGACTTCTGTCTCGCGCGTGCGGTAGCCCGGATCGAGGTATTCTTCAAACGTCGGGCCGAAGTCAATCTCTTCAAACGAATCGCGTTCGCCGATCTCCGGCTCGCGCGCTTCGACGGTGTCGGCGTCGCGTGGAACCTCGCTCGGTGATTGAACGAATTCGACGGAATCCGCCGGCGAATTCGACTCGTAGCCCGCCTCGAATTCATTCGAGGCGGTGGCCGAATAAGCCGAGTCGGATCGCTCGAACGGTTCGACGCTGCTCGTCGGATTTTCCGGAATCTCCCTCGCGCCGTTGGCCGCGTTGCCTGAGGTTTCGCTGAAATCAATGTTCGCCAAGTCAGGGGAATCAGCCACTTCGTCAGGCGCCAACTCCTCGAGCACGGGGTTCTCGGCGAGCTGTTGTGAAACCAAATCGCTCAATTCGAGCTTGGTCATCTGCAACATCTCGATCCGCTGTCGCAATTGCGGCGTCAGCACCAGACGCTGCGATTGATTGATGACGAGTTGTTGTTTGTACGACATAGCTAGCCCGGTGATTGGTGGTTGATGGTTGGTGGTTGGTACACAGAAGCAACTTACCGGCCACCAACCACTGATCACCAACCGCCATTTCACATTCTAAACTTCTCTCCCAGATAAACCCTTCTGACTTCCGGATCACGAGTAAGCTCCTGCGGCGTGCCCGACCGGAAGAGCTGGCCCTCGCTGATGATGTACGCCCGGTCGGTGATCGCCAGCGCCTCGCGCACATTGTGATCCGTGATCAAAATTCCGATCCCACGCGAACGCAGACGTGCAATGATCTGTTGAATATCGTCTATCGCAATCGGGTCAATTCCCGCAAACGGCTCGTCGAGCAAAATGTATTTCGGCTCGATGGTCAACATCCGCGCGATCTCCGTCCGGCGCCGCTCGCCGCCCGACAACGCGTAGCCTTTGTTTTTCCGCACGTGGCTCAAGCGAAACTCTTCGATCAATTCCTCGAGCCGCGCGTGACGCTCGGCGCGCGTCATCCGGATCGTTTCCAGAATCGCCAGTATGTTCTGCTCGACTGTGAGCTTGCGAAAGACCGAAGCTTCCTGGGGCAAGTAGCTGATGCCTAGACGAGCGCGTTTGTAGAGGGGCAATTTCGTGATCTCTTCGTCACTTAACCAGACGCGGCCTTCGTCCGGCTCTTCCAATCCGACAACCATATAAAACGTCGTGGTCTTACCCGCGCCGTTCGGGCCAAGCAATCCCACCACCTCGCCGCGATGGACTTCGATGGAGACATTGTTGACGACGCAGCGGCGGCGATAGGATTTTTTCAGATGCTCCGCGCGCAAAGCGCCGGTAATGGACGCCTGACCTCCGTGAAGCCGGGCCAGCTCAGCCTCTTTGATCTCACGATCAAGAACCTCGCTTACCATTTCTCCCAGTCCTCCTGCTCCATCGGCTGCTCCATCGGCTGCTCCATCGGCTGCTTCATCCGCAAACTTCTCCATCGAGTTTGATTTTACCTCTCGATTATTTTCCGGCTTGAATGATCGGCTTGACCTTTTTGACACCACCTCGCAGCTCAATTTTGGATACGGTGCGTAGTCTTCACCCGCTTCTTTGCGCCGCTTACATCGTTGTTGTCATCATTGGCTTCGATCCTAGCATCGCGTAAATGCAAAGTCAATTTTGCGCTTTTCGTCACCGCTTCGCGCTCGCGGTCGACGATTATCGCCAGGTCGCCGGTGAGCACGGCGGTGTCGGTCGCAGCAGTGTAGACGACCCGGTCTCCGGTCGCGCGGCGCAGCGGCTGCGTCATCACCACGTCCTTCGACGCTGTCAGGCTGACCAGTTTGTGCTCCTCGTCCATCACCGCGTCGGCCACGGCGGCGTCAATCCGGTCGGTTCCCTGGCGGATTTTGACCGAGCCTTCGTAATGAGCCGTGCGGTTCGCGTCGGTGTAGACGATGCGGTCGGCCGTGGCGAAGACGGGCACGACCTGTTTGCGACCTTTCTCGACCTCGCGCTCGAAATCGTAGAAGGCCGATTGGGCATTGCCCCAGGCCGTCATCACGCGCTCGCCCTTGTCCAGTTCCAGGTTGTCCGCGCGGACGAAGTCGTCGTCCTGCCACGCTCGCACGTTGCCGATGTAACGCGCCGCGCCTTCGCGGTGTTTAACCACCGCCCGATCCGAAGCGATAGTCACCGGAGCCTTCTTGTCTTTGAACGGCGCCGACCCGCCGGTTGCTTCGCGGCTGAACCAGGTGGTGCGCACGCGACCGCGCAACTCGCTTTCATCGGTGTCCAGGTTGGCGTCAATCTCGTCGGCATTCGCTCGCGACGACGAATCGAACAACAGCGGCTTGCCGCGCATCGCCACCGCTCTGTTCGCGGCAGTGTACACTCCGCGCGCAGCCGTCGCGGTCCGCTCGCCGTCGGTGAATCGCGCGTCGCCTTCGACCGTCAGATCGGCCACGTCCTGTGTCTGCTGATTGAAATTTGCCGTGAGCTTTTTGCCGGTCAGGGTCTTCTTCAACCGCTTGCCGGATTTGCCGTCCTTGCTCTCCTGCATCGGCTCGAACTCAGCGACAGCGTTGCCGTCAGCGACGAACGACTTCATCGCATTGCCCGTCTCGTAAAACTCCGCGTTGAATTTCGTCGCGCGCAGCTTCTTCTTTTCCGCGTCGGGCGTAACCTTCTTCGGCGTGAGAGTGAGAACCGCGTTGCCATTGGCTTCCGCTCGCGCCAGGTTCTTGCCGTCCTCGCGGAAGAACGCCTGCACGCCGTCGGCTTCGATCACGCGATCCGACGAATCAGTTTGATTGGTCGCACTGTCAGTGGCTTCGATCTTCATCACCGTGCGTCCCTGCGTCGTCACCGATTGGATGTCGCTGCCCTTCTCGCCCGGCTGGTAGGCGATGTCAATTCGCTCAGCCGTGACTTCGCGCGGAGCGTCTTTTTCGAGCGAACGCGCGCGCGCAGCCCCGTTGGCGACTGCGGACTTCAATTGCTGCGCTTCATCGAAGAAGAAATCCATATCGCGCGACTGCGTTTCGGAAGCCTTGCCCTTCTCCTGCGATTTCAAAAACGAATTGCCGCGCAGCTCGATGCGCTCGATCTTCTTCGTCTGCGGGTTGATCACGCCCGTGATCTGATCGGCGCGCGCCAGCTTTTCGCCTTGCGTCACACTGACGTTGCCGTCAAATCGCACCACCCCGTCTTTTTCAATGTAATTGGCGCTGTTGCCGCGAATCTCCACCGGCGGTGCGCCTTTCCTGTTCGGATCGGAATTTGTGCTGACGACGTGCGGTTCTTTGGGCAGGATGAGGTGGCGGTCTTTGGCGTGAAGCGACGCGCCGAGCGATGAGCCGCTGATCTCCCCCTGGCGAAATTGCACCGGTGATTCAGTGCTGGCGACCTCGTTCTGCTGATTGTAAGTGAGCGATTCGGTGGTGACTTCCAGTCCGTCGCTGCTCGTCACTTTGACATTGCCAGCGAAGGTGACCTGGCTCTGGTCTCGAAGGTACGAGCCGCGATCAGCGATGATGCGCACGCTCCTGCCCCGCTCGACGCCGAACGCGGTCAGATCAACCTTTTCAAGCTCGTGCCGCCCGTCTTCGTAAGCGATGTCTTTGGCGGCGAGCAATCGCAGAGTCTCGCGCCCGTCCTCGGTCTTGATGTATCTGTAGCCTTCGACAATCGAAGTCACTTTGCCCGTCAGCACAGGCGCGTCTTTGACAAAACCGCTCGGTGGAGGCTGTTTGCGGGCGCGGATGAAAGCCGCCACGATCACGACAATCGCGCCGATCAAAAGAACGAGCGAAACGATTCGCCCAATCGCAGGGATTTTTTCTTTGAGCATAAATGATTCCTACACCACTTGAATTGCGGGCAGATTATAACATCTATGTTGATCAGTTGCGTGGGACATCCGTGAAGAATGAAGGACGCCGATGACTTGGTTCTCTGCCGTCAGTTTGATCGCGGAACTCGATCAGATTTTGAATCTGCTGAAGAAGATGCAAGGCATCTCGCTTGTCGGGGAGCGGCGCATCGGCAAATCGTCGCTGCTCTACCACATCTTCCTGACAGGGCAGATGCGGCGTGGTAGACTACGGCAGCGTCCCGGACGAAGAGGCGGCAGAGGCTTTGGCGCGGCGCGGCTTGATTGCGCCGCCGCAGGATGCGCAGGGGCGGCGCGGCTGGAGCCTCTTTTCCGAAGCGTTTGAAGATTTCGCAGCCCATCCGCCGTCAATGCCGTGGCGTGATCGTTTGACCCGGTTGCGTCTGTCCTGGCTTGAGAGCGTCGAGCTTTCGTTGTGGCCGCCGAGCATCAAGCTGCAAAGTAAGCGCCCCGCCGACAAGCAGCGAGCTTGAACACAACCGGTGAGACGTTGGCAACGCCGAAACATATTGACATACATATCGTTAGCGTATGAAATTCGTCTGGGACCGCAACAAGGCTGCGGCAAATGAGAAGTGGCACAGGGTGAATTTTGCTGAAGCGCGTAAGGCGTTTGGCGACCCGCAGGCCGTTATCGAGCCGGATGAGGAGCACTCGTGGTACGAGCAGCGCTACCGCTTGATTGGCGCTGCCGGTCGCCGGCTTTTATTCATCAGTTACACCGAGGCGGACGAAGAGACGATCCGGCTCATCTCGGTGCGTGATGTCGAACCGCATGAGCGGAGAAGGTACTATGAAGATATGAAGAACAAGAATGGTAAGAACGACAAGCCCCGCCAATTGGCCAAGGAAGTCATCATTGACGTGACGGAAGCGGATTACCGGCGCATGCAGGCCAAAGGGATTCACGAAGATGCTTTGCTCAAGCCAGGCCGACACCGCTTCGTGCGCGGCCTGAACCCATTGATCCGCGCCGGCCTGCTACCGGCAACTCCACCAAAGAAGGTGCGGATCTCGATTCTGCTTGATGAAGACATTGTCGAACATTTCAAACAACGCGCTGCGGCGCCGAACGCCCTGCCTTACCAGACACAAATCAACAACGAGCTACGCAACGTAGTGCTGGAAGACCGTGGCGTCACGGTCGAGGTGGAAGATGAAAGCGCCGCGTTGCTGCTCAATCCGGCCTTTATCCAAGCCGTCGCCCGCAGCGTCAAGGAGCAGCTTGCGCAGGAACAGAAGCGACGCAAGAGGGCGTGAACGAACGACCGCTACTGGCCTGGCTGGCATCGGCAGAGTCTGCTTCAATCGAACAAATGGCTCGCGCACTGCTCAAGCCAGCGGCGGAAGCGCGTGGTATGGCCGAACACCTGACCAAAGCCGAGATACTGATGCGCGAAGACGGCAAAGGAGTCTATCGCTTTCAGGTTCCGCTCTTCAGGCAATGGGTGGCGCGCCCCGCGGCGCTCACGGGAATGGAGTTCGACCAACGGCAGGTGGCGATCAGGTAACCGCCAAAATCCGAAACCAGCAAGCGATTCCGAATCTCCCTCGGCCAATAGACACAGCCCAACACTTGCGCTACATTCACCGCGTTCCATCATTCATCACATCCACGGGAGAATTCAGCGATGCAAAGATCGAAGCGCAAAATCTATGACGCCATCGTCGTCGGTTCAGGCGCGACCGGCGGCTGGGCCGCAAAAGTCCTGACTGAAAAAGGAATGTCCGTGCTGGTGCTCGAAGCCGGGCGCGAGCTCAAACCGGAGAAAGATTTCCGCGAGCACACCTGGCCGTATGAATTGAAGCATCGCGGCATCGCGCCCGGATCAAGATACGCGCCGCGCCAGCCGATCCAATCGCGTTGCTACGCGGCGAATGAATATGGCCATCACCTGTTCGTTGACGATCTTGACAACCCGTACACGACTCCCGACGACAAGCCGTTCTGGTGGATTCGCGGGCGGCAGGTCGGCGGGCGCTCCATCACGTGGGGACGCCAGTCGTATCGTCTGAGCGATTTCGATTTCAAAGCCGCAGAACGCGACGGTTACGGCGATCCGTGGCCGATCAGCTACTCTGACCTCGAACCTTACTACGACCAGGTCGAAGATTTCGTCGGCATCAGCGGCTCTTACGAAAACCTGCCGCAACTGCCCGACAGCAAATTCCTGCCGCCGATGGCTATGACCTGCGGCGAGCGGATGTTGAAGCGAGCGGTCGAGAGCAAATTCACGGGACGCAAAGTAATCATCGGTCGCGCGGCGATCCTGACCAAAGCGCATCAGGGTCGCGCCGCCTGCCATTTCTGCGGCCATTGCGACCGCGGCTGCTCGACGCGTTCGTATTACAGCAGCCCCGGCTCGACGCTTCCCGCTGCGGCAAAGACTGGCCTGATGACGCTGCGCCCGAACGCCGTCGTGCGCGAGATCATCGTTGACCCGAACACGGGCAAAGCCAGCGGCGTGCGTGTGGTCAACCAGATCACCAAACGTGATTACGAAGAATACGGCAAGGTGATCGTGCTGTGCGCTTCGACGCTCGAATCAACCCGCCTCCTGCTCAACTCGAAATCCCGCGAGCATCCAAACGGCCTGGGCAATTCGTCGGGCGCGCTCGGCCATTACCTGATGGATCATATGTACCAGATCAGCGCGGGCGGCGTCGTGCCTGCGCTGCGGGGCAGCGAATACGACTTCTCCGACGGGCGGGCGAACGGCATCTACGTCCCGCGCTTCCGCAACATCTTCGACAAACACCCGCACTTCATTCGCGGCTACGGAATGCAGGGCGGCTGCCAGCAAGGCTATTCGTTCAGCCACGCCAAACAGACGCCGGGCTTCGGCGCGGGGTTCAAGCAGTTGGTGCGGGAGAACCCACGCGAGATTCCCTTCTGGCTCGGCGCCTGGTGCGAGATGCTGCCGCGCAAAGAGAACCGCGTGACGATTGACCCGAACAAAGTTGACGCCTGGGGCATTCCCGTCCTGCACGTCGAGTGCGCGCACGGCGACAACGAACGCGCGATGGCCAAAGACGCGCTCGAAACGATTCGCGAGATGGTCGGAGCCGCAGGCTTCCGAATTCAATTCACAAGCTCGACGCCCGCGCCTCCGGGCTTCTGCATCCACGAAGTCGGCACGGCGCGAATGGGCAGCGATCCGAAGACTTCGGTCTTGAACAAGTGGAATCAATCGTGGGAGGTGAAGAACGTGTTCGTCACCGACGGCGCCTGTTTCGTCTCGCAGGGCTGCCAGAACCCGACGCTGACGATGATGGCGATTACGGCGCGGGCGTGCGATTATATTGCCGAAGAGTTCAAGCGAGGCAATCTGTGAAAGGAGTGAGAAGTTATGCAAGCAGTGGCTGAAATCACACCCGATCTCGAAAAGAATTACGAGATCGTCAATGGCGAACCGGAGGAAAAAGAGACGCCGGGAGCAAGACACAGCGGAGTATGCACCAGACTCTCCAGAAAGTTAGGGGCGCTTATGGAGGATAATGCTCTTGGAGAGGTTTACCAGGAAGCGTCATTCCAGATCGACGAGAATGAACGCATCCCCGATCTGGCCTTTATCTCAGCCGAGCGCATCCCAGCCAAAGGCGAGCCGGAAACGAAATGGATTATGATTCCTGACCTCGCAGTCGAAGTCGTTTCACCAAATGATCTGTATGAAAAGGTTCACGCAAAAGCAATCGAGTACCTGGCAGCGGGCGTCAAACAAGTCTGGCTCGTTTCCCCTGAAAATCAGACGATCACCGTTTACCGGTCTGCAACTAACGTCATTGCTTTTCCAGGCGACAGCGAACTGGTCAGCGAAGACCTGCTGCCCGGCTTTCGCTGCCGGAGCGACATTTTCAAGCACCCGGCGAAATCTGCGCAATGACCCGTTTTTATTCCGGCGCGTTGCCGGAGAATCACAAGCAAGCGAGGAGGTATCAGTTATGCGCTCAGCAAAGATAGCCCTGTTGCTGGTTTTCGTTCTCCCGGCTTTCGGCATCGCACAGACGCGCGATGCCGCCATTGCCGAAAAATCACCGTCAGCAGAAGCCGCGCGCGCCGAAAGATTACTCGCCAAAATCCGCGCGGCGCTCGGCGGCGAGGCCAATCTCAAACAGGTGCGCAGCCTTTCCCTCTCGGGCGAGTATCGCCTGCTCGGTCCCGCGGGCGAAATCGCGGGCGAGATAAAAATAGACCTGCTTGCTCCCGGCAAATTCCTGAAGAGCGAAACGTCGAACCCTCAGCCGATGGCTAGGCTGACGCTGCTGCAGGCGGTCAATGGCGATCAGGTCTGGTTTGACCGAAAGTTGAGCCGCATGGTTGCAGACGATGGCTCCAGCGAGGCCACCAGAGGGCAGACCGGCCGCACTACGCCGATAAACACCGGAACCAGCGGAATGAGAGGCACGGTCTCGGGCACGATGACTTACCGCACCGACGCGCCCGGCAGACGCACCGATACACGAACCGTGCTCGGGATGCAGATACCTACTCCGGTCGGAAATGACCGGAATACCTCCATCAGCAAGGTGGAAGAAGCGAGGGAAGCGTCCGCGCAAAACTCGGACAGAGCCAATCGCCCGCCCGGCATCGAAAATCCCGACGTCAAATCCGCTCTGGAAAAACAACTGCGCAAGGAGTTCGCCTGCCTGATGTTCGGCTGGCTGCTCACGCCGCCATCTTCGTTCCCGCTCGAATTGATCTACGCCGGCGAGATCAAGGCCGAAGAAGGCATGGTCGAAGCGATTGAGATGGCCGGGCCGGATGATTTCGCCGCGCGGCTGTTCGTTGATCAGGCGTCATCGCGTCCGCTGATGCTCAGCTACCGTGAGATGGTTCGCCGCAGCACCGGATATGTCGTCTCTGCCGACGGAAGCAGTCAAAGCAGCGAGAGCAAGCCAGAAGATGCCGAGGAGATCGCCGTGCAGCTTTACTTTGCAGACTACCGCCCGGTGAGCGGCGTGCTGCTGCCCTTCCAGATCGTCAGAGCCGTCAATGGCGTAGTGATCGAAGAGTGGAAGATCGAGAAATACAAGATCAATCCCGATCTCAAGCCGAAGAGGTTCGAGAAGAAGTGACGCCGGTTGCCCGCCGCGGCGCGCAGCGGTTCCGGCGACTCGGACGGTCTTTCGTCGCAGACTTATCGAACCGCGCCGGCCCGCTGCAACGCTTCGCGAATCTGGAAATTGGTCGCGCGCGTCAGCGTTTCAGCATCGAGCAACCGCTCCATCACCAGTCCGTCCTTGCCGATGATGTAAACGGCCGGATACGGAATGCCCGGCTTGAACTCGGAAGGGTTGTAGACGCCGTAACGCGAGATCGTCTGGTGGTCTTTGTCTTCGAGCAGCGGATAATCCATCTTGCCCGGCCATTGCTCGATCTGACGGAGCATCACCTGCGATTCGTCGTGCGTATCGAAACTGATGGCCAGAACCTGCACTTCCTGCTTCTCCCCTTCGCTCAGCAATGTCTTCAGCTTTCCAAGCTGCTCCTGACAGTGCGGTCAGAAATAGCCGCGATAGAAGACCAGCACGACATACCTGCTGCTGCGATAATCCGAGAGCTTGCGCACCTTGCCGGTTTCATCTTCCAGCGCGAAATCGGGCGCGAGCGCGCCCGGCTTCACGCGATTCAGATCAGTCCAGTTCGGATCGTAGGATGGGGTTGGCGCAGCGGATGGATTTGAAGATGATGAAGATGCCGGGGTGCCGCCGCCGCTTTGACAGGCCGTGATGACGGCCGCAAGCATCAGAAAAACTATGGTCGAGTATGATCGCTTTATCATCGTCGTTTTATCGCCGTTCTATTTTTGAGCCACACGCAGCCCTTCGCGGGCGATGCGGTACGGGACGATCTGGCCTCCCGCCTGGCCGAGCGCGGCTTCGACTTCGGCTCTGCGCCCGCGCTCGCAGTAAAAAGCCACGCAGCCTCCGCCGCCTGCGCCGCAGACTTTGGCGGCCTCGGCTCCGTGACTGCGCGCGAACTCAATCAGTTGATCAATGAAATCGGTGGTGATGCCGGGCGCCAGCTCGCGGCGGCTGGCCCATTCTTCGGCAAAGATCGCGCCAATCTCGTCGAAGGCATTTGCCGTCAGAGCTTCGTCAATCTTCAACGCCGTGTCGCGGATGCGCTCGAACCGGTCGAAGATGCCGGGAGCGTTGTCAATGTGGCGCTTGTACATCTCCCAGTTGTTGATGCCGGAATTGCGCGGCGCACCGGTGAAACAGAGCGCGACGCGGCGTTCCAATTCATCCAGGTCGGTGACCACCTCTTCGCGCGTCACGCCTTCGATTTGCAGCCTGACGCGCGAGACTCTGCCATGCACGGCGGGAAAATAGTCCTGATAACCGGCGGGCACTTTCAGCACCTGCGTCTCGACGTTGATGGCGATGAATGGCAGTTGCTCCGGCTCGTAACGCTCGCCCGTCAATTGGTTGAGCGCGCCGCAAACGGCGATGTTGAGAGCGGACGATCCGGCCAGCCCCGCGCCCGCCGGAGCCAGGCAATCGGTCGTGATGTTCAGACCGGTCTGCGGTTTGAAGAAGTAGATGAGCTTGGAGATCAGCGACAGCTCGTCGTCGCCGCGCAACCCTTCGAGCGAATCGGCCTCGACCTTCACGTGGCGATCTTTCGATTCGACCACGAACCGCCCGTCATCGCGCGTCTCCAGGCGGCAGCGGGCGTAGCGGTCAATGGCAAAGTTGATCGTTTGAGAATTGTCGTGAAAGAGGTAGAGCGGCCACAGGTCAATCGTGCCTCCGGCCAGATCAATGCGCGTCGGCGCCTGTGATTCGATGATCAATGATAAACCTCCACATCAAAAAGTCCGGCGAACCGCCGATTCAAGGATCGCCCCGGCTGTGCATAGCCTTCTTCACCCTCTCGGCTCCGTCTTTGATCTTCTCGCCAAACTCTTTCGCTCTGATTTCGTGAAGCCGCTCGTGCAATGTTTCGTGCAACGGCAAATGCAATTGCGACGGCTCCATCTCAGGCACTCTGCGGGCGATCACGTAACGCTCGATCAGGTAGAGCGCCAGAGCGACGGCGCAGGCGATGGCGAAGGCCACGAGCAGCAGAATCCCGGCGCGACGGACTCGCCCGATGACGACCCCGATGGCGCCGCTGAACGAAAAACCCAGCCCGATCAGGACCAAAGCCCACGCGCCGCAGCTCACCAGCGTCAATGGCCCGAAGCGGCGGAAACGCATATGTGCAAATCCCCAGAAGACTGCGCTCGCGGTTCTGAGTCCGTAAACGTATTTGACCAGGAAGACCGAGAAGAGACCGAACCGCGCGCACAGGCGTTCCAGCCGGGGCTGCGCGCGCTGATAGAATTCGCTGTTCTTGATCCTCTCTTTGCCGGTGTAACCGATCAGGTAGCTGATCAAATCGCCGATGAAGCCGCCAAGAGTGCTGGTAAGCAACGCTTCGCTGAAGCTGAACAACCCGTAATGCGCCAGGACGCCGGCGAAAAGCAGGGTCAGGTCGCCCTCGATCATTACGCCGAAGAAGACCGCCCACAGACCATATTCTCTGATCAAATCTTCGATAAGCATTGATCAAGGATCAATCATTGCGCGCGCACCGGAGCCAAAAGACCGGCGACCCGTTGCGCTGTCCTGCCGTGACGATTGGTTAAACGCTTTGCCGAATGTCGAGCGGTGGAATCATCCCTTTGACGCTTCACTAAAAACAAAGCTCGCTTTTCGCGACCGGACGTAGCCCTGCAGCCTGGCGAGCGGCGTAAAGATACTTGAAGGCCTTTGACATCGCAAGGCACGCACACTTGAGAGCCGGGCAATTACGACCGGGTCAAAATTGACAGCCCGGCGAGCCGTTGTTATAGTCCGCCGGCAGGTGAACGCTATGGCACAGACAAGCTCTTCACAACCATCACCTCAAGTGCCTGCTTACAAGTCAGCCCTGCTTGGAGTAGATTTGGGCAGCAACCACATCCGCATCGGAACCGTTGACCGCACGGGCGAGGTTCTGGCGTTCCGGCGCGAGCCTTACTCCGCCGAGGCGAAGGAGAACCCGCGCTCGCTCGCCGATCACATCCTGTCCACCGCCAAGCAGATGATTGACGAACAGACCGCAACCGCGCCGGTTTCGGCCATCGGCGTGGCATTCCCGGGGCTGGTCAATCAGCAGACGCGCCGCGTCACCGAAATTTGGCAACTGCCGAGTCTGGCCGGGATTGATCTGCATCGGGAATTGACGCAGGCTTTCGGCGTTGCGGCGCATTTCGACAGCAACGCGAATGCGGCGGCATTTGCCGAGATGACGAAAGGAGTTGCGCGCGGCGCGAGCGACTGGCTCTATCTGCACATCGGCGCGAATGTCGGCGCAGGTCTGGTGCTGGGCGGACGGCTGCAACACGGCCGATCGGGCCTCGCCGGCGCAATCGGAGAGATGAGCATTTACGCCGAACATCTGGGCGGCTCGGTGCAATTGCAAACGATGGTTTCCGCCGAAAGCATCGTTCGCCGCACGCGGGAACGCTTGCAGCGAGACAAGACTTCGTCGCTCTCAAAGCTGGGAGCGATGGGCGGTTTCACCTACGACGACATCATCGCCGAGGCGCACGCGGGCGACGATCTGGCAAAAATGATGCTGCAACGCACCGGAGCTTTCATCGCCATGGCGATTGCCGAAGTGATCAGCCTGCTCAATCTGGCCATGATCGCCGTCGGCGGCGCGCCGGCCGGACGCCCCTTCCTGGTCTCATCCATCGCCGAGGAAGTCCGCCAGCGCACCTTCGCCGCAGCTTTCGACGATTGCCGGATCGTCGCAGCCGAGCTGGGAGCGGAAGCCAGTGTGATCGGAGCAGCGTTGTTGGCGGAGCAGCGCCGCGAGCGGTAGCGAAGCCTCACGCCTTCGGATGCGCCTTGTCGTATACCTCTATCAATTTCTCGATCGAGACGTGGGTGTATTGCTGCGTGGTTGACAGAGGTATACGACAAGGCGCAT
>Ga0247727_10004042_pt1 | contig 31639 bp, 14 predicted proteins | sample WisWelCaveWW1625_FD_202498 | JGI IMG/M metagenome (GOLD analysis project Ga0247727, IMG submission 202498) | Biofilm microbial communities from Wishing Well Cave, Virginia, United States - WW16-25 | ecosystem: Environmental > Aquatic > Deep subsurface > Groundwater > Cave microbial mat | place... | reverse complement strand
GGTCTTGGCCGCCGCGCCGTCCTTCATCCAGAGCACCGGCTCGCAGCCGAGCGATCGCAGCCGGCGCTCGGCGAGCGCCAGGCCGAACGGCACGACTTCGACCGGCAGTTTACCCTTGTGGCCAAGCTTCGGCACCAGCTTGTCCTTGCCGACCAGCACGACGAACAACTTGGCCGCGACCTCGACGATCTTTTCGCGGACCGCCGCGCGGCCGTAGCCCTTGATCATGTTCAGCCTCGGATCGACTTCGTCCGCGCCATCCACGGCCACGTCGAGCGGCCGGTCGCCGAGCTTCATGACGTCGGCCATCGTTTTCAGCTCGATGCCCAGCCCGCGGGCCTGTTCCGCCGTCGCCTCCGACGTCGGCACGCCAGTGATGCGCAGCTTCTTTGTTTGCACTTGCTGGCCCAGCACGTCGACGAACATCTTCGCCGCGCGGCCCGATCCGAGGCCGACGATCATGCCGTCCTTGAGGAATTCGATCGCACATTCGGCGATCGTCAGATTTTTCCAGGCGTCGTTGGGCATTCTGCGTTTTGGAGTGCGGTGGCTTGACACCGCTTTGGTTTCGGTCAGCGACAGACGACAAATCCATCCAAAGCGGTGTCAAGCCACCGCACTCCAAAGGTCACCGTGCGTTCTTCTTCAACTGCTCCTTCGCCGCCGCGACGATGTTCGCGGGATTGAAGCCAAACTGCTTGGTCAGCTCTTTCATCGGGGCGGACGCGCCGAAGTGGCGCATGCCGATGACCGCGCCGTCGAGGCCGACGTACTGGTGCCAGCCAAACGGCGACGCGAGTTCCACGGCCACGCGGGCCCGCACGGCCGACGGCATCACGGCCTCGCGGTACGCCGGGTCCTTTTTGCAGTTGTACTCAAACATCTCCCACGACGGCAGGGAGATGAGCCGGACCTTCACGCCTTCTTTCGTCAGCGTTTCGTACGCTTCGACGCACATGCCGAGCGACGACCCGGACGCGAGCAGCAGTAGCTCGGGCTTGCCGTCCGCGGCGTCGGCCAACACGTAGCCGCCTTTGGTGACGCCGGAGGACGGGGCGTATTTCTTGCGATCGAGCGTGGGCAGTTCTTCGCGCGTGAGGATCAGGCAGAACGGCTCGTGCTGCGCCTTCATAATGATCTTCCACGCTTCAAGCACCTCGTTGGCGTCGCCGGGCCGGAGCGTGATCAGGCCGGGGATCGCGCGGAGCGATGCGACTTGCTCGATCGGCTGGTGCGTCGGGCCGTCTTCGCCGACGCCGATCGAGTCGTGCGTGAAGATCGTGAGGACCGGGATTTCCATGATCGCCGCGAGCCGGATCGGGTTGCGGCCGTAGTCGGAAAAGATGAGGAATCCGGAACCGTACGAGCGAATCTTCGACAGGCACAGGCCGTTCAGGATCGCGCCCATCGCGTGCTCGCGGATGCCGAAGTGCAAGTTTCGGCCGCCGTAGTTGCCGGCGAGGAAATCGCCCGCGGCCTCGGTCTTGCCGTCCGGTCCTTTGTAGTCCATGCGCGTCTTTGTGGACGGCGCGAGGTCGGCCGAGCCGCCGACGAGCCACGGCACGTTTGGCGCGAGCATGTTCAGTACCTTCGCCGACGCGATGCGGCCCGCGAGGCCTTTCGCGTCGGGCGGGAATTCTTTCAGGTCCTTGTCCCAGCCGTCCGGCAACTCACGTTTCTGCATCTTCAGCATTTGGTCGGCGAGCTGCGGATGCTTCGCCTCGTACGCCTTGAACTTCGCCATCCACGCGTCGCGGTCCGCGCGGCCGCGCTTACCGATGCCGTCCTGGTAGTGCTCGTACACGCCGTCGAACAGGCAGTTCTCGAACAGGCCGATGCGCCAGCGCGGATCGTCCTTGTCCGTGTCGGCGGGCGGCGGCGTGCCGTCCTTGAACTGGCAGCCGTAGAACTGCTTCGCCAGGCAATTCGCCTTCCAGCCGAGCGGCTCGCCGTGCGCGTGCGACGTGTCTTGCTTGCCCGGCACGCCCCACGCGATGTGGCTGTCGCAGACGATCAACGTCGGCCGGTCCTTCGTGTTCTTGAACGTGTCGAACGCCCGTTGCAGCATGTCGAGGTCGTTCGCGTCGGCCACGCGCGTCACGTTCCAGCCGTACGCGATGAACCGCGTCGCGACATCCTCGGAGAACGCCAGCGACGTGTTTCCCTCGATCGTGATGTGGTTGTTGTCGTAAACCCAGCAGAGGTTATTGAGCTTCAAGTGCCCGGCCAGCGACGCGGCCTCGCCGGAGATGCCTTCCATCATGCAGCCATCGCCCGCGAGCGCGTACACGTTGAAGTTGAACATCTCGAATTCGGGCCGGTTGAATGTCGCGGCGAGCCACTTCGAGGCCATCGCCATGCCGACCGACGTGGCCACACCGTTGCCCAACGGGCCGGTCGTCGTCTCGATGCCGCTCGTCCAGCGATATTCCGGGTGCCCCGCGCAGCGGCTGTCCCACTGGCGAAACCGCTTCACGTCCTCCATCGGCACTGACGGCTTGCCGACCTGTTCGTACTTCTTGTTCACGGCCTGCACTTTCGTCAGGTGCAGCATCGAGTACATCAGCATCGAGGCGTGACCCATCGACAGCACGAAGCGGTCGCGGTTCGGCCAGATCGGGTCAGCCGGATCGAACCGCAGGTTGTCCTGCCACATCTTGTACACGACCGGCGCCATGGCGACCGGCGTACCGGGATGCCCCGAGTTCGCCTGCTGCACCGCGTCCATCGCAAGCGTGCGAATGGCCGTCACGGCCTTGTGCTGCGGCGTCGATTTCCACTCCACGTTCGGCGTCACACTGGTTCCCACGGATGGCTCCTTTGGTCAGTCGATGTCTAGTCGTGGGGTGGGCCGAGTCTTCGAGACCCACCACTGAATCAATGGGCGACCAAGGTGGGTCTCGAAGACTCGACCCACCCTACCCAGTTACTTGATAGCCGCCTCCACAATCTGCCGCAGCCGGGCCAGCGCCGCGGTCACGTCGGCGCCGACGTGGACGCGAAGGATGCGGCGGCCGCGGTCGGAGAGGACTTTGAAGTCGCCCAGCGCCTGGGCCGACTTCAGGACGCCGAAGCTGAATTTTTCGCCGGGGATCGCCAGGTCCTCGGCGTCGTCACACGTGATCTGGAGGAACACGCCGGAGTTCGGCCCACCCTTATGGAGTTGGCCGGTCGAGTGCAGGAACCGCGGGCCGAAGCCGAGCGTTGTGGCCACTTTCCTCTTGTCGCGGACCGTGTGGCGCAGCGATTGAAGCTCCTTTTCGTTCGCGTCGTTCATTTCGACGTAGGCGTTGATCGCGAAGTAGTCGCCCGGCTTGATGCGGCCCAAGTGCGACTTGATGAGGGCATCGACCGACTTCGCGCCGCCCGCGCCGGTCAGAATCGCGTCGGCGTTCCGCGAGTCGGTCATGAGGCTGATGTTGCCGTCCTTGACGATCGCCGTGTCGGCCGGCAGCGAGCCTTTCGCGGTGTACTCGGCCATCAGGCTGCGTGCGGCGACCTTGGCCTCTTCGACGTCGGGCTGGTTGAACGTGTTGATGCCGAGCACCGAGCCGGCGACGGCCGTGGCGATTTCCCAGCGGAACATTTCTTGACCGATGTCGCCCGCGTCGGCGATGTTGATTCGCACGACGGGGTGGCCGGCCTTTTCGAGCGCGGCGATCGCATCGTCCTGTTCTTTGGAGGGCGCCTTCGTGAGCCGTTCGTAGACGAAGAGCCGGTCGTTCGAGTACGCATCCGGCGGGCCGACCTTTTCGCCGTCGATCGGGATCAGGCCCATGCCCTGCTTCGTGACCGGGTGCGCCTTGCCGGTGGACTCGGCCATGAGCTGTTCGAGCCACGCGCCCAAGCTGGAAATGCTCGGCGACGCGATGACCGTGACTTTGTCGCGGCCGGCCTTGGCGAGCGTGCCCATGATCGCGCCCAAGATGACGCCCGGATTCAACTCCGGCGGCACGCACGACGCGCAGGCTTGGACCATCTGCTCGGTCGAGTCCAAGAACTTGATGACATCGACGCCCATCGCGGCCATCGGCACGAGGCCGAAATTCGACAGCGCCGAGAACCGCCCGCCGATTGTCGGCAGTCCGTGCAGGATCATGCGGAAGCGGTCTTTCTTGGCGATCTCGTGCATCTTGGTGTTCGGGTCGGAGACGGCGATGAACCGCGACCCGGCCTGATCCGCGCCGACCGCCTTGCCGACTCGGTCCATGAAATACTGCTTGAACACATTCGGCTCGATCGTGCCGCCGGACTTGGACGACACGATGCACACGGTCTCCTTCAGATCGACCTTCTTCTCGAACGCGCGGACCTGCGCGGGCACGGTCGAATCGAGCACGTGCAATTCCGGCGAGCCGGCGACTTTGCCGTACGTCTTCTTCCACACTTCCGGCGCGAGGCTGGAGCCGCCCATGCCGAGCAGCAGCACGTGTTTGAACCCGGCGGCCTTCACGTCCGCGGCGATCTTCGTGAATGTCTCCGCGTTTTCCTGCTGGCCATCGACGATGTGCAGCCAGCCGAGCCAACTGCTTTCGTCCTGGCCGGACCAAATCGACGCGTCACCGGCCCAGAGCCGCCGAACTTTGCCGTTCACGCGCCAGTCTTCGAGGGCCTTCGTCACGGCGTCGGCGTACTCACCGACCGCGTACGTTTGCGACGCGAGGCCCGACTGCAGCGCCTGCCGCTTCTTTTCGACTGAGCCAAGCAGCTTGTCGAACGGGTCGCAGAACTTTTTCACCGCGTCGTCCAAGAGCGTCTGCGTGCACTGTTTCATCGAGATGCCGACCTCTTCGAGTCGGGCCATCGTCGCGCGTGCGTCGGCGATGTTCTCGTCCCAGTCACCGACGAGCGTCGGCCGCACGATGCCGGTTTCGCGAAACGCCTTGAACGTGTCGGCCGGCACCGTGTTCACGGTCTCCGGGCCGATCAACTCATCCACGTATTTCGTTGTCTTGTACTTCGGGTTCTTCGTGCTCGTGCTGGCCCAGAGCAGCCGCTGCGGCATCGCGCCCTTCGCGGCCAGCGCCTTCCAGCGGTCGGATGCGATGAATTCCTTGTAGCGCGCGTACGCCAACTTCGCGTTCGCAACGGCCACGCGGCCGACCAAACTTTTGAGCTTCTCGCGCTTCGCCTCGTCCTTCGTCTGATCGAGTAGCTGGCCCGGACCGGCAATTTTGTCGTCGATCAGCGAGTCGATGCGGCTGATGAAGAAGCTGGCGACGCTGGCGATCTTCGAGATGTCGCCACCCTTGGCCGCGAGCTTTTCCAGACCGGTCATGTACGCGTTCGCGACCTTCTCGTACGCCTCGACCGAGAACAGCAGCGTCACGTTCACGCTGATCCCCTCGCTGATCACGGCCTCAATCGCGGGCACGCCGGCGGGCGTCGCGGGAATCTTGATGAGCACGTTCTGCCGGCCGAGCGCCTTGTGCAACCGCTTCGCCTCGGTGATCGTCGGCTGCGTTTCGTTCGCCAGGTACGGCGAGACCTCGAAGCTGATGTAGCCGTCGATGCCCTTCGTTCTCGCGTACACCGAGTACAGCACGTCGCACGCGAGTTGAATGTCTTCGATCGCGAGCCGCTCATACAGATCTACGGCGGTGCCGACGTTCTGTGCGACGAGCGCCCGCAGCGCCTGATCGTAATCGGTGCTGCCGGTCATCGCGGCGGTGAAGATGGCGGGGTTCGACGTGACGCCGAGCAGGCCGTCCGTCTCGACCATCGCGGCCAATTCGCCGGACGTGATCAGTCCGCGGCGAATGTTGTCGTACCAAATGCTCTGCCCGAACTTCTGAACCTCAATCAGCGGATTCGCCATGGTGACTCTCCAAGTTGAAAATCCTTGCGATCCGGTGCCCCCGATTACGTGACGTGCGGGGCACACCGACTTACGTCGCTTAACGCCATCTCTTGTTCTCGCCTTATAACCCGCCACGGTCCGACTCGCAACTGAAAACTGTCGCCTTTTTTCCACGACACCGATTTGCGTCGTGGCAACAATCCAGCCCGCGCGAACGAAACATGAGCGAATCGGCGAGCAGTCTCGACGGAACGAAGTCGGACGCGAGATTGCCGGCCGAAGAATTTCGCTTGCAATTCGCGGCTTCGGTCAGGATAGTAATACTCGTTCCGGTCGGAACGCGAAGTTCTTTCGTCCGTCATTTGCTATTGAGGCGACGAAGTTTCTCGGCTCGGATTCAAACCGAGTCGATCGCCGCCGGGAAGGAGCTGATCACGCGGTTCGCCGTGATTCACTGTCGCAACGACGAGTGTGGCCAAAACAGCTGGGTGCCCGAGAATCGGCTAGGCACGCGCGGCCGTTGCCCAAATTGCGGGCGCGTGATCGCGACACCCGCGTTCGTGCCGCGGGATGAGTTGGTCGAAGGCCCGGCAATTCTGCAGGACCTCGACCGCGTTGCCGAGCCGCTCGAAGTTGGCGTGGTCTAACGAGTCAGGTCCCAGTCGCGCACGCGGCGGCAGCCGCGCCGGCCGGTTTCGGCGGGGTGCGCTTACGAGCCTTGCGTCGCTTCCTCGGTTTGGGCGGCTCGACTTCGCCGCGCATTTCGCGGATGAAGCGCGACGGGATTGAGTCGCGGCGCTTGCCCCACTTCGTGCGGCTCTTGGCTCGCGTGATCGTGAGCCGGTCGCGCGCTCGCGTGACGCCGACGTACGCGATGCGCCGCTCCTCATCGATGCTATCGCGACCGTCGTCGAGCGACCGCTGGTGAGGCAGCAAGCCCTCCTCCATGCCGACCAAGTAGACATTGGGAAACTCCAATCCTTTCGCGCTGTGCAGCGTCATGAGCACGACCGCGTTGCGGTCCAGCTTGCTCGCTTTGTCATTTTCCTCCTCGCGGCCGACGAGTGCGATGTCTTCGAGAAACGCGGCGAGTGCCGGCCGCCGGCTGCGTTCTTCATACTGAGCCAGCGCGTTCACGAGTTCCTCCACGGTGTTCCAACGATTCGTGCGGTCGAGCGGGTCTTTGTAGTTTCGCGCGATTTCAGAACGATAATCGAGCCGCTCAATCAGTTCGCGGAAGCTCGCGGCGAGCGGCGGCTGATCGAATCGCTCGCGCCACGATTCGACGAATTGTCGAAATCCGCCGATCGCCTCTGCCGCCTTGAACGGAATTTCGCCGTCCGAGGCCGCCGCGGGCAGCACGTCCCACAGGCTATTGCCCGACGCGACGGCGCGGCCGAGCAATTTCTCGACGCTTGATTCGCCGATGCCGCGCGGCGGCGTGTTGATCACGCGAAGCAGCGACACTTCGTCCGCTGGATTCGCCAGCAATTTCAAGTACGCGAGCAGGTCGCGCACCTCGCGCCGATCGAAGAACGACATGCCGCCGATCAGCACATACGGCAACTGGGCCGCGCGCAACTCGCTCTCGAACAGTCGCGGCTGCTCGTTCGTGCGGAACAGGATCGCGAAATCGCGCGGCTCGGCGAGCTTCCGCTCGACGATGCTCTTGATCTCCGCGACCACGTGTTTCGCCTCTTCGACTTCGTCGTCCATTTCGAGGAATCTCGGCTGCTGGCCGGCGGGCCGCGTCGCGCGCAGCACCTTATCGCGGCGGTCGCGATTGTGCACGATCAGCGTGTTCGCCAGACCGAGCACGTCGGGCGTCGAGCGGTAGTTGTCTTCGAGCCGCACAATCTTCGCGTCGGGAAATTCGCGGTCGAAGCCGAGGATGTTCTCGATGTCCGCCCCGCGCCAACCGTAGATCGATTGATCGTCGTCGCCCACGACGCACAAGTTGCGGTGCAGCCGCGCCAGCGCTGAGATGATGCGGTACTGCGTGCCGTTGGTGTCCTGATATTCGTCCACCAGAATGTGATCGAACCGCGCTTGCTGCCGCGTGAGCGCTTCGGGGTGCCGGTGAAAGAGTTCCTCCGTACACAGCAGAAGGTCGTCGAAATCGAGTGCCCCGGCCGCGCGCAGCGCTTGCTCGTAGCGGCGATACGCGGCCGCGGCCAACTCGTCGCGCTCATCCTCGATCGTGTCGGCGACGAACTCCGCTCGCTTGCCGTCCAACTTCCAGCGGCTGATGCGGAACAGCAAATCGGCGGGCCGCAGCGCGGCGGTCGGGGCCTTGATGTCGCGCAGCGCCGATCGCGCCGCGCTCTCCTGGTCGTTGCGGTCGTAGATCGCGAACCGCTTCGGATAACCGAGCAGCGTGATTTCCTGGCGCAGGATGTTCACGCACAGCGAGTGGAACGTGCTAATGTGCGGCTTCGTCTTGTGCCGCTTGCCGATGATCGCCGCCGCGCGCTGGAGCATCTCCTGAGCGGCCTTGTTCGTGAACGTCACGGCGAGAATTCGCTCCGGCCGAACGCCCGATCGAATCAAATGGGCGATGCGAACGGTGATGACTCGCGTCTTGCCGCTGCCGGCGCCGGCCAGCACGAGCACCGGCCCGCGCGTGGTCTCGACCGCCTCGCGCTGGCCGTCGTTCAATCCGTCGTTCATTTCAGTTCATCCATGATCCGGCAGTGGCCGGTTCAATTCAGGGTTGCGGTTTCGATTATTCGGCGTCTGGATTTCAAGGGCGGCCAACGTAACAACATCGCCGCGGGCTGAAAATGGACTGTCGAGGAATTCGCGCGGGTACGTCAGGCTTCAGCCTAGCCGTGCGTTGGCTGCCATCGACCAGGCTGAAGCCTGACGTGCGAATCGAGCGATCCGCATGATTGCCAGCGGCGTCGCCGTCGCGTAGCATCGTTCTTTGACTTGACGGTGGTTCAATGATCGGCAATCCGAAACCGCTCCGCTTTCGCAGCGGACGACACGAAAGGCAGTCCGCGAATGCCACGAGACCTCGCGATCGGCAACGGCCGCTTGCTGGCGACGTTCGACGCCACGTACACGCTGCGCGATCTGTATTTTCCGCACGTCGGCAAGGAGAACCACACGATCGGCCGCGCGTGCCGGGCGGGTGTTTGGGTGGACGGCCGGTTTGCTTGGTTCTCGGACGACGGCTGGACGCGCTCGATTCGCTATCGCCAGGACAGTCTGGTCTCGGACGTGACCATCGAGCATGCGGAGTTTGGGCTGCGTATCCACGGCACGGACGCGGTACACACCGAGAAGACAATCTTGTTGCGGCGGCTCGACGTGACCAACCTCGCCGGGCACCTGCGCGAGGTGCGGCTCTTCTTCCACCAGGACTTCCACATTTCGGAAAACGAGATCGGGGACACGGCGGCGTACGAGCCGGTCAACCGTTTCGTGCTGCACTACAAACAGCAGCGATACTTCATGATCAACGGCCGCACCGGCGACGGCCAGGGCATCTTTCAATACGCGACCGGCCAGAAGGGAACGGAGAAACAGCAGGGCACGTGGCGCGACGCCGAGGATGGCTGGCTGGAGATGACGCCCATCTCGCAAGGCGCGGTCGATTCGACGGTCAGCTTTCGGCAGAACATCGCCGCGGGCGCGACGGCCCGGTTCTACTGCTGGATCGCGGTCGCCAGCGGCTACTGGGAGGGCAAGGAGTTGGACTCGTTCGTGCTGACCGGCACTTCGGGCCGGCAGTCCGGGCGCGTGAGCGACGAGCATCTGGCGATCGAGCGCATGATCGACGAGGCGGACCGGTCGAGCCGCGAGTGGGTCACCCGTGCGACGTGCGATTTCGCCGACTTGCCGGAACCGGTGCGCGATCAATTCCGCCGCAGCCTGCTGCTGATCCGCACGCAGATCGACCACGACGGGGCGATCATCGCGGCGAACGACGGCGACTCGATGCAGGCGAACCGCGACACGTATAGTTACATGTGGCCGCGCGACGGGGCACTGGTTGCCCGCACGCTCGACCGCGCCGGCTACCACGACCTCTCGGCACAGTTCTTCCGCTTCTGCACGCGGCTCATGCCCGGCGCCAGCTACTACCCGGACGGCTACCTGCTGCACAAGTTTCATCCGGACGGCACGGTGGGCAGTTCCTGGCACCCGTGGGTGCGCGATGGCCGGCCGTCGCTGCCCGTGCAGGAGGACGAGACGGCACTCGTGCTCTGGGCGTTTTGGAATCACTTCCTCAGTCGCCGCGCGACGGACCGGTCGGTGTTCGACCTCGTGCGCGAGCTGTCGCCGCGGCTGGTCGTGCCCGCCGCGCGGTTCATGCTGATCTACCGCGACGAGCCGAAAGGCCGCGAGCGATTTCATCCGCCGTGCGTTCACGAGCCGACCGGGCTGCCGCTCGCGTCGTACGATCTGTGGGAAGAGCGGTACGGCATTCACGCGTTCACGGTCGCGGCGACGTGTGCCGGCCTCGACGCGTGCAGCCGGCTGCTCGCGCTGGCCGCTAAGGAGCGCTGGGCCGAAGACCGCCAGTGGAGTGAGAAGGCCGGGATTCGCAACAGCGATCAATCGTCGCCCGCCGAATGGCAAACGCAAGTGGTCGATCTCGCCGAGCAGTGCGACGTGGCGGCGCAGCGCATGAAGGCCGCGTTCCTCAAGCATTTCTGGTCGCCCGAGCGACGCAGCTTTGGCCGCATGCTCAATTTCGGTCCTGCCGGCGAATCGTGGCTCGACACCACGCTCGACGCCTCGACGCTCTACGCCATGCTCGCGTTTGACGCCTTCCGGCCGGACGACGCGGGCGTGCAGGACACGATTCGCTCCATCGAAGAACGGCTCTGGTGCAAGACCCCGATTGGCGGCATCGCGCGATACGAGAACGACTACTACCACCGCATGAGCGACGACATCGCGAACGTGCCCGGCAGTCCGTGGTTCATCTGCACGCTGTGGGGCGCGCTGGGCCGTATCTTCCTCGCCGACGACCGCGGGCAATTCACGCGGCCCCGCGAAATCCTCCAGTGGGTCTGCGACCACGCGCAGCCGAGCGGCGTGCTCGCCGAACAAGTCCACCCCTACACCGGCGCCCCCATGTCCGTCGCCCCGCTCACGTGGAGCCACGCGACGTTCGTCGAAACCGTGCTGGCGTACTGCGAGCGATTCGCGTCGCTGGGCGGCGTTGCACAAAAACAGTAGGGTGGTTGCTTGCAACCGTGGCAATCCGGCCGTGCAAAGGTGGTTACAAGCAACCACCCTACCGCTCGCAGACTCGCTGCGTGCGCGGCTCGAACGTTAGATGAGGCAGCATCTGAACACAAGTCGGCTGTAGGCATGCCTAATTCCGCCGTTGGACACTTTGTAGATGGTGTACCATTTTGTCCCGATGGTGTTTTTTTCCAGCGATCGGGTGCTGGATTTGATCGTGTCGCAGTGGTGGTAATCCAGGCGGCAGTTGGCGTTTGGTGTTCCGATGTGGTGATGTGTTCCTCCGCTGTTGTCAAAATCGATTCCGGTGTTCCTCAGTGCCGTTCCGCTGATTCCGTACTGTGTTCCGCTGGGTTGATTGTCCGTTCCGATGCGGAATTTATTGAAACAACAGCGGAATCGAATTGGGCAACAGCGGAAGCAACCAAGAAAGCTGCGGAACGGCATGAGAGTTCAGCGGAACGATCTGGCGGAACACCGGAACGGCAAATGGAGTATGCGGAACCACCCAGAATTACTGCCGCCGTACCCGAGAATTCACCGGAACAACTTCTGGCACCAGCGGAACGGCCGACGGCACCAGCGGAACTGACTCTGGCACCAGCGGAACGGCCGACGGCACCAGCGGAACGTCCTCTGGCACCAGCGGAACTGCCTGGATATCATGCGGAAGCATGCGATCAACGGCCGGAAGTGTCTGTCCCAGCCGCGGATGCTAGTCCACCGACTGCCGCGACGGGCAGGCTGCCAGCGGCGTGACATTGGGGTTTACCCCCCTTGCCTACCGCGGCAGCCGTGCATAGGATTGCTCATGCGGCGTCTTGCGTAGGGTGGTCGCTTGCAACCACCATGTGCCGCGGTCGTGGTGGTTGCAAGCAACCAGCCTACCCATTTCGTCTGGTAAGCTGCGCCCGCGGACGAAACAAGCACCTCGAATGGGCGGACACGAAAATGAAAACATCGGCTCGATGGAGTTGGCTGGCAGTCACCGCGATACTCACGGCCGGATGCGGGGGCAGCCAGCCGGCCGGGTCAGGTGCAACGGCGGCGGGCGATCGAACCGCACGATCGGCCGGTTCATCCGCGTCGCCGTCGTCGACGACGGCTGCCGGTACGAAAGGCACGATCGGCCTGTCGGTGCTCACGATGAACAATCCGTTCTTCAAGGTCATCGCCGACACGATGGCCGAGGAGGCGGCGAAGCACGGCTACGAGGTGATCGCGGTCTCCGGCGACGACAACGTCGCGAAGCAACAGGATCAGGTGAAGGACTTCATCGTGCGCAAGGTCGCCGCGATCGTGCTGTGCCCGTGCGACTCGAAGGCGATCGGGCCGGCGATCCGGGAGGCGACGGCCGCGGGCATCCCCGTGTTCACGGCCGACATCGCGTGCCTGGCACCCGACGCGAAGGTCGTCGCACACATTGCCACGGACAACTACTCCGGCGGCAAAGAGGCGGCCCGCGCCATGATCGAGGCGCTCGGCGAGGTCGGCGGCAAGATCGTCATCCTCGACAAGAAATCGGTCGAGTCGTGCATGCTGCGCGTGAAGGGATTCAAAGAGGTGATCGGCGAGCACAATCGCACGCGCGACGCGGGCAAGATCACGATCGCCGCCGAGTTGCCGGGCGACGGCGAGAAGGACCGCGGCAACCGCGCGGCTGAAGACGCGCTGCAGGCGCACCCGGACCTCGCCGGCATCTTCGCCATCAACGACCCGTCCGCGCTCGGTGCCCGCGCCGCCCTGGAACGGGCCGGCAAGGCCGACCACATCGTGATCGTCGGATTCGACGGCCAGCCGGAAGGTAAGCAAGCGATCCGCGACGGCAAGATCTATGCGGACCCAATTCAGTTCCCCGACAAGATCGGCCGCGAGACCGTGCGGGCGATCATCAAACACTTCGAAGGCGAACGCGTGGAGCCGGAAATCCTGATCCCGACCGCGCTCTATCGAAAAGCCGACGCCGAAGAGGATCCATCCCTGAAGTAACGCTTGCGTCCAGAAGCATGACCCGGCTCCTTAGTCCACCACCTCGCCAGGCTGCAGATCAGTTACCACGTCGCCGCCGAACTTGAAGAACCAATCCAAATCGCTACTGCCAAGCATCGTGTCCATCGCTGCCGCATCGTCGAGCACGGTGGTCCCCTTCTTGAGGAAGAACGACCCGTTCAGGCGCGTCGCGCTGCCCGTGCCATCGCGCAGGTTCTTCACTCACGTCGCGTAATCCCGCGCGGACGTCCACTCGGCGAGAATGGCCGAGAGGGCGGCGTCGTTCGCGTCGTGAGTCGTGGTGCCCGGAATGAGAATGTCATCACCTTGACCGCCATTAAGCGCATCGACGCCTGTGCCGCCGATGAGCAGGTCGCGGCCGTCGCTGCCTTCGAGCAGGTCGTTGCCCGTGCCGCCCAGCATGATGTCATTGCCGTTGCCGCCCAGGACCGTGTCGTTGTGATCGCCTCCGCGGAGCCGATCGTTTCCATTGCCTGCATTGAGCGAGTCGTTGCCGGTGCCGCCGTCGAGCGAATCGTCGCCGTCGCTGCCCTCGAGTGTGTCGTTGCCGCCGCGGCTCAGGATCGTGTCATTGCCCGGCCCGCCCAGGGCGGTATCGTTGCCATCGCCGGCGTCGAGCCGATCGTTCCCCATGCCGCCGTTCAGGCTGTCAGCGCCCTGCCCACCGACAAGGCTGTCATTGCCATCGTTCCCTTCGAGCCGATCGTTCCCACTACCACCAGTCATAGTGTCGTTGCCCGGCCCGCCGAATAGCTCATAAACGCCAGGGCTGCCCGTCAGTCGATCGTTCCCCTCCAGCCCGTGGGCAACGATGCGCCCGATCTGGCTCAACGGAAATGTACCTTTGACCGAGCCGTTGATCGTGACTTTCACGCCACCGCCACTGGCGGCGGCGAACAGGATCACATCGTTGCCCGAAGTGCCGATGGCAACTAAGACATTCTTCACAGGGTCCAACGGGTCCGGGACGAGTGCGGCACTGGCAAACGGGACCACGAATATGGTGACCGGATGGTCTTCGACCTCGCCGTCCGCCGCCTCGCCGGTGGGGGCGAGGCCGCCCGCGGTGCTCAGTCGGAACCGCGCGTAGCTCGTGCCGGAACTTGCGTTCGACGGAACCGCGAAGGTCACGTAGTTGGAGCCGGCCACCAGCGCCAAGCTCGTGGCGATCTTTTCGCTTGGTTCAAAGGATCCGTTGCGGTTGAAATCCACCCAGGCGTCAAGCTTGCAGGGCGCCGACGCGGTCACCGTTGCCCGCGCGTCCAGCCGCGCCACCAATTTTGCTGGCAGCACCACGCCGTCTTCGTCGTCGGGCGTCCCCGTCGTGTCGTCGGCGTCGGCATTGGCCGAGTGCGTCACGATGACGTCGCGGTCGCGGTTGGCGCCCAGGGTCGGCCCGACCAGCGCATGGCGTGCCCCGTTTTCGGTCACGGTCGTCGGATACGGCGCCGGCGCATCACCAAAGTCAAAGCCGCCCAGGTTCTCGTACCAGGCGATCTTGTTGTCACCGGGCGACGCGGAGAGCACGTCCAGGTCGCCATCCCCATCGACGTCCGCCGAAAACACCGAAACGGCCGCCGCGGCGGCGGTGGAGATCGTCCGCGCCGTGAAGTTCTGGCTGCCGTCGTTCTCGTACCAGGCGATCTTGGCGTCAAAGAACGACGCGGAGAGCACGTCCACGTCCCCGTCCCCGTCCACGTCCGCCGCAAACACCGAAAGGGCGCGATCGGCGGCGGTGGAGATCGTCCGCGCCGTGAAGTTCTGATTGCCGTCGTTCTCGTACCAGGCGATCTTGGCGTCATTCTCGGACGCGGAAAGCACGTCCATGTCCCCGTCTCCGTCCACGTCCGTCGCAAACACCGAATGGGCCGCATCGGCGGCGGTGGAGATCGTGCGCGCCGTGAAGTTCTGGCTGCCGTCATTCTCGTACCAGGCAATCTTGTCGTCGTTCTGCGACGCGGAGAGCACGTCCATGTCTCCGTCCCCGTCCACGTCCGCAGCAAACACCGATCGGGCAAAAATGGCAGCGGTAGAAATCGTCCGCGCCGTGAAGTTCTGGCCGCCGTCGTTCTCGTACCAGGCGATCTTGTCGTCTAAGACCGACGCGGATAGCACGTCAATGTCCCCGTCACCATCCACGTCCGCCGAAAACACCGAATGAGAAAAATCGGCGGCGGTCGAGATCGTCCGCGCCGTGAAGTTCTGGCTGCCGTCGTTCTCGTACCAGGCGATCTTGTCGTCATTGAACGACGCGGAGAGCACGTCCAGGTCCCCGTCCACGTCCGCCGCAAACACCGAAACGGGATCATTGCCGGCGGTGGAGATCGTCCGCGCCGTGAAGTTCTGGTTGCCGTCGTTCTCATACCACGCGATCTTGTCGTCATTGTTCGACGCGGAAAGTACGTCCATGTCCCCGTCCCCGTCCACGTCCGCCGCAAACACTGAAACCGGGTCATCGGCGGAGATGGAGATCACGGTCTGAACATTGAACACACCGCTGGCGGCGGCCGGCGGTTGCAGCGTGACTTGGTGGTCTTCCACCTCGCCGTCGCTGGCCGCTCCCTCCGGACCCAGGTTCCCCGCCGTGCTCAGCCGGAACCGCGCAATGGTCGTCCCGTCGATGGCCCAGCTCGGTACGTCGAATGGTAGCGTGTTGTTGCCGTTCACGACCGCCACGCTGCTGGCGATCTGCTCCTTCGGCCCGCCCCACTGCCGTCGCCGTTGAAGTCGAGCCAGGCATCGAGCTTCGCGCCGCTGGGCGCGTTCTGCACATTCACCGTCGCCGTGGCCCCCAGCGCCCCGACCATGAGCGTGCCGAACGTCACGCCGTCCTCGTCATCCGGCACGCCAGTCGTGTCGTCGGCGTTGGCACTGACCGAGTGGGTGCCATTCGACTCCGTGTCCCGATTGGCGCCGAGCGTCGGGCCGGTGATCAGGTGCTCGGCCCCGTTCTCCGCCAGTAGCGTCGGGTAGGGCAAGGGGGCATCGCCGAAGTCGGTGACGCCGACGCCCAGGTCGTAATCGTTGCGGATCTCCGTGGCGGTGCGCGCGCGATCGGAGATGCGGAATTCGTCCATCGGCGCAGCGGCCGGCGCCGCGCAACCCTGGCATTGTGGAAGGCCCGCGTTTTGTCCGTTCTCTTGTTCCCATCCAACGGAAAGCACGAAACTCGCGGTCGCAGGATCGCCGTTATACAAGACCGGTGAGAATTGGTTGATCACAACGCCATCGCTGCGGCTGCCGCGAAGCTGACCATCGACGTAGAACGCCATCTGACGAGTCGCGCCGTCCCACGTGGCGGCAATGTGGTACCATCTGCCCGGATGCACATCGGCCGCACTGGTCGCGATGCTCCGCTCCACGTGTACTTCCACCGCGGGGGTAGTTGGATCGTCTCCCCACTGAGTGAATCGGAGATTATTGCTCGCATCCTTCTCGATCAGCATTGAGTTATTGGAATTGTCACCGGCCTCGAAGAAGGGGTGGAACTTGCCATCGTTTCCATCCCATGCCGGCGGGCAAAAACCTTCGGTACAAAAAACTTCGGATCCGCGAGGATCGAACCAGAACTCCACCGTCCCGCGCGTCGATAGGATGTTGCCCGCGTTCTCGTAAGTGAGATTGCCACTATACTGCTGGTCGAGAGCGCCCCCGATCAGGCCCGCGCTGCCAGAAACGCCGTCGCCCACAAAAACCGGCTCTTCGCCATTCTCGCCGACGTAATAGGGGTAGTAGAAGTCCTCGAATCGCAGCAGCAAGAGGCTGTTCGAATCATTCGGAATCGGCACGGCGCTGAGCAGGGTTCGCTCTTCGAGTCGCTCGAGCGAGAGTGGCGCCGAGCGCAAGCGCCTGCTTGTCAGTCCCTGGCTACGAAGGCTGGATTTCCGCTGCCTCGAATTGTTCCGTCCGTTGCGAAGCAACTTGAACAGCATGATCGGCTCCTTTATTCGAGTTGTGCACGCGGGCCGTTGGTCGCTTCGTTCTACTTGCAACCGACTTGGCAAGTAATTCGAGAGTCAATCGGCTTGCGACGGTCCACCAACAGTTTTCGCGAACTCGTCCCACCTTACCCTGAGGAATGCCGGCTAACAGGCCGCCCTCTATACGAATTGCATTCTGAGTGCGGAGCGGACAAGAAAAATTGAAGAAATGTGAGAATGGTGAGAATTCTCGCTGATCTTCGGGCTGCTACTTGGTGCGAAGTGATTCCCACGCCTCGCGCATCGCGGTAGGGTCGAGCGGCAGGGAGCCGCTCGTGGGATGGATGTCGTGCCCGCTGAGCACGCGAGCAATTCGCCCTAGTTCTTCCACCGGGCGGTCGTCGCGACGTAGGGGCCAGAGCCACACGGCGCCGTCGTCGCTTTCCGCAAGCACGCTTGAGCCGTCCGAGTTGAACGACACGAATCGCACCGGATGAAAGCAATCGAGTGGCGGCGAAATCGGCTCGCCCGTCTCGGCGTCCCAGATTCGCACGAGTCCATCCCGAGTGGCGGTGGCAACGCGGCGCCCTTCCGGACTGAACGCCGCATGCACGACCGTTTCGTTGTGCGTGAGCGGCGCCGTCGCCGGCTCGCCGGTTTCAGCGTTCCAAATGCGGGACGTGAAGTCTCGGCTGGCCGTGACCACGCGGCGGCCATCCAAGTTAAAGGCCACGGCAAGTACTCCCGCGCCGTGTTTGAGCGGCGGAATCAGCAGTTCGCCGGTCGAAGCGTCCCAGACACGCGCCGCGCCGTCCTCGCTCGCGGTGGCCGCGCGCCGGGCGTCCGGACTCAACGCCGCGTGCATCACTGGGCGCTTGTGCGGAAGCGGCGGCGTCACCGGCTCACCCGTGGTCGCATCCCAGATCCGCACCGAGCCGTCTTCGGCGATTCGCACGACGCGACCACCCACCGAACTGAACTCGACGGGCACCGAGCGCTCGCTGTGTCGCACTGGTAAGCCGATCGTGTCTTCTCGTGGCAGCTTCCAGATTCGAGCGCTGCTGTCCTCCGAGGTCGTGATGACGAAGCGTCCGTCCGGACTGAATGCGGCATATCTCAGTGCCGCGGCGTGATTGAGCGGCCCGGCCGCTCCCGGCGCGCCGGGACTCTGCACATCCCAGATCCGAGCGGTGGCGTCGGAGCTGGCGGTCACGAGACGCTGTCCGTCGCGGCTGAACTGCACGTGCCGCACGCCGCGGCGGTGTGCGAGCGGCGCCGTCAACGGCTCGCCCGTCTCGGCGTCCCACACACGCGCCGTGCCGTCCCAGCCGGCCGTGGCGACGCGCCGCCCATCCGGGATCCACGCGGCGTGGCTGACCGTCGAGCCAGGCCGGTGCTCGAGCGCCGGAGTCACCGGCTCGCCGGTCACGGCGTCCCAAACCCGTGCCGTGCCATCCGAACTGTTCGTGACCACATGGCGATCGTCCGGGCTGAACTCGGCGTGCAGCACCGGCCCCGCATGCCGCATGGCCGCGGCAACCGACTTGCCCGTCTCGGCGTGCCACACGCGCGCGGTTCCGTCATGGCTTGCCGTAACGATGCGCCGGCCGTCCTGGCTGAACGCCGCGCACTCGACCCGCTCGGCATGTTGCAGCGTCTTCAGGGGTGTACCGGTTTGTGCATCCCACACCCGCGCGGTCCCGTCAGCGCTCGCCGTGACAACGTGACTGCCGTCGTGATTGAAACGCGCGGAGAGCAGCCGGTCAGCGTGCTGTAGGGGCGGCGTGATCGGTTCGCCGCTCGTGGCATCCCAGATTCGTGCCGTGCCGTCGCCGCAGGCGGAGACGACACGCCGCGCGTCTGGACTGAACGTGGCCCAAAGCACGAATTGCTTGTGCGCCAAAGGCGGCGTCACCGGTTCGCCGGTCGCCACGTCCCAGACTCGCGCCGTGGCGTCGGAGCTGGCAGTGACCACTCGATTGCCGGTCGGATCCCATTCGGCGGACCAAACAGGCCCGTTGTGAAACAGTATCTGGACGAGTTTCGGAGAGCGGTCCAAAAGCAGGCCCAGGCGGATTCGATGGTTCTCTTCGCGCGCGGCGTCCCCTTGGTCCAGGCTCAGAGCGGCGGCAAACCAGTTGATTGCGTGCAGGAAGTCTCCTTCGTCCATCAGCCGCGTGCCGTGGGTGACGTGCATTCGCACGAGTCGCTGGCGACTCTGCTCGCTGGCGGCCTCCGCTCGTCGGCGGTGCAGCTCTTCCTGTTCGCGAGCCTGTTCCGCGGCGGCGAGGGCGGCTTCCGCACGGGCGCGCAGGAACCGTTCGTTCCGGGCGGCCCACCGCTCGCGCGCGGCGGTGAAGACCGCGCCAACCGTCGCGGCGATCAGCAGCAACGCGACCGCGGCGCTCAGACTCGCCACGATCGGCTTGCGGCGGCACCAGCGCCAGAGGCGCTCGACACTGCCCACGGGCCGCGCCTGGATCGGCTCGCCGAGCTGCCAGCGCCGCAGATCGTCGGCCAGCCCCTCGGCGGTCGCATAGCGCTTGCCCGGCGATTTCTCCAGGCATTTCAGGCAGATCGTCTCCAGGTCGCGCGGTAGGTTTGGCTGCAAGCGCGAGGGCGGAACCGGATCCACGGCGAGCACCTGCAAGATGGTTTCCATCGGTGTCTCGGCCCGAAACGGCGGCCGGCCGGTGAGCAGTTCGTACAAGATCGCGCCCAACGCGTACACGTCAGTCGCCGGCCCAACTTGCTTTGATTGTCCTTCGGCCTGCTCCGGCGCCATGTAGCTGGGTGTGCCCAAGATCACCCCGCTCTGTGTCTGGGCCGCTCCGCTTCCGACCAGGATCTTGGCCAAGCCGAAATCGGTGATCTTGGGGACGAGGTCAGTCGTCGGTTGTCTGTGGTCAATTGTCTGTGGTCCGTGGTCACTTGCAACTGACAACTGACTACTGACCACTGACAAGAGTATGTTGGCCGACGTCAGATCGCGATGTACAACTCCGTGCTGATGGGCGAAATGGATGGCGCGGGCCAGCGTCGCCACCAGTTGCGCTGCCTGCTCAGCGGGGAGCGGCGTGCCGGCGAGCTTCTCGCTCAGGCTGCCTCCGTTCACGAATTCGAGTGCGATGTAGGGGCGACCCTCGTGCTGACCGACCTCGTAGATCTGCACGATATTCGGGTGCTGCAACCGGGCCACAGCCTCGGCCTCCGTGCGAAAGCGGGCCAGCTCGTGCGGGCCGGCGAGATCGCCGGCGAGGATCATTTTCAGGGCCACCCGCCGGTTGAGATTCGCTTGCCAGGCCGAGTAGACCACTCCCATGCCGCCGCGGCCCAGCTCGCCCATGATCTCGTAGCCGGCAATCGTCGGCCGGTCCGCGGCTGCCGCCGACGAACTATTGTCAGGGCTCCAGTCCCGCCCCGTTTGGACGCTGTCGCCTTCAGATAGCTCGCCGGAACGAATCGCGTGATGGACCTCGAACTGCAGCCGCAGATCATTGGCGAATTGCGGGAAACGATCGAGGTACTCGTCGAGCTGCGGCAGCTCGCCGCTTTCCTCGCGCAACAAGATCTCGTTATAGATGAGATCCAGCAGCCGCTCGGCGTCGCATCCCAGGTCGGGCCGCTGCTCAAAGTACTGCTCTACCCGCACCCGGTCGCCATTCCGCCAGCGCTCGCGCTGGTCATCCAGCAGCAACCCCGACGGATACGGCCCGACCGAATCCGCGTGCCTGTCGAGCGGCTCGCTCATAGCTCGTCCAATCTCAATTGGTGCGCTACCCGGTCGAGGGCGCGGGCCAATCGCTTTCGTAGCGCCTTAGGGCTGGCGCCCAACTCGACCGCTATCTGGTTCCAATCGCGGTTCAATGCCCGTTGGTCCACCAACCACCGCTCGTCTTCGGTTAGCCGCTCGCGAAACTTCTCCAGCAGCTCGCGCCACGCCACCTGTTGGCTCGGGCTGGCACCGCGCGCGGCGATCTGGTCCGCGCTGGGACCACACGCCTCGGTACGACGAATATCCCGCCGCGCGGCGTGCTGCATGCGTGCCTGGAACGCGACCTTCTTCTGAGTCATCGCCACCAGCAGCCGCAACAGTTGCTGGGGCTTATCCAGCTCGTACTGTCCCAGGGCCGCGCGAGCGAAGAAGCTAGCCAAGACAGATTGGCTGATGTCGGTCGAATCGAGGATGCGGCGGAGCCGGGCATCGGTCAATTGCACGCGCGCCGCACGACGAATGGCCGGCTCATACCGCTCGACCAACTCCGCCGCGGCCCGTTCATCGCGTGCCCGCACCCTGCGCACGAGGTCACGGAAAGCACTCTCTTCCAACATGCGCGTGACCTCCGGCGCTCGTGCCGGAAGTTCACAAAAAACCGGATTGGCGTTCGTGGAACGGCCGGCACGATTCGATTATTTGATACCAACTTGTCAAATGAAACAACCTTCGCCCGACAAAAGCGCGAGCGGAGACAACTTCCAACTTCGCTTGAAGCACCCCAAGCGGCTGGGTCTGCGGTCGCTCTCAACACTGGTCCCCTCGCACATCTCGGGAGCGCGACGCGTTCCCAAACAAAGGCCAACGGCCGGTTGTGACGGATTTGACGCCTGGATCGTAAATTAGGCGGGACGGGCGTGGTCCGGTTGATCCACGCTGAAGGGGCGGATCGACGGTAGCCGAGTTATAGGTTGTACCTGACTCAATGCACGATCGTATTGCGCGGTTTTTTCGGGTGAACAATGCCTAAAGTCTTCACAGGCGCGTCGATTCAGCCGATTTCACAGCGGACGCTCCGCCGCGGGTTGCTAGCTTTAGCCGCTCTGTGCCTCAGCGTGAGCAGTGGCTGCTGGGCACCGATTCGCTCGCCAGGCATTTCGGCCACGAAGTTATCGGACGATTTTCGCACGCCGCGGCGGACGGCGGGGCCGCAGCTAAATCTGTCGAGCCTGACGTTGTCGGCCCGCGGCGATTACATTCTTGGAACCGACGACGTCCTCGAATTCACGATTCACGGCTTGTATCCCGGCGCGGAAGTGCGGCCGGTGCGAGTTCGCGTGATGAGCAACGGCGACATTTACTTGCCAATGATCGGGGCCGTTCACGTCGCCGGTATGAATCTGGTGGAAGCCAACGACGCCGTGACGCGTGCCTACGCCGACGGCATTCTGAAGGATTCGCGCACCAACGTAGTGCTCGCGGAGAAGAGTTCGACCGGCGTCGTGGTGCTCGGTGAGGTTCGCACGCCGGGTGTGCAGCGTTTGCCGAAATATGAGAATGACGTCGCCCATGCCTTGGCCGCCGCGGGAGGCTTGGCGGAAGACGCCGCGGACGAGATCGAGATTCACCGCCGCAGAATTGCCGAAAAGATTTGCAGCGTGCGACTCGGCTTTGAGGAGCCAAGCGACGACATTGATGTCGTCCTTGTCGGCGCTGAGGGGGAAACGGCCGGTGAGCCGGAACGACTGCGACACGCGAGTCTGGCGCGGCAGGTGCCTTCGGCGAGTTCGTCGAAAACCGACGCCGACAAGTCGGAGTTCGAAATCGTGCGAATCCCGTTGCGCGGCGGCGCGCTCAACCGGATCGGGCCTGACGATGTGACGCTGCAGCCGGGCGACGTGGTCGTCGTGCCGAGCCGCAAGTCGGAAGTGTTCTACGTCGTCGGCAAACTGTCGCCGACGAATTTCGTGCGGTTCAACATCGGGGCGCGCGAGCGTGACTTGGGGGCCGGGTTCCTCCTGCCACGCGACCGAGAGATCGACGTCGTCACGGCGGTCGCGATGGCCGGCTACATCGACCCGATCGACTCGCCCACGACCGTCACCGTGCACCGCGTCTGCCCCGAAGGCGATCCGACCCTGATCCGCGTCGATCTGATCAAGGCGCGAAGCGATCGGTGTGAGAACCTACTCGTCGAGGCCGGCGACATCATCTACCTCAACCCCGACGCGCCGTGGTATTTCCGCCGCACGTTTGACAAGTTGGTGGATAACCTGTTCAGCTTCGGCGTGTCGTATCGCATCCCGACCGGCAGCAAAGGCAACTAACGAGCGGCCGTCAGGAGCGGGCCGTTTCGTACGCCGAATCGGCTCGCGGCACGCGCCGCCCGTTCCCGTTGTGGCCGTTATCAAGCCCGTATCCGTTCGTCGTCGCGTCCTGAACGCCGTTGACCACGACCCCGATCACGTTGGCCGACAGCGATTCGAGCAGTTCTTGCGCACGCACGGCGTCGGTGGCCAGCGATTGGCCCACCTTCAACGTCAAGAGCACGCAGTCGGCCGCCGTCGCCACGATTGATCCTTCGGTGACGTCCAGAATCGCAGGCGTGTCGATGAGCACGACGTCGTATTGCTCGCGCAGCGCGCTGAGCATGTGCGAGAATTCGGGTTGAGCCAGCAGTTCGACGGGATTCGTGACCGCGGGTCCGGCGGCGAGCACGTCCAATTCGGCGAGCGGCGAGCGTTCGATGGCTTCCGCGAGCGGCATGCCGTCGGCGAGCACCGACGTGAGGCCGTGCGCGGCGGGAACTTTCAGAATCTGATGGAGCTTGCCGCAGCGCAGATCGGCGTCCACGACGATAACGCGCCGTCCGAGTTGGGCGAAGCTGAGCGCGAGATTCGCGGCGACCGTGGTCTTGCCGTCGCCCTGCCGCGGGCTGACGATTTGAATCACGCGGCGCGCGTCGGCCGGCCCGCTGCACTCGACCTGCGTCCGCAGCGACCGGAATGATTCGGATTCGGACGATCCGGGAGTCTCATGAACCACGCGCGAGGCGAACAGCGTCCGGCTCCGCGCGGTCCACGGCACGCGCACTTCCGGGATGCGGCCGACGATCGGCAAGCGCAGTCGGCCGCGAATTTCGTCGGTCGAGCGCAGCTTCGAGTCAATGCGTTCGAGCAGGCAGACGAGGCCAAGTCCGCTCGCGAGTCCGATCACGCCGCAGACGGCGAAGAGCAGCGACGGGCGCGGCCAGATCGGGCGCGAGTCGCAGACTGGGCCGTCGATCGCGCGGATTCGTTCGCGCGCTTGACTCTCGGCCAGCGTGCGGTCGGACTGCTCGCGGTCGCTCAACAGCGTTCTCAACAGTGAGATTTGTTCTTCGATTCCGCGCAGTTCGGGATGCTTCGCGCCGGCGGTCTCCGCGAGTTCCTTGGCGCGCGACTGGGCCTGCCAGAGCAGCTCCTGAATTTTTTCGGTGTCGCCGAGCCGCCCGGCCAGTCGCATCGTTTCACCATGGTTGAAGTGCGCATACTTTTCAATCAACTGCTCGACCAGCGTCGTGCCCGGCTGCGGATGCGGCGTGCGGAACGACAGCGACAGCACGTTCGTGCCGCGCACCGGGTCCACCGTCAGCGATTCGATGATCGCCACCACCGGATCAGTCTGCGGTTCCTGCGGCGGCGGATAGTCCGCCGACGCGAGCGCCTCGCGCACGATCACCGGGCTGCGCAGAATCTGCGCCTGCGTGGCCAGGAAGTCGGGGTCCGAGAAATCCCACGGACGAGCCGGGTCCAAGTGCACGCCCTGCTTCTGGACGAGCAGCCGGGCGCGGACCTCGTAGATCGGCGTCGCGAATTCCAGGTACGCCGCGCCGATCGCCAGCGTCAGCACGAGTGAAACGAACAACAGACCCTTACGTCGCCAGACCATCGCCGCAAGGTCTTGGAACGATGTGCCGCTTCCTGACTCAGATTCGCCGCTTGTCGATCGCTGCACTTCCCTCATTGTTGACTCCTCGTTGTTCTAATCGCGTCGAACGGGGTTCGTTCGATCCGTTGAATGTTGTTTGAAGTCGATGCGAACGGAACGAAAACCAATCCGTTCGACTCGGTCGGCCGCTACTGATACGTAATGGTCAGTGTAGGCCGCTTGGTTACGCTGCTGTATTCGCTCGAGCCGAGGCTCGTCCAATCGGTCGCACTGTAGTCCTGAATGATGATGCCGTTGTTCGCGCCGGGCGTGTTGACCCAACGTTGCACCATCGCCACGCCCGCCTGATTCAGCGTGATGGTGATGAGGCCGAGCACGGTGCCGCCGACCGTGCCCACGACGTCCGTGCCGTGATCTCCTGCACCTTGCGCGCCAGCGGTGCCCCACGTCGCGCCGGCCGCAGGCTGATTCCATGTAATTTCCGATTCAATCCACGGCCTCAGCACTTCGTACATCTCGTAGTCTTCAGGCGGAGCGGCGCCGTTCAGGAGCAGGAAGGTAATCGAGGCGGAGACAACCGTGACGTTCGTTGGAATCGCGTTGATATTCCACTTCACCAACGACGCTTCATCGCTCGAAGCCGCACCGTAGGCCACGAGGTTCGTCGTCGCCCCATAATTTCCGATCGCGTTGCTCCGCTTGATCGTGGCGTCTTGCGTACCGATGTAGCCGTTCACGCCCTCCTGGAACGACACGGTTGTGGGTGGGTTCGCGGGATTGACGGCGATCGTGAACGTCTGCGGCGGCGACGTGTCGGACCCGGCGTTCGCGATGCCGCCGTCGTCCTGAAGCGTGAGCGTGACTATCGCCGAGCCAGTCGCGCCGGCGGCCGGAGTGAACGTGAGCGTGCCGTTTGCGGCGACTGCCGGCTGATTCGCGAACAGCGAGTTGTTGTCGTTCATCGCGACGAACGTGACGAGTTGCGTGCTCTCGTTCGCGGGTCCGGCACTGACGGCCGTGGCCCACCCGGCGACGGTTTGTGGGCCGGCGTTCTGAAGCACGGTTTGGTTCGGTCCCTTCGTGAATGACGGCGAGTCGTTCACGGCGTTCACGGTGATCGCGACCGACGCCGAGTCGATGCCGCCGTTGCCGTCGCTGATGTCGTACGTGAAACTGTCGCCGCCGTTGAAGTTGGCGTCCGGCGTGTACGTGATTGTGCCGTCGGGATTGATCGCCGCGGTGCCGTTCGGCGGATCGCTGACGGCCGTGACGCTGAGCGTGTTGCCGTTCGGGTCGGAATCGTTTGCGAGCACCGCAATGACTCGTGACACATCTTCGTTCGTCGCGTCGGTGTCGTCGTCGGCAACGGGCGGATCGTTCACGAGATTGACCGTGACCGTCACGGTGCCCGTGTCCGCGCCGCCGTTGCCGTCGCTCAACTCGTAGTCGAAACTATCGGAGCCGACAAATCCCGGATCGGGCGTGTACGTGATCGTGCCGTCTAGGTTGACCGCCGTCGATCCATTGGCCGGATCAGTGGCGGACCCGACGCTCAGTGTGTCCCCGTCCACGTCCGTGTCGTTGCTCAATACCGAAATCGTGACCGCGTTGTTCACGGTCGTTGTTGGGTTGTCGTCGTTGGCGATTGGCGGATCGTTGACGGGCGTAATCGTGATTGTCACTGTCGCCGAACTCGTGCCGCCGTTGCCGTCGCTGATGTCGTACGTGAAACTGTCGCCGCCGTTGAAGTTGCCGTCGGGCGTGTACGTGATCGTGTTGTCAAGGTTGATTGCCACCGATCCGTTCGCCGGGTCCGACGCGGACGTGACGGACAGCGCGTTCCCGTCGATGTCGCTGTCGTTCGTCAGTACGTCGATGATTACCGGCGTGTCTTCGTTCGTTGTCCGTGAATCGTTTCCGGCGGTCGGCGGATCATTCACGGCGCTGACGGTGATCGACACGGTTGCCGAACTCGTGCCGCCGTTCCCATCGCTCATGTCGTACGTGAAGCTGTCGCTGCCGTTGAAATTGCCGTCGGGCGTGTACGTGATCGTGTTGTCGAGGTTGATCGCCACCGATCCGTTCGCCGGGTCGGAAGCGGCGGTGACGCTGAGCGGGTTGCCGTCGATGTCGCTGTCGTTGGTCAGCACGTCGATGAATACCGGCGTGTCCTCGTTCGTCGTTAGCGAATCGTTTCTCGCGGTCGGTGGGTCGTTTACGGGACTGACCCCGATCGTGACGGTGACGGTGTTGGAATTCGCGGTGCCGTCATTCGCCTTGTACGTGAACGAGTCGCTGCCGTTGAAATTGCCGGCCGGCGTGTACGTGAACGAGCCGTTCGGCGCCAACGAAAGCGAGCCGTTCGCGGGCGCGGTCACTTGCATCGCCGTCAGCGGATCGCCGTCGCCGTCCGTGTCGTTGCTGAGCACACCGGGTGCGGCAACGATCAACGTGCCATCCTCGCTCACGCTGTACGAATCGGCCGTCGCGACCGGCGCTTGATTCGCGTTCGTGCTGTACGTCACGTTCAGTCTTGGCCGAGAGCTGAGCGGCGAAGCTTCGCTCGAGCTGAATCCGAGGTCGTCGCCCGCGTTGAGGTAATCCTGAATGACGATGCCGAAGTTCGCGCTCGGGTTGTTGATCCAGTTCTGGATCACCGCGAGGCCGGCTGCGTTGAATGCGATCGTCATCTGCCCGCCGGTCGGTCCGGCGACTGTCCCAAAAACGACCGTACCGCGGTCGGCTGGCACGCTCACGCCGTCGGCGCCGGGCGTGGACCAGTTGACGCCGGTCGAGGCGATCATCCACGTCGCCTGCGATTCGACCCAGTCGCGTTTCAGTTCGTAGATTTCGTACGCGTCGGTGCTCGTGCCCGTCACGTTGATCGTAAACGAAGCCGAAAAGACCGAGCTGCCCTGCGGAATCGCCGTCACGTCCCACTTCAGAAGCACCGCGTCGTCCGGCGATCCGTCCACGCCGAGCGTCGTGTTCGTTGCATAGTTCGTGGTCGGGGTTCCGCTGCGGATGCGAAGGTCGCGCGAGCCCGTGTAGGCCGGCGTCGGAAAGACGCCATCCTGGAATGACGTGGTTTGCAGCGTGAAATCGAAGACCGTCACGAGGACGTCGTCGTGACTGGAGAGTCCGCCGTCTGTGCCGGTCAGTCGCAAGACGTACGTGCCGGCCTCGCTAAACGTGGCCGTCGTGTCCACGGCCGACGCGTTACCGAAATTGACCGAACCCGGTCCGCTCAGCTTGCTCCACGCCGTCGTCAGCGTGCCAGGCGGATTCGGCTGCCCGCCCGCCGCGCTGCCGTCCACGTTCGTCGTAAAGACTCCGAAGAGCGTTTGGTCCGGCCCCGCGGTGACGACCGGCGGCTGGTTCGTGATTCCCGAAAATGTCTGAATCACTCCCTGCACATTTCCACTGCCGTTGACCACGAGCACCAATTCATCTGTTACGTTTTGCCTCGTGCTGGAGGGATTGTTGAACGTTCCATTCATCAGCGTCGTTCGCGGCCCAAACGAAATCGACGACGTGGGCGACTGCCTGTATACGATGTTGCCGCCGCCATCCGCCGCCGTGTAGATCACCGTGACGCAGTCCGTTTCCTCGTTGAGCACGACGATCGGACGAGTCCCCATCAGATTCACATCCACCTGATAGAGGTCATCCCACACACCGTTGGGACGGCGCACGAGCATCGATACCTCGGGGAAGCCCGCGGTGTCGTAACTCGTTTTCACCGCAACGTAGAGGGTGCTGTCCGAGGCGATGGCGAAGTTCAGATGATCGTCGGCCATGCCGCCGCCCACGTTGAGCGCCGACTGCGACGCCGGCACTTCGTCCGCGGACCACACCAGCGGATCGGTGCCGTCGGCGTGCAGCCGGAAGCCGAACCGGTCGGTGTTTTGATTCGACCACATCACGCCCACGTTGCCGTTCGGCAGCGCGCCGATAACGCTGATGTCATCGGTGCTGATGCCTGTCGCCACGTCGAACGGAGCACTCCACGACGAATACGGCGCGTCGCTGTAGCGGACCGCAACGGTCGTGTACCCGTCCGCGGCGACCCACATTCGGCCGGTCGAGTCCATCGCGATCGTCGCCGTCTCGACGCCCGTCGGCAGCGGCACCGTGCTGAGCGTCGGCCGCTGCGACCAGAGCTGATACGTGCCCGCGGCCGGATTGTATTGCACGGACGCCAGATCGCTGGTCGTGCCGCGGAACATCAAAACGTGCGTTACGTCGCCGACCGGCAGCGTGTCCGCGCGGGCCGTGCTGCTCGTCGAAAGCTGCAAGATCTGCGTCCACGATGTGCCGTCCAGCCGCCACAAAAATGTGCCGGTCGTTTGCGGGAAAACGCCCCACCACTTGTCGTCGTAGCGCCACACCTTCGATTGCGGCTTGTCCGCGGTCGTCGCCGACGAAGTCAAGCTCGTGAGCGCCTGCGACGATTGTCCGCCGGACGCAGCGGCGATCGCCGTCGGCGCGGACTCCAACGTAATCGTGGACGTGGCTGTCGGCGACGGCGTGGTTGGCGCAACGGGAGGTAGCACGATCACGTCGGCCCGATGCCCGTGTCGATGCCGATGGTGGTGTCGTCCAACGTGCTCGGCAAGATCCGTGAGCCGGTGCGAGCCGCCGGAGAGCAGCGTCCGCTCTTCGAGCGCCTCGAATCCGATCGGCCGCGTCCGCTGCCGCGCGGAAACGCGACCGCGTTTTCGCTGGGCCTGAGACGAGTTCGCCCTCACGCCACCGACCGCAGAATCTTCCTTCCGTCCCAATCCTAGCCACCGCATGATTCAAGCTCCTTCCAAATGTCAGTAATGGTGATCCGAATCGCACCGCCTGGTGCGCTGATGATTAAGCCCACCGATTCAAATGCACGAGCCATGGCAACAGTTGGGCACTGAAAATCGGCTGACTCGTGCGCGCCCCTACGTTGATGCGCCGCAGCCGCAACGGGTCGGCGTGTTGCAAATCGTTGATGCCTCGCGCCGTCGTGAACGCGAGCGAAAAGTCTTCGGCCTTGAGTGCTCGAACCACCGCGTCGCTGACGCCGCCCGCCGGATACGCGAAGACGGGCAGCGCCGAGCCGATTTCGCGATGGAGATCGTCGCGCGATCCGACGGCCTCTCGGCGCGCTTCGTCCGGCGTCAGCCGATTCATCAGCGGGTGCGTCTGCGAATGGGCCGCCAACGTGACGCCCTCGGCCGCGAGCCGCCGCAGCGCCGCCCAACCGAGCACGCTCGCTCGCGCCTGGCCGTTCACGTGGCCGCTCGCGCTCGCCGCGCAAACGTGATCGACGCAGGCCATCGCGCGATCGTGCGGCAGCGACTTGATCCAATTCTTGACCTGCAGAAACGCGCGCTGCCGGTCCGCGCACGCCGCCCGACCGCCACGCGTCCGCGCAGAGACGTAACCGTTCGACCCGTCCGCGCCGAGTATCGCGCAGTGCAGCCGATCCCACCAGAACGCGCGGTCCGGCCGGTCCGGATACGCCGTCGGGACGAACAGCGTCACCGGGATGCGATGCTGTCTCAGGATCGGCCACGCGTTCGTCTCGAAATCGCCGTACGCGTCGTCCACCGTCACCAACACCGACCGCGGCGGCAACGCCACGCGCCTCCGGCGCGAGTCGAGCAGCTCGGCCATCGAGATCACGTGATAGTGCGCGGCCAGGTAACGCATCTGCTCGTCGAACACGCCCGGCGTCGCGCTGACGAGCGCGTGATCGAGATCGGGCCGGGCGCACGGTTCGTCGATGCGGTGATACGTGAGCACGCGCAGCAAGTCGGCCCGCGAATCATCGAGTCGCTGGAGCAGGTCGATCAAGTGCGCGACGGCCTTGCTGCGCGAAACCAGATTGAATGCGAGGTCGAGCAAACGCGCCTTTCAGTTGTTGTGCAATTTGCCGGCGAACGTCCGAATGATTTTCGGTATCTCGGCCAGTCCCGGACCAACGTCGTCGAGCGATTGAATGTCGAACTTGTTCGCGGGATTGAGCAGTGCGAAGGCCGCCGACAGCGCTTCGCGGCGCGGCGGCATGCGCAGGAACCGATGCCGCGTGCGGCCCGCGAGCACCGACGCGATCCACATCAGGTCGAGTTCCAGATTTCTCGACCGCGTGCCGATCGAATACGCCGGCTGCCGGCAGCGGCCGTTCGTCGGCGGCCCGTACAGAAACAGTTCCGCCATGCGCGCCGGAAAATCCACGCCGCTGTGAATCGCCAGCGGCAGCGAACCCCACACGCGGCCGTTGATCTCCATCAACTTCGGACCGTCCGCGCCGAGCTTGAACTCCACCATCGCCAGCCCGGTCCAGTTCAGTTCTCGCAGCAGCCGCACCGAGTATTCGACCATCGCCGGATCGAGCGGCACGCTCTCGCGAAACGCGCTCGGCCCGCCGCTCACTGGCAACTCGCGCAGCCGACGGTGCTGAAACGCCACGAGCGGCCGGCCGCGAACGAGCAGCAACTCGACGCCGTGCCCCTCGCCGCGCGTGAATTCCTGAAGCAGCACGGAACAGCGCCCCTCGAAGCGCTGCATCTTCTCGGCGAGGTCTGCGACGTTCTCGGCGTAACACACGCGAAACGACTCGACCGATTCGCGCTCGCGGTACTGCCGCGCCGTGTGCGGCTTGAGCACGACCGGCCAGCCGAGTTCGCCCGCCCGCGCGCAAGCCTCGCGCGCGGTTTCGACGACGATCGTTTTCGGCACCGGCACGCCGAGCCGTTCCGCCAGTTCCAGCGTGCGGCGTTTGTCCGACGCCGCGTCCAGCGCGTCGCGATCGGGCAACGCCAGCTTGCACACGCCGTCGAACTGTTCGCGCGACGCCGAAAGCGGCAAGATCACCGAGTCCGAAATCGGAACGATCAAATCCACCTGCTCCGCCCGCGCTGTCGCCAGCAGAGCCGCCACGCACGCTTCGGGCTGTTGCTCCGGTGCCGGGTAAATCAGCCGGTCGCTCGCGTACCGCGACCGAAAACCGGCGCTACGCGCGTCGCAATCGGCGGCAATCACGCGCCAGCCCATCCGGCCGAGCGAACGAATGATCGC
>Ga0247727_10004041_pt1 | contig 31654 bp, 29 predicted proteins | sample WisWelCaveWW1625_FD_202498 | JGI IMG/M metagenome (GOLD analysis project Ga0247727, IMG submission 202498) | Biofilm microbial communities from Wishing Well Cave, Virginia, United States - WW16-25 | ecosystem: Environmental > Aquatic > Deep subsurface > Groundwater > Cave microbial mat | place... | reverse complement strand
CGTACGCGTCAATCGCGCGTTTCGCCGCGTCGCGCAAGCGCGCATCGTTTGCGAGTCCGAGATAGTTGTTGGAACAGAAATTTAGAACGCGCTTGCCCTCCACAACAATCCACGCGCCTTGCGGCGACTCAATCGTGCGGATGGTGTTGTAGAGACCTTGCGCTTTTAGATTATCGAGTTCTTCGGTGAGCCAATTGAGTTTATTCGACATCGTGTTTCAAGTTTTTAGATGCGAGTCTCTAGTCGCGTGTTTAGTTTTGCTGACGACTTGTGATTAGCGACCAGCGACTACCGACTAACGACTGTTGACTATGGCACCATCACCACTTTGCCGCTTTCGCCGCTCTCCATAACTGCAAATGCTTTTTCAAATTCGGACATTTTGAATTTATGCGTGACGATAGGCGCAAGATCAACCGCGCCGCTTCGAATCAGCCCGCGCGCTTCGTACCACGTTTCCCACATTTTGCGGCCCGCGATGCCGCGGAGCGTGATGCCGCGCAATATCACTAAATCGCCAAAATCAAATTCAAACGGTTTGTCCGGCAAGCCGAGCATCGCCGCCGCGCCGCCTTTTTTCAAAACAGCAAAGCCATCGCGAATCGCGCTCGGCGCGCCGGACATTTCAAGCAAGACGTCAATGCCTTCGCCATCAGTCTCTCGCATAATTTTCTCGCTGATATTTTCGCGCGCGGCATTGATTGCCACCGCGCCAATCTGCCGCGCGAGATTCAACCGATAAGCGCTGATGTCGGTCGCGTAAATCACGCGCGCACCCGCCGCGCGCGCGACGAGAATTGCCATTAGCCCGACGGGACCACAGCCCGTCACCAACACTTTGCGCGCGACGACCGGCATCGCCATCGCGGTATGCACCGCGTTGCCGAAATTTTCCATCAATGCCGCGATTTCGACCGGCATCTCCGGCGGATTCTGCCAAACATTTTCCGCCGGCATCGCGATATACTCCGCGAAACAGCCGTCGCGATCCACGCCGATGATTTGCGTATTGCGGCAAATGTGTCCGTTGCCGGTGCGGCAGAGATTGCACGTGTGATCAATGATGTGACTTTCGGCGGAAACAAAATCGCCGACCTTGACCTGCGTTACGTCTTTGCCGATTTCTACAACGTCGCCGCAAAATTCATGCCCGACGATGAGCGGCGGCTTTAAGCGATTCGCCGACCACGTGTCCCAATGCCAAATATGCAAATCGGTTCCGCAAATGGAGAGCGCGCGCGTTTTGATCAGCACCTCGCGCGCGCCGATGGTGGGTACCGGCATCTCGCGCAACTCCAACCCCGTGCCCGCGCGCGGCTTGACGATCGCTTGCATAATTCTCGACATCAACACTCCCAGAATATTTCACTGCAAAGAACGCGAAGGGCATCAAGAATTGTCATGCTGAGCGACACCTGCACTGCAACGCACGCAGTGCGGTGCAAATGAGCGAAGCATCTTGATTTTCCAAGAGAAAATTGATTTCGTTTGAAGCAACAAGATTCTTCGTCGCTTCGCTCCTCAGAATGACACTTGTCGCTCTTGGCATCCTTCGCGGTTAGAGTTTCAGTTTCGCGTCCAGCCACGCGGCGATTTTTTCAAACGCCTCCGCGCTTTTGCAATCCGTTTGGAAGGAATGTCCGGAACCCTGAATCAGGTACCATTCTTTCTCGCCGGGAATTTCATCATAAACTTTGCGCGTGCTGGTCGCTTTGACAATCTGGTCGTGCTCGCTTTGAATGATCAGCGCAGGCACGCGTAAATTTTTCGCGCACGCGAACGCGTCTTGCGCGAGGACGTGCGGCACGTTGTCCGCCGGGAGGACGCGTTGCAAAAATCCCTTTTGCTCTGCCGCCGCGCGCGCCGCCGCGTCATGAAAAATATGGTGGTAGTGAACGCGGTACGGCACGTAAATGGACTTTTTGGTGAACGGCTTTTGCAACTGATTCAGCGCGCTGATGATGCGGTACGAAATAAATTCCGCCGTACCGAGCTCGTCACGCAATCGTCCGACGGTCGCGCCTGCCACAACCGCGCGCACGCGCGCGTCCTGCACTGCCGCGCAAATCGCCGCGCCGCCGCCCAAACTATGACCAAAGAGCGCGATGCGCGCGGCGTCCACGCGCGGCAACGCGGCAACGAAATCTACCGCGCGCCGTAAATCTTGCACTTGGCGCGGTTCGGAGATCAGTCCGCGCAGACCATCGCTCGCGCCGTGCCCGCGAAAATCGAACGCAAGCGTTACATAGCCGCGCGCGGAAAATTTTTCTGGGTAGTCGCCGAATTCTTCTTTCGCGGACGCGAGTCCGTGCGCGAAAATAATTGCCGGATGCTTGCCGCCCGCGCTCGGTTCGCGCAGAACGCCGCGCACCGTTTCGTTGTCGCCGGATTGAAATTCGATGGGTCGCATTATCACCTCCGTATAACGCCCACAAGGGGCTACACTACTTGGATTTGGCGTGCGCTTGGACAAATTGCAAAATGCGCGCGAACGCCTCTTCCTTCCCGTAATCTTCCAACGCCAAATGCCCACCGCATTCGAGCCACGCGATTTCTTTTTTGCGCGAGCCGAGTCGCGCATAAATTTGCTCCGCCGATTCGCGCGGGATCGTGTGGTCGCCGCGCGCTTGAATCAAGAGCGCGGGCGCGCGGACATCGCGCAGATCGTCGCGAAGATGCGGAAAGAAATCGTGCAGCATGCTCTGCGCCGCGCGCGTTGGATACGCGGCGTACTCGGGATGCTGTGGCGAGATGCGCGCGTCTTGCGTATCGTTCGCGAAACGTTTTTTCTTGATGGAAGGAAAGAGCGGAAGCAGAAATGGCAAAAAGCGAAAGAAGGAAATGAAGGGGTGACGAATTTCAAAGGGGGTCGAAATCGCGACGACGCCGGCAACCGCGCGATGTGCCGCCAGATGCAATGCCAGCGAACCGCCAAGCGAAAGTCCGATTGGAAAAATCGCCGCGCCGGTTTGGGAGAGTTGATCGTACGCGTCAACGACGCTCGCGTGCCAATCGTGCCAGCGCGTCGGAAGCATCGCCTCCAAGCGCGTGGCGTGTCCGGCGAGCGCGGGACCGGCAACGCTGTATCCGCGCGCGGCGAGATGTTCGCCAAGTCCGCGCATTTCGTACGGCGTGCCGGTGAAACCGTGAATCAACAAACATCCGACGGAGTTGCCGGGAAAAAAAAACGGTTCGACGGCTGGGAGATAAGTCGGCATTGGCGGCGAGGATTATATCACAATCGCAAGAAAAAAATCAGGGCGACCGCACGGGTCGCCCCCAAATTTTTAGCGCAAGCCGGCAAACAAATCTTTTTCACGCCGCATTTTTTTCTTTACGTTGGCGCCGGCAAGCGCGTAATACTCATTCTTCCATTCCAGTTGGCGCTCGGCGATCAACCAGCGAATATAATCCAAAGATTTGTTCCGATGACAAAACAAGGTCTGCGTCATACTTTCGCTGTACGAGGAAACGTCAAGCGTCGCGGTCACTTGGTCGTCGGGCACGCCCGCCATGCCCGAAATGCCCCAGCGCGCGATTTCGCTCGCCGGCAAAACACAATAATATAATTTCAGCGGCGCGTACGCGCCCAAGCCATCTTGAAAATGATGCGTGAATTTGGCGGAATTGCCGGCGTCGCGGAACGCGGCGGCGGACGCGCGGCTGATGATACTATGATCTTGATCGCCCCATCCGTCCGGACTCGACGTGATGACGACTTGCGGCTTGATTTCGCGAATGAGCCGGACGATTTGCTCTTCGATCATTTGCGAATCTACTTGGCTCAGATCGTTCGTCGGCAGATCCAAAAAACAAACGCGGCGAATGCCGGAGGTGCGGCACGAACAGGCACGATCGCGCGCGGGAATATGAATGTTCAACAAGGGAATCGCATTGGGAATTGGATCCTCAAGTTGAGTCGGGCGCGCGGCGGTGACGAGCGAAACTTGGACGCCTTCGCTCGCGTATTTAGCGAGCGTGCCGGCGGGACCAAATCCTTCGTCGTCGGGATGCGCGAGAATTGCAAGCAGGGAAAGTTTCTCGCCGTTATAGCTGTGCTCGGGAGCGAACGATTGGGATCGCGTCATTTGGTTATGCCGCTTGTTTCAGGAGTGGCTTGATGGGCGCGCGTGCGATCTCGCCTTGCGCGCCGCGAAAGCGCGCGAGCAAGCCGGCTTCATCCTCTTTGACGAGCGTGCTTAAAACCATGCGCGCGCAACTCGCGCAACCGCCGCGTTCGCGATAACGCTTGGCATCGCATTGCACGCAACCGTTCACGCGCACCATCAGCAACGCGAACGCGAGCGCGTCGGGATGCTCCGGCGCGAGCGATGCGACGCGCGTGACGAGCTCTTTCCAACGTTCGCCGCGGAGATGCTTGAGGTACGGCACCGCCCAATGCGCGAACAGAAATTCGGTGTGGTCTTCCATCGGCGCAAGTATAGCATAGAATTTGGAACGGGTCGTGTTAGAAAAGGGTAAGAGGAATCACGGCGAATAAATCTTGGCGTGAACCCTTCGTGATTACTCAGGATAAACTCCGTCGAACCAGCGCGGCAACACAGGCGCGAAGCCGACCGCCGCCGGCTCAGTCGGCGCACGCCGACTTGGCGTTATTGTTGACGCGGTTTTAACCGCCGCAACAATTCTTTGCCATTTTGTTTCAAACCGGCTAAAATGCCCGCGCATTTCAAAGCGGAGTCGCTCACGTAGAAAAAGTTTGTAAATTCGTTCCATCTTTTCAAGGAAGATCACTATGAAAGAATATTTGAATTATATTGAGGGCAAATGGGTACCGGCAAAAAGCGGCAAAACATTAGAGAGCCGCAATCCGGCGAACGGCGCATTGATCGGCGTCGTGCCGGATTCCGGAACAGAGGACGTCAACGACGCGGTTGACGCGGCGGCGCGCGCGTTCGAAAAATGGCGAAAATTTTCCGCGCCGAAACGCGCGGAAATCATCGTGCGCGCGGTTGAGATTTTGCGCGCGCGCAAGCAATTGCTCGGCGAAATGCTGACGCGCGAAATGGGCAAAGTGATTCAAGAAGCGCGCGGCGATGTGCAAGAAGCGATTGATATGGGGATGTATATGGCGGGCGAGGGTCGTCGCTTGAACGGCTTGCTCGTGCCGTCCGAATTGCCGAACAAATGGGGAATGGCAGTGCGCGATCCGCTCGGCGTCGTCGGCATCATCACGCCGTGGAATTTTCCAATTGCTGTGCCGTCGTGGAAAATTTTTCCCGCGCTCGTGTGCGGCAATACGCTCGTGTGGAAACCGGCGGAAGATACACCGGTGATGGCGGTCGAGTTTGTAAAAATCTTGGAAGAAGCCGGCGTGCCGCCCGGCGTCATCAATCTCGTTACCGGTTACGGCGAACCCGCCGGCGCGGCGTTGGTGGATCATCCTCAAGTTCGACTCATCTCATTCACGGGCTCGACCGAAACCGGCAGGTTGATCGCGATGAAATGCGCGCAGAATCTCAAACGCGTTTCTCTCGAAATGGGCGGCAAGAACGCAATCATCGTCCTCGACGATGCCGATGTAGATCTTGCGATTGAAGGAATTTTGTGGAGCGCGTTCGGCACGAGCGGGCAGAGATGCACGGCTTGCAGTCGCGTGATTGCACATCAAGCCATAAAAAAAGAATTGCTCGATAAACTCGCCGCGCGCGCAAGCAAATTACGATTGGGCGACGGCTTGTTGCCGACAACGGACGTGGGTCCCGTGATCAATCAAGAGGCGGTCGAAAAAATTGACGCGTACACGCAGATTGCGCGAAAAGAAGGCGCGGCAGTGATCGTCGGCGGCGCGCGCGCGATGGATGGCGCGCTCGCGCAAGGATTTTTCTACGCGCCAACCATTTTCGATAACGTCGTACCGACGATGCGGGTCGCGCAAGAAGAAATTTTTGGTCCTTCGCTCTCGGTGATACGCGCGGATTCGCAGGAGCAAGCGATTGCGATCAACAACCAAACGAATTACGGATTGTCTACATCAATTTATACGACGAACGTCAATCGTGCGTTCGAAGCGATGCGCGATATTACGACCGGCTTGCTCTATGTCAACGCCGGCACGATTGGTTCCGAAGTGCAATTGCCTTTCGGCGGGACGCGCGGCACCGGCAACGGGCATCGCGAGGGCGGCGGTCCCGTGGTCTTGGAAACATTTACGGAATGGAAAACAATTTACGTGGATTATTCCGGGCGTCTGCAACGCGCGCAGATTGATACGGATGAACTTTCAAGTCGAATAGTCCGCTAGTCTGATAGTCGCATGGTCGAAGCGACTGCCCGACGAACTGACTATAAGACTATCAGACTATCTGACCATCAGACCATCAGACTACAATGACTACGCTTCTCCATCTCTCCGACCTCCATTTCGGTCCCGCGTATTTGCCGCGCCTGGGCGAATTAATTTTGCGCGACATTGACGCGCTTGTGCCGGACGTCGTTATCATCTCCGGCGATTTCACGATGCGCGCGCGTGTGAATGAATTTGAACAAGCGCGCGCGTTCTTGCTAAGCATTCGCGTGCCGACGCTCGTTATTCCCGGCAATCACGATCAGCCGTTGTTGCCGGTTGCGGAGCGATTGCGAACGCCGTACGCGCGCTATCAGCAGTTTATTCACCCAACCGTTGACGCCGTGCTGGGGCGCGATGGTTTTTTTGTGATCGGCTTGAACGACAATCGTCCGATCTTGCCGGGCGGCTTTTGGTCGCGCGCACAACGCGCGTGGATGGAAAATCAGTGGAGCCGCGCAACCACCGATGCGATAAAAATTATCGCGACGCATCATCAGATTGATTGGGGCGGCAAGATGCGCCCGTTCGGATTTTGGCGCGCGGAAAAAGCATTGCAGTTTCTCGCGCGCGGCGGCGTCGAAATTGTTTTGAACGGGCATACCCACGTCCCTAGCGCGGTACAATCGCGCGAAGGAATTGTGATTGTGCGTGCCGGCACGGTGACGAGCTCGCGCACGCGACACGGCAATCGTAACGCGTATAACGTGATCCGCATCGAAGCCAAAACAATTCATGTGCAAGTGCGCGAACACGATGCGAACACAAAGGCGTTTGTGGATGCGCGCGAGTTTGAATTTGCGCGGCGGAATAGATAACAATTTTCTTTGCTTCTGGGCGCACCCGCACGAGGATGCAAAAAAAGAGCAAGCGGTTGGAGAAACCGCTCGCTCTTTTTTTACCACTTGTCGCGCCGCGATAAATCTATTGCGCCCAGATCACATACGTGACCAATTTGTGTCCACCGCCCAACTCGCGCTCGTAAATTGAGGAACGACCATGTTCGACTGTCCTCATTAGCTTTCCCCATTCGTCCGGCGCGTTGAATTCGCCTGAATTCGCCGGCGCTTTAATAGTTCCGACCGTGCTGCTCGAATCGAAATGTGCGTAGATTGTTGCGAGCTGGTCATAGTCGTGCTGATTGGGGCGCGTACTCCGCGTGTCCGTGTTGCTCGTGTTGTGGTAATAGTCCATGCACGTGTTGAGCGAGATGCCCGATTCGTTCTGGTGATCGAGCCCTAACATGTGACCGACCTCTTGGCAGATCACGTGCAATTTTTCCGCTTCGTTGTTGTAAGCGTAGGTTGATTTTCCAAAGTAATAGTCGTTATTCTTGACGATCCCTTGCGTGATATGTGTGCCGCCGGTGATCCAGATTTGCGCGATGCCGAGCCAGCCGGTTTTGTTATAATTGGCGTTGCAAACCTCGACGCGCCCGCTCGTCGGGCGGCAACTCTTGGGGGTGGTTCCACCCGCAACGATCGTAGTGTCAAGAACGGCAGACTGGCTCCAATCAGATGATACCGTTGCAAAATGATTGGTCCAAGTTCCGGACGTGTTATTCCCCAGCTGTAATGTGAAAGGGTTCGCCGTGCGCGCCCAATGGTACACGCTCCACGAGTTGCTCGCGTTCGCGACAGGCGGGGACGCGGCGAGTAAAAGAAACATTGCGAATATGCTGATCAGCGAAAAAGCAAATAGTTTGGTATTCATCGTGATCTTCCTCCCGCAGGATTAAAGCCATTATATCGCGGATTCATTGAGAGTCAATAGGGACTTTGTTTCTGCACGGCTTTTCCAAATTCAAATTCGTAAAGCCATTGTTCGGGGTGAAGCAATACCTGCATCGCGCCACTTGCGCCCGTACCAAGTTAATGGCGAGTGTTCCTCTTACAAAATCTAAACAAACAATAATTGACTAGCTGTTACGCGGATGCTATAATTGCTCTCGTCATTGCGAGCGAAGCGAAGCAATCCCCAAGCAACACGGACGCCGAAGGCGGCTTCGTCGCAAAGGACGCTCCTCGCAATGACAGATGCTCCAGGGAGGAATTCCATTGCGTGTTCTTTTGATCAACCCCCGTTTCAAACTTCCGATTGATACTCGCACGACACCGCATCTCGGCATCGCGTATCTCGCCGCGATGAGCGAACGCCGCGGCGACGACGTGCGCGTGTTCGATATGGATGTCGAAGATATCGCGCTCACCGATTTTGTGCGCGACTATCAGCCGGACATTGTCGGCATTACAAGCAATACGCCGCAAGTCAAGCAGGGCTGGTACGCCGCGCGCATGATCAAGTCCGTGATGGATGTGCCGATTGTGCAGGGCGGTCCGCACGTGTCCGCGTTGCCGGAAGAATCGGCATCGCGCGCGGAGATTGATATTGTCGTGCGCGGCGAAGGTGACGAGACGTGGGTGGACTTGTGCAACATTATCGAAAAAGCCAAAGCCGGCAATCCAAAATTCAAAACGCGCGATCTGACCGACCCCGCGAACAAAATTCTCGATCGCGTGATGGGTGTGACGTATCAAACGCCCGAAGGCAAAATTCGGCACACGATTGAGCGACCGTCGGTCGCCGATCTCGACGCGTTGCCATTTCCGGCATACAAATATTTCAAGATGGATCGCTATACGTCACTGCAACCGGCAATTGACGCGATTGATGCCGGCAAATCATTCAGCATGATGACCTCGCGCGGCTGTCCGTATCGTTGCACGTTTTGCTCGCAAAGCGTGATGGCAGAAAAATGGCGCGCGCGGTCGCCGGAAAATGTCGTCAAAGAATGGCATCACTTGGTCGAAGAGTACGGCGCGCAGGAAATCGGCATTCTCGACGACAGCGCGAATATTGATCGCAAGCGCATTTATCACATGAGCGAACTCTTGATTCAAGAAGGGCTCGCGGACAAGGCGCAGTGGATTATGATCAACGGCATCCGCGCGAATCTCGCGGATGAGGAACTGCTCGGCATTATGAAAAAAGCCGGGTGCAAACGCCTCGCGTTCGGGGTCGAATCGGGTGACGAAGATATTCTGGAATCCATTGACAAGCGCGTCACGCACGAGCAAATTCGCGCGGCGTTCAAGAACGCGAAAAAAGTTGGGCTGGAGACGATTGGCTTTTTCATCATCGGCTTGCCGGGCGATACCGCTGAGACGATGGAAAAGACGATCAAGTTCGCGTGCGAAGTGGATCCGATTGTCGCGAATTTTTCGATGATGACGCCGTATCCGGGCACCAAAGTGTGGGAGCAGGTGCATCGCAATGGCGGACGGATGCTTGTGAAGGAATGGCAGGATTACGTTTTCTTTGAAGGCAAGGCGCGCTATGAAATGGGCGACACGACCGCCGAGGCGCAAGAACGAAAATGGAAAGAAGCGTACCGCCGGTTTTATTTGCGTCCGCATCGCATCCTGATGACGCTGATGCGAAAATCTACGTGGCAACATTTGCCGCGCACGTTAAGTATGGCTTTGCAAATTGTCCTGCCGAAAAAAACAAAAGGCGAACGCGTGAAGGCGATTATTGAAGAAGCAAAGGTAACGGCGTAGAAATTGGAAGGTGGCGAATGAGCGCGATGTGGGCAGAGCCAATGGTTGTGCGCCTCCCGTCCTATCGGCTCGATGACCGGGATTTCCACGAGATTTGCCGATTGAATCCCGAAATGCGTATCGAGCAAACCAGTGATGGAGAGATTATCGTTATGCCACCTACTGGCGGCGAGAGCGGACGAATCAATTTCAATCTAGCGGGCGAATTTAGCAACTGGGCAAAGCAGGATGGGACAGGCGTTGCATTCGATTCGTCCACATTATTCAGACTTCCGAATCGGGCGCGCCGCTCGCCTGATTTATCATGGATCAAGCGCGAGCGCTGGGAAGCATTGACGAAAGAACAACGCAAAGAGTTTCCGCCGATCTGTCCGGATTTTGTAGTGGAACTACGTTCGCCATCGGATTCACTCAAAGTATTGCAATCCAAAATGGAAGAGTATATCGCGAATGGCGCGCAGTTGGGCTGGCTGCTCGACCCGATTGAAAAGCGCGTTTACGTTTATCTTCCCGGACAAGCGGCGCAACTATTGAATAATCCCGCGGAAGTTTCAGGCGAACCCTTGTTGCGCGGATTTGTCTTGAATGCTCAGAAACTTTGGGAATAATAATGCATCCAATAAACAATCTTATAGGCGTAACAAAACGCCTCTGGCTTGATCTCGGTGATCTCGGCGTTTTCGTGCGCCCTGCCGGCGCGCACGACCGCTGGCAGGATCACGGGCTGGCACTTTTGCGAACGATTCTCAAAAACAACGGGGTGGAGACGGATCTTTTCTCCACCCGTTCTATTCGTTCGTGGCGCGAACTCGAACCGATTGTGCATGGGTACGATCAATTGATCATGAACGTTCGCAGTTACACGTATCCATTCGCGTATCAAGCCGCGAAAACTTTTAAAAAAGTAAATCCGAATGGACTTGTGATTACTGGCGGAATGCACGCGACGGTCGCGCCGGATGAAATGGAAGCGGTGCCGGAATTTGATCGGATCTGCCAGGGACCGGGCGAAAAGATTATTGTTGATTTGCTCAAAGACCCGCGCGCGTTTCCGCGTTTATCGTTGGGCGTCGGCGCGAAGTCAATGGCAGATTGGCCGATGATGGACCGCACGTTGTGGCCCAATCCGCATCTCGCCGATTTTCCTTTTCCGCTCGAACCGGAATGCGGCTGGGGTCCCGCGCCGGTCGTCACAGTCATCACGAGCCGCGTCTGTCCGTGGCAGTGCGTTTTTTGCAACGAGGCATCGTATATTCCGAATATGGGGCGGCAATCGGTGGACAACGTCATCGAAGAATTAAATTTCCTCGACGACAAATATGGCCCGCTCGGGTCGGTCGTCATTCACGATTCAATGTTTTTTCAACAGCCCAAATGGTTGGAAGAATGGATTGATAAATATCCGCGCCTCGCGCACAAGCCCTGGCCCTATTGGGCGGCGGCGCGTTCCGATACCGTGCGCCAATGGCCCGCGTTATTCGAAGCGCTCGTGCGCGAAACGAATTGGAATCTGGTTTCGATTGGATTCGAATCCGGCAGTGACCGCACGCTGAAAATTTTGAACAAGGAATGCACGGCGGAAGATAATCTCTTTGCGATTGAACTCTTGAATAAAATCGGCGACGATATGGAAAGGCATGGCAAAGCGCCGCCGCGTTTTTGGGCGAACATTATGCTCGGCATTCCGGGCGAACAGCCGGAAGATGCGTTCGATACGATTCGAATGCTAAAGCGGATGAAGCATGTATTGCCTTCTATTTCCTACTACGCGCCGTATCCCGGCTCCGCGCTCGGTTATCAACTCATTGCCGAAGGCAAGAGCATGATGTCGAAAGAAAATTATCACCGCTATCCCAAAGATGAAAAACTCAAAGGCATTGATTACAAGTTTTACAATCAATTGCTCGCCGGCAAGTTCGATGCGGAAGTGAATCGCGGGCTGATGGCATCGGAAAAAGTGAAAGCCGGCGAATTTGAAGGATCGCTGATTAAGGCGTAAGATTCATCGCGGAGAACGCCAAGAACGCTGAGAAAAATTCAAAAATTTCTTTGCGATCTCAGCGTTCTCTGCGATAAAATGAAAGAGCATGAGCAGTTTCAACAACCCGCACCACTTTTATTTGTTTGCGATGAAGAACGGCAAGCGCAAACTCGGCTACGGCACCACGCCCGAAGACGCGTACGAGAATTTGAAAATTCGCCTGACGCCGAAAGAGATGGAGCAGATCGTGCGCGAGCAGTTCGAGCAGATCACGCAGCGCGAATTGCAAAAGCACGCGCGTGAGTTGGGCTGAAATTTTTTCGCATCACGCACAGAGGCGGGGCAGAGGGCTCCGCCTTTTTTGTTTGATTGACCGCTGGCGCGACGCGAGATATAATCGGCGGGCGTGAGAGGCGGATTACAATGCTGAAAGCACTTTCAGTGAAAAAAGCGAAAGAAGCCAAGGCAACTTATTCTGCGAAATCGGTGAGCGTCGTTACCGCGCGCGGTCATACGGCGATTCCTCGCGCGCTGCGTAAGCGTTACCGCGTGACGGCGAAATCGCGCTTGCAGTGGACCGATACCGGCGAGGGAATGCTGGTGGTGCCGCTCCAAGATCCGCAAAGAATGCAAAAGTCAAAAGCAAATGGCTTGGCTCGCCCGGCTCGCGCACCGGAAATTTCCGCCAAGAATCGCGAATTCCTAAATTGGTTACATGAGTGGATGAAAGAGCCGGATGACTGGACGCCCGAGCAATGGGACGACTTTGAAAAAGAGTTGAGAACGAATAAACTTCAGTTCAGAGACATTGAGGTATGACCGCGTATTTGCTCGACACGAATATTATCGCCGGCATTTTTCACAAAGAAGCAAGCATTGAAAGCGCGTTGCATCAGGCCTTCGATACCGAAAGCACCTTGTACCTTTCTGCAGTTGTGTATTATGAGACCAAACGCGGATTGCTCAAGCGAGATGCTAGAAAGCAAATGGAGGCGTTGGAGCGTCTCGTTGATCAATTCAAATGGGTTGACTTTCTGAAAGATGATTGGGAAGAAGCGGCGCGGCTTTGGGCGGAGAGAAATAGAAAAGGGATGCCGATTGCAGATGCCGATCTTTTGATTGCTGTGCAAGCCAAGCGATTAGGCACAATTCTGGTTACCGACAACGAATGGGATTTTACAGGACTCGGTTTGCAAATTGAGAATTGGCGAAAAGCATGAAAGAAAATTTGAGGAGTAGTTGACACATGGTAACTCGCGAACAACTTCGCGATCAGTTAATTGATTTATTGAATCACCGGCTGACCCAAGCGCAATTTATGGATTGGTTCGAACGAAACACGCATGAATTTGCGACGCGCGAGTATTTGACGCTCAAGGAACTGACGGACAAAATGAAAGTGGCGGGCGACAACCGGCTCGCGTGGGAAGAGTATTACAATTTTCTCACCGCGATGAAATACCGCGTCAAAGTATCGGCGGGTTAAATGCTTGCCAACCTCCTCCCCAAAATTCCCCTCTACTGGTCGTTCTATCGTTTCGGCGCGCCGAAACTTTTGCCGTTCAGTATTGTCGTCAGCATTTCCTATCGTTGCAACTCGATTTGCAAAACATGCGACGTGTGGCGTAAACCGAACGACGATTTGTCGCTCGATGAATGGACGCGCGTTTTCAAAAACATCGGACGCGGTCCGGTCTATATGACGTTCACCGGCGGCGAGCCGTTCTTGCGCAAAGATTTACCCGACATGGTGCTCGCGGCGTACCAATATTGCCAGCCCGAATATATTACGATTCCGACGAACGGCATTCTCGCGCCGAAAATTTTGGATGGCGTTGCGAAAATTTGCGCGGGCGCGCCGAAATCGCGCATCGGCATCAATCTCTCGCTCGATGGCGTCGGCAAAGAGCACGATGAAATTCGCGGCGTACCCGGCAACTATGAACGCTCGCTGAAAACGTGGGCGGGGCTGAAAGCATTGCAAACGCAACACAAAAATCTCGTTCTCTCGATTCACACTGTCATTTCCAAATACAACATCCATCGCATACGCGATACTTACACCGGCTTGCAAAAATTATTACCCGATTCGTACATCACCGAAGTCGCGGAAGAACGCGTCGAGCTTGATACGGTCGGGATGGATATTACGCCGCTGGCGCGTGATTACGCGCCGGTCGCGGATTTTTTATCGGCGCGCGCGCACGCCGCGCCGGCGCGCGGCTTTGCGCGTTTCACGCAATCGTTCCGCGCGCGCTATTATCAATTGGCAAAGCGTACATTGATCGAGCAAAAGCAAATTATTCCGTGCCTCGCCGGTTGGGCGAGCGGGCACATCGCGCCGAATGGCGATGTGTGGAGCTGTTGCATTCGCGCCGAGCCGGTCGGCAATTTGCGCGCGACGAATTACGACTTGCGTCCGATTTGGTTCGAGCAAATCGGCGCGATGAAAAAATTGCGGCATAGCATCGCGGCAAATGAATGCGCGTGCCCGATGGCGAACGCGAGTTATGCGAATATGCTTTTGCATCCGCCCACGCTTTTGCAGGTCGCGCGCGAATTGCTCACGCGGCCAAAAGTGGATTTGGAAAAGCACGGCGCAGACGAGCCGATGACAATGAAATTGTAGGGCGGCGTTTATCGCCGCTCTTTTTATTTGCAACCCAGTTGCATCTGTTTTTTGACCGGTTGCGCTTGTGATGCATTTTACGATGTGCTATAATGCGCGGCGATAAGCGAGGGAAGAGTAGATCGCGAACTGTAGAATCATGTTATGCATTGGAACAACAAGATTCTCACTTGCCCTGGCGGGAACGCAAGTGCCAGGGTCGTCGCAATCCCCGCTCCTCAGAATGACAATGCGGACCGTTTGGAGTTGCGCGAATGAAACCACAGATGATCAAACCCGAAGAAATTTCTGTCGGCGCGCCGGCGCCGGAAAAACCGGGCACGCCCGGCATGGTGTTCGCGAAACTCGACGAGCTGGTACGGTGGGCGCGCACCGGCTCGATGTGGCCTCTGTTGTTCGGGCTGGCGTGTTGCGCGATCGAAATGATGGCGATGTATATGCCGCGTTTCGATTTGTCGCGCTTTGGAATGGAAGTGTATCGCGCGTCACCGCGCCAAGCCGATTTGATGATCGTCGCCGGGCGCGTCTCGCGCAAGATGGCGCCGGTCGTGCGGCAACTCTTTGATCAAATGCCGGAGCCGAAATGGGTGATCGCAATGGGCGATTGCGCGGCGTGCGGCGGCATCTACAACAATTACGCGATTCTGCAAGGCGTAGATGAAATTATTCCGGTGGATGTCTACGTTGCCGGCTGTCCGCCGCGTCCCGAAGCATTGATTGACGGAATTCTCGCGTTGCACAAACGCATCAAGAATGCAGAGCCGTTGGGGCAGATCAAGATTGAAGGATTGGGATTGCGCGGATAGAAGCAGTTGTCAGTAGCCAGTAATCAGCAGCCAGAAAAAATGCCCCAAATTGAAACCGTCTCCTCAAAATTGCGCGAGCGTTTCTCCCAAGTTATTCAAGACGTATCCGAATTTCGCGGCGAGACGACCGTCACTATCTCGCGCGACGCATTGCTCGATATCGCGCGTTTTCTGCGCGATGACCCATCCGCGCACTTTCAACTTCTCGCCGACATTACCGCGCTCGATTGGTTTCCGCGCGAGCCACGCTTTGATTTGCTTTACACTCTGCTCTCATTCGATCAGCGGGCACGCGTACGCGTGCGCGTGCAATTGGCATCGGCGGATGCGAATGCTCCATCACTAACCGGGATTTTCCCCGGCGCGAATTTTTATGAGCGCGAAGTGTACGATCTCTACGGCATCACTTTTTCCGGGCATCCGTTTCTCCATCGCATTTTGCTTCCGGATGCAACCGCCGGACATCCGCTCCGCAAAGATCATCCGCTCGGTTATGAACAAGTCGAATTTACGCACACATTCGCAGAGATCCAGTCGGCAAAACCTTTCGGCGTTGCGCCGCGTAAACCGGCGCAAGTGATTGGAAGTGCCGGCGGCGCGTTGCAAGAAATTTCCGTCGCGGCAGAACATTATCCGTGGTCTAGCGACGGCGGCGAAACCGAAACGATGCTCATCAATATGGGTCCGCATCATCCGTCCACGCACGGCGTTTTGCGTGTTGCCTTGGAAGTGGACGGCGAAAAGGTCGTCAACGCGATGCCGGACATTGGCTATTTGCACACCGGCGTTGAGAAAACCGCGGAATACAAAACCTATCTCAAGGCGCTTCCGCTTTTTGATCGGCTCGATTATCTTTCGCCGCTCTTTAACAATCTCGCGTACGTCCTTGCCGTTGAAAAATTGATGGAGGTAGATGTTCCCGAGCGCGCGCAAATCATCCGTGTGATGCTGACCGAAATCAATCGCATCGCGTCGCATCTCATTGCCGTTGGCTCCACCGCGATGGACGTGGGCGCGGTGACGGTGATGACGTACGCGTTCCGCGAACGCGAAGCCGCGCTCGATATTTTTGAAATGGTCAGCGGCGCGCGAATGATGACGTCGTATTTTCGTTTTGGCGGGCTCGCGCTCGACGCGCCGCTAGGGTTTTCGGATGCCGTGCGCGCATTTATCGCGATGATCCCGCCGCGTCTGAAAGAGTACGAAGATCTGCTCAACAAAAATCCGATTTGGATTGCGCGGACGCGCGGCGTTGCGGAATTGACGCGCGCAGACGCGCTCGCGTACAGCGTGACGGGTCCGCTCTTGCGCGCGACCGGCGTGGATTGGGATTTGCGGAAACGCGCGCCGTACTCTGGCTATGAGCAGTACGAATTCGACGTGCCGCTCGGCGCGCGCGATCGGGCGGATGTTTTCGATTTGTATTTGCTTCGCATGGAAGAGATGCGGCAGAGCGTTCGCATTATCGCGCAAGCGTTGCCGAAATTGGAAAAGACTAAGGGGCAGCCGGTTGTCACGCGCAATCGCAAGGTCGCGCCGCCGCCGAAAGAAGAATTGCAAAGTTCGATGGAAAGTTTGATTCATCATTTCAAATTATGGACGGAAGGATTCAAGCCGCCGCGCGGGGTGGTGTACGCCGCGGTCGAATCGCCGCGCGGCGAGTTGGGCTATCTCGTTTCGAGCAACGGGACGAATATGCCGCATCGCGTTCACGTGCGCGCGCCGTCGTTCGCGAATTTGCAATTACTGCCGGTGTTGACGCGTGGGCGCTACTTGTCCGACATCGTCGCGATTATCGGGATGATTGATATTGTGTTGGGGGATGTGGACAGATGACAGAGGACAGATAGAAGCGTTTTTCGGTTGTCTGATTTCTGATGTCTGTGATCTGGATTCAACAAATGGAACACATTATTCTTCGCGACCTCGACATCGAGAACATCAACGACATCTCTGTCTATGAACAGCACGGCGGCTATGTCGCGCTGAAAAAAGCGTTGAAAGAAATGACGCCGGAACAAATCATCGAAGAAGTCAAAGCGTCCGGCTTGCGCGGGCGCGGCGGTGCGGGCTTTGCGACAGGCGTCAAGTGGAGTTTTCTGCCGAAAAATGTTTTTCCGCGCTATCTCGTCGTGAACGCGGACGAATCCGAGCCCGGCACGTTCAAAGACCGGCAAATCATGGAGCGCAATCCGCATCAACTCATCGAAGGCATTGCGATTTCTGCGTACGCGATCCAATCCCCGCACGCGTTCATTTATATTCGCGGCGAATTTCCGGATGCGGCAGATTGTTTGGAGCGCGCGATTTTAGACGCGCACGCGCGCGGCTATCTCGGCTCGAACATATTGAATACCAATTACCAATTACGAATTACTGTTCACAGAGGCGCGGGCGCGTACATCTGCGGCGAAGAAACGGCGATGCTCGAATCGCTCGAAGGCAAACTCGGACAGCCGCGCGTCAAGCCGCCCTTTCCGGCAAACATCGGATTGTATGGTAAGCCCACTGTAATCAACAATGTCGAAACGCTTGCGAACATTCCGCCGATTATCGCGCGCGGCGCGCAATGGTTTGCCGGCATCGGCACACCGCGATCTACGGGAACGAAAGTTTTTTGCTTGAGCGGGCATGTCAATCGTCCCGGCAATTATGAAGCGCCATTCGGCGGTATCACATTCCGCGATTTGATTTACGATTTGGGCGGTGGCATACGCGGCGGAAAAAAATTGAAAGCGATTTTGCCGGCGGGCGCGAGCGCGCCGATGCTGACCGCTGCCGCGCTCGATGTGAAACTCGATTACGAATCGGTGCAAGCGGCGGGTTCATCGCTCGGCTCCGCGTCGGTGATTGTTTTGGACGAAGATACTTGCATTGTTTGGGCGGCGAAAAAGATGGCGCATTTTTTTGAGCACGAGTCGTGCGGTAAATGCACGCCGTGCCGCGAAGGCACGTATTGGTTGACGCGCATTTTGGAACGAATTGATGCCGGTGCCGCGGCAATGAGTGATGTAGATTTAATCGCAAACGTCGCGAAGCAAATGGTTGGCAACACACTTTGCCCGCTCGGCGACTTTGCCGCGTCGCCTGTGGTTAGCAGTGTCAAGCATTTTCGCGAGGAGTACGAACGACACGTGAGAGAGAAAAAGTGTTGGGCGCGAAATGCAAAAACGTAATTCGTAATTCCTTGATTTCAATATGCCTACAGTTACGATAGATAATTTGCGCGTGGATGTGCCGAACGGCACGCTCGTCGTTGAAGCCGCGAAAAAAGCCGGCAACGTGATTCCGGTCTTTTGCTATCACCCTAAACTCGCGCCGGTCGGAATGTGCCGGATGTGTTTGGTCGAAATCGGCACGCCGCGCCGCGGCAAAGACGGGCAAATCGAAAAAGACGCGAGCGGCAACGCGGTGATCGCGTGGATGCCGAAATTGCAAACTGCGTGCACGACGTTTGTTTCCGAAGGAATGGCTGTGCGAACGGATAGTGCGGCTGTTGCCGACGCGCGGCGCGGCGTCGTCGAATTTTTGCTGACGAGCCATCCGCTCGACTGCCCAGTGTGCGACAAGGGCGGCGAATGCCCGCTCCAAAATGTGACGATGGAGTACGGTCCCGGCAATTCGCGTTTTCCGGTTGAACTAAAATTTCAAAACGAAAAGCGCGTGCCGCTCGGCGATTTGATTATGCTCGACCGCGAGCGTTGCATTCAATGCGCGCGCTGTATTCGCTTTCAAGACGAAATCGCCGGCGACTCTGTTCTCGGTTTCAACGCGCGCGGCCGCGGCATGGAAATCGTCGCGTTCGGCGATCCGCCGTTCAATTCCAAATTCAGCGGTAACACGATTGACATTTGTCCGGTCGGCGCGCTGACCTCGCGCGATTTTCGTTTGTCCGCGCGCGTATGGGAAGTGAACGACGCGCCGAGCATCTGCGCGCACTGCTCGGTCGGCTGTAATATTTTTATCGGCGAGCGCGATCACCAGATCAAACGGATCGTGCCGCGCGAGAACGAAGCGGTCAACGAAATCTGGATTTGCGACAAGGGACGCTTCGCGCATCACTTTGCGACTGCGCCGGATCGTTTAACGACGCCGATGCTGCGCGATGAAGACGGCTGGCGCGCAGTATCGTGGTTCGACGCGTTCGCGACCATCACAACGCGTTTCAACGAAATCAAATCGCAATTCGGCGCGAACGCTCTGGGAGGCATCGCCGGCGACCGCGTGCCGAACGAAGACCTTTATCTCTTTCAAAAATTTTTCCGCGAAATAATTTCCTCGCCGCATCTCGATCATCGCGTCGGCTGGAGCGCGGCAAATGCCGGCGCGGATTTGATTAAGCAATTCGGCGTGGGCACGGAAACGAATCTGGGCGTGCTTGACAAAAATGTCGCCGTGCTTGTGATCGGCGCGGATGTTGAAGAGGAACAGCCGGTTTTGCGTTTGCGGCTCTCGGCGAGCGCGCAACGCGGCGCGCATTTGATCGTCGCGAATCCGCGCGTGACGAAACTCGCGGCGCATGCCAAGCAATCCATCGTTTACAATATAGGATCGGAAGCGTATTTCTTGATCGGAATGTTGTTTGTGATTGCGGGTGAGACTTTAGAAAAGACGGAATCTGTCACGAACTGGGACGCGTTCAAGAAGTCGCTGGAATCATTCACGGTTGAGCAATGCGCGGAGATTTGCCGCGTCAAGCCGGAAAAAATTCGCGATGCCGCGCGCGCGTTTGCACACGCGCCCGACGCGCTGATTCTCTTTGGGCGCGAGGCAATGCAGACGATGCAACGCGACGCGGCAGTCGAATCGCTCATCGCCGCGCTGATGCTCGTGACCGGGCATATCGGCAAAAAGAACAACGGCGTCATCGCGTTCTATCCGCACAACAATTCAACCGGCGCGCTCGATATGGGCATTCTGCCGGATTACGCGGCGGGGCGCGTCGTCGCGCGAGCCAAAGGATTTAGCGCGGCGGATTTGGCGAACGCAAAAACCAAAGCATTGTGGGTGATGGGCGCAGACCCGGCGGCGCACGGAAAATTTAGCAAGCCGAATTTTCTCGTGGTGTCGGAATTGTTTATGACCGAAACCGCGAAACTTGCTGACATCGTTTTGCCGGCGCAATCCTTCGCGGAACGCGACGGCACATTCACGAACACCGAACGCCGCGTGCAATTATTCCGCGCGGCGATCAAACCGCGCGGCGACGTGAAACCGGATTGGTGGGCGATTCAAGAGATGGCGAAGAGGTTGCAAAGTTTCAATGTTTCAGAGCTTCAAAGTTTAACTTTGAAGCATTGGAACTATGAAACTTGTTCCCAAATCACGGACGAGATTGCCGCGCGTGTGCCGCTTTATGCGGGCATCACGTATGACAAACTCGCAGAAAATGTGAAACAGCCGCGCGCGCCGTACGGGCAGGGCAATCCGAGCGATACGCCAACAGAAATCGCGATGGGTGAATTGGAAGGCACGACCAGTGGCATCGCGTGGAAAAGCATCGCGGAGAGTGACGCGGGGGCGAAGTTTGAGTTGGAGTGGAGAGAGCCGAGACAACACGCTTCGCGGTCAGACAGCAGACAACAGATACGGTTGGCGGTCGCGCGTTCATTGTATGATCGCGGGACGATGATGAGCAAAACATCAATTCTTCAACCGCGCGTACCGATACCAGCGATCGAAATTAATTCGCTTGACGCGGAAGAGCTGGGAATTGAAAATGCCGCGCGCGTGCGCGTATCGTTTGAATCGCGCGCGCTGGAAATGATCGCGCATGTGGATGGTCATGTGCCGCCGGGTACGGTTTTGATCGCGCAAAATTTGGATGGGACCGCGAATTTGCCGATGGGTGCGCCGGTGAAGGTCGAGAAAATATGACGTTGCCCAATATCGGCGCGCTCTTCAAAGGCATGTCCGTGACACTGCGCGAAATGTTCAGTCCGCCGGTGACATATCAATATCCCGAAGTGCGCCGCCCGGTCGCGCCGCGTTTTCACGGACGGCACGAATTGAAACGCCACGACAACGGGTTGGAAAAATGCATCGGCTGTTCATTGTGCGCCGCCGCGTGCCCCTCGGACGCGATCTATGTCGAACCGGCGGAGCAAACCGACGCGGAACGCTATTCGCCCGGCGAACGCTACGCCGCGCGGTACGAGATCAATTTGTTGCGATGCATCTTTTGCGGCTTTTGTGAAGAGGCGTGCCCGACCGGCGCGATTATTTTGGAACACAATTACGAACTCTCGTACTATGATCGGCGCAGTGCGATTATTACGCGCGAGCAATTGCTCGTGCCGCCGCCCGCGCCGGATAAAGACACGCCGCGCGCAATGCGCGATCCCGGCAATTTGTACGCCGCGATTCCGCCGGTGAAAGGTGGAGTGGAATAGAAGTCAGTAATCAGAAGTCAGTAATCAGAAGTCAGAAGTCAGTAGTCAGACAAATGCTAATTGTTGTATACTGACGACCAACTACAAACTTCTAATCTCTGATCACTGAAGGAGGCGCAATGTCGCACAAGTTTCGCGAGTTAGTCGTATGGCAACGCGCCATGAATTTTGTAACGCGTGTCTATACTCTTACTCGCGATTTTCCTCAGCATGAGCAGTTTGGGCTCACCAATCAATTGCGTCGCGCTACAACTTCAATTCCTCTGAATATTGCTGAAGGGGCTGGCAGTGACAGCCCGAATGAGTTCGGACGTTTTCTCAATATTGCATTGAAGACTACGTATGAAACGATGACCGCATTAGAATTATCAGTGCGTTTGCAATACGCCGTGCAGGATCGAGTTGAACCTTTGTTGAAGGAAGCTGACGAAATCGCCGCGATGATTGTCGGGCTATCCAAGAGTTTGCGGACACGAGCAAATTATAAGACGATTCGTGATTTGCCAATAGAATACCTGACGGAAGGTTCTGCCTGACTTCTGACTACTGATATCTGACTACTGGAGTTCGCGATGCCCGAATTTTCTTGTCCCCCCAATATTTTTTGCCGCCCGACGTTTTGGAACATCCACGAAGCGTTCCAAATTTTCCTTTATGCCGCCGGCGCGTTTGCGGCTGGCATTTTTTTCCTCGGCTTTCTCCAGCACGTCCTCGTTTGGCGTCAAGGCAAAGGCAAATTTGATTTCAAACCGTTTTTCAAACGCGCGCTGAACTTTTTCCAGTTCGGCGTCGCGACGCGCAAAGTTGTTCTGGATAAAAAGCCCATCGGCATCATGCATCTCAACGTGATGTGGGGCATCATCATTCTTTTCATCGGCACCGCGCTCGCGACGATTGATTGGGATGTGACGCGGCTGTTTTTTAATTTCCGCATCCTGCAAGGTGATTTCTATCTCGTCTACAAATTCATTCTCGATTTATTCGGCGCGCTCGCGTTCATCGGCTTGACGGTCTTTTCAATCAATCGCTACGTCCTCAAACCCAAACGACTTAACGGAAACAGCGGCGCGCGTTTTGCCGATGATGATTTGTGGACGCTCGGTGCATTTTGGGTTTTGATTCTCACCGGCTTTTTGCTCGAATCGTTGCGCATCGCGGGGATGTCGCTCGAATGGGCGCGCGAAGGCAAAGGCGCGCTATGGACCGCGCCCTATGCGTTCATCGGCAACGCGCTCGCCTATCTGTGGATTTCCCTCAGCGAAGAAACGATCCGCGGCGCGCATCTCGCGGTGTGGGGCTTTCACGCCGGCTTGACGATTGTGTGGCTGTGCGCGATTCCGTTCACGAAAACGTTCCATATTTTTTCAAGCTCGATCAACACGTTCTTCAAAAAACTCGAACCGCGCGGCGCGATCCCGGCGATTCAAAATATCGAAGAACAGGAATCGTTCGGCGTCGGCGCGTTCGCGGAATTTACGTGGAAGCAGGTTTTGGATTTCGACGCGTGCACGCGTTGCGGGCGATGCCAAGACGTATGCCCGGCGACGATGACCGGCAAGGCGCTCTCGCCAAAAAATATCATCGTGAAATTGTCAGAGGTCGCCTTCGAGCCGCGCGGCGCGCGCAAATTGCACGGCGACGTGATCAGCGCGCAAGAGTTGTGGGATTGCACATCTTGTATGGCGTGCGTCGAGGCGTGCCCGGTCGCGATTGATCCACTCGCCGCGATCATTGACCTGCGCCGCTATCTCACGCTGACCGAAGGCGCGCCGCAATCGCCTTCGAATAAGGCAATGGATTCGATGGAACGGCAGGGCAATCCGTACGGGTTACCTAAGCAAGATAGATTAAAGTGGGCAGAAGGTTTGGACGTGCCGCGCGCGCAAGCCGGCGAGGAGTACGAAGTTTTGTATTGGGTCGGTTGCGCCGGCGCGTACGACGCGCGGGCGCAAAAAATTACGCGCGCCATCGTGACGATTCTGAATCACGCTGGCGTAAAATTCGCGGTGATGAATCAAGAGCGTTGCAATTGCGAATCGGCGCGGCGGATCGGCAATGAATATTTGTATCAAACCGCGACGGCGGAGAATGTCGAGAATCTCGACAAGTTCAAATTCCAGCGCATTCTGACGACGTGCCCGCATTGCTTCAATACGATCAAGAACGAGTATCCGCAATTCGCCGGCAATTACGAGGTCGTGCATCATTCGCAATTCATCGCGCAGTTGATCGGCGACGGACGTTTAAAGCCAAAGCAAAAACTGGATGGGACGATCACGTATCACGACTCGTGCTATCTCGGACGCTACAACGGCATTTACGATCCGCAGCGCGAAATTTTGAAAGCAGTTAGCGATGACGTGGTCGAGATGCCGCGCTCGCGCGAAAATGGTTTGTGTTGCGGCGGCGGCGGCGGCAGAATGTGGCTTGAGGAAAATACCGGCACGCGCATCAATCAGCGGCGCGTGCAAGATGCGCTCGAGGTGAACGCGCAAACGGTCGCGTCCGCGTGTCCGTTTTGCATGACGATGCTGGAAGATGGCGCGAAAGCGTTGCAAGCGGATGAAAAAATTGCGCGGAAAGATATTGCGGAGATCGTCGTCGAATCTTTGTAACGAATGAGCCGAACGAATTTCAACGAATAAACGAATAAGAAAAAGAAAAACCCGCGAGCGACGCGGGTTTCTTGTTTGCCGCCGATTTTAACCGATTGGATTCGAGCAGATCCAATCATCGCTTCCTGTTCTTCTACTCTAGACTAGTTCAGTGTTGACGGTTGATTTCGGTTCAAGCAACAACACGTGAACTTCATTGCCGGCAATCGACAGATGCTTGACACCTCAATATTTTCGGAACAGACCGAACATGGTGGCAAGGTTGATGGTTTTGATTGATAACATATCTGATAGCTATTGCACTGTCGGAGTAAAATGAATCTTACTAAAGACAAAATCACTCGATTTCCTCGCGTACTGCAACACATCAAGTGCATTTGGTTTGCTCATCCCTGGGTGAGACGCATTATTACGCGTACCCAAGAGACGTTCTAATTCTTCAAAGGTTTGAATATCATATTTCCAAAGTTCCATACCTACGACTAATATGTCAAAATCGCGAATTTTTTGAAGTTCTGCTAGACTTGAAATTGGGGTGTTGTATACATGTTTGAATGGTGTGACTTTCTTTGCTACTGTGGCTGCCAAGGCAGAATTATATGACGCGAAACTCATCTGCTCAATCACATTGTGGAGTCGAGCTATTGCAGCCGACCAAAGCATAATTATTGCGGCTCTGTGACACCGAAGAGTCAAACACTGAGCAGCCTCATCAATGTAATCAGCCTCAGTCGGAGTTATTACTTTTGCGAGAATGTTCAACAAATCATGTCTGGCAACTTGGGCAGGGCTCGCTTCAAACCGTATCAGTGGCGTAATGACCCATTCAAAGAATTCTGATAGAAGTGGTGTCAGCATCTTCCTGTATGCAGAAGCCCGAGTACGGCTTTCGGTCAATCGTTGTAACTCGATCATTTGTACATCAAAATTTTTTAATAACTCGCCATCCACTACATCTGACGGGCGCAACGCGGCAGCGATTCTCAGCCAGTCCCTTGCTAACTGATATATTTCGCCGATTATTTCGGCACGCTTGACTTCTTTGCTTCCCGATTTTATTAAGTTACTATCTGTATGTTTTAGGCGATTGTGGAATGCCTCTAACTCATCGCTGGATGGGAGCATGATTATTCCGCCTGTGCGATTAGCGTCAGCAATTTTTGAGCTTCCTTTTGACCTTCAGCAGAAAGCTCTATGTTCTTTCCAACTTCGACAGATTTGAACCAAACCTTTCCCTCTCCTGCCTGCAAGTTAACAGATTGGTTCGTAGAGACGTAGCAATTTTGATTGATACACTCCGCTTTGACTTCTTGCCAATCGGCAATCCAATTACCGGTTGCAAGATATGTTTTCGCGGCAACAAGAAGTGCAACCTTCCTAGTTTTGTCTGCATTGTTCATCCCTGGGACTACGAGGGCATGAAAAGTGAATGGATCGTTGCCGAAATCAAAGAGCCCCGCCAGTTTGGGGAGACTGACGGATAATCTTTTCGCAGTACTCTTGAACCGCTGACGAACGGCTTCAGGTATCGCGGCCTCAATACTTGTATCTTCTCTCTCCGTCAACACGCTAGTTTCATTCGCAGTTCGGCGAGCGGGAATCGAAATTTCTGTCTCGACATAGCCGCGAAGCAAAACTTCAAAGCACTTCTCTTTCAAGTTATCGGGGCACTTTGCAACTATCGTAAGAATTCTAGCAATGACTTCTTCGGCATTTTCGTACATGGTCTTACCTCCTCAGCATAATGATGATTTTCTTTGCGTTCATTTTTGCGCACCCGCATCCTCTTCTGCTTTTCGCACAATCGCCTCCGCCTTCTCCGCCGGCATCTCGCCGGCGAGCGGACCCTCGACCCAATAATCCGCGTCGGTAGCAAATTCTTTTTTCTACACCGGCAGAATCGCTTTGACGCGCTCGATGGCATAGCGCGATGCCGCGTAGGCGTCCGGGCGATGCGGCGCGGCGCCCGCGATGATCTCTGCCAGCGCTGTGCGCGTTGATGACGAATCCGGCAAGAGCCACTGTGCGCGAATAATTTAGCACGAACGCGCGGCAGTGTCAATGACAATCTTGCCAGCCGCGCGCAAACGACTAGAATTGCTTTGCGATGCAGAACAAAAATTGGCGCGATCTCTCTTATCTCGTGCGCGGCACGCCGCGTCAGCGCAAAGCAGTGCGCGTGATTCAATCGCTCGGCATTCTCGAAACCCTGCGCGATTTTTCCCCGACGCTTGCCGGTACGATTCCGCTCGGCATTGACACGCCGACGAGCGATCTCGACATCATCTGCCAAGCGCGCGATCTCCCCGCGTTTGCGCGGTGCGTGCGCGCGGCATTCGGCCCGCGCGACAACTTTCGAGCGCGGCGTACGATCGTGCGCGGTGTCGAATCGTTCATCGCCAATTTCGATTATGCAGATTTTCCGTTTGAGATTTTCGCGCAGACGCGCGCGGTCGGCGAGCAATATGCGATCAGGCATCTGCTCATTGAAGCGCGGGCGCTAGAGATTGGCGGAGAGCCGGCGCGAGAGAAAATTCGCGCGGCGCGCGCGCAGGGGATGAAAACCGAACCGGCATTCGCGGAATTGCTCGGTCTCACGGGCGATGCGTACGAGAAATTATTGCAAGTCGAAACGTGGAGCGATGAAAAAATCGCGGCGGCAATTCGTCGCGCGTCTAGTTTCTAATCTCCAAATGAGCGTCTACTCGCGTCTCAAGACCAGCACGCCCTCGCGCGCCTTCTCATTGTCAGTAGAATCAACGGCTACGCCTTTTAACCTTGATCGCACAAATCCTGCGGGCTTGCGCAAAGTCAGAGAAAAAAGAGGTGAGAGAGCTCCTTTGTGGGGCTTCCTGCAAGAGGCGGCACGATGGCGTGCCTTGCTCCACATTGTCAATGAACTTTGCACAAGCCCTCGCAATTCTGTACACCCCTTGACAGGTCAGACTAATTTCTCGTATAATAGCGTGCAGTTTGAAGAGAGACCCGTGAGGGCGCGGGGAGGCGTTTTCGATGATGACGTCGAATAACCGCACGATTGCATGGCACATAATGAAAGCCGGTTAACGAGAGGCAGATGGATTCGTCTGCCTCTTTTTGTTTTAATAAATCGGAATTTGAATCAAGGAGGTGATGCGAGAGACAGAATCATACGAAAGCCAGTGGTGGAAAAATCGGTTTGAAAAGAAAGGGAGGGAACTTGCGTTATGACTGAAAACAAGAACGCGAATATCTCCCGCCGCGATTTTCTGAAATTGTCTGCAGGCGTGGCGGGAAGCACCGTCGCCGCCGAGTTGATTGGACTCGGTCTCGATACGACCACTGTTCACGCGGGCTCAACGGCCGTTCCAATTAAAAAGGGCAAAGAGTACGCAAGCGTTTGCCCGTATTGCGCCGTCGGTTGTGGGCAAATCGTTACGGTAGACGAGAAATCCCACAAGATCATTGACATCCAAGGCAATCCCGATTCGCCGGTCAGCGAGGGTACGCTCTGCCCGAAAGGCGCGGCAACCTATCAACTTGTCGTCAATCCGTTGCGCTGGACCAAAGTAAAATATCGCGCGCCGGGCAGTGACAAGTGGGAAGACAAGCCGCTTGATTGGGCGATGGATCGCATCGCCGAACTTACGAAAAAAACGCGCGATGCGAACTTTAACGTCGTCCAAGAAATTCCAACGGCTTCCGGCGCGACAGTCCGGAAACGCGTCAACAATACGTATGCAGTTGCCTCGCTTGGCGGCGCGACGATGGACAACGAATGGAACTATGTCCAGCAAAAGTTGATGCACGCGCTCGGCGTCGTCTATCTTGAAAATCAGGCGCGGATCTGACACTCCGCTTCGGTCCCCGGTCTGGGGGTCACATTCGGCCGCGGTGCGGCTACAACTTTTGCCCGTGATCTTGTGAATTCCGATGCAGTGTTGATCATGGGTTCGAATATGGCAGAGTGTCATCCGGTCGCGTTCCGTTGGCCGATGAAAGCCAAGCTGGATCACAACGCGACACTTATGCACGTAGACCCGCGCTTTACGCGCACGTCGGCGATGTGTGATATTCACGCGCCGATCCGCGCGGGCTCGGACATTGTTTTCCTCGGCGCGATCATCAATTACGTTATCAATCAACCGCGCTGGCAAAACGATTTGTTCTTTCAACAATATCTCGCGAACTATACCAACGCAGCGACATTGATCAACGCGGATTACAAAGACACCGAAGACCTTGACGGCGTCTTTTCCGGTTTATCCGCGGATGGAAAATCCTACGCCGCCGCGTCGTGGGGCTATCAGCGCGATGCCGCGCCGACGCCGCCGGTCGCGGAAGAAAAAACGTTTACCGATATGCTCTTGAAGCGTGTGCCCGGCCGTCCCAAGCAAGACTTTAGCATGACCAGCCCGAACAGCGTGTTCCAAATCGTCAAGAAACATTATTCACGCTACACACCGGAAATGGTGGAAAGAGTTTGCGGCTGTCCCAAAGAAAAATTTATCGCGGTTGCTGAAACGTTGCTCAAAAACTCGGGTCGCGATAAAACTTGTAACATCACGTACGCGGTCGGCTGGACGCAACATACGACCGGAGTGCAGATCATCCGCCTCGCCGCGATGTTGCAAGCGATTCTCGGCAACATCGGCCGCCCGGGTGGCGGCGTGCTTGCCCTGCGCGGGCATGCGACGATTCAGGGCTCTACTGACATCGCGACGCTGTATCACTCGCTCCCCGGCTATCTGAATATGCCGGATGCGCGCAAGGCGCACGACACGCTGAAAGATTTCATCCTCACCGAAGCCGTGCCGATTATGACTTCCTTCTGGGGCAACTTGCCCAAATACGCGGTGTCATATTTCAAAGCGCAATGGGGCGACAAGGCGACTGCCGCGAATGACTATGGGTATGATTATCATCCCAGGATCACCGGCGATCATTCGCATATGCCAATGTTCCTGGATATGGCAGACGGCAAGATCAAAGGGTTCTTTGTGATGGGGCAGAATCCAGCCGTCGGCGGGCAGAACGCGCGCTTACAACGTAAAGCGCTCGCCAAACTGGATTGGATGGTTGTGCGCGATCTTTATGAAACCGAAACGGCCGCGTTCTGGCGCAATTCGCCGGAAATAAAATCCGGCGAATTAAAAACCGCGGACATCAAGACCGAAGTGTTCTATTTGCCGGCGGCTGGCGTTGCGGAGGCGGATGGCACGTTCACGAACACTTCACGCTTGGTGCAGGGGCATGAAAAAGCGGTGGATCCGCCGGACGACGCGCGCAGTGACATCTGGTTCACGTACCATCTTGGCAAGCGGCTGATCAAAGCGTACGCCAGTTCCACGCTTGATCAAGATTGGCCCATCAAGAACCTGTTGTGGGATTACGAACCCGAACCCGCCGAAGTGAAAGAGTGGCGGATCAAGGACGAGCCGTCCGCGTACAAGATCATGAAAGAGATCAACGGATATACTTGGGCGGACAAGAAACCGCTGACGTCGTTTGTGAATCTGACCGAAACTGGGACAACTGCCGGCGCGGCGTGGATTTACACTGGCATCATTCCAGAAGAGGGACGAAATCGCGCGCACGATCGTAAAGGCGATGGCTGGATTTCGCCGGGCTGGGGCTTTGCGTGGCCTGCGAATCGGCACATCATGTACAATCGCGCGTCGGCGGATCTCGATGGCAACCCGTGGTCGGAGAAAAAGAAACTCGTCTTTTGGAACCAAACGCTCAACAACGGCGCGGGCGGATGGGCATCGCACGCCGGCGAGATTCCGGATTTCCAAGGCACGAAACGGCCGGATTACAGAGGCAACGATGCCGGCATTGCGTTCGATTGGTTGCGCGGGAACGATCCGTTCATCATGCGCGCCGACGGCAAGGCATGGCTTTTCGCGCCGTCAGGTTTGGTGGATGGTCCACTGCCAACGCACTATGAGCCATATGAATCGCCGGTGCAAAATCCGGTGTACAAACAACAGACGAACCCAATTGCAAAGGTGTGGGATCGAGACGGCAATCGCTATCACAAACTTGCCGATCCCAATTATCCGATCGTCATCTCCACCTACCGCTTGACGGAGCATCACTTGACCGGCACGATGACGCGCTGGTTGCCGTGGCTCGCGGAACTGATGCCGGAACTTTTCACGGAAATTTCGCCTGAACTTGCAAAAGAAAAAAATATCATCAACGGCGAATACGTGAAAATCACTACTGCGCGCGGTACGGTTCGCGCGCGCGCGTTGGTGACTCGGCGCATGCAGCCATTCAACATTGATGGCAAGATCGTGCATGAAATCGGTTTGCCGTGGCACTGGGGCTGGCAAGGCGTCGCCTCCGGCGATGTGACGAACAATCTCACCGCGCTCGTCGGTGATCCGAACGTTTCGATTCACGAAGCAAAAGTGTTTACGTGCAACATCGAAAAGGGAGGTGCATAATGGCTAAAGGTATGTTCGTTGACACCTCCATTTGCACCGGTTGCAAAGCGTGTCAAGTCGCGTGCAAAGAATGGAACGGCTTGGATGCCGAGCCGACGCATTTCAAGTTCGACAAAGACAAGGGCTTTGCGGTCGCGACGAATTTTTCCGGTAACTCGTACGACAACACCGGGAAACTGAGCGCGACCGACTGGCGGCACGTGCGCTTTATCGAACAGTTCAACGAGAAACGCACCGAAGCGCGCTGGCTGTTTATGAGCGATTCGTGCAAGCATTGCAACGACGCCGGTTGTTTGAATGCGTGCCCGGTCAGCGCGATCACCCGTACGGATATGGGCAACGTTGTCGTCAATAAAGACGTTTGCATCGGTTGCAAATACTGCATCCCGGCATGTCCGTTCGGCGTCATCTCGTACAGCGAAAAGACAAAGACGGTGCAAAAATGCACGCTGTGCAATGATCGCATTCACAATGGTCTTGGCACCGCGTGCGCGAAAGCGTGCCCAACCGGCTCGATCATGTTCGGCGATGTCGCCGAATTGAAAACGAAGGCGAACGCGCGGCTCGCGCAACTCAAGTCGTGGGATGCCAAAACCAAAGCGAACATTTACGGGTACAACGAAGCCGGCGGGCTGAACGTGTTCTATCTCTTGCTCGATAAGCCATCCGTGTACGGTCAGCCGGAAAATCCGGTTGTGCCGCAACGGCGCTTGCCGGTCTCGCTGGGCTTTACGGCAGTGGGCGCGGTGATCGTGGGGCTCGCGGCGCTGTTTAGTTTCCGCGAACGCGGCGCGCGCGATGCAGAGGTGAAACAATGAGCCCATCCGCGCAAATTCCGCACTGGGAATGGTGGTTGGTCGCGCTCGATTTCTTTGTCGTCGGGATCGCCGGCGGGACGTACTTTATCGGCTCGCTCGTTGAACTTTTCGG
>Ga0247727_10004040_pt1 | contig 31657 bp, 22 predicted proteins | sample WisWelCaveWW1625_FD_202498 | JGI IMG/M metagenome (GOLD analysis project Ga0247727, IMG submission 202498) | Biofilm microbial communities from Wishing Well Cave, Virginia, United States - WW16-25 | ecosystem: Environmental > Aquatic > Deep subsurface > Groundwater > Cave microbial mat | place... | reverse complement strand
GTTTGCAGCGAAGTCCCCACTCGGTCCTGCCATTCCTGCGGGCAAGTCTCGGGCGTGCAGTCGATTTCCAACAGCAAAAATTCTTCGAGCAGATCAACCGGGCCGACATTGGGTACGTAGTAGACATGACCCTGCGTCTCCATCAATGACCTGGGCATTCCACCGGGCACCGGGTCCGGCAGCGGCTCCGACCAGCCATATTCGATGCGGTACGTCATCTTCACCGCGTGCTCGAACAGGCCGGCGATCGTCGACACCGCAGCATCGATGTCCGTGACCGTGCCATGCAAGAAGACGTTGTCGGCAAGCTCCGGGACTAACTGCTGCGTGAAGGTCGCGCCCACGGAAAGATCGTTGGTGAGATAGGTCCAAGTAGGATGGGTCCAGCTCGGTTGCCACATCTGGATGTTGGTCGCATTCTTCATGAACCAACCGTCGTGCAAGAGCAACGGCCACCACGAGGATCCCGAGGCGAGCTCGTTGCGCGTGGCGATTGCGGTGCGCAGATCGGGGCGCGCTCGCCAGAGGGCGCGCAACAGCGGGTCGCGCACCGGTGCTGCGTCTAGGCCTGAAGGCGGCTCGTGTTGTCCGATCAACACCTGCGCGGTGCCGCCCGGTGTTTCTGCCTGGCCCAACAACTGCAGCGACGCGGGTGAAGCAAAATACCTCCCGCTCACGACCTCGGTGACGTGGAACTCGAACTCCCAGCGCAGCCCATCGTGATTGGGCCACAAGGACTCGAGTGTGGGTTGTGCGAGCGCCCCGGCTGGTGCCAGAACCAGAGCAACCGCAAGAGCCCGCCATCTGCCCATGACGCCCCTCCATTCCTGATGATCGCCTGCAAGTGTAGGCCTGTGCGTCGGGGCGTTCAAGCCGTACACTTCTTGCGGGTCAATCCAAGGGAGATGCCTGGGTGAAGCGACGCATTCGGATCGCGGCCGTGGTCGCCGGCATCCTGCTGGTCGCGGCTGCGGCGACCGCCTTGGTGAAGATTGGGCCGCGCAACGTGTGGGGCATGATTCGCTACGACCAGCGGCGCGAAGGGTCGCTGCAGGTCGGCGATCAGGCTCCGGATGTGATGCTGACGGCACTTGATGGCGTCACGCGCGAACGCCTGCACGATCGAATCGGACCGCGTCCCGTCGTCCTCATCTTCGGGAGCTACACTTGACCGCCATTTCGGCGTTCGGTCGAACGCGTGACGCAGATCTACGAGCGCTTCAAGGACCAGGCGGAGTTCGTGACCATCTACATCAAAGAGGCGCACCCGACCGACGAGTGGCAAATGGACAGCAACGAGAAGGAAGGTGTCTGCTACGCGCAACCGCGAACCTTCGAGCAGCGGCTCGTGATCGCGCGCGACTTCGCGCGCAGTTTTGCTTTCCCCATTCCCATGTTGGTGGATGGGATCGACAACCGCGCCGATTCGATCTACGCCGGCTGGCCGGAGCGCTTCTACGTCATCGACGAGCACGGCACGATCGCGTTCAAAGGCAAACCCGGCCCCTTCGGTTACGACCCCGCCGAGGTCGAAACGTGGCTCCTCGCGCATCAGGGCTCGAAGCAGTAAACTGTTTTCACCTTCCGTTCTCGAGCCCTGGGGGTGCCCATGGGATATTTTGATCTGCGCTGTCGCGGAGCCTGCTTCGTGCTTTCAACAATCGCCTGTCTCTCGGCGCTCGAAGCCAAGGCCACTGAGTTCGAGACGCTTGTTTACGAGAACGGGATCGGGTCGCCCGATTGGTCGCCCGATGGCAGCATGCTCGCGACGACGTAGCGGCATGTCGCGAAGCCCGCATTCGAGTCGCACTTCGTATTGATTGTGTGCACGACATCGCAGCGCGATGTTGTCGAGCACCGCTTGACCACCGCGTGCGAATGGCACGATATGATGAAATTCGAGAAACGCTGTTTCTTTGCAGCGGCGGCCGCTCTCAGCGACAAACGCGCATCGTCCGTCGTCCCGATTCCACACCGCACGCTTCACTTCGGCGGGAATCGCCCTCGAACCTGAACTCACCCCGCGACTCTTCCGCGGCCGATCGGTTGCAGCAAGTTTTTGTCTCTCGAGCTTCTCGAGTAGCACTTGGAGAGCAATCTCGAATACCCGCGCCACGTCGCCATCCGGAATCCGGTGGCGCAGCAGGTCTTGCGCCTGCCGGAGGTTCTTGTGCATCGCTTCGCTCGCGGTGAACTGCACTTTGTACCGCTCCGGCGACAGAGGCGCGATATCGCTCCGCCGCAGATCGGTTTGTACCGGCGCGTCCAACGGATCCTCGGCAAACACCGCAATCGCCGTCACCGCGGACATTGCGCCCGCCGCATCCGCGGCGGGTGACGCGGGCAGCGCATTCACCGCACCACCCGCATGTCCCACGGTCACGGATCTCCGCACTCCTGCATTGGACATGGTTTCCAGGGTCCTGGCCGGTAGTTTGCGAATCGATGAAGGGACATCCGGTAGGGGGTACCACGCACGCACCAGCCTTTCGACCTCGCGCTTGCTCTTGTGGCGCGCGGCATCGATCAATTGCTCGTAGTTCGCACGTGTGAGATGTGGCTCGATGAGCTGGATCGTGCAAAGGTGCAGCGCCCCCCGGGCAAGATCCTCGAGAATCTCGGGGTGCCGGCTCGCGGCGCGGGCCGCACGAAGGCGCAAGAAGGCTGCGTGCTCGGAAAGATGCAACGCCTCGGTGCAGTAATCGCACATGGACGAGTAGCCTTCCGCGTGGTGCAGTCCACGCTTCTCGACCTCGACCAAGTGTGCGACAAGAGTCGCTATCGTGCTGCGTTCACACTGCGCGAGGCGCTTGACCTCGCCCAACAATGCTTCGTTCGTGAGTTGCGATGGTGAAGTCCACATAGAATCAATATACAAGGCGATTCTTTTGGGCCTACAAGAGACCGTGCGACCGATCCCGTATGCTGAGATTCTTTGCAGACATATTTCACGAATGCGTTCCCCAGAGAACCTCACAGCACTTCTCACACCCCATTCCGAATGCGTAGGTCGAACCCAACTCGCGCTGCTTTCAAATCATGTCCAGTGCCTCTTTTTCGGACACATCACTTGCACCGGACCGACTTTGTGAATGTTGTCACAAGTGCTCGTCGCGGGATTTGCGCGACGCGTGAGCGCGGAGGACGCGCGAGCGTGGGCGACGCGTGAGCGTGGTGGCGCGTGGGCGCCTGAGCGCCGTGGGTGTGTGCGCGCGGGCATGGGCCGCGCAGGCGCGCGGACGATCGTAGGCCGGCGCGATGAGAATGTGGCGAGCGAGCGCGATTCGTGTTTCAAAGATTCGTCGTGGCCTGTTTGCGTTTGAGCTGTAGGACGCGGATGTCGGGATCCACGGTCAACTTCTCGGGGTCGAAGTCGCAGTGGATCGTGAGCGACTTCGACTCGCCAGTGCCGAGTGACACGGTCGCGCGCGAATCTTTGTAGTCGGGATCCTGCGTGTAATTGGACTTGTCGTCGGCGCGCTTCCAGCGCTCGCCGGATGTCGCGGCCAGTTCGACCGGCATCGTGCCGGTGCCGATGTTTTCGACCGTGACCGTGACGTCGTAGCCGTCGCCGCTCGCGACCTTGGCCGCGTTCGTGAGCCGGTACTGCGGCACGACCTTGTCCTCGAACCATTGCTTCGTGAAGGCGTCGTACGCGGTCGCGTCCTCAGCATAGGGCCGCATCGCCGCGACGAAATCTTGCAGCGCCGGATGATCGCGACTCTGGCTCCAGGTCTCGAAGAAATTGCGATACGCAACCCGAGCCTGATCCGCTCCCAAAAAATCATAGAGCATCCAGAACACCCAGCCGCCGCGGTCGTAAATCACCGTGTTGTCGGCGTCGCGTTTGCCGTCCACGTCGTACATCGGGCGCTCGTCGTCGGCGCGCCGTCGATCGTTGTAACGCGCCTCGAGTCCCTTGGCGAACTCCATCCGCCCGCGCGGACCCTTCACTTGCTCGAACAGCAACAGCGTCGAGAAATGCGCCGTGCCTTCGCTCAGGAAGTCGCCGTTGGGACCGTTGGCGGGCGTCAGAATATTGCCCCACCATTGATGCGCCGCTTCGTGCGCCGTGACCAGAAACGTCGCGTCCGTCTTGGCATCGTTCTTGGTGAGAAAACCAATCTGCTCGCTGAACGTGATGTTGGTGCCGAAACCTTGCGCGTAACCCGCGAGCGCCGGGAACTCCGACAGTTTCAACTCGCGCCACGGATACGGATAGAACCACTCGGAATAGTACTGGCGCGCCGCATCGAGCGTCGCCGACATTTCGTCGACGTTGTACGCATGCTTCGGATGATAAAAAATCGTCGTGCCGTTGCCCTGTTTCACGTCCCAACGTCCGCAGATGATATTCACGATCTTCACCGGGTGGTCCGTCTCCCAGACTTGGGTTCGCCTGCCTTCTGCAGCCGTATTACTGGTGCACACGCCGACCGAGTTCAGCATGTACTCCTCGGGACCCGAAATCATGACCCGGGCCCGGAACCACGCCGTCGCGCCGTAGCTTGCACGCGTCTCGCCTTTCCAATAGTCGCGAGAGTAGGTGCGTGGGTCGGTCTTGTTGTCCTTCGTCTCGCCGACTTGCTCCATGAAACCCAGGACCGGCATGAAGCTGGGACTGAAACCCGTCAACACGACGCCCGACGGCAAGATGAACTCCGACGTGTTGCCGCCGTTCTTGGTGACGCCATCGGGAAAACGACCGTTGAATCGCCAGCCGATGGTGACGCTGTCGCCGCGAGCGAGCGGCGTGGGCGGCGTGAAGACATAGAGGTGCTCGCGGTTATCCGGCTTGTAGCCGGCGCGATTCATCGTCCAAGCCAGATTCTTCCAATGCATGCCGCCGCTGAGCGGAATCTGCGCCAGCGTCGTGTCCAAGCCGTTGACGAGGGTGAGCACTCCCTCGCTTTCTATCCAATGACCCGATGGATTCACCTTCACGCGGACGTCCAAGCGCGCGATGTCCGGCAACGGCGCATCGAACCAGGTCTTGAGATTCTTGCCCCAGTATTCTTTTCCGGCTTTTTCCGCGGCGCGCCCGCCGCTTCCCTGGCTGACCATGAACAGCAACATCACGCACGCCGCAACCGGGACCACCGCGAACGGCGACAATTTCGCCGCGGAACGAAACAGCCGCCCGGGCGCCAGCCGGTGCATCGTACGCACCGCATCGACGCCGCGGCGGCCGAACAATCGCACCGCGATCACCGTGAACAGCACCGCGAAGCCCAGCACCATGACACGATTCAAAATCAACGCGGTGCGATCCGCTTCGTAGAACCCTAAATCACTCCAGCGGAACACGCCCCACAGCGGCCAGTTGCCCGCCCAATTGATCTCATTCGACAGCGCGCGGTAGCCGGTGAAGATCAGCACGCCGAGTCCGAGTGCATAGGCCGCATACCGATTGCCGACCGCCGCGTACACCGCGGTGACGAACGCATTCCACACCAAGATCGTCGGCACGAGCAATAATCCCCACACCAAGATGTAGGGCGTGAGCGAGAACGGCACCCGGTGCTGAATTGCGAGCGCGATCGCGCACGCGACGAGCGAGGCCAGCAGCACGACCAGCGCCACGATGCTGTTCGCGAGCGCCTTCCCGAACAAGAGCGCACCGGTGCGCATCGGCGTCACGTAGAGGATGGACGCGAATCCCGTCGCGCGATCACGTTCCAGCGATTCCACCGTGTAGAAGAGCAGCAAGAGACAGGCGAGAACCGCGATTTGATTCGCGATCACCGCCGCCGTGATCCCCGGCGTCAGGAGCAGCGGCGTATCGAAAGCCCCCACCGCGAAGAACACATTGCCCAAACTCTGGATGAGAATCAGCGGGACGAAGATGTACAGGCCCGGCTGCCGGCGCAGTTCGCGCAACTCCGCCAGCGCAACTTCCCAGGCGCTGTGCAGCACCGAAGGCACATGGCTCTGCATCCCGAGGCTGCGCACCGCGATGGCGGGCGCATCTTCCGGCAGCGAGGCCGCGACCGCAGGCGTGCGGCGCGACTTCTTCGTCGCCACAGCACCGCGCATCGAACGCGCGACCAGCACCTGGGTCGCGAACACGGCACCGAGTCCCATCACCAGTAGCCATAAGCGATTCAATCCGAAGAGTCCGTCGTACGGAACCGACTCCGTGTTGTAGAAGGCGACGCCGCGATCCACCTTGAGATGCGTCTCGTTGAGCCAGCGATAGGCGGTCGGTTCGAGCACCTGCAGCAGTTTGTTGACCCGCAGATCGAGCCACGACGGCGACCACGTCCACAGGAAAAATCCGCTGATGAGCAGCGTTGCGACCGGCAACACGAACACCAGAACCGCACTGCGCGACTTCTCGCCCACCAGCATCGAGATGCCGGTGTAGAACACCACGAACGGCACGCCGATCGTCAGCATCGGCAAGAAGTAGCTGCGCAGGGCGAACGGCCCGCGCATGTCGGACGCATTCGCATTCGGCACCACATGATTGAAGAAGGCACTCGCCGCGACATTCAATCCCAGCAACACGACGATGCCGCCCGCGACCGCGAAGAAGCGCCCCCAGACGTATTCACCCGGCGTCATCGGCGTCGAGTGCAAGAGGACGTCCACCTTCACCTCGCGATCGCGCAGCAACGAAAGCCCGGCAGCGGCCGCGATGAAAAACGCGTAGTACAGCAATACGATGAACGTCATGGTTTGCGTCTGTGCGAATTCCGACGTGATCCACGCTCTCGTGCCGCCGACGGACGTGTCACCGGACGAGATCGACATCTTGCCGCTCGACAAGCCGAACGACATCAAGATGCCAATGAGCGCGAGCGCGATGAAGAGTGGGCGGCGGAAGGAGTGCCAAAACTCGACGCCCCAAGCGGCGGACAATCGGCGCAGGTTCATCGCGCCCCCGCTGCTGGTGCGAGGCGCGACGACTCGGACGCTTGGCCCTGACGCATCAGCACCAGATACGCGTCCTCCAACGTCACCGGAACAGGTGCGAAGCCCGCCGGCGGCGCACCCGAGGGTTCGTAAATGCGCGCACGATTGCGTCCTTCGACCAAAAGCGCTTGCGTCACCGTGCGCTCGGCGCGCAGTCGCGGCAGGTCCGCGACTTCCAACGTGCCTTCGAAAATGCGGCCCTGGATCGCGGCGCGCGCTTCACCCGGCGTCGTGACGGTGAGCAACCGCCCAGCGCGAATCACCGCGAAGCGCGGGCACAACACCGCGACATCCTCGACGATGTGCGTCGACAGCAACACAATGCGGTCCGCCGCCAATTCCGACAACAAATGATAGAAGCGCAAGCGTTCTTCCGGATCGAGTCCGGCGGTCGGTTCGTCGACGATGATGAGACGCGGATTCCCCGCGATCGCCTGCGCGATCCCGAGGCGCTGGCGCATGCCGCCCGAATACGTTTTGACCGCGCGCTTCGCCGCGAACCCGAGGTTGACGCGTTCCAGCAGACTCGCCACCAACTGCTTGCGTCCCTGCGGCGCTTCGACACCTTTCAACGTCAACAGGTGCGACAACATCGCTTCACCCGACAAATGCGGATAGAAGCCGAACTCTTGCGGCAAGTAACCCAGTCGAAGCCACAGAGACTCGGGATCCTGCAAGATGTCGCCGCCGTCCAGCGTCACCGTCCCCGAGGTCGGCTCGAGCAAGCCAGCCAGGATCTTCATGAAGGTGGATTTCCCAGCGCCGTTGGGACCGAGCAGACCGAACATGCCGGCTGGAACATCGAGGTCGATGCCGTTGAGGGCCGTGACCGGGCCTGGATAGATCTTGGTCAAACTACGAGCGCTGAGCACCGAAGGCCTCCATCCGCGGGCGTGTCGGGACGCAGGAAACCGTGTGAACGCGAGCCAGGGTAGGACATTCGACGGTACGCACGCCCCACCTAGAAGGTTGCCTTCCCGGGGCCGAAGCGACAGAGTCTCCGTGGACGCTAACCGGAGGAGTCACCATGCACCATGCCCGTTCACTTGCCGTTGCGCTCGCACTGGTCTTCGCATCGAATGCGATTGCGCAGACCAAAGCGCCCGTATCGCGCAACGAGACGTTGCTCGCGGCGACGTCGCCATTCGAGGACCTGTCGGAGTTCGCGCTGGCGAAGGATGCCGCCGGCATTACGAAGTCGCTTGCCGAAGCCGACGGCCATGTCGCCGCCGTGCGAAAAGTGCTCCCCGCCGCCGCCGCCACCCAGTTCGACGCACTGATGAAGGTCCTTCATCAGGCCGCGACCGACCAGCAACATCATGCACTGGCGCTGAACGCCGTCGAAACCTTCCGCCTGCTGCTCGACCAACTCGATGCGAAGGGCCTCGAGGTACCAAAGGAAATTCTGCTGCTCGATTATGTCGGCTTCAAACTGCACGTGCTGGAAGCCGCACCTCAGGCGGACTGGGAAGCCATGCGCAAGACGGTGGCGGATGGCGTCGCCTGGTGGAACACCACCAAACCAAAGATCCACGAGGTCGCCCTGACCGATGCCATGGACACCACCATTCGCGCGTTGCAGGAAGGCGCCAAAACGCAAAACCAGGCGCTGCTGCATTTCGCCGCGCAGCTCGATCTCGATCTGGTGGACTTGTTGGAAGGAATCTTCGAGACCGAGGGTTGAGCGGCGCGAACCCGCCTCAAGGAGTGGGCGGTGGCGGCGCTCCCGGCAGCGGTTCTAGCGCCGGGGTCGTTTCGCTGCCGCCGCTCGCGACCAATGCAACGACGTCGCCCGCCAACGCCGCGGGCCATTATCCTCCAACATCCTCCACCGTGTGAAGACCTCGCTTTCGTGTGACCGAGCATCTGCGTGGCGACGTCGGGCGCGTGTGCTAGGATCGGCGCGCCATGGCTGAATCCAGCGCATTTACGCCCATCAGTCCCAATCCGTACATTGTCGGCAATCCGGTGCGCGACCGCAGCATGTTCTTCGGTCGCGAGGCCGAGTTCGAATTGGTGCGGCGCCGCTTTCAAACCAGTCACGGCGGCCTCTTGGTATTTTGCGGCGAGCGCCGCAGCGGCAAGACTTCCATCCTGTTCCAGATCCTGGATCGCCGGCTGGGGCCCGATTTCGTTCCGGTGCTCGTGGACATGCAATCCATGGCGATCACGGACGAAGTGGATTTCCTGTCGAAGGTGGCCGAAGAGATCTCGGATGCGCTGGGCGAGGCGGCGGCCGGTATCTCGCCGCCCGATTTCCACTCCGGGTCGAGCCGTCCCGCCATCTTCCAGAAGTTCGTGCACGACGTGTTGCGGGCGCTGCCGGGGCGCAAGTTGGTCTTGTTGTTCGACGAATACGAGTTGTTCGAGAACAAGATCGACGCCGGCGTGTTGTCGCCCGATGTGCTGCACATCCTCGCCAGTTTGATGGAGAACAAGCCGGTTTTCCTGGTGTTCACTGGCTCGCAACATCTGGAACGCCGGCAGCGCGACTACTGGCGCATCCTCGGCGCCTCGGCGTACAAGCGCATCAGTTACCTCGAGCGCGATGATGCGCTGAATCTGATTCGCAAACCGGTCGAAGGCGTGGTCACGTACGGCGACGGCGCGGTCGAGGCGATCTACCGCCTCACGTCCGGCCAGGCGTTCTATACGCAAGCCATTTGCCAGCACCTGGTGGATTTGCTCAATGACCAGCAGTCGCACATGGCGAGCCGCGAGCACGTGTTCCAAGTGGTCGACAACTTGGTCAACAACCCGCTGCCGCAAATGATTTTCTTGTGGGACAGTTTGGAGCGCGACGAGAAATTGGTCATGGCGATCCTCGCCGAAACGCTGGAGGTCGAGGCCGACTACGCCGCGCAGCCACAGCTCTCGCGCACGATCGCGAAGCGCAAGTACCCGCTCGATCTCGACGCCGGCCGTATCGAGACCGCGCTCGACAAGTTGTTCCGCGAACACGAACTGCTGTTGAAGAACGCCGCGAAGCCGCCGGGTTACGCCTTCCGCATGGACTTATGGCGGCTGTGGATCCGCCGCATGCACTCGGTGTGGCAGGTCATGCGGGAACTGGGACTCGAGATCCGCCCGCCACGCCGACTGTCCCGCCGCAACATCATCGTCGCCGGTGTCATCGTGGCTTTCTTCGCGATCGGCGGCGTGATCACGTTCATCGAGGGCATCCCCCAAGGCGTTCGCGATTTCAAGAACGGCTGGAAAGCAAGCGGGGACCCGACGCCGGCCGAGTGCGCGCGGGTCACGCTCGAGATCGAACCCGCGACCGCCGCGATTCGACTGAATGGCAAACAGGTTGCGGTGGGCATCTTCGAGGATAGCCTGGAAGCACGCGATCATACGTTCGTGGTTTCGGCGGCCAACTATCGTGACTCGACTTTCGTTCTGACGGTGGACCCCAGCCGCGCCGCCAACTTGCGCATCGCGTTGCGGCCGCGCCTCGGCACGTTGCAGATCCGCACCGAGCCCGCCGGCGCCGAAGTGCGCGTCGACGGTGTCGTGCGTGGCAAGAGCCCGGTGCTGGTCGCGGATTTGCAAGCGCCGGTTGCACATCGCATCGAAGCCGCCCTCGCCGGATTCGGCGCGGCGACATCCGAAGCGTTCGTCGTCGCCGATTCGACCGCGACCATCTCGCTGCGCCTGACCCGCGCGACGGTCGCGAACATTCATGTCACTTCGGAACCGGCGGATGCCGCCGTCAGCGTCGACGGCACGCCGCGCGGCCGCACACCAGTGACGTTGCCGGCGTTGTTGCACGGCAAGCACACGTTCGCGTTTCGTAAGTCGGGCCACGTGCCGCTCGATCTCGACGTGGTCGTGAACGAAACCACAACCCAAGTGCGCGCCGACTTGCAGCAAGAATCCCCCGGCATTCTGCTGGTGCGGGGCCGACAGCCGGGCAGCATTTATGTCGACGGCGTGTTGCGCAAACCCAACGTGCCGAACTCCGGCGACTTGTCGTTGGCGGCGGGACTCTACGACATCATGGTGGTCGTCTCCGCTTCAGGCGATACCATCCGCGAAGCCGTGGAAGTTTTCCCCGGCAAGCGCGTCGAGTTCGACTTTTCCGAACGCAAGCTCACGCGGCAGGAGTGAACGATGGCAGCTTCGGACCGTCCGGCGGACGACATGATCGGGCAAGTCATCGATGGCGTCTTCCAAGTGCGGTCGGCACTCGGTGAGGGCGGCTACGGCATCGTCTACGAATGTCTCGATCTGGAACTCGATCGCAGCGTCGCGCTGAAACTGCTCATCAAGGAGCGCGCCGGCGCCAAGGAGCTGGAGCGCTTCCGCAAGGAAGGCAAGCACATCGCGAGTTTGAACCACCCCAACGTCGTGCACATCTATCGGTTGGGAGAGTTCAAGGGCGCGCCGTACTTCGCCATGGAGTTCGTCGCCGGTCGCAGCTTGAAAGAATTGCTGCGTCACGAGCGGCTGGCGATTCGCGGCGGCCTCGAGATCATGCGCCAAGTGGCAGCCGGCCTGCAGGCGATTCACGATGGCGGCATCGTGCATCACGATCTGTCGACCAACAATGTGCTGGTGACGCCGGCCGGCATGGTCAAGATCGTCGACTTCGGGTTGTCGCGCAACGTCAACATTGCGCACTCGTTTTCGCAAGGCCATCTAGCCGGCACGCTGCCGTACGTGGCGCCGGAGCAGATCGAAGGACTCGGATCGAACCCGGTGGCCGAAGTGTTCTCGCTCGGCGTCATCCTTTATGAGGTGATGGCGGGCAAGCATCCGTTCTGGGCCGAACACACGACGGCGTTGCTCTACAACATCGCGCACAAGGCGGCGGAGCCGCTCGAGACGCACCTGGAATCCTGCCCGCCCGCGTTGTCACGCTTGGCGGCGCGCTGCTTGGAGAAGAAGCCGCGCGATCGCCCCCCGAGCGCCGCCGAAGTCGAGGCAGTGCTGAACGAGATCTTGGCGTCGCAAACGTTCGATTCCACTGTTCCTCCACGTTTGATCGGCACCTCGCGCTCGCGTGCGACGTCGAAGAATCCCTATCTTTCGCGCACCATGATCAAGAATCGCGACAGCTTCTTCGGACGGCATCAGGAAGTGCGCCGTATCTTCGCGCGATTGAACGCATCGCCGCCCGGCTCGATGTCCATTGTCGGCGATCGCAAGATCGGCAAGTCGTCGCTGCTCAACTACGTCTACATGCGGCACACGCGCGAGGCGCACCTCGACGACCCGGATCGCATGGTCATGGTCTTCCTGGATTTCCAGGAAGAGAAAGACATGTCCATCGAAACATTCGTCAAGACTTTGCTCGGAATTGCCGCGATCGAGCTACACGGGCGCGTTGCGGTGGAAGACTGCGCCCACAGCTTGGATGGCATCAAAGATTTCGTGCAGCGGCTGACCGCCGCCGGATATCGGCTGGCGATCCTGCTCGACGAGTTCGACGCCATCACCACCAATCGCAGTTTCAGTCTCGAGTTCTTCTCGTTCTTGCGATTCTTGGCGAATCATTACGACGTCGCGTATCTGACTTCGTCGGCGCGCGATCTCCAAGTCTTGTGTCACACCAAGGAACTCTCCGACTCACCGTTCTTCAACATCTTCTCGAACTTGCGCTTGTCGATTTTCCAACCGGCGGAAGCACTGGAGTTGATCCGGGTGCCGTCGGAATACGCCGGCCGCCCGCTCGAGCCGCATGCAAAACCGATTATGGAAATGGCCGGGCTTTTCCCTTTCTTCTTGCAGATGGCGTGCTCGCACACGCTGGAGTGGATGGAGGAACATCCCGCGAGCACCGAGCCCGACTTCGCCGCGATCCGCCGTCGCTTCTACGACGAAGCCAAACTGCACTACCGCTACATCTGGGAGGGCTTCGATCCGCACGAGCGCAGTGCGGTGGTGCGTGTCGCACAGCAGAGGAGCATTCCCGATGCGCTGCGACACGTGCTGGCGGAGTTGGAAGGCAAACACTACGTCGAAGCCGCCGCCGGCAAGTCGCGCTTGTTCGCATCCACCTTGGAGGATTTCGTCCAGGGCGAGGCGGGCCGCGGCGAAAAGCCCTCGCTCCTCGGCCGCCTCTTCGGCCGCGGGTGATGGCCTGAAACCGCCGCTGGACCATCCTGACCATGCCTTCCAGGCACCTCGATGCGCGCTTGCCGGGTCCGCCGGGGGGCGTGGTATAAGGGAGCGCCTTTTCGTGCTTACCAACTGACCAGCAGGCAAGGGTGCTGAAGCGTCTGCGGTCCGGCAGGCGGCCAACCCCTCCAGACGAACGGTGCACGACCTCGCGTGGGGCGCAGGCGTGCCCGATTGCAAACGAGAGGAAGCCATGAGCGTCTCCACGACCTTCGGGATGGAACGCTGCGGCCGCGGCCGATGGAGGCCCGCGCTCGTCGCGGCGATGATGGTGTTCGGTTTGGTGCTGGCTGCGGCCGGTGCCGCCTTCGCGCAAACGCACGGCGGCGAAGCCGTGCACCAAGCCGGCGGCGAAGCCAACCTCCAACTTCCCGATTTGAATCAAGGCAGTTTTTTGGGAATGACCGGGCGCGCGCTGCTCATGACCGGCATCGTCGTGTGCCTGTTGGGGCTCGTGTTCGGCATGGTCATCTACAAGCAATTGCGCCAGATGCCGGTGCACGCGGCCATGCTCGAAATCTCAGAACTCATCTATGAAACCTGCAAGACGTACCTGATGACGCAAGGGCGCTTCATCCTGATCTTGTACGTCTTCATCGGCACCATCATGGCATTCTACTTCGGGGTACTGCAGCACTTCCCGCCGCTCAAGGTCCTCGTCATCTTGTTGTTCAGCTTGATCGGCATCGCGGGCAGTTGCGGCGTCGCGTGGTTCGGCATCCGCATCAACACGTTCGCCAACTCGCGTACGGCATTCGCGAGCCTGCGCGGCAAGCCGTTCCCGTGTTACGCCATCCCGCTCAAGGCGGGCATGAGCATCGGCATGCTGCTGATCAGCGTCGAGCTGCTGCTGATGCTGTGCATTTTGTTGTTCGTCCCCGGCGACTATGCCGGGCCGTGCTTCATCGGCTTCGCGATCGGTGAATCGCTGGGTGCGGCGGCGCTGCGCATCGCCGGCGGCATCTTTACAAAAATCGCCGACATCGGCAGCGACTTGATGAAGATCGTCTTCAACATCAAGGAAGACGACGCACGCAACCCAGGCGTGATCGCCGACTGCACCGGCGACAACGCCGGCGACTCGGTGGGTCCGACCGCCGACGGCTTCGAGACCTACGGCGTCACCGGTGTGGCGTTGATCTCGTTCATCTTGCTCGCGGTGCGCGAACCGATGGTGCAGATCCAGTTGCTGGTGTGGATCTTCGTCATGCGCATCATGATGGTCATTGCGAGCTGCATCTCGTACCTGGCGAACGAGGCGATCGCGAAGAGCCGTTACGGCAACGCCGACAAGATGAACTTCGAGTCGCCCCTGACCTCGCTCGTCTGGGTCACGTCCATCGTGTCGGTGGTGCTGACCTACATCGTGTCGAAGCTCATCATTCCGGATCTCGGCGGCGACACGAGCCTCTGGTGGAAGCTATCGACGGTAATCACCTGCGGAACGCTGGCCGGCGCCATCATTCCGGAGTTGGTCAAGATCTTCACGTCGACTTCCTCGCGACATGTGAAGGAAGTCGTGACCGCGTCGCGCGAAGGCGGCGCGTCGCTGAACGTGCTGTCGGGTCTGGTTGCGGGCAACTTCAGCGCCTACTGGCTGGGGTTGGCGATCGTGTCGCTGATGGCAATCGCGTACGGGGTGAGCACGACCGGCGTCGCGGCCTTGATGGTCGCGCCGGCGGTGTTCGCCTTCGGGTTGGTCGCGTTCGGATTCCTCGGCATGGGTCCGGTGACCATCGCGGTGGATTCGTACGGCCCGGTGACCGACAACGCGCAGTCGGTGTTCGAGTTGTCGACCATCGAACAGATGCCGAACATCAAGCAAGACATCAAGCGCGACTTCGGTTTCGACGTGAACTTCGACCGCGCCAAACATCTGTTGGAAGAAAACGACGGCGCCGGCAACACCTTCAAGGCGACCGCCAAGCCGGTCTTGATTGGCACCGCCGTCGTCGGCGCGACCACGATGATTTTCTCGATCATCGTCGCCCTCACGCAGGGCATGACCAACAACCTCGACAAGCTGTCGTTGTTGCACCCGCCGTTCTTGTTGGGGCTCATCTGCGGCGGTGCGGTGATCTTTTGGTTCACCGGTGCTTCGATCCAGGCCGTGACCACGGGCGCCTACCGCGCCGTCGAGTTCATCAAGCAGAACATCAAGCTGGATGGCGCCGTCAAAGCATCGGTCGAGGACAGCAAGAAGGTGGTCGAGATCTGCACCCAGTACGCGCAGAAGGGCATGTTCAACATCTTCTTGACGGTGTTCTTCTCAACGCTTGCCTTCGCGTTCATCGAGCCGTTCTTCTTCATCGGCTACTTGATCTCGATCGCTTTGTTCGGCTTGTTCCAAGCCATCTTCATGGCGAATGCCGGCGGCGCCTGGGACAACGCCAAGAAGGTCGTCGAGGTGGAGTTGAAGGAGAAGGGCACGCCGTTGCACGCGGCCACGGTCGTCGGCGACACCGTCGGCGACCCGTACAAGGACACATCCTCGGTCGCCATGAACCCGGTGATCAAGTTCACGACGTTGTTCGGCTTGCTGGCGGTGGAGCTGGCGGTCAGCATTACGGCGGGCGGCAATGTCATGCTGCCCCGGGTGTTGGCCGGCGTGTTCTTCGCCATCTCGATGGTCTTCGTGTACCGCTCGTTCTACGGCATGCGCATTCAGAGCGGAAGGTAGCTGCAACTCAATTCCGCCAGCACAACGGCTCGCCGGCCACCGGCGGGCCGTTGTCGTTTTCGCTGCTAGGGCATCAGGACGAAGCGGGTCCGGGCTTCGCCTGCCGGCGAACGCAGCTTCGCCAGGTAGACGCCACTCGCGAGCCCGCGTCCGCGCTCGTCGCGACCGTCCCAGCGGATGGCGTGCGCTCCCGCCGGATTGCTGCCGGCGAGGAGAGTTCGAACGCGCCGTCCCATGACGTCGTAGATTTCCATCCTGGTGTAACCGCCGCGCGGAATATGGAAGGTCAGGTTCGTCCAGCCGCGGCCCGGGTTCGGTGACACGACGAGCGTCGACCGCGTCCCGTCGAGCACGGGATCCGTGTCCACCGTGCACGACACGCGCAACTCGAAAGGCACACGCGTGGTACGCACCTCTGGAACGAACGGGGTACCGGCACTGCTCACTACAGAATTGCTCGCCGCACCGATGACGGGCAATGTGTTCTCGAGCGCATACACCCAGTTCGGGATCGATCCCGCCACCACCGCATCAAGTCGCCCATCTTCGCTCCAGTCCCCGAGCGCGACCGCCGATGGCGCGATCGCGAACCCGTGATACGACGGCGGCTGCAACGTTCCATCGCCTTTTCCGAACCGCACCTCGATACCGGGATTCGTTCCCGTGACGACGTCGAGCAACCCATCGGCGTCGAGATCGCCGAGCACCACGGCGCTCGGGACTCCGATCGACGCGAGATCCACCCGCGACCCGAACGAACCAGTGGCGCTCGCGATGAGAACCGAGACGAACTTCGACTCGCAGGCGACCACGAGGTCCGGGATGTCGTCGCCGTTCAGGTCGCCGGCAGCAACCGCGACCGGTTTCGCTGCGGTCGGCACATCGATGCGCGGTCCGAACAACTCGTCCGGAATGCCCATGAAGATCGAGAGATTGTTCGCACCGCGGTTCGCGGTCACGAGATCGATGCGCCCGTCCGCGTCGAAGTCGGCGAGCGCGACACCGCGAGGCTCTCGATCGGTGTAGAACGCACAGGATTCGAGAACGCCGCCATCTCCTTGAACGTAGGCCCAAACGTGGTTGCCGCCCAGCGTTCCCGCCGAGGTCGCGACGATGTCGTCGCGGCCGTCTCCGCTCACATCGTCCACGAGAACGAAGCGCGGGCGCTCCCCACACACCAAGACGACCGGCGCACCGAAAGCACCGCCTCCGAGCCCCGGAAGGAGCGTGAGTGATCGCGTCGTCTCGTTCGCGACGACGAGGTCGACGAAGGTGTCGCTGTTGAGATCGCCGGCGGCGACACCGCGTGGCGCTTCCATCGGCAGATCGGTACTCGGCCCGAAGCCCGAAGCCCCCATACCCGGCAGGATCGACAGCGTGTTCGCAGCCCGGTTGGCAGTGACGAGATCCGCATGCGTGTCGCCATCCAGATCCGCGAGCGCGACGCCCAAAGGTTGAGTGCCGACGGCGTACGACGAGTTCCCGAACGATCCCGCACCGTTTCCGGGAATGAAGAAGATGCCGTTGAGGGAATTCATGGATCCCGTGTCGATGGTCGCTCCGACGAGGAGGTCACTCCTCTGGTCGCCGTTCTGGTCGGAAACTTGCGACAGGTAGAACCACGGCCCGGAGAAATCGTCGCGACGCGCGAGAAAAGTCCCGTTGCCGACGCCCGGGAACACCGAGATCCCCGTGGTGCGCGACAGGACGATATCGACGTTGCCGTCTCCGGTCCCGTCGGCGAGCGTCACGCTGCTCGGTTGGGTGCCCGCCAGCACTCCCAGCTCGGCGGAATACCCAGTCGCGCTCCCGAGCCGGTAGCTCACCCGGAAGGGCAAGCCCTCGGATTCGAGATACGCGATGTCGGGGTACGGATCGCCGTTCAAATCGCCGAACGCCATCGCGGAAGGAACATAGGCTGCGAAGTTCGCTCCGACGGTGAACGTTCCATCACCGGCACCGTGGAACTTCCAGATCGAATTGCCGAGGCGATTCATCGCGACGACATCCAGCTTGCCATCGGCGTTGAGGTCGGCGATGTGGATCCTGATCGTGGCGTCGTTCGGCGCCGAGCTCCAGCTGACCGGTATGCCAAACGTCCCATCGCCGTTTCCGAGCAGTACCGAGAACGGATAGGTGTAGGCGTTGCCGACGACCACGTCGAGATTGCCGTCGGCATCGAGATCGCCCAGCGCGGTGGTGTACGGATAGTTGAAGGTTTGGACCAGGACCGGTGGGTCAAACGTTCCGTCGCCTCTTCCCATGAGAACTTTGACACCAATGCCGACGCTGGCGACGACGATGTCCACGTGCGCATCGCCGTTCAGGTCACCGGTGACCGGAGAACTGGGGTTCCCGATCTGGTAGAAAGCCGGTGCCGCGAAGACCCCGGTCGCCAGCGCGAGTTGGACCTGGATCTGGTGGCTGCCGGGAACCGCGCTCACCGAATCGAGCATCCCGTCGGAGTTCAAATCTGCGACGTGGTTCCCGGTGCCACCCGGCGAGAAGGCCGGTGCCTTGCCGAAGAGCGGCGCCGCGATGGCGGTCGTTGCGAGTGCAGCCGAGAGTGTGAATGCGAGAATGGGCGAGTGAAACAACATCGGACCCTCCCACGCGCGAGCGCCCGAAGAGTCTGCCAGAGGCGGCCCACCCCGAGTTCGCTCGGAAGGAACGGGGAATTCTAGCACTGCGCGGTGCTCATCCCCACGGCCTTCTCATGCAGTCTAAACGATTGTCGTGCAGTGCGAGCGCGGCGAACCCGTACTTGCAACGTCGGCCATCGGCATGATGCTCGGGTTTTGACCATCGGCCGTTGCGCCCGTATACTCATTGTGTATCCGGGCGTTCGCGCTGATCATCGGAGGTCCACGTGGTAACGAAGGTTCAAAAGTGGGGAAACAGTCTCGGGGTTCGCATCCCGAAGACGTTTGCAGCCGAGGCGGAGATCACCGCGGGGTCGGCAGTCGATGTCTCGGTCGAGAATGGCGAGTTAGTCCTGCGTCCGATGCGCAGCAAGCGATACGTTTTGAGCGCGATGCTCCGCCGCATCACACCGAAGAACATTCATCGAGAGATCGTGACCGGCGACCCGGTCGGTCGCGAGGTGTGGTGATGCCGGCGGAGTACGTTCCGAACCGCGGCGATCTCGTCTGGCTTCAATTCGACCCGCGAACCGGACACGAACAGGCGGGCCGCCGTCCCGCACTGGTCATTTCGCCTCGGACCTACAACCGACGTGTGGGTCTTGCCCTCATGTGTCCAATCACGTCACAGGTGAAGGGCTATCCTTTCGAGGTTTTGATTCCTGATCAATGTGATGTTCAGGGCGCCGCTCTGTCGGATCAATTGAAAAGCCTCGATTGGCGTGCGCGCAAGGCAAAGAGGATCGGGATTGTCCCCAAGGAGGTCCTCGATGATGCTGTCGGGCGTATCCTTGCTCTCGTGAACCCGGGGTGAGCGCAGACGAGCCGTCCTCGCCGAAGGTAGGCTTCAGGAAATGCAGGGTGCAGATGGCGAGCCGTTCGAGTCGCTTCCATCGCTCGTTCTGTTGGCTCGCATGCAACAGGGCGAGGCCGCCGCACGCGACGAGCTGGTACGCCGATACTGGCCGCGCCTGATGCGCTGGGCGCACGGCCGCCTGCCGATGGGCGCCCGCGAGATGCATGACACCGTCGACATCGTGCAAGAAACGATGGTCGCGGCGCTTGGCCGCATGCACGAGTTCGAGCCCGAGCACGACGGCGCCTTGCAGGCCTATCTCCGTACCGCGATCTTGAACCGCATTCGCACGCTGGCGAAGCGCGCGGCGACCCGCGGCGAGAAGATCGAAGCCGACAGCGGCATCGTCGATCACAGCCCCTCACCGCTCGAACAAGCGATCGGCCGCGAAGCGCTCGAGCGTTACGAAAGCGCGCTCCGGCGCCTGCGTCCCGACGACGCCCAAGCGATCCATCTCAAGCTCGAGCTGGGTCTTCCCTATTCGGAGATCGCGAGCGAACTCGGCAAACCGAACATGACCGCGGCTCGCAAGGCGGTTTCGCGTGCGATTGCGCGCCTCGCGCGGGAGATGCAGCATGACTGAATCCGATCGCGTACGACAACTCGCGGCCGACCTCGCCCGCGATCGTCCCATCGACTGGGACCAGCAGGAACGCGACGCCGCCAATGACGAGGAGCGCGACGCGATCCGCCAAATGCGGGTCCTCGCCGCGGTCGCCGGCCTTCACCAGTCGATCCGAGACGGCGACACGAGCACCGATCTCTCGCTCAGCGTTTCGATCGCACGGAGCATCGCCGACCCGGCGAGCAGTCCTCCGGCGGCGAGTGCACGGGCTGAACTCGCGCCCGGCTCGCGCTGGGGTCACCTCGAGATCCAAGAGCGGGTCGGTCGCGGCGGGTTCGGCGACGTCTATCGCGCGCGCGACACGCGGCTCGACCGCATTGTCGCGTTGAAGCTCCTCGGGCCCGAGACCACCGCGGCGTCGGACGAAGTCGTGCGCGAAGCACGTCTCTTGGCGAAAGTGCACCACCCGCACGTGGTCACGGTGTTCGGCGCGGACCGCATCGACGGCCGTGTCGGCATCTGGATGGAGTTCATTCGAGGCGAGACGCTCGATCGCATCTTGCACGCCCGCGGCCCGTTCGACGCGCGCGAAGCGGCGCTCGTCGGAATCGATCTGTGCCGGGCGCTTTCCGCCGTGCACGCCGCTGGCATCGTGCACCAGGACATCAAACTCGGCAACGTCATGCGCGCCGAGGGCGGCCGCATCGTGCTGATGGATTTCGGCCTCGGCCGCGAAGCACGACCGCACCGTGGCGGCGGCAGGACGCGCAAGATCTCCGGAACACCGCTCTTCATGGCACCGGAAGTGCTGCGCGGCGCCGCCGCCGATGCGCGTTCCGACGTGTACTCGCTCGGCGTCGTGCTCTTCGCGCTGGTCACCGGCGCTTTGCCGGTCGAGGCCGCGAGTGTTTCCGATCTCCTCGCGAAGCACGACCACGGCGGAATGCGGCACGCGCGCGATCTGCGCCCCGATTTGTCGGAGAGCTTCGCGCAAGTGCTCGACCGGTCGCTGTCGGCGGATGTGAACCAGCGCTTCGCGACGCCCGGTGAATTCGAGCGCGCGCTCCTCCACTCCCTCGGTGCCGCGGTACAAACGGAGCCGGTGCGAGCCCGCACTTCGGCAATCCAGCGCTGGGCATTCATTGGGTTGGGCGTCGCGCTCGCCATCGCGATCGTGCTCGGCGTCCGGGCCTCCCGCCGTGCGAACACTGGCCAGGAAGCGACGCGGGCCGCACCACTCGCCGATTTACCAACCGCGACGCTGCTCGGCGAAGCACCCAACGACCTCTTTGGGCTCGCGGTCGCGGGTCCAGGGGACGTCGATCAGGATGGCTTCGACGACGTGCTGGTTGGTGCGCCCTATCACGACGGCGGCGGCCCCAATCGCGGCAAAGTCTATCTCTATCGCGGCAACTCGACGGGGCTCGAGATACAACCTTCGTGGACCGCTGAAGGCACCGAGGACAGCGTCTTGTTCGGGCTCGCACTTGCGTCCTCCAAGACGATCTTGGACGGATTCCCGGACCTGATCGTGGGCTCGCCGACAACCTCGGAAATCGGACGGGTCAGCGTGTACACGGGATCGAAGAATGGACTTTCGAAGTTGCCGGTACAAACGCTGTCGGCAGCTGCGAAGGGGACGCTCTTCGGGTTCGCGATCGCGACCGGTGACGTGAACCACGACGGCTACGACGACTTGCTGGTCGGGGAACCGCACTTCCCATCCGAGGCGACGAGGAGTGGACGCGCGCAACTCTTCCTTTCGAAGGGCACCGAATTCGTCGCTGAGCCCGTGTGGAGCGTCACGGGATCACCGGGCTCGAACTTCGGCCTGACAGTCTCCTTGGGCGGCGACGTCAATCACGACGGGTATGCGGATGCCTTGATCGGCGCCCCGACTGCGAGCCTCGGAGCCGACCTTTCGGATTGTGGGGCTGCATACCTGTACCTGGGTTCGCTGACCGGGCTCGACTCGATTCCGACCGTGCTCCCCGGACGACAGGCCGGCGGTCAGTTCGGTCGCGATGCTCACATCGCCGGGGACCTCGACGGGGACGGGTTCTCCGATGTCATCGTGGGTTCGGAGCTCGGAACGAACGGCGAGCAACACGAAGGTGTCGTCGTCATCCACTTTGGGTCGAAGATTGGGATTACCGTTTACGGCGAAGGCTTCCTGGAATCGAACAACATGGGAGCCAATTTCGGCGGGCACGCCGGTCCCTTGGGCGACCTCGACGGCGATGGATGCGACGACCTGTTCGTCGGCGCATTGCGCTACCAGCGTGCCGAGCCGCGCGAGGGAGCGGCGTTCGTCTACTCGGGCTCGCGTGATCGGCGCCTGGCCAGCAGTTGGCTGCGCGTGCGCGGCAAGACCGGTTCCTGGTACGGCGCCACCGGAGCCTCGGCGGGCGACGTGAACGCCGACGGATTCCTCGATTTCATCGTCGCCGCACCTTCCTGGGACACCGAGACCGGCAACAACGTCGGTCAGGTCGAGCTCTTCCTCAATACCCGCAAGCGCTGACCCCCTCGGACAGCCTCGAAATTTCCTCGGTCACAACCGCGCCTCGAGGGAGTTGTTCCTCTCGAAGGGGCGTCCAGCGCCACCAGATTCCTTTGAAGGGAGTGCCCATGCGGCTTGGGATGAATGAATGTTTGGTGCTGATCGCCCTGGCGGGTGTCGGCTTGGCAACGAGCCACGCCCGCGCGCAGAGCGGCGGCGGCTACGACCTCACTTGGAGCTCACTGGATTGCGGTAGCGCCGAAACGAGCACCGGGAGCAACTACTCGCTGCGGAGCACGATCGGTCAAGCCGAGTCCGGTGGGCTCGGTGGAGGCGCATACAGCATGCAAGGCGGCTGGGCTGTGCCCACCGATGCTCCTTCGCCGGACGTCACCGATGGCACTGCACCGCTCGTTTTTCGACTGCACGGAAATTCACCGAACCCGTTCGTGAATACGACCGCCATCGCTTTCACCTTGCCGCGCGAGACGGATGTCGTGTTGCACGTTTACGACCTCGCCGGGCGCCGCGTGCGCGCTGTCCTCGAGCGCCGCATGGGGCCCGGGCGACATCTGGTCATTTGGGATGGACGCGATGAATCGGGCCGCCGTGCCGCACACGGCATTTACCTGCTGCGCCTCCAGGCCGGCGAGTTGCGCGCCCATCGCAAGCTCGCGCTCGTGCCGTGAGCGCTCGAAAGGACATCGACATGAAAAAAACAATGCTCACGATCGCGCTGGTCGCGCTGTTCCTGTCGTCGCCCGCCATGGCCGCGGATGCCTCGCAAGATCCGATGACCGCGGCGCCCCTCGGTTCGGCCATTTCGTACCAGGGCAAGCTCGACAAGAACGGCGTGCCGGTGAACGGCAACTGCAACTTCATCTTCGGCCTCTTTGATGCCTTGTCCGGTGGAGTTCAGATCGGGTCCAACGTGATCATCACGAACCAGCCGGTCTCGGCCGGACTCTTCTCGGTCGCGCTCGACTTCGGTGCCGGCGCTTTCAACGGCCAGGCGCGCTGGCTCTCCATTCAAGTGCAGGGACCCGGCGATGTCGGCCACACGACGCTGACGCCACGGCAATCGATCGCTTCCGCTCCGTACGCGCTCTACGCTCTCGCCGGCCCGGTCACCGGGAGTCAATGGGCGAACGACGCGAGCGGGATCAATCACGGCGGCAACATCGGCATTGGAACTCCCTCCAGCAGCGGGATCAAACTGCGTATCGATGGCGGCAGCGCCGAAAACAATTCGATGTACGTCCACAACAGCAACCTCAACTGGGCGACGTTCGTGCTTCGCAACTTCGCATCGGGTGGTTTCGGCTTGTACGACGATACGAGCTCGAAGCACTACTTCGCTGGCCGCGTCGGCGTGGGCACGAACGCGCCAGACGGGAAGCTGCAGGCGACTTCCTCCAGCGAAGCCGCTGTCATCGGCAAGCACACCAGTAATTGGGTCGGCGTGTACGGCGAGTCGCAATTGTCCGCGGGCGTTTGGGGTAATTCGATTACCGCCGGTGTCGGAGTGCAAGGCACTCACACACCGAGTGGCGCCATCGGGTACCTCGGACATGGAAATGGCTGGGGCGTCATCGGAGATAACACCATCACCAACACAAGAGGAATCTTGGGAGCGCAGAACGACGGCGTGGTCGGCATCGTCCACAGCGTCAATCACATCGCCGGCCGGTTCGAGAACGACGCGCCGGGCGGCACCGCGCTGTGGGCGAACGGCGTGGCGAAGGTCAAGACACTGCAGATCGTCGGGGGCGCCGACCTCGCGGAACGTTTCGAGTCGGGTGACGAAGCCGAGCCGGGCACCGTGATGGCGATCGATCCGTCGTCGCCCGGTCGCATGCGCATCGCCGACGAGGCGTACTCTCGGCGTGTGGCCGGCGTCGTGAGCGGCGCCGAATCGCTGCCGGCCGGCGTCGTCCTCGGTCTCGGAGATGAAGCAGCGGGCACGGTTCCTATCGCGCTCACCGGGCGCGTGTGGGTCAAGTGCGATGCGAGCGAGAATCCGATTCAACCGGGCGATTTGCTCACCACTTCGAAGCGCGCTGGTCACGCGATGGCGGCCGTCGATGCAGGTCGCGCGACCGGCGCCATCTTGGGCAAGGCCATGACGTCGTTGGAGGCGGGGACCGGCATGGTGCTGGTGCTCGTGAGCCTGCAATGAGCGCCCGGGTGTGGGTCGCGGCGGCCTGGCTGGCGATCGTCGGTCAAACGAGCTTGGCTGCCACCGACACCGCCACCTGGCGGAACATCCCTTGGAATGCCGCGTCCGGTTCGCACGACGGCAACGGCGAACAGACTCACATCGCTTGGACGACCGACGTGCAGGTGGAAGCGGCGGCCTTGGTGCGCGTCTTCTTTGCCGACGTGAACCTCGGGCAAAACAGTTACGTGCTCTTGCGCGCGACGAACGGCGACCTGCGGTTGAACGCCGCCAGCATGAAGGAGTATTTCGATAGCTCCTGCATCTTGTCCGGAGAGCACATCGCCATCGAGCTGCACGTGGCCCCGAAGGATCGCGGCGTCTCGATCCGCATCGATCGCGTCATGACCGCGACACCGGGCCCCGAGATCGCCACCCTCTGCAGCAGCGACGATCGGGTCGCGAGCACCGACAACCGCGTCGCACGATTGGTGCGGACGTCGGGGATGAGCCAGATCCCGTACTGCTCGGCATGGCGCATCTCGAACGGCGCCTTCCTCACCGCCGGGCATTGCGCCGATTTCGATCCCGACGGATCCGGGCCGCAGCTTCCCGATGGAACAATGGACATGAACGGCCTCGTCGAGTTCAACGTTCCCGCATCGTCGGAGACGGGCGGCCTGAACGCCGCCCTCGTCAACGACCAGTACCCGATCGACCTCACGAGCGTGCAATGGCGCTTCGATGGAGAAGGGCAGGGGCTGGGCAAGGACTGGTGCGTGTTTCGTGTCAACAAGAACGCAAACACCGGCCTCTTGCCGCACGAAGTGTACGGTCCGCCGTTCCGAGTCACGCGCGAGCTGCCGGAAGTCGACGAGACGATGCGGGTCACCGGTTTCGGGACCGATACCGGCACCGCAAACCAGACCAACCAGACTTCGACTGGAACGTTCGAGGGAGAAGTCGTGAGCGGTCAAGACATTGAACTCGATCACCGGGTGGACACGACGGGCGCCAGTTCGGGTTCCCCATTCATCTGGGAGTCCATGAACCTGGCCTTCGGGATCCACACGACCGGCGGCTGCGACAACAATGCAAACAGCTCCAACACCGGCACGTCGTTCGAGGTGGACGCGCTCGAGATGGCGATCAACAACTCCCCTGGGTCGAACACCCGGTATGCAGACGCGCTGCACCCACTGCGCGTCGCCGAGGAGGGAACGCTCTTTCGGCCGTATGCGTCGCTCGTCTCCGCGATCAACGCCACGCCCAACAACGGCGTGTGCTCGATCTATATCGGCGTGTACGGAGTTCCGTCGGGTACGACCTTCACGCGCGCGATGACGCTACAGGCGCCCGCGGGTGGTGTGTTCATCCTCGGGAACTGAATCTTTGCGTGCGGAAGTGCGCCGCGTTCAACGGCTCGGTTCTTCCTCCCAGATGGCGACGCCGAATCGACCGCTGGCGTCCGCGGCGCCGCGATACATGCCGGCGGAGTTGAAGACGAGCGCGATCTCGCCGCGCTTCGAGACGGCGATGAGACCGCCATCGCCCTTCTTCAGCTTCTCGTGGACGACGATGCGTGCGGCCTCGGCGAGCGGCAGACCGCGGTATTCGATGAGTGCTGCGACGTCGCGCGCCACGGTGTGACGCATGAACTCTTCACCTTTCCCCGTGCCCGAGACGGCGCACGTGGCATTGTCGGCGTAGTTGCCGGCGCCCAGGATCGGCGTGTCGCCGATCCGTCCCCAGCGCTTGTTGGTCAGCCCGCCGGTGGAGGTCGCGGCCGCCAAGTTGCCGGCTTGATCCAGGGCCACGCAGCCGACGGTTCCGAACTTGTCCTCCTTCAGCGCCTTCTGCCACTGTTCCCATCTACGGCGCGTGTCGAACATGTGGTTGTCGACGACCGGGATGCCTTGCGAACGCGCGAAGGCTTCGGCGCCGACTCCCGCGAGCAGAATGTGCGGCGTCTTCTCCATCACGAGCCGCGCCAACGTGATCGGATTGCGGACCGTGCGCACGCCGCCGACGGCGCCGCAAGCCAGCGTCGCGCCGTTCATGATCGCGGCGTCCAGCTCGTGGGTGCCCTCGTGCGTGTAGACCGCGCCGACGCCGGCGTTGAAGAGCGAATCGTCTTCGAAAAACCGAACGACAGCTTCGACTGCATCGAGGCTCGTCCCATTCTGCTCTAGGATTTGCTTGACCAAATCGAGCCCGCGCCGCAGAGACGTGCGATACGCTTCTACGAGCTTCGCATCCATGTCCTTCGGGATCGTGCCCGCACCGCCATGGATCGCGAGCGCCCAACGTGGCGTCGATGCGCTGCCAGACGTTTGGGCCCACGTCGAGCCGACCAACAGGAGCACCAGACCGACGACCGCGACTCCGGGCCACAGCACTCGACGAGTTCGCATCTCATGACCTCCTGATGTGGAAAACCGACGTCATGCGTCGGTCGCCTTCTCCGCGGTGACCAGCAGCATCCAGCAACTCGAGAGCAGCAAGAATGGCATGCCGTCGTGCAAGAAGGCGCCGATTCTGCTTGGCAGGATCGGTAGCCCGCCGAGGCACAGAGCGATCAGTGCCGCACCGCGGCCGAGGTTCGTGCGTCCGACCGCCGGCAGCACCAGCGCCAGCACCGGCACGATCACGATCATGTAGGAATAGATGATGAAGCGCGGCACGACCAGCGCATAAAGCAACACCGCGATCAGGATTGCGCTCGAAAGCGAACCCTCGCGCCAGGCATGCGCCAGGAACCGCCGGCTGAACCCGAGCAGAACCACGTAATACGCCGCGAGCACGACGTACTTCAACCAACCGGCGAGTGCCAGTACGCCATGCTCGACCGCGAGTTCATCGAGCGCGCCCAGGAACGTCGGGTTGAACTGCAGGCGCGGGTGAGCGCTCCGCAGTCCGTGCAGCAATCCGTCGAGTCGGTCGGCGTGGCCCACGAACGGCAGCAGTGCGATCAGCAGCACGGCGACAATCCCCACGATCATTCTCACCAGGTTGGCCCGGCTGCGCAGCGACGGCAGCAACAGGAGCAACAGAAACATCGACGGCGTCAGTTTGAAGACGCTCGCGCCGACCACGCAGGCCACGAAAGCGGTGAACCGTGATCGCAGCAACAGCGCGAAACCGGCCCACAGGAGCAGTTGTTCGAACGTCGAGACGTTGCCGGCTTTGAGGTCCCAAGTCGTGGCGCCGCCGAAGCCGAACAACCCGAGAGCCAGAAGCGGCCACCCTGCATGGTCACGTAGGAAGTACCTTCGCCAGAGCAACAGCAGGCCGATCATCGCCAGCGCCTTCGAGACCATCCACACTCGACTCGCAGTCGTGTAGTCGAGATTGCACAGCGGTCGCAGGACCTGCAAAGCCGACAGCGGATAGTAGAATGGGAGAATGCGCTGCATCGCCGTGGCGCCACGCAGGTTGCTGACCTCGTAGGGACTCGCGCCTTGCTCGTAGACCTTCACCGCGAAGTAGTAGGTCTTGAAGTCCCACAGGAAATCGTTCGACTTGCCCCACACCGATACAAAAACCAGCACCCAGCACAGGAGCATGGCGACCGGCAGGATCATCTGCCACGAGCGCGCCGGTTTGGCATCGGCGGGTTGCATGGCGGCATTCTAGCCGCGCGTCGAGTCGACCTTGAAGCAGAAAGGTGCAATCGCGCGGCACTTGCCGGTTGGCCAGTGCGTTGATAGGCTTGCCGGCATGGTACGCGTTCCCGATGCCCTACGGCGCGATGTCGTCACCGTGTGCAAGCGGATGCACGCGCGTGGGCTGGTGGCCGGCACCGACGGCAACGTCTCGGTGCGGTTCTCGAAGCAACATCTGCTCGCGACGCCGACCGGCATGTCGAAGGGCAGCGTCGAAGCCGACGATCTCGTCGTCTGCGATCTCGAGGGCCGGCAGCTCGACGGCAAGCGCAAGCTCACCACCGAAATCAAGATCCACATCGCGGCTTACGTACTGCGCGACGACGTCTGCGCCATCGTGCACGCACATCCGCCTTATGCGACCGCCTTCGCGGTCGCCGGGGCGACGCCGAGCGAGCACCTGATGCCGGAGGCGTACATCGCCGTCGGCAAAGTGGCTTTGGCGCCGTACGGCACGCCATCCACCGACGAGTTGGTTGCGAACATTCGTCCGGCGTTGCACGGCCATGATGCCGTGTTGCTCGCGAATCACGGTGCGATGACCACCGCGCGCGATGTGGTGGCGGCATATCACCGCATGGAAGCGTTGGAGCAACTCTGCTTGGTGACGTATCTGGCGCGACAGCTCGGCGGACCGCAACTTCTCGGCGCCGACGAAATCGCCAAGCTGGACGCGATCCGCGGCGTCTACGGTGGCGAGTCGCGCCACGTTCCCTGCTTGCAATGCGGCTACGCGCCGGACGCGCCAGTGAAGTCCACGGCGCCGACCTTGTACGTCGAGCCCGATGTGCATTGGCCGGGCAACCCGCCGGTTCGTCCGCGCCCGAGTGGCGCACTGTCGCTCGCCGAAGCGCAAACCCGCGATCTCGTGCAACGCATCGTGCGCACCCTGCCGCGCGAGTGAGCGGCGCGCGCTGGACCCACGACGGAAGTGCACCATGACCGCGCGCCGCGAGATGTTGATCGATGCCTTCAATGTCATCTTCGCGCACCCGCGCCTGGGACCGCTCGTGCGCCGCGAGCCGGAGCGCGCCCGCGAGGAATTCCTGGTGTTGGTCGCCGGTCGCGTGCCGTCCGACGGCAGCCGCGTCGTGGTGGTGTTCGACGCACACCGCGATCCCGGACCCGTGGCCGGAAAAGGTCGTCAAGGAGCCACGCTACGGCACGGCGTGCAGACGGTGTACGCGACGGAAACCGCCGATACCTGGATCCGCGAGCGCATCCGCAACGCCGAGGATGCGCGCACGATCACGGTCGTGACTTCGGACCGCGAGATCCTCGACACCGCCCGCGCGCACCACTGCACGATCCTGCGCGTCTCCGACTTCCTGCAACTCGGCACCCGCGGCGCGAAACCCCACCGTGAACCCGATTCCGACAAACCCGGCCGCTCCAGCGCCCGCGACATCGCCGAATGGGAACAATTGTTCGGTTCACCCCGCAACGAAGACGACGAAAAGCCCTGACTGTCGGCAAGCCATGCGGTGGCGCGTGCGAATGTCGAGTGCGTTAGCAGGCCAACCGCGGGCGCATGCATGCGATGGTGTTGGGGTCTTGTTGTGCAAGCCGTATGCGATAGCCGGGCCGGAGCGATGAACCGCCGGTCGCGAGTTGAGCGGGCGGGTCGAGAAGTCGCAACGGGCTTTGAACGTAGCACCGCCCGCTCCTGCCTGAGCAGCCGGCCGTTCATCGCTCCGGCCCAACCTACAACCTCGGCACACCACTCTGCGTCGCTGAAACGCGTGGCATATCGCGCTTTTGCTCCGGCGTGAAATCCTCGCCCGGATTCACGAAGCGATCGCTTTCGATCGCATACTGCTTGTCGTGCAACTGCCGATAGCGCCCGTCGAGCGCCATCAAGTCGGCATGCGTCCCCCGCTCGACGATCTCACCGTGCTCGAGCACCAGAATCTGGTCGGCGCTACGAATCGTGGACAATCGGTGCGCGATGACGAACGTCGTGCGCCCGCGCCGCAGCGACCGCAGCCCATCTTGGATGTACGACTCGCTCTCGCTGTCGAGGCTCGACGTCGCCTCGTCCAGAATCAGGATGCGCGGATCCGCCAAAATGGCGCGCGCGATCGCGATCCGTTGCCGCTGCCCACCGGAGAGCTTGATGCCGCGCTCGCCGACGACCGTGTCGTAACCGTCGGTGAAGGTGGCGATGAACTCGTCACAGTGTGCGACGCGCCCCGCGGCGCGGATCTCGTCCAAGGTCGCGTGCGGCCGCGCGTAACGAATGTTTTCGGCGATCGTGCCGTCGAACAAGAAGTTGTCTTGCAGCACGACGCCCAATTGCCTGCGGTAATCGTGCAAGCGAATCGACGTGAGGTCGCGACCATCCACCAACACGCGTCCGGCGAGCGGCCGGTGGAATGCCATGACCAAACCGATGAGCGTGCTTTTTCCGGAACCGCTCGAGCCGACGAGTGCGGTGGTGGTTCCCGCGGGCGCCGCGAACGACACGTCGCGCAAGACCGGCTTGTTCTCGACGTACTCGAAGCTCACACCGTCGAATGCGATGTCGCCGCGTAGTTCGCCCACCGGCGCACGCGCATGATCCTCGGCATCCTCGGTCGCCATCGCCCGAATCTCGCGGATGCGGTCGAGCCCCGCGAAAGCTTCGGTGATTTGGGTTCCGATGGACGCGATCTGCACCAACGGCGCCGCGACGAGCCCGGTGAAGAACACGTACATGAAGAAATCGCCGAGCGTCATGCGACCGCTCAGGATCGAGTTGCCGCCAACGACCAACATCAGAACGCCGATCGCGCCCACGACCACGTTCGAAAACGCGGTGACGCCCGAAACGCCGCTGATCGAGCGCGCCACGTTGCGGAACAGCCGGTGCACGCCGGCCGCGAACACCAGTCGCTCGCGCTTTTCCGACGTATACGCCTTGACGACGCGGACACCGCCCAGTGCTTCGGCGAGCCGGCCGGTGACTTCCGCTTGGATTTGCCCGCGCTCGCGGAACAACGGCCGCAGGCGTGCGAACGCCAGCGACATGGCGCCGCCGAATGCTGCGAGTGCGATCAGCGTGATGCTCGTCAACCGCCAGTCGAGCCAGAACAACACGCCGAGCGCGATCACCGCCGTCACCAACCCACCGGTCAACTGCACGAGTCCGTTGCCGACCAAGTTTCGAATGCCTTCGGCGTCGTTCATGATGCGCGAGATCAGGACGCGCTCTTGGTCGAGTCGAAGTAGCGCACCGGTAGACGGAGCACGTGGTCTTGCACCGTCTTGCGCATGTCGGTAATGGCGCGCTGCGCGGCCACTCCCAGCACTTGCGAAAGCGCGAACGAAGTGAGCGCTTGCAGCAAGGTCGCGGCGCCTGCCGCGAGCGCCAACTTCCCGAGCAGGTCGCCACGCTGCTTCGCCACCACTTCGTCGACGAGATACTTCGAGGTGGCTGGCAGCACGAGACCCGCGAGACGGTTGATCATCATGAGTCCGAAGCCGAGCGCCAATCGCTTGCGGTGCGCCCACACCAATTCGCGAGATTCGCGCCATACGACGCGGGCGTCGGGGCGCTTGCGCTTGC
>Ga0247727_10004039_pt1 | contig 31664 bp, 26 predicted proteins | sample WisWelCaveWW1625_FD_202498 | JGI IMG/M metagenome (GOLD analysis project Ga0247727, IMG submission 202498) | Biofilm microbial communities from Wishing Well Cave, Virginia, United States - WW16-25 | ecosystem: Environmental > Aquatic > Deep subsurface > Groundwater > Cave microbial mat | place... | reverse complement strand
TCCATTCGCCACAAAACTGTTTGCCCGGCGCCGGCTGGGAGCCCGTCGAATCTTCGCGCATTGCAATCCCCGGACCAGATAGCCGGCCCATAGTGGTGAACCGGTATGTCATTGCCAAGGGCCTGGACCGCCAGTTGGTTTTTTACTGGTATCAGGCTCACGGCCGCGTGGTAGCCAGTGAGTATTGGGCCAAGTTCTGGCTGGTTGCGGACTCCATCCGCATGAACCGCAGCGACGGTGCCCTGGTCAGGGTTATCACGCCGCTGGCTGCCGAGGAGGGCATCGAGTCCGGCCAGAAACGGGCACTGGAGTTCATCTCCGAAGTGGCACCCCACTTGGATGTCCATATCCCCCGTTGACTCTTGGTCTGCGGGACTCACAGGAAGCTGCAAGCAATTTCACATTTGGGCCGAGGCTCAGAGAAGGCTGATTTACCGCAACTTCTTGCATAGTGTGGGCTGGGGATTGGATAAGGGTGAGAAACACTCCGGACGTGTACCGGCCAAGTATTTAATTCTAAATATTTTAGCACACACAGGAATTCCAAGAGATCTCGTCATTTTGGCCAACGGATTGCTACTCTGGTTGTGCCCTCGACGGCGAGGAGTATCTACACGATCCGGCCGGTTCCGGGTGCTGCATGAGCGGTTTGGCCAGGAGACACCAGGAATGAACAGAATGCTCAAGGTCCTTGCTCTCATCACACTGGCAGCCGCCTTGGCGCCCTCGGCTGTACTGGCAGACAGCGTGACCGTCACTGGAACCGGCACTGCCTCGAACAGTGTGCCTCTCGCGGCATCGGTGACCTTCACTACGCTGGCCGGCGGCCAGTTGATGGTTACGCTGACCAACACCGCAACTTCAGATGTCCTGGCGCCAGAGAATGTACTAACGGCCGTGTATTTCACCATCGCGGGTGTAACACTTACCCCAGTTTCTGCGAGCGTCCCGGCGGGGAGCACAATCGTGTTCCCGCTTGCCAATTGCGTCAGTACGGCCGCGAATTGTTCCGGAACCAACGTGGGCGGTGAATGGGGCTACGCAAGTGCACTCAGCCTTCCGGGCGGCGCGACTATGGGCATCAGCAGCATGGGTGCTGTGAATGGGCTGGGATCGGCAAATTTCAATGGCCCGAACCTGTGGCAGCCAACGAATGGTGCGCTGGACGGTTTGCAGGCGGGCATCCTTTCCACGGGCGATAACACAGCAACCGGGAACCAGATGGTCACCGGCGGGGAGGCCCTGGTCCAGGACACTGTCGTGTTCATTTTCAGCGGCCTGCCGACGGGTTTTACGCTCAGTGGAAACGTTGGCAATGTCAGCTTCCAATACGGCACCTCGCTGAGCGAGCCAAATATTCCCTGCACGAACGGCTGCACGCCGGTGCCGGAACCAGGGACGCTGGCGCTGTTTGGCACTGGCTTGCTCAGCCTGGCAGGAGTGATCCGCCGCCGCATCGCTGGCTAACCAATTCCAACCTCCCGCCCCGGTGCTCATAGCGCCGGGGCTTTTTTTTTGGTACTGTGGACACTTCGCGCTGCTTCTCACCGGAGACTTCTAAAATGATCAGTCGCCGCTTCTGGAGTGGGCTCTTGCTGGCCGCGCTTTCCCTAACTGCGCTGGGCGCGTGCACGCGCGATCCCAACGTGCGCAAGCAGAAATACCTGGAGAGCGGGAACCGCTATTTTGACCAGGAAAAATACCGCGAGGCGGCCATCCAGTATCTGAATGCCATCCAAGTGGACCCGCGGTTTGTGGACGCCCATTACCAACTGGCCCAAGCGTATCTGCGGCTGGGGGTGTGGAGCGGCGCCGCCAGCGAGCTGCTGCGCACAGTGGACATCCAGCCCGAACACTGGAAAGCCCAGATTGACATCGGCAACTTGATGTTGGCCAGCCGCCAGTTCCAGCAGGCTCAGGAGAAGGCCGACCTGGTGCTCTCCAAAGATCCCGGGAACATCGATGCCCACATCCTGAAGGCCAACAGCCTGGCCGCCCTGGAAAACCTGCCGGCGTCGCTGAAAGAGATGCAGAAGGCCATCGAGCTGGCCCCGGACCGTCCGCGATCTTATCTGAACCTGGCCATCCTGCAAGCCGGAGCGCGCGACCCCGTGGCCGCGGAAGCTAGCTTCAAGAAGGGGGTGCAGCTTGACCCCAAGAGCCTGCACGCAGCGCTGGCACTCGGCAACTTTTATCAACAGCAGAGCCGCTTCGACGAAGCCGAGAAGGAATTCCGCCGCGCCATCAGCGTGGAGCCGGCCAAGCCGGTTGCGCGGGTGGCCCTGGCGCGACTGTTTGTGGGCCGCCAGCAACGCGCGCAGGCCGAACAGGTACTCCGCGAAGCCAAGGCCGCGCTGCCCAATGACCCGGAGGCCTACCGCCTGCTGGGCGACTTCTTCTTCACCCTCGGTGAGATCGATAAGGCCGCGGCGGAGTTCGGCGCGCTGACGAAGGAGCACCCCGACGACGTCAAGTCCAGAAAGAACTACATCCAACTCCTGATCCTGCTGAACAAACTGGAGGAAGCCGCAAAGCTGAATGACCAGCTCCTGAAGGAAAGCCCCAAAGATGTCGAAGGGCTGATCCACAAGGGCCAGATGCTGAACCGCCAGAACAAACCCCGCGAGGCGGTGGAAGTCTTCAGCCGGGCGCTGAAGAGCGAGCCGGAAAACGCCGTCGCCCAGTATCACCTGGGCCTCTCCTACAGCATCCTCGGCAATCTGGCGCAGGCCGAGGCGGCCTGGCGAGAAGCGGCGCGCCTGCGCCCGAATATGCCCGCAGCCCAGCAGGCCCTGGCTGGTGTGGCCTTGCGCAAGGGAGACAATGAGCTGCTGATGCAGACCGCCGAAACGTTGATTGCCGCCGAGCCTTCGTCTCCCGGAGGTTACATCTTCCGCGCCGCCGCCACACTGGGCCGGGGAGGGAATCACGCCGCGATCGAGGCCGACCTGAAGAGAGCGATTGACGTTGCCCCGCAGAACGCGGTCGGCTACTCCCGTCTGGCCGCCTGGCGCGTGCTCCAGAAGAAATGGGCCGACGCGGAAAAACTCTACGAGCAATCGCTGGAGAAAGACCCCAATTTCGGGGAAGCCATCCAGGGCCTGATCATTGTGTACGCGCAGCAGAAGCGCATCCCCGCGGCCATCGAAAGGGTCCACACACAGATGGCCCGGGTGCCCACGAGCAGCGGGCTGCCCTTCCTGCTGGCCCAGCTGCAAATTCAGCAGAAGGATTTTCAGGCCGCGGCCGCTTCCCTGGAGAAGGCGCTGTCACTGAACCCCAACTATATGGAAGCCATTGCCTATCTGGGGCAGGTTCACGCCACCCTGGGCGCACTGGACCGCGCCGCAGCCAGCTACGAAAAACTGATCCAGCAGTTCCCCGGCGACATCCGCGGCTACATCCTGGTGGGCTCGATCGAGGAAAAGCGCGGCAACCCGGCCCGCGCCCAGGAGATGTACAACAAGGTCCTCCAGATTCAGCCAGAAAATGCGCTGGCCGCCAACAACCTGGCATTCCTGATGATCGAGGGCGGCGGCAATCCCGACCTCGCGCTCACCTACGCGCAGACCGCGCGCAAGGGCCTGCCCGAATCACCGAACGTGGCCGATACCCTGGCCTGGGTCTATTACAAACGCGGACTATTCGGCCTGGCGGTGGACCTGCTCGAAGAGGCCGTTAAGAAAATGCCGGAGAACCCCACCTATCATTACCACCTCGGCCTGGCGTACCAGAAGTCGAACAACAAGAACCGCGCCAAAACCCATCTCGAAAAGGCGCTGCAGCTGCGGCCCGACTATCCCAAGGCCGCCGAAATCCGCAAGGCCCTCACCGAACTTGGCGGTTAAAATTCTGACGCAGAGGGCGCAGAGCAATCACGGGACAGCGGAACTGGTTCCCGTCACCGCGAGTCTGTACATGCCGTAAGGGATGGGTATGCAGCGCCCGGCCTGTCTTGCCGGCAGAGATTGCACAGTTACCAGCAAATGCCGATGTGCTTCCCGGGTGCGCCGTCCAGGCTGCGCGACCTGGAGAGCTGGACCACGGTGTGCTCGGGGCGCAGCAGGCTACGCAGTTCTTTGAATTCCCGGGCGTCGCGGCTAACCACGATCACCTCGGAGTCCTCCACCACCGCTTCCAGCGACGATTGCAGCAGCTTGCTGATGTGAGGGATGGACCCTTCGACGAACTGGCGGTTGGCGCCGACAATCGCGCTCAGCTCGACCTTGGCGTCGTAAATCTTCACCTGGCAGCCTTCGCCCAGCAGCGCTTTCACCAAGTCAATCATAGGACTCTCGCGAAGGTCGTCGGTATCGGACTTGAAGCTCAATCCCAGCACGGCGATTTTTTTCTTGCCCGTGGCCAGCACCAGGTCAATCCCGCGCTGCAGGTGGAATTGGTTGCTGGGCAACACGCCTTCGATCACCGGAAGGCGCAGGTCCAGCTCTTTCGCTCTGTACAGGATGGCGCGGATGTCCTTGGGCAGGCACGACCCGCCGAAGGCGAACCCCGGCTCCAGATAGGCACGGGAGATATTCAGCTTCTCGTCGGAGCAGAAAATCTTCATGAGCTCCTGGCTGTCCACTCCCACGGCGCGGGCGACGGTGCCGACCTCGTTGGCGAAGGCGATTTTCAGCGCGTGATAGGCATTGCAGATGTATTTGAGCATCTCCGCCAGCCGCACCGGCGTGTGCAGGAGCGGGCGGTCCAGGAAGGCATAGAGCGCGGCCACGGGCAGGGCGTGCGCCTGATCGTGTGCGCCGATAATGGTAAAGGGCGGCGCATTGAAATCGGCCACGGCTGTGCCTTCGCGGATGAACTCCGGGTTGTAACAGACGGCAAAGTCTTTGCCGGCCCTGCCGCCGCTCTCGGCCTCCAGCGCCGGGATGGCCAGTGTGTCAATGGTCCCCGGCAGGATGGTGCTGCGGATGGCTATGGTGTGAAACGAATTCTTACGGTGCAGCGCGCGGCCGATTTCCTGGCTGGCCTTTTCGATCCCGCTGAGGTCCAACTGTCCGCTCTTCAGGCTGGGTGTCCCGACGCACACCAGCGACACTTCCGATGCGGCCACCGCTTCGTCCGGCTGCGTGGTGGCCCGCAGCCGGTTTTCGCGCACCGACTCGCGCAGCAGGTCGCCCAGTCCCGGCTCGATCACCGGCGTCTGCCCGGCGTTGATCAGGTTCACTTTGGCCGGATTCACGTCCACGCCAATCACTTCGTGGCGCTGCTCGGCCAGGCACGCTGCGGTCACCGAGCCTACGTACCCCATCCCGAATACGCTGATCTTCATCGCGCGCGATTTCCCTCCGAAGAGAACGCACAGTATCGCAGACGAGGTTCACAGTGACAAGCGAAGTGTGCACCCTGCCGCAGCACAGGATTGCAGCCGATGCGTTTTTCTTCTGAACTCAAGGGGCGCAGGCTCGATGCCCGCGCACGAGTCCGGCATCCGACTGCGGAGTTTGCAGTGACCACTCCACACAATCTTCTATGGTAGGCTATCGCTTCATTTTTTCGGAGGTGTATGGCAGCAGCGGGAGCACGCATCCTGTTGACCGGCGGGGCGGGGTTTATCGGCTCGCACGTGGCGGAAGCCTTGCTCCGGCAAGGCGCGCAACTCACCATCGTGGACTGCCTGGACGATTTCTACTCCCCGGCGTGGAAGCGCGCTAACCTGGAAGATGTCCGCCGAACCGGAAACTTCGAATTTTCCGACTGCGACATCTGCGACTTCGAAAAGATGCGCGCCCTGTTTGCATCCGCGCGGCCTGAAATCGTGGTCCATCTGGCGGCGCGAGCCGGCGTGCGGCCGTCCATCGAGCGGCCGCGCCTCTATGAGCGCGTCAACCTGACCGGCACGGTCAACCTGCTGGAGCTCGGCCGCGAGTTCGGGGTCAGCAAGTTTGTATTCGGCTCGTCGTCGAGCGTCTATGGCGCGACCAGCCGCACGCCGTTCAGCGAAGCATACCTCGAGCTGCAGCCCATCTCGCCGTATGCCGCCACGAAGCTGGCCGGCGAACTAATCTGCTATACGTATTCGCACCTATTTGCGCTGCCCATTGTGGCCCTGCGGTTTTTCACTGTTTATGGGGCGCGCCAGCGCCCCGACCTGGCCATCCACAAATTCGTCGCGCTGATGGAGGCCGGATTGCCCGTGCCCATCTTCGGCGACGGCACCACCGGCCGCGATTACACCTACGTGGACGACATCGTTGCCGGCGTGCTGGCGTCGCTCGACTACGCGCCGGCGGGAGCTGCGCCCTACGACGTGTTCAACCTTGGCAACTCGCACCCGGTAAAGCTGAACGAGATGGTCGCGCTGATCGAGAAAGCGACCGGGAAGCGCGCCCTGCGCGAGCAGAAGCCGATGCAGCCGGGGGACGTCCCGCTGACCTGGGCCGACGTGAGCAAGGCCGAAAAGCTGCTGGGCTACCGGCCTGCGACACGGCTGGAGCAAGGTCTGGAGAAGTTCGTGGCCTGGTACCGCGCGGCTTCGCCCCTGCGGCGTGCCCAGCCCAAAGCCTGAGGGAGCCCGCCCCCGAACTACCCCGCAAAAAGAACTTGACACGAATCCTTTTACATAGATAATCATCTATATTGATGAGCGTCAATATGAAGACGGCGGCCCGCAGGTCCCCACCGGTTTCCGGGGAGAAATTCGACCGCCAGCTCAAGGCTCTGGCGGATCCGGCGCGCCGCCGCATCCTTGCGCTGCTGCGCCGCACCGGATGCTGTTCCTGCGAGCTGGTGGGAGCGGCCGACGCCGGGCTGTGCATCTGCGATTTCCAGACCGATTTGGACCTATCCCAGCCGACCATCACCCACCATATTCAAGTGTTGCGCGCGGCCGGACTGGTGAACACGCGAAAGATCGGACGCTGGCTCTATTGCCGGCGCAACGAGGAGTCGCTGGACCGGCTGGCCGAGTCGCTGCGGGCGATGTAAGAATTGTTTTGGCCATGCAGATCGACGCACATCAATCTGTTTCGCTGACGGAATTCACGCATCGAGAAGAGTTTGCAGGACGACGAAACATCCAAAAGGAGAAAAGAAATGCCACACTCAACAGCGCACCAAAAACTCACCCGCGACCAAGTGCATGATGCCGTGCGCGCTTCCTATGGCGTCGTGGCCCGCACGCGAAACATCGAGGACAAAGAAGGAGCAGCCTGCTGCGGGCCGTCCTGCTGCGGGGGAGACAACCGCGCGCGCTCCGACTACACGCCGGAGGAACTGGCTGCGGTGCCGAAGAACGCGTACCTCGGCGAGGGCAGCGGCGTGCCCGTCCGGCATGCAGAATTGAAGCCGGGCCAGGTTGTGGTGGACCTCGGCGCAGGGGCGGGGATGGATACCTTTCTCGCGGCCAACGCTGTGGGCCCCGCAGGGCGGGTGCACGGCTTCGACATGACGCCAGATATGCTGGAACGCGCGCGGCGCAACGCCGTAGCAGGGAATTATGCGCAGGTGAGCTTTGAGCGCGCGGATATCGAAAAGCTGCCACTGGCCGACCGTGCGGCGGATGCGGCGATCAGCAACTGCGTGATCAACCTGGCGCCGGACAAGCCCGCCGTCTTCCGCGAGGTGTTCCGCGTGTTGCGCCCAGGCGGGCGACTCTCCATCGCGGACATCGTGCTGCGGGGCGACGGCGCAGCGCTGGCGGCCCTGCGCAGCTCCTCCACGCCGGACTCCTGGTGCGCATGCGTTTCCGGCGCGCTCGATGAGACGGCCTATCTGGAGGCCATCCGAAGCGCCGGATTTGACGATGTGCAGATCGCTGCGGAGCGGCCGGGCCAGATCCAGCCCGGCGGCGAGGTGAGGGCCGTCGCCGTCACCATCACCGCCTGCAAGCCGTGACGCAGGTTCGTGGGTACGGCTACGGTTTTTTGCCGAACAGCTTGCCAAGAAGACCCGGGTCCTTTTCATCGGGCGGGTGGGACGGGGCGCCCTTGCCCTCTTTTTCCCTGGCTTCGATGGTCTTCAATTTCTCCTGGGCTTTGCTGTGGCCGGGGTCGATGTCTAGGATTTTCAGGTAGAGGGGCTTGGCCCGCCAAGGTAGCTGCATGGATTCGTACAACTCGCCGAACTGGAAATAGGCGGACACATTCCAGGGGTCGTGCTTGATGGCAGCCTCGAAATGCTCGATGGCTTCCTTGCGGTACTGGGGCACGGCGCCCAGGCTGCGCGCCAGCATGGCGCGATGCTTGGAATTGTCCGGGGCAATCTCCACGCACTTGCGGAGCCAGGTGATCGAACCGGCAAAATTCTTTGCCCGCAGGCATTCTTTGGCTTTTTCCAGGCACTCTTCGGCGGTCACCTGGCGCTCGGTCTTCCCGCCCGTGCGTCCCATCGTGTACGCGCCGGTCTCAGTCAGCCTCTTGTCGTAGCTCCCGCGGGACTTTGCGTCGGTCAGAGTCTTGTAGGATAGCGACAGCGAATCCATGATCGTTTGCAGGGATCCGATCCATTCCGTGCGTCCCATATGCCGGTCGGGGTGAAACTTCCGGGCCAGCCTGTGGAAGCTCTTCTTCATCTCGCCCGGCTCGGCTGCGGGAGTGATTTCCAGGATCTGGTAATAGGTGGCTGTTTCGGCCATCTCCAGCCGTTTCTTGATTTCCTTCTCGAACTCGGCGAGGTCCAGTTCTTCCGCTCGCGGCGCGGCCCGCGCCGGTGGCGGCGCTGGTGTGGAAGGGGCGGTGGATGCCGCTGGCATCGCTGGGGCGGGCGGCAGAGGAGCTGCCGCACCGGCGGAGGGTGGAGCGGCCACCGTTCCAGGCAAACTCGCAGGCGGCGCCACAGGTTTCAGAGCTTCTTCGACGGGCGGAATAGACAACACCATCCCCAGCGCCAGCAGGGCGTAGAGCGCACGCACGGCGCGCTCCGGAGGAAGATTGGACGCCCGCAGGGCGTGGGCCGCCCGAATGGGATCCTCGATGACGGCCAGCAGGGCGCGTTCGTCCTCGTTCAGGGCTACATCCTGGAATCGGATCATCGGGTCGGCGGAGATGTCCACGAACAAGTGTTCATCGTGCGCCAGATGGTCGAAGGGCAGACCTTCGGCATTGCGCACCGCCGATAGGACGAAATGGCCCAGGGGCATGGTGATCGCCACGTCTGGGGAAATGTTTTCCTCGAAGGACTCGAAGAAGAAGTACCGCCCGGAGGAATACTCGAGGATGGAAGCAGCGGTGCGCGTCAGTTGCTGACGCACCCAATCTTCGAGCTGGGCCATCGTGCAGCACTCCAGGTCCACCAGTGCAGCGCCGAGTTTCCAGCCCTGGCGCATCAAGTCGGAGGCTTCGTCAAACTGTCGCTGGGTAAGCGCCCCGGCGCGAAGCATCAGCTCACCCAGCCCGTCGTCGAAGACGTTGCTGGCGGCAAAAACGATGCATCCCAGATTGAAATAAATTTTCTTTTCCACCCGCCCCAGGAGCACGTGGACGGCCCCGGTGAGCCGCGCGGTGTGGATGCGGTTCATCAACGCGATGAGCGTATGGCGGCTGGTGATCTCGCCCGAATAGAGATGGATGCTTTCCGGAGTGAACCACGGCGCGGCCAACTTGGTGGCCTCGATCGGCTTCTCGCCTGCAATCTGGGCGGCGACCTCCCGGAATTCTTCCAGCCGGATAGGTTTCTTGATCACCGCGCAACCCGCCTCGAGCAGGAACGAATTCGCGGCGGGGTTGTCCGCGTATCCGGAGACGAAGAGGAAACGTTTTTTCAGCTCCGGGTCGGCCTTGATGGCGGCTTCGTAGAGCTCGGCGCCGCTCAACTCGGGCATATTCAGGTCTGAGACGACCAACTGATAGTGGCCGGGCCGGATTTTGCCGCGGGCTTCGCGGCTGGAACTGGTGGCGTCCACCTCCCAGTGGTCGGCGGAGAGAAGTCTCTGGAAGATGGCGACAGTGGCAGTGTCGTCGTCCACCACGAGGGCGCGTTTGGCATCAGCCATCAGTGATTCCCGTTGTCCGAGTCAGTGAGATGCGCGGCGGGGACAGCCGCGCGGCCAGCGACGCCGCACCACACGGCGCCGCCGCGTCCTGCAATCAAGCCGGAGGAGCGGCGCTCGAGGTGACCAGCCGAACGGCCTGCAACAGCCGTTCTGGTTTGAACGGCTTGGCCATGTAGATGACCGCGCCCGCGTCCATGCCCGTCTTGTAATCCTGCGGAGCGTCTTGTCCGGTCAGGAAGATGACCGGCACCTTTTCCAGGCGTTCGTCGCGCTTGACCACCTGGCAGACATCGTACCCGGACATCCCCGGCATCATCACGTCCAGGATGAGGCAGGCCGGGACCATCTTTCGCAGCAGCTTGAGCCCTTCCTGGCCATTGGACGCCGTCAGGACCGAGAATCCGTTGCGCTGCAAAAGCATCTCGATGATCCGCAGGTTGCCCGGGTCATCGTCCATGGCCACCACCAGGGGAAGCTTTACCAGTGCCTGCGGCTGCTCGGTCAAAAACCCTCCCGCGCAAATGGCAGCAGACTACCCTTACCATTGCCGAAATTCAATCTTTCGTATGCGCGGCGCCTGTCCTGCGGCGTAGACGGCTGGTTTGAATCTCCGCCGGACTTCCCGTACAATAGCCGTTAGTCCGTTGGCCAAGCGACGCGGCAGTAGCGCAGGCTCCCGCAGGTTGGGGACAGCCTGCGCACCACCCGGCAGGTCTACCGCGCAGGCTGCAAGCCTGTGCCAGCGCCGGCCGCGCAGACCGGCCACGGCGGACTGGGGAGTGGTTCCATGAAGGCCGGCATTCATCCCGATTATCATCCCATCACCGTGCATTGCGCCTGCGGGCAGACCTTCAAAACGCGTTCGACCTTCAAAGGCGACCTGCTGAAGGTTGAAATCTGCTCGAACTGCCACCCGTTCTTCACCGGCAAACAGAAGCTGGTGGATACGGCCGGGCGCGTCGAACGCTTCCAGAGAAAATACGAAAAGAAGTAGCAGGCCTGGTGCGCAACCTCGAAATCCAGGCGGAGTTGGATCCCCGCGCGCTGCACGCGGCATGGTGTACAATGGCGTCCCGGAATGGCCTCACATCCGGCAGTCCCAACGGACAGTCCAGTGATCGAAACCGGCGCGCCGCGGGTGACCCTGCGCAACGCCTTTGCGCAGATTTATGACTCGGCCATCGCCGCAGCGCGAACGTGCTACTCGCCGCGGCTGATCAGCCCCGCGGAAATCACCGAGAAACAGCGGCTGACCATCGGGGCAGCCACGTATTACAGCGGGCACCACACGGTGTTCCAGCACGCGCACTTCGAGTTCGGGCTGGAAAACATCAGCCGCCAGTTTGTGTGGTCCTTCCTGCACGCCCATCCGTTCTACAACTCCGAGCAGCAGTCGCAACGCTACGTGCGGCTCGACCGCGCGCAGGCCTACGTCCCGCCGACCAGCCCGCGCTTCGGGCCAGCCGAACGGGCTATCTATGAACGCGCCATCGCCCGCGCCTGGGACGCCTACCGCGAGCTGGCCGCGTTGCTGGAGCCCGGCGCCCGCGAAATCCTGGGAAACATCTGGCACATCAGCTCGATGTCCCATCCGCGCCGGATTAAGAAAGTTGCGTCGCAGGCGGAAAAGCGAGCCATCGAAGTGGCCCGCTACGTCCTGCCTGTGGCGGCGTTTACTACGATGGTGCACACGGTGAGCGGAATCGTGTTGCACCGGCTGTGGCGGATGCAGGGCGCGTCCGACACGCCCGGCGAAGCGCAGCAGATTATCGGCGAGATGGTCGCGCGGGTCCGCGAGCTTGATCCGCAGTTTTTCGACCGCTTCGAGAACCAGCCGCTTGACGACCTGCCCGAATGGCGGCAGCCGCGAGCCGACGGGAGCGCCTTCGCCAGCGAGTTCGACGCGCGCCTTGCGGGACGCAACTCGAGGCTGGTGGATTTTTCTCCCCACGCGCTTCCCGTGATGGCGGATGCCTATCGCTCGGTGCTCGGGCTGACGGCGGCGGCATGTTCAGACGTCGAGGCCATTGACCGGCTGATGAATCCCGCGCGCAATCCCTATCGGCTGCAGACGCTGAACATCGGAGTTCACGCCCCGATCATGCGCGCGCTGCAGCACGCCAACTATACGTTCGCCAAAAAAATCAGCCACACCGCAGACAGCCAGGACCAGCGCCACCGGATGGTGCCCGGATCGCGGCCGCTGCTGGCGATGTGCGATACCCGCGCGCCCGACTACATCACCCCGATGCTCATCGCGCATGACTCGCGTGCCCGCGAAATATACGACCGGACCATGAGCGAGGCCTGGGCGACCAAGAACGAGCTGCTGGACCGCGGTGTCCCGCTAGAGGCGGCGCTGTATGTGTTGCCGAACGCGCAATCCATCCGCCTGGTGGAGAGCGGGTCGCTTCTGCACCTGATGCACAAATGGACGATGCGCACCTGCTTCAACGCGCAGGAGGAAATCTACCAGTGCTCGATGGAGGAGATTGCCCAGCTCGGCGAAGCCCAGCCGGAGCTTGCGCGCTACCTTGGACCGCCCTGTCACCTGCGCGCGAGCGTCGCCACGCCGATCTGCACGGAGGGCTCTCACTTCTGCGGCGTGAAAGTGTGGGAGGCATTCCCAGATATTCAGCGGCGCATATAGACGCGCGAGCCAGGGAGAACCGGCTTCCTTTCGTTGCCGGAACTGGCGCGAGAGGCGCGGGCGCAGGACCATCTTGAGGTCACAAATTGTGATCTCAAAGTGAGAGCTTGATTATCTCAGTCACAATTCAGGATGCGCTGGGAACCGCGCCGGGCGTCGAAGTAAAAGTGCGTCTGGACCCCGGCGTCAATTTCACCTGGGTCCCCCGCGCCGTGGCGGAACAGCTCGGCCTGATGGTGCTGGCGCGCCGGAAGTTCCGGCAAAGGAACGGAACGGTGGTGGAACGCGACCTGGCCAGCGCCATTGTCGGGTATGAGGGGACGCGCGCGGGAATCACCATCGGCCTGGCCGAAGACGGCGACTCGCAGGTGCTAGGTGCCATTGCGCTGCTGACGCTGGGGCTGACTTATGACCCCCGAAAGGACGAGCTGAAGGGCTTGGGCCCTCTCCGCGCCTGATTCCTTGTTCGCAGACCTCTTAAAACCATGACGCGCTCCGGTAGCATGGTCTATTACCTGGCCGCGGTCGTTTGCGGCTGCCTATTCATGTCCGCGGCGCTGGTGGTTGCGGGGGACGCGTCGCTGCGCAACCCGGCAGGCGGCGGGGGCGAGCTTCTCCTTCTCTATTTCCTCAGTATGGTGAATGGCTGGTGTGCCGCGCTGGTGTTTGCATTTCTGCTGCGCCGAACTGCGTCGCTGGCGGGTTGGCTCCGGGGATGGCAGTGGGCTCTGGCAGGAGCCGTGCTGTCGCCTGTGGTGGTCTGGGTGATGGCCACGCTGTGGACACACGCGCTTCTGGGCCGCATCCCGCTGTCCTGGCCGCGGCTGTTGCTGGCGATGAATGCAATCTTCCTGGGCCCGATGACGGCGCTGACTCTGCCTGGCAGCATCGCCAGAGCCCTGCTGGCGGCCGCCGCTGCCGGCGCCCCGACGGCACTTGTGCTGTTTGCCATCCACCGTTCCTTTCAACCCCGGTCCGATTGACCGCTGTTTGACAGGCTCACGGTTTGGCCCTATTCTGGATACAGGATATTTCGATGTCCGCTGCGTTCTATTAGCTGCCACTCCTCGGGCGCCTGCTACGGGCGCCGGCGCTCCCTTCTGTTTTTTCCGATGCTGATTTCTTTCGATGGGTGGACGACCATGGCTGCATTGACGCTATTTGAAAAACTCGAGCAGATTGAGTCCCGCTACGACGAAATGACGCAGCAGCTTTCGACGCCGGAGGTGACGGGGGATTCCGCCCGGTATCAAAAGCTGGCGAGGGCGCACGCCGACCTGGGCCTGATGGTGTCGAAATACCGCGAATGGAAGGAGATCGAGAAGGGGCTGCGGGACACACGGCAGCTGCTGATGGAGGCCGAAGACACGGAGATGAAGCAGCTGGCGCACGACGAACAGCGGGCGCTGGAGAAGCGCAAGGAATCGGTGGAGGGCGAGCTGAAAATCCTGCTGCTGCCGCGCGACCCCAACGACGAAAAGAATGTGATCCTGGAAATCCGCGCCGGGACGGGCGGGGAAGAAGCTGCCCTGTTTGCTGCGGAGCTATTCCGGATGTACTCCCGGTTTGCAGAGACGCAGCGCTGGCGCGTGGAAGTGCTGGACAGCTCGCCGGCCGCGGCGGGCGGGCTGAAGGAAATCGTGGCGTCAGTGACAGGGCAGAAGGTGTTCTCCAGGCTGCGCCATGAAATGGGTGTGCACCGCGTGCAGCGCGTGCCGGCCACGGAGCAACAGGGGCGCATCCACACTTCAGCGGCGACGGTGGCGGTGATGCCCGAGGCGGAAGAGATCGACATCAAGATCGAGCCCAAGGACATCCGGGTGGACACGTTTTGTTCGTCGGGGCCGGGCGGGCAATCGGTGAACACCACCTATTCGGCCGTCCGCATCACCCACCTGCCGACCAGTACGGTGGTCTCCATCCAAGACGAAAAATCGCAGATCAAGAACCGGCAGAAGGCCATGCGGGTATTGAGGTCGCGGCTCTACGAGATGGAGCGCGAGAAGCAGCACGAGGCCATCGCCGCCGAGCGGCGCGGGGCCATCAAATCCGGCGACCGCAGCGAGAAAATCCGCACCTATAACTTCCCGCAGAACCGCGTGACCGACCACCGCATCGGCCTGACACTGCACCAGCTCACCGAGGTGATGGATGGAAGGATCGCCCCGCTGGTTGACGCGCTGGTGACGCACTACCAGGCTGAGCGACTGAAGCAGGAATTGGTCGAAGCGTAAGGAGGTGCGCGATGCTACGGCGCCCTGATGCACCCCGCGGTTCGGAATGGATGAGGAAACTCGATGAGCGAATGTCGAGTTTGGCAGGCGGCGTTGCGGATCCCGCGACGCCAGGGCGGAAACCGCACTTCGTATATTGGATTCCGATGGTTATCGTGTTCGTATGGATCTTTGCAGGGCCGAAGTGGCAGATGTATCCGCGGAGTACTACGTTCGAGCCGTATGAATCGGAGATGCGCATAGCCGGAGTGCCGCTCTACGCGTATGGAGAAAGCCCGAGAGGCATTGTCGCCGTCGGAGCATTTCCCCGCGGCCTGATCGCCATCGGTGGGCTGCCGGTGGGGCTCGTCGCTGTGGGCGGCCTGGCGCTGGGTGGAGTGGCCATCAGCGGGTTAGCGGCCGGGATTTTTGCGATCGGCGGCCTGGCGCTGGGCTGGTGGGCGACGGGAGGCGGCGCGATTGGCTACTACGCGTTTGGAGGATTGGCGGTTGGCGGCCATGCCTATGCGGGTAACGGAGTGGCGTATGGCCACTACGAAGCAAGCGGCCGCCAGAAGGAAGCGCTGTTCGGATGACTCCCACCGTGCAAGCGATGGATGTGCGCGCCGTCCTAAGAGAAGCTATGGCGCGCCTGCGCGCAGCGAATGTGCCCTCGCACACACTCGCGGCGGAGCTCTTGTTGATGCATGTGCTGGAGCGGGACCGCGCGTGGATATATGCACATCCGGATGAAGCAATTGGCCCAGCACAATCAGCCGAGTATTTCGAACTAGCAGCCCGGCGCGCGGCCGGCACCCCTACGCAGTATCTGACGGGGAAGCAGGAATTCTGGGGCCTGGAGTTTGCAGTCACCCGCGACGTACTCATCCCGCGCCCGGAGACCGAACACGTAGTGGAGGTGGCGCTGGAGCGCATGGGAAAAGACTCGAAGGACTCGCCGCTGGGAATAGCCGACGTGGGGACGGGGTCGGGCTGTCTGGCCGTGGCGCTGGCGCGGGAATTCCCGCAGGCTCGGCTGCTGGCCACAGACATTTCGGCAGCGGCGCTCGCCGTGGCCAGGCGAAATGCCAACCGCCACGACGTGACCCGGCGCATCGAGTTCGCCCAATGCCATCTGCTGGATGGATTTGCGGCTTCCTCTCTGGCGGCGCGCGGGAGTGCATTGGACTTGATCGTCAGCAATCCGCCCTATGTCCGACGGGGTGATGCCGAGACGCTGCCGCGCGAGGTGCGCGAACACGAGCCACCCGAGGCCTTGTTTGCCGGCGCCGGAGGCGAGGAATTGTATCCCTCGCTGTCCGAGCAGGCCGCGCGACTGCTCCGGCGCGGCGGAGTGATCGTGATCGAGTTGGGCTATAATAGCGAGGCCCGCGTGTGTCCCCTGTTCGAATCCGGGGAGCGGTGGCGCAAGGTTTCCACGACGAATGACCTCGCGGGCATCCCGCGAGTCCTGGCCGCAGAACGGCGCTAGGCAGGATTCCCTGAATGGATTACAAGAAGAAAATCGCGCGGCTGTTGCAGTCCGAGCCCAGCCGCCTGCTGACCGACGACGAGGTGTGCGCTGCGCTGAACGCCGGCAGCACGGTGAAAGAGCGCGAAGCTGTCGCCGAGGCCTGCCGCGAACTTCTGCGCGCGGGCGAGATTCGCAGATTCAAGCACGAGGGGCGGATGGTCAATGGCGCGCGGCAAAGCGAGAAGCTGGCGCTGCGGCCAAAGGGAAAAGAGCGCCGGGAAGAAGATGCACAGGCCATCGAGAAGCGGGGCGTGGTGGAAGTCACCACGCGGCCGGAAGAGGCCCTGGCGCGGAAGGATTTTTCCGAGAGCGCCCGCGAAGTGATGGTCGAGTTCTACGGGCGCACGTTGAAGCCGAAGAAAATCGGCGGCACCAAGATCTGGGACTACGTTTCCGCGGATGGGATGGTCGTGGGGGATGCGCGGTGGTTCGGGCAGAGCGTCCCGGCGGCGCGCGCCTTCATTAGCGAGGCGGTCTGGCTGCTGGAAAAAGTAGGCGCCGTGCAGAAGTTCGTCGTCTTCGGGGGCGAAACCGAAGTGCCCCGCCAGTGGCTGGAGTTATGGTCCACCCTTTGCCCGGAAGATATCGCCTTGTTCTATCTGGACTCCAAGGGCGAGCTCCACGAGTTGTAATCCGCCTGCCGCGGCTGCGCGGCGGGGGAGTTCCCGTTCCTCCACTGTTTGGAAATGCCCAAAATTTTCAGCTTCCGCGCAAAACACATGGCACCAGCGGAGCGTCGCGCGGCGCCGGCGTCCGGCCCTCCCGGCGGGTCGTCCATCCTGCACGTGGATATGGACTCGTTTTTCGTCAGCGTGGAGCTGCTGGAGCGGCCGGAACTGCGCGGCAAACCTGTGGTGGTGGGCGGCGGTCCCGACCAGCGCGGGGTGGTTACTTCGGCCAGCTATGAAGCCCGAGCCTTCGGGATTCACTCCGCGATGGCGTTGCGCACGGCGGCCCGGCTGTGCTCCCGCGCAGTTTTCCTGGAGCCGCACCACGAGCTGTATGCAAAGTGGAGCGACCGGATCGCCGCTATCCTTTCCGGGTATTCGCCCATCGTGGAGATGGCGTCCATCGACGAGGCCTATCTGGACCTTGCCGGCACCGAGCGGCTGCATGGCCCGGCGCTGGCTGCGGCCCACCGGCTGCGATGCGAGATCCGCGAATCCACCGGCTTGCCTTGCTCGATCGGCGTGGCCGCCTCGCGGCTGGTGGCCAAGGTGGCCAGCGACCAGGCCAAGCCCCGCGGGTTGTTGTGGGTCCCGGCCGGAAGTGAGGCGGCGTTTTTGGCGCCACTGGGTGTGCGCAAAATCCCCGGGATCGGCCCGGTGACGGAGAAAGCCCTGCGAGGCCTGGGAATCTCGAGGGTCGCGGAACTGGCCGACGTGCCTCGCGAAAAGCTCCAAGACATTTTTGGCCAGTGGGGCACCGCGCTGTGGCGCAAGGCCTGCGGCGAGGATACCTACGAATTCTTCGAGGACGCGGAAGCCAAATCCATCTCGCACAACCACACCTTCGGAGAAGACACCACTGACCGCACCCGGCTGGAAGGGATGCTCAGCGAACTGACTCAGAAAGCGATCAAGCGGATGCGCGATGCTGGTCTGGCCGCGCGCACCCTCACGGTCACGATTCGTGATGCGAAGTTCAAGACCATCACGCGGGCCCGGTCGCTCGCAGAGCCGACCGACCTCGATGCCTCAGTGCTGGCCGCCGCGCAGCGCCTGTTCCGCCAGAACTGGGACGGCCGCCGGTCGCTCCGACTGCTGGGCGTGGCGGTCTCCAATTTCACCGCGGCCGGCGACGCCGGGCAGCTCGACCTGCTCGAGCCCGGCCGCCGCGAGCGCCTGGAACGATTGGCCCGCGCCACAGACCGGCTGCGCGACCGCTTCGGCTTTTCCAAAATTCAACTGGGAGGTTCGCTGCGGGATGAAGACGACGATTGAACTCGTGCGGCAGGGACGATGAGCGCATCGGAGAAAAACCGCGAAGCAGGTTACGGCGCCAACGCCTGGCGGGACGCCGACGCGCGGTTGCGCAGCTTCTGGGAACGGCTCAGCGAAGGGCTGCAGGTCAGTGAGCTGTGGAGGCAGTTCCAATCCGAAGCGCGCGCCGGCTATGGCCTCTATTCCAGAGAGGTGGACTGGGAGAATCTGGAGAAGAAGAAGAAATACCGCCGCGGAATCGAAATCGCCCGCGCGCTGTTCTGGGCGATGTTGATGAAGCTATCTCCCGCGCGGCGGGTGGCCCTGCTGGTGGCGCTGGGTCTTCTTTTTGTGGGGACCTTTCAGATTGATTTCAGCGAAACCTTTCACGTCAGCTTTCATTGGGGTCCGGTCGGAGTTGCCATTCTGTTCCTACTGCTGGCCCTGGAGCTGGCCGACCGGGTGACGATGAAGCGCGACCTGGAGATTGCCCGCGAAATCCAGAGCTGGCTGATGCCGTCTCAACCTCCGCAGGTGGAGGGAGTGGATATCGCATTTGCCGCCCGCGCGGCCAACACCGTGGCGGGAGACTACTACGACGCCTTTGTGCGGCCCGCGGAGGCCGGGGGCGCCGGCCATGGGGCGCTCATGCTGGCGGTGGCGGACGTGGCCGGGAAGAGCGTCCCGGCTGCGCTCCTGATGGCCACGTTTCAATCCAGCCTGCACACTTTGGCGGCTGCGCGGATGGAGTTGATCGAGCTGGTGCACGGCCTGAACGGCTACTCCTGCGCGCACAGCCTAGGCGGTGCGCGGTTCACGACTGCCTTTCTGGCTGAATATGACCGCAGCACCCGCACGCTGCGCTACGTCAACGCCGGACACAACGCACCTGTTCTGCGCCGCGTCAACGGGACAGTCGAACGGCTGGACAGTCAGGGCCTCCCGCTGGGCATCCGCTCGGAAGAATCCTACGAGGTCAGAAGCGCCGTACTCGAACGCCACGACGTTCTGGTGATTTTTACCGATGGCGTGGTCGAGGCCTTCAATGCCGAGCACGAGGAGTACGGCGATGCGCGCCTGCGGGACTTGCTGGACATTGTCCCCGGAGAAAGCGCCGGGGAAATCCTGCGACACCTGTTCGCCGACGTGGACCGCTTCGCGGGTGGGACGCGGCAGAGCGACGATATGACCTGCCTCATCCTGCGAATGGTTTAGACGCGGCGAGAGCGTCGCGCCACAGGGAGGCAAAGCCCCAAAGTCGGGAAGTCAAGAAGTCAGGGTGTTGCGACCTCGCTGGGACCTGAAGCTTAGGCCGGAAGCGCCCCGAGTCGCGAGCAGCACTACCCATCCCTCCGCACTGTGCCGCATAATTCCCGTATGGACGGCGGAGACCTCGCAAAGCGCATTTGCGCGACCCTGCGCCAGAACGGACACCGCGCGCTGCTGGCCGGCGGGTGTGTGCGCGATCTGAGGCTCGGACGTCCGCCCGCAGACTACGACATCGCGACCGATGCGCGACCCGAACGCGTTCTGGAACTCTTCCCCGGCAGCCTGAGCGTGGGGGCGCAGTTCGGCGTGGTCGTGGTGGTGGAGTCCGGCCTGCAAGTCGAAGTCGCTACGTTCCGCGCTGACGGGACGTACAGCGATGGGCGGCACCCCGATGCGGTCACCTTCTCCCAAGACCCCGCGGAAGATGCACGGCGGCGTGACTTCACCATCAACGGCCTGCTGATGGACCCGGAGACGCAAGAGGTGCTCGACTTCGTCGGCGGCCAGCAGGACCTCGAATCCCGAGTGATCCGCGCCATCGGGGATCCGGAGAGACGCTTCCGGGAGGACAAGCTCCGGCTGGTGCGCGCCGTACGTTTCGCCGCCCGTCTGGGTTACAACATTCAGCCTGCCACCTTCGCCGCTCTGCGCGCTCTCTCTCCCGAAGCCGCACAGGTGTCCGCCGAGCGGCTCCGCGACGAGCTGACCAAGATCCTGACCGAAGGGTCGGCGCGCCGAGGATTCGAGATGCTGGAGGAATCGGGGCTTCTGCAGGCCCTGCTGCCTGAAGTGGCCCGGATGCGTGGCGTCGAGCAGCCTCCGCAATTTCATCCCGAGGGGGATGTGTGGATTCACACGCGACTCTTGCTGGAAGGCCTGGCCCGCGGATGCTCTCCCACGCTTGCCTGGGGCGTTCTGCTGCACGACGTCGGCAAGCCGCCAACTTTCTCGCCACCCCGCGGCCCCGAGGGACGCATCCGCTTTGACCAGCACGTCGAGGTCGGCGCGCGGATGGCCGAAGTCATCTGCCAGCGGTATCGCTTCTCCAGCGAGGATTCCGACCAGGTGGTCGCACTGGTGGCCAACCACCTGCGCTTCAAGGATGCCGGTCAAATGAAGCTTTCCACTCTCAAGCGATTTGTCCGCCTGACACGCTTCGAGGAACACATGGAGCTACACCGGCTGGACTGCCTGGCCAGCCATGGCCAGATGGAGGCCTACGAATTCGTAAGCAAATTCCTGACAGAGACTCCTCCAGAAGTCGTGCGCCCCGCCCGGCTGATCACAGGGAACGATCTCAGCCAGCTCGGGTTCCGGCCCGGCCCGGTGTTTCGCGAAATCCTGCAAGCAGTTGAGGATGCGCAATTAGAAGGCCGGGTGGTGAATCGAGCACAGGCCCTCGACTATGTGCGCTCACGGTTTCCCTCCGGCGCACTGAACGCCACACCGGGGGAGGGGCAAGCAACATAAAGAATGGCTTATGTGAGACGATAATAGGGTTAGAAAATCAGTGACGTAGAGGTATGGGCAGGATAGAATTACTTGCTATTGCATAAGTCTTTTACAATACAGCGTTTATTCCTGTTTAAAGTTGAGCGCAGTATGTTAAGATATTCTTAGGGTGGGGATGTGGAGTCTGTAACCATTCGTCCTGTGACGGCATCAAATTATCTGGACAACCTCTCGATAACGGAGGGGGCTAAATCGAATTTGCGCATTCAGGCGGCTCTATGACCGAGTATAAGATAACGATCCCCGTCGAATTGCCAATCCTGCCGGTACGCGACACCGTGCTCTTCCCGGGAGCGATTGTGCCACTGACGGTAGGCCGGGGCGGCTCGCTGGCGCTGCTGGCATCTCTGCGGGGCGAGGAGAAGCTGGTTGGGGTGGTCACCCAGCTTGACCCGCGTGTGGAGGAACCCACCGGCACAGACCTTCACACCGTGGGCACTGCGGCCAAGGTTCACAAAATGGTGCGCATGCCCAACGGGCATATGGTGGTTTTCCTGGAAGGTTTGCGCCGCATACGGGTGCTGGAGATGCTGGGCTTCCGTCCGTTCCTGCGCGCACGAATCGAGAACATGGCCGATGTGGCCAGTGACGTGGATGCGGAACTGATCGCGCTGCTGCGGAAGGCGCAGGACCTGTTCCGCGAAGTGGTCAGCCGGTCGCCGCAGCTTTCCGACGACTTGCAGAACGCGGTCCTGAACATCGAAGACCCCGGACGCCTTGCCGATTTCATCTCCCACAACGTGCCCTCGCTCTCGACCCTGCTGCGGCAAGAGCTGCTGGAAACGGCCAACGTGCGCGTCCGGCTGGACTCGCTGATCCGGGAGCTGAGCAAAGAGATCGAGGTGCTGGACCTGCGCAACAAGATCCAGGAGCAGGTGCAGGAGCAGGTCAGCCAGAGCCAGAAGGAATACCTGCTGCGCGAGCAGATGAAGGCCATCCAGAAGGAGCTGGGCGAGGCGGACGACGCCGAATCGGAAATCGAAGAGCTGCGCAAGAAACTGGAAGCCTCCGGAATGCCCGCCGAGGCGCGCAAGGAGTGTGACCGCGAGCTGAAGCGGCTGCAGAAAATGACCCCGGCTTCCGCCGAATACATGGTGGCGCGGACGTATCTGGATTGGATGACTACCGTGCCGTGGACGAAGTCTTCCGGCTCTGCAGACATCGACATCAGCAAGGGCCAGGCCATTCTGGACGAAGACCACTACGACCTGGAAAAGGTGAAGCAGCGGATCCTCGACTACCTTGCGGTGAAGAAATTGCAGCCGGGAATGAAGGGGCCGATCCTGTGCTTCCTCGGGCCGCCGGGCGTGGGCAAGACGTCGCTGGGGAAATCCATCGCCCGCGCGCTGGGGCGCAAATTTGTCCGTATCTCGCTGGGCGGAATGCACGACGAGGCGGAAATCCGCGGCCATCGCCGCACCTACATCGGCGCGCTGCCGGGGCAAGTCATCCAGGGACTGCGCCGCGCCGAAACGAACGACCCGGTCTTCATGCTCGACGAGGTGGACAAGCTGGGCCGCGACTTTCGCGGCGACCCCGCAGCCGCCCTGATGGAGGTGCTGGACCCGGAGCAGAACGCGGCGTTCCGCGACCACTATCTGGACGTGCCCTTCGACCTCTCGAAGGTGCTGTTCATTGCCACGGCCAACTGGATGGACCCCATTCCGGAGCCGCTGCGTGACCGCATGGAAATCATCGAGCTGGCCGGCTACAGCGAAGAAGAAAAGGTCCACATCGCCACCAAGTACTTGGTGCCCAAGCAGACCAGCGAGCATGGCTTGAAGGCCGGGGAGCAAATCGAATTCCCCGCGGAGGGGCTGAAGGAAATCATCCACAGCTACACGCGCGAAGCCGGGGTGCGGAATCTCGAGCGGGAAATCGCCACCATCACGCGCAAGCAAGCGCGCCGCATCGCTGAGGGAAGGCTTGAGAAACTGGTAGTCAATGGCGAGGTGGTCCGCGAGCTGCTGGGGGTCGCCAAGTTCCGCTCCGAGAAGGAAGTCGAAGAGCGCGTGCAGCGCCCCGGAGTCAGCGTGGGCATGGTGTGGACGCCCGTGGGCGGGGACATTGTGTTCATCGAGGCCAGCCGGATGCGCGGCGGGAAGCAATTCACGATGACCGGCCATCTGGGCGAGGTGATGCAGGAGTCCATGCGGGCGGCGCTCTCCTGGGTGCGCGCCAATGCGGAAACATACGGCATCGACCCGGATTTCTTCGGCCAGCAAGACATCCACATGCACGTGCCGTCGGGAGCCATCCCCAAGGACGGGCCCTCGGCCGGCGTGGCCATGGTCACCGCACTGGTCAGCCTTCTGAGCGGCCGGGCGATCCGCCCGCGCGTGGCTATGACCGGAGAAATCTCGCTTTCCGGAGTGGTGCTGCCCGTGGGCGGCATCAAAGAAAAAGTCCTCGGGGCGCGCCGCGCCGGCATCAAGGAAGTGATCCTGCCCGCGGACAACGAACCGAACGTGGAAGAAGACCTCCCGGCAGAGCTGCGCGAGGGCCTCGAGCTGCATTTCGCCCGCAGCGTGGACCAGGTGCTGGAAATCGCTCTGGGGAAGTTCGACGTAGGGGCCAAACCGCCGGCGCCGGCAGCCGCTACGGTCCGCCAGAAGGACAAGGCCGAAGAGCAGCCTTCCGCCGCCCGCCCAATCCACTGACCGGATGACCGACCCGCCTCACCGTGCCGGTCCTGATTCCGCCCGCACGGCTGCGATTTCTGTTGCGTGCCGCCCCGCGTTCGCATACATCATTAGCTCCTCCTATGCCCAATTCGCGGGAAGACTGGGTGGTCTGTGCGCGCCTGGCTGCGGAACGCATCCTTACGGCCCTGGACGAGGGAAAATACATCGTCAAGTTTGTGGATGCCTACGCCTCGACCCACAACCGCGCGGAGCTGCGCAACAGCCCCCTGCGCTACCGCGAGCTGCTGACCACGCTCCACCGCGAGGCCCTGCTGGCTGCATCGGGCGCCGTGCTCGGCGACCTTCCGAGAAAACTCTCCCGCAAGAAAAAAGGCCTGCTCAGCGGTGCGGAAGCCGAGTCCGCTGCCGCTTTTCAGGAAGAGTTCCTGATGACGCTGGGGGAATGGATGGGTTGGACTGCCGCTGAGGCGGAGGAGTTTTCCGCCGATCTTGCGCTGTGCCGCCAGATTGCCGCGCGCCTGCCGGCCCGCAAGATACCCCCGCGGGGACGGCCCTTCGCCAAGAATCCTCCGGGTAACGAGCTGCCCCAGGGACCGTTTGTCGAGCGCTGTGCTCTTCTGCTGGACCCCTCCTTCCTCGACCAAGCACTGCGAACAGCCGGCCGGTTTCAGCAGGAACTCGAATCGCTGGCGGAGAGGGTATTGGCGGGAGTCATCCGCGCCCGCACGTAGCCAGGCATCCAACGTTGCCTGCGGCGAACATTTGGAGGAGGTGAAAGATGAAATCCACACGCGTGCGTCTTGGGCTGTGCTGGCTGGGCGTGTCTTTGGCACCGCTAGCCGCGCTTGTGCTGTGCTGGACCCCCACGCTGCTCCGCGCGCAGGGGCAGGAAAAACCCCGTGAGCAGCCCTTTGTGGTCGAGTACTACTACAAGGCAAAATGGGGATACGCTGAGGAGTTCCTCCGGCTGTTCCGCAAGAACCATATGCCCCTGCTGCGAGAGGGTGTAAAGGCCGGCCGCTTTGTTGAAGTAACTGCGGTGCGGCCGCTCTACCACGCGACCGAGGACGGCCGCTGGGACTACCGCGTCACCATCGAGTACCGCAGTGTAGCCGACGCCCATGCCGATCCCGCCGGGCAGGAGGAAGTTCTGCGGAGGTTGTTCCCGGACCAGACTCTGTTCCTGCGCGAGGAGCAGCGCCGCTTTGAAATACTCGCCGCCCACTGGGACGTGCCCGTCGTTCCCGTCAAGCTGGATTGAACTGTCTCTCCAGACACAGAGGCCGCGAGACGCGCCGGGCGCCTCGCGGCCGCTGTCTTAGTGGGCGCAACCTGCGCGGCTCTCCTACTGGCCGGAGAGGAACGGGTAGTGGCTGGCCGAGGCCATGAAGAACAGCATCGGGATCGAGAGCCAGGCGTTGGTGCGTGAGGCCAGAAACGCGCGGCGGGCCAGCTTGGCGGATTCGGGGGGGATAGGCGTTCCATCCTTGGCGTTGGCTGCGGTCCAGGCGATGATGCGCTTCTGCGCCGGCCAGATGACGCCCCACACGTTGAGCAGCATCACCAGTCCCATTCCACCGCCCACGGCGATGCTCAGTGATTTGTTGGACGCGCCAGGGTCGGCCATCAGCATCAACGCCAGGTACGACGCCGCCGCGGCCACGACGGTCACCACAACTCCAAGCAAGCGGCCGTCCTTGGTCAGCGCCTCGACGCCGAGGCCAAAGAACATAATCGCCCACGCGACTACCCAAACAGCCAGCCAGAGGGCCAGCCAGCGCATCCAGATGCCAGGGTCGGAGGTGTTGCTGGCGTCGGTCTCCAGGATGATGATGAAGTAGAGCAGCCCGGCGAGCACGGTAACCACCGCGCCCCATCGGAACCACCACAGCGCGCGCGGCAGCAGCTCCGGGATCACCTTGCCCTTGGTCGGCGCGTCCAGGGCCTTCATCACTGGCACGTTCACCAGGTTGAAGAAATAGAGCAGCCCGATCCAGGTGATGCCGGCCAGAAAATGTATCCAGCGCAAGACCTGCTCGACCGAGGGCATCACGTTGGAAGGCAACAGGACATTCAGATCCAGCAGGAAAGCCACACCGGCTGCCGCGCTCACAGGTGCCATAGCTCCTCCGCACACGTCCGCCGCAGCGGACAGGATTTTCTCGTCTGGAACACGTGGGGATTCACAAGACTCGCCTAACTATATACCCGCGCCCGGTGGTGTCAATGAGTCTCGCGGCTGCAGTTCTCCAGCGCCAGGCGCGCGTTGCGCCGGAGACCTTGCCACTTTGTGCGTTTGATTGCACTGCCGCGGAAGTAATTTCGGAATTCTTCCTCGGTGAGCGAGGCCAGCCACTCCAGGGACGGAGTGAGCAGTGATGAGTGACCAGAGCCAGTTGCAGAAGAATTCGGAGACTGAGGGATCGGGGGAGTTTGCGATTGAGTGATTTCGTGATTGGGTGATTTGGGGGAAATGTCCAGGTCGTGGGCCGCGGGAGCTTCGCCCAGCTTGTCTTTTCCTTTTTCCAATTTCCAGTTTCCATTTTCCTGGCTGAACCTACGCGGCTGGAATTCCGGCAGGTCGGTGACCGGCGCGCGGCGGTTATAGGGGCAGACGTCCTGGCAGATGTCGCAGCCAAAGACGTGCCAGCCCAGAGCGTCGTGGAATTCGGCGGGGATTTCGCCGCGAAGCTCGATGGTCAGGTAGGATATGCAGCGCCGGGCGTCGAGAACGTAGGGTTCGACCAGCGCGCCGGTGGGACAGGCGTCGAGACACTGGCGGCATTGTCCGCAGAGGTCCGGCGGTGGCGCCTCCGCGGGCCCGAGCGAAGGTGCGAGATCCAGCGTCGTGACGATTACGCCCAGGAAGAGCCACGAACCGAGCCGCTCGTTGAGCAGGCAGGTGTTTTTCCCGAGCCAGCCGAGCCCCGCGTATTTCGCGGCAATGCGCTCGACCACGGGGCCGGTGTCCACGTAGGCGCGGGCGTCGAAGTGCCCGGCGAACTCGGCACGCATCGCCGCGAGCAGCGCCTCGAGTTTTTTCCCGAGGACGTGGTGATAGTCGTCGCCCCAGGCGTAGCGGGATATCCACCCTCGAGGAGACTCCACCGCAGAGCGCGCAGCGGGCGCCGAGGATTCAAGACCACTCTTGCCGCGGGAGCCATCCGTCGAATACGGCAGGTCGGTGTTGTAGTTCAGGGCGCAGACGATGATGCTGCGCGCTCCGGCCATCGCGGCGGAGGGCGAGCGACGACGCGGGTCATTCAGATAGCGCATTTCGCCGGCGTAGCCGCGGGCAAGCCACTCGGGGAGATCGCGCAATTCTTCAAAGTCCGCGGCGGGCGCGACGCCGCACAGGTCGAAGCCCAGCTCGCGGGCCCTGGTCACCACCCAACGCGTTTGTGCCGAAGGGTCCAAGGCAAGAGTATGCGCCGGATGAACAGAAAAGGAAAAAGCGAAGAAGCGGCTGAAAACATGAGCGGCACGGGGAGGCGGCTCACTCTGGCCTCGCTTCCTCGGGCGGAACATTAGGCGCGAAACGACGTGGCTGATACAATGCTGCGCGCACAGCGGGCCTGTCGAGTTTGGCCCCACCCCGATGGCCAATTGGAGACAGATTCAGGCGCGCATCCGCAAAGCGCGGAACGCCGCGGACGCGCCCGCGCAACTGGCGGCGCTGTACGAGCAGACCCGCGACGCCATGGTGGCCTACGATCTGGCCTGCGTCCACGAAAAGGCGGAAAACCGCGCCGAAGCCGTAGGCTGGTTCACCCTCGCCTACGAACGCTTCCGGCGGACCGAGTGGCGCAAGAAGTGCGCAGACGGCCTCGTACGCCTCGGCGCGCCGGTGCCGGAAGACACCGGCGAACCGCAGGAGACACTGCCTGTTTCCGCGGACCACGCCGGGACTGCTTCCACAGTGGGAATGGAGCGGGCCACCCCGCCGCAGGAGTCGCCGGAAAGCGAGGAAGGCTCAGAGGGCCAGCCCACGGCAGCGGCGGAAGCGGACCGTTCTCCGGGCACGGGCAAGCGCCGCCGGAGAGGCCGCCGCGGAGGCCGGGGCCGCAAGCGGAGCGCCGGAACCCGGGAGCCCACGGCGGTGACCGGCACACCTTTATCGATCCATGAGCGTGGAAGCAGCGCGGAAGATCGCCGCGGCGAACCGCGCGTTCCCCTGCCTCTTGCGGCGGAGGCAGAAGTCGCATCATCTGGTGCTCCAGCTCCATCGCTGGTGATGCCGACGGCTGCCGGGCGGGCGCGGGCCGGCGATCCCGGATTCTCTTCCCGGCTGGCGCAATTAGATTCGCAGTTGCGGCGGTTGTTTAGCGCGCCGCAGTGCCGGCTGGATGAGACGGACCAGGCGCCGGCCGGGCCGGGCGTGTTCTTGCTGTCAGAGTCGGACCAGAGCGCGTTCTACTACGTGGAGGCTTGCCGCACGTTGCGCATCGCGTTGGGCCTGCTGGCCAAGAGCGAGCGAGCGCGCGGCGGGGAAGGCTCCCTCCGCGGGCGCATGGCCGAACATCTGGGCATCAGCGAGTCAAAGGTTTCGAAATATTTGAAGGACCATTGCAGTGTGCGCTGGCTCCAGCTAGACGACGGGGCCCCCCACCTGGCGCATTTTGCAGTGGCAGTGTTGAAGCCGACGCTGAACGATTCCTGAGCGCCGTGGCTCTGCTTGATTACTTCTTCAAGCCGGCAGTCCAGTTGACGACCAGGGTAACAGGGGTGGTGTCGGCTTTTCCCGCGAGGGAGTTCACCAGAAAGCGTTTGCCGTCGGGAGTGACATCGTAGGCGCTACCCGTGCGAATCGGCCGGGTCGGGAACAGCACCTTGAGCGCACCGACTTCAAAGGAGGCGGCGCTGGGGCGCACTTCAACAGCCATCAGCTTACCGTCGATGGCCAGATAGTAGATTTCGCGAGAGTCGCGCCGCCACCGCGGAGTGCTCCCTCCGCCGCTGGAAACCAGCCATTTGCGGCCCGGAGCCGGAAAGGCAGCCACATACACTTCGGGCTGGCCGGACTCGTCCGAGACATAGGCAATCCAGCGGCCGTCCGGCGCGAAGCGGGCTTGCCCTTCAAAGAAAGGTGTTTGCTGGTAGGGGAGTGGCCTGCGGTCGCCGGAGAGGGGGAGCACCCACAGGTCCGATTTGGCCTTGGGGTTTCCGAAAGTTTCGTAGAGGAAGAGGCGCCCGTCGGGCGACCAGCCCCAGGGCCGCTTGTGTTCGCTGGATTCGAGCAGAACTTCCTCCAATCCCGTTCCCGTGAAGGATTTCTGATACAGATTAAAGGGGCCTTTGCGGTTGGAGGAGAAGGCGATGCGCGTGCCATCGGGCGACCAGACGGGCTCGCGGTCTAGGGCGGCGTCGAATGTGAACCGTGAGCGCAGATTACGCGCCAGCTCATAAATCCAAATATCCACCCGGCCGATGCCCGCGGCGCCGGCATCCACTGCGGCGTGACGCCCGTCCGGGGAAAAAGCCACATTGAAATACATGCCCTCCGCTCCGAGAAGCGAAGTCTGGCGGCCGCTGCGGTCGTGCAAGGCGAGATTTGATCCCTCGAAATTCTCTCCCATGGAATAAGCCAGGACACCGGTCTCGGAAGCGGAGAAAGCCGCCAGTGAGAACAAGGGGTCGGCGAGAACTTTTTCCGCGATGGGGAAGGCATCTCCGGTGAAGTCCCCGCGGCGCGGATCAAATGGCCGGGCCATCAGCGAAGATTCTCTGACAAACAACACGTGTCCGTCGGCGTAGACGGCGTTGGATTGAGCGATGAGGATCGGCCGGTCCTGCCCTGCATCGAGCGACCCCATGCGGACGTTATTGGCCCCGCTCTCGATGCCGGCTGACACCCCGCGGGCGAAATACACAAAGCGCCTGCCATCGGGCAGAAACGAGGGCCAGCGGTGTGTGCTTTCTCCGCGCGCAGCATCCATAGCAGTGACCGGAATGGGAGTGCCACCCGAAGCGGGAACGCGATGGATGGTTGAAGAGAGGCTGGGAGCGAAGAGGATGGTGTCCTCGCGATTCCAGGAGCCGCCGCGGCCTTCGGGCGCTTCGCAAATGGTCACTGCTGGCCCCCCTCCGACATCGATTTTTTTCAGTTTTCCTTCGGCAAAGAAGCCGATGGCACGGCTATCGTGAGACCAGAATGGATAGGTGGCACGCTCGGTGCCAGCCAGAGGCTGGGCGGAGAGCGAGCTGACCGCGCGTACCCAGAGCTGGGAGTTGCCGTTGGAGTGCCGGGCCACGAAGGCCAGCGTGCGGCCGTCCGGGGATACGGCGACGGGGCCGGCGCCGACTCCGGAAGAAACAAAGCTGGTGTTCTCAGGGGGAAGAATGAAGGCGCGGACAACACCCGCAGGCTGGAGTGAACTGCGAAACACCATCCACGCCATGCCGGAAGACAGGAGAACGAGCGCGGCAACGAGTGCCCACGGTAAAACGCGCTTCCAGGCTCGGAGGGCCGGCGCCTCGGCCCGGAGGCCAGGTGCGGTGGCGGTAAGTTCCGCCTCCGGGTGCGCGATCGCATCGTCAACGCAGATGCGGGCTTCCCCGATGTCGCGGAGGCGGCGGCGGGCGTCGCGCTCCAGGCAGCGACGCAAGAGCTGCCGGATGGCCGGAGGTGTGGAGGAATGGAGCGCAGCCCAGTCCGGGTCGGATTTCAGAACGGCGGCGAGCGTATCGGAAACCGTGGGACCGGAAAAGCTGCGTTTGCCGGTGAGCATTTCGAACAGGACGACGCCGAAGGCCCAGATATCCGCACGGCGGTCAACCGCGCTGGCGCGCGCCTGCTCCGGTGCCATATAAGAAGCCGTGCCCAGGATGATGCCGTCGCGGGTGGCGGCCATACTCAGCGTGGGAGACGCAGAAACATCCCGAGCCGCCGAATCATCGCCCAGGGCTTTGGCCAGGCCGAAGTCGAGGACCTTCACCTGGCCGTCGGAGGTGAGCTTGATGTTGGAAGGCTTCAAGTCGCGATGAATGATGCCGTGTTCGTGGGCGTATTCAAGCGCCTCCGCGATCTGCCGGGCCAGGGGGAGGGCATCTTCGAGAGCGAGGGGGCCCATAGAAATGCGGTCGGCGAGCGTGGGTCCTTCCACCAGTTCCATCACCAGTGCGGGGGCTGTGCCGGACTGTTCGAAACCATAAATGGCAGCGATGTGGGGATGATTCAGAGAGGCCAGGAGCTGCGCTTCGCGATGGAAGCGGGCCATGCGCTGGGCGTCAGCGGCGAAAGGGGCAGGGAGGACTTTGATAGCCACTTCGCGGTGGAGGCCGGTGTCTGTGGCGCGATACACCTCGCCCATCCCGCCGGCGCCGATCTTGGCGGTTATCTTGTAGTGGCCAAGCGATTGCCCAACCATGGCGACCGATAATAGGGGCATCTCCGAAGGCTGTAAAGGAGCTAATTCCAGGAGGGAAATACGTGGGGGGTGTGCTGTTGGCTGCAGGATTTGTCCATTCAGGCGCGGCAAACGGCCGTTCGCTGCCGGAGGGTGGACGGTAGCTGATGCAGCAGGCAAACTATGGGCCGGCAAGGGGTTAGTGTTTACAGACCCTTGCTGGTGTGGTAGGGTATCCCGGTTTTGGGGGTTTCGTTTCTGCCCTGTCTCCTGACTGAGGGGTTCGCACTCGAGCCTAGAGAGTTTTGTGGCCGCAGCCACAGGGATTGAACCGCAGGTGTGCCCGGCGAGAGCCGAGCCTGGCGGATTGAGATTGAGCTAAGGAGCGACCATGCCGAGAGCGATCCAAGCGCGCGCGTGGAAATATTTCGATTTTGCGATGTGTCAGACAGCTAGCGCCGCGTTCAACGCCGTTCAGTTCTTCAACGGCAAGATCGAGCCGAACCCATCGTTCACGCCGAAGTGGTCGGACAAGCCGCTGCTGAAGTCCTGGGAGAAGACCAAGCCCACGCTGGACTGGCCGCGCACTACGGACTCTCTCTGTCCGGGTTGCGTGAAGGAAGC
>Ga0247727_10004038_pt1 | contig 31665 bp, 21 predicted proteins | sample WisWelCaveWW1625_FD_202498 | JGI IMG/M metagenome (GOLD analysis project Ga0247727, IMG submission 202498) | Biofilm microbial communities from Wishing Well Cave, Virginia, United States - WW16-25 | ecosystem: Environmental > Aquatic > Deep subsurface > Groundwater > Cave microbial mat | place... | reverse complement strand
CTGAGAACATACACAGGGGAATCAGAAACAAATCACTTAAATCAGAACACAGGCAAACACTAACATCCGGCGGCCGCCGGGCCGGCGAGGAGGTGATGTAAGCAACAATCCGGGGGAAACCAATAAAATTAACTAACTGAGTAATTAACTGAATACGGAACCTAACACTGAGGAGTAACAGTTATGGGTCAACAACAACTTCTGCTAATCGTCTTGGGCGCCATCATCGTTGGCATTGCCATTATCGTTGGTTTGAATATGTTTTCATCGGGCGCCGCCCAAGCCAATCTTGACGCCGTCACCCAGGATGTTATGACCATTTCCTCACGGGCACAGGAATGGTGGCGCAAACCGGCCGCAATGGGCGGCGGCGGCCGTACATGGACAGGTTTAACTAGTTCGGAGTTAGTCAATTTTCCCGATACCACCGCTAATGGCAATTATCAACTTTCGGTTTTGGGTGGTGGTGCTCAACTCCAAGTCGTTGGAAGAGGTATCGAGGACGGAGACGGGAATGGACTAAACCTACAAATTACAACCGTCATTGACTCTTCGGCGATAGTATCAACAATAATTAACGAAAGGTAAGTCAAAAACCTGATCAGCAAGTAGGTCTCACGATCTACTTGCTGGCTTTTGTTAATTAACCACCCCCTTCCCCCTCCTTTTCCAAGGAGGGGGTTAGGAGGAGGTACATCACGAAGCAAAGCAAAACATTCGATCAGACACCGTTTTAAACAGTGTCCGATCAATTATGAAATCGTAGCCCGCTTTCCAAGCGGGAGAAATTGCGCATAAACGGAGCGGAAGCCGCATAAAATGCGGCCTACTTGATGTAATCAAAATTTTATTCATTATGCCAGAATATCGTTACGTCGGAGTCAGCGTTGGCGGCAAGCCCATCCAGGGCGTAGTGTTCAGCCCGGATGAAAAAACGGTTAAAGCCAAAATCAAAGAACTTGGCAAAACCAAAGGCATCCGCATCGACGCGGTGCAGAAAAAATCGGTTTATATTTATAGAGTCCAGCGTGGCGCAGAAAAAGCCCTCAGCGGCGAACAAAAAGCGTTCACCCGCGAGGAGTTGTACAATGCGCTGACCAAGATGGGTTACCGGGTGATGTACGTCCGGAAGAAGCTCTTTGACTTCAAGCTGCCAGTTCCGACGAAAGACCTGGTTCTGTTCATTCGCATTTGCGCCGATTTGTTGCGCGAGAAATTTCCGTACGACGAAATTCTCACGCTGGTGGGCAACGATTCGGAGAACCGCCGGCTGCGCGAAACCATCAAAGACATGCAAAAAGATTTGAAGTCCGGTGCGGACGGCCACACCGTTTATGGCAAGCACGAAGAGGTCTTTGGAAGATTCACCGCGCACATGTTGGCTGTGGCTTCAACCAGCGGCAACATGGCCGCGATCTACGAAAGCACCGCCAAATTCCTGGAGCGCGACGCAGAGTTCAAAAGCAACCTGCGCTCCATCTTATTGATGCCGTTGGTGGTGATATTAGCAATGGTTGGCTCCGTAATATTTTATGTGATGTACATCTTCCCGAAGCTGACCAAGATGCTGGTGAAATTCAAAATCAAAATTCCGCCGCTGACCCAGGCCACCATCGATTTCAGCAATTTTTTGCAGGACTATTACATGCTGATCATTCTGGCCATTTTAATTCCTGTTGGATTTTTCATTCACTGGGCGCGCACCGAACATGGGCGCTACATGATTGACAAAACCATTATTCAGACCCCAGTGATTGGCTCTGTGTTTCACAAGATCAGCATCGAAATTTTTGCACGGGTGTTCTCGTCGCTGTACAGCACCTCGGGTGAGAACATCAACGCCATCCGCATCGCCGCGGAATCGTGCCGCAATGCTTACATCGAAAAGCAGATCAATACGCTGGTCATCCCGGCGATGTTGAAAGATGGCAAAAGTTTTGTTGAATGCTTAGGGCGGACGAATTGTTTCACCCTCAACGCGGTGCGGCGATTGCGATCGGGCGAGGAGTCCGGCACGCTCCGGGAAGCCGCGCTGCAATTAGCCAACTACTACGAAAAAGAAACCAGCCATCGTATGAAAGCGCTGGTCGATGTTATAAACATTATTATATCGGTGATTATTACGTTACTGATCGTCGGGCTGACGCTGGTGTCATCTGAAATCGGCTTCATCAGTCCGCCATCGCCGTTGAGCAAATAAGGAACACAATTGGATAGGTAGGGGCGATTCATGAATCGCCTCAAAAAAAAATTACCATGCGCGACAAAAGCACCATCACTGCCGAGATCAACATCAAGCCACAGAGCAAGGGGCTCGGGCGTTTATCCGAGTCGCTGATCACTCGCGGTATCATCTCTGAGGAGATGATTCAGAAAGCCGCGGATATTCAAAGCCGAGAACCCCGCTCTGCCAAGCGTAAACTCATCGAGATTCTCATTCAGGATTTGAATGTGGACCGCAACGCCATATACGTGGAGATGGCGCGGCTGTATGGGTTTCAGATTATCGATATCTCCAAAGAAAATGTCGATCGCGATCGCATCGAGTTCATCAAAGAGATCATTTACACGATGCCGGATGAAGTCTCCAGTGAGTTACTTAGCAAAAAAATCCTGCCCTACAAATGGCACGAGTACAAAAAAAATGTACTGATCTTAGTGACCGGCGATCCCGCCAATCAGGAAATATATGAATATGGCAAGCGCTTGGAAGTAGCGGATGTAGATATCGCTTATGCGCCGGTCGAGCGCATCGAAGAGCTGATTCACGAAATTTTCTACTCCAACAACGAATTCCTGCAGAAGATTTTCGAGGAATCGCAGGAGGTCGAAGTTTTCGACGATCAAAACCGGCAGATCGACGAAGAGGCGCTGGACTCGGAAATCAACAAAAGCCGGCTCATCAACTTAATCGAGGGCATGCTGGTGGAGGCGGTGCGCAAAGGCGCCAGCGACATTCACGTCATTCCCAAAGAAGGCAACGTCACTGATTTCTTCTTCCGCCTCGATGGCAAGCTGCAGCGCTGGTACTCGCAAGTGGAGATCAAACCTGAGGCGGTAGTGGCGGTGATCAAAGACCGCTCGATCAATATCGACCGCTTCGACCGGTCGTCGGCGCAAGATGGTTACATTCAAAGAAAAATTGATAATTACTATATCCGTTTCCGCGTTTCAGTGATTCCGATCGTCGGCATAGAATTCGAGCGCCGCTTTGAAAGCGTGGTGATTCGTATTCTCGACGACCGCAAAGTCATCACCGCGCTTGAAAAACTCGGGCTGCACGAACAGGCGTTGCTTGATTTCAAGAAAGCTATCGAGCAGCCGCAGGGCGTGGTCATCCTCACTGGGCCGACCGGCAGCGGCAAAAGCACCACGTTAGTAGCTGCGCTGAGTCACGTAATGGACCCGAGCCTCAACGTGCTCACGGTCGAGGAGCCGGTGGAATACCTTCTGCCTGGCTGCCGGCAGGTGAAGCTCAATCCGAAATTGAATTTTGATCAGGCGCTGCGCTCGATTTTGCGCCACGACCCCGACATCGTGATGGTCGGCGAAATTCGTGACTTGAAATCGGCGGAGATTGCCATCTCTTTGGCCAACACGGGGCACCTGACGTTCTCAACGTTGCACACCAACGACGCACCCAGCGCCATCTCCCGGTTGTATATGCTTGGCGTGGAACCGTTTCTGATCGCCAACGCCATCAACCTGGTGATGGCGCAGCGTCTGGTGCGCAGGCTCTGCGATGAATGCAAACGCCCCATTCAGGATCCCGACGCCGAGCTGCTGCTGCGAATGGGGTTCACCCAACAGGAAATCGCCGATACGGTGTTTTACGAACCCGTGGGCTGCGGCGCGTGCTTTGAAGGCTACAAGGGCCGCATCGCCATCAGCGAGGCGCTGTTGTTCAACAAAGAAATTCGGCGCGAAATCCTCAGCGCCAAAAACGACATCGACGAAGAAACCCTACGCAACCTTGCGGCCGCCCGCGGCATGATGTCGCTGCGGGACTCCGGCAAAGAACGCATCAAGCGCGGCATGACCACGATGCAGGAGATCGTGGCGGCGACGATGGAAGCATGATTCTTCAAATCCCCTCTTTGGGAGGGGATTAAGGGGTGGGTCCGAGGCGCAATTAATGATTAAAGGGGCACACCCCGTCGCTGCGCGCCACCCCTCTCAAGAGGGGAATAATAACTAACCCTCCCCTTCTTCGGGGGAACGAAAGGGGGGTAAAAAACTGGCAGTTTAGAATGGATTTTCAAACAACACGAGAAGCTATCACGAGGGTTTCAAAAGCGATTGCCCCCCACCTCCTCGGTGAAAATCGCTGGCAGTTTATCAGCAACCTGCTCGAAGATCAACCCGATGAAATCAAGCTGGCGCTGAAAACTCACTTCGATGATTTTCTCATGCGTATGAAACAATTAGAAGCCTCCGACATCGATCTTGGCGGCCCGGGATGCCGCAATAACATCTGGTTCCGAGTGTTTGGCAACAAAACCCCGGATACCACGATCGGCGAGTACACTATCGACGAAACCGATATTTTGATTATGAATCTTCTCACCGAATCCGAACGCAAGCAGCTTTTCAATCAGCGCTTTCTGGATATATCTTACCGCGTCTTCGACAAAGAAAAAAACCTGTGGACGCGGTTCCGCGCCAGCATGTATTTCGATCTCACGCACCTGGCGGTGAACATGCGGCGCATCAACGATCAGATCGTCCCATTCACGAAATACAGCTTTCATGAAGAAGTGGCCAAAGTTCTGAGCTTGAAATATCAAAAATCCGGGCTGGTGCTGATCACCGGCATCACCGGCTCCGGCAAAAGCACCACGCTCGATTCCATCATCGACGCCAACAATCGCACGATGGAATCGCATATTGTGATCATCGCCGACCCCATCGAGTACGTACACAAACCCAGCAAGTCGATTGTGAAGCATCGCGAAATAGGCCGCGACGTGCATTCGTTCAAAGAGGGCACCATTCAGGCGCTGCGTCAGGATCCGGACATCATCATGATTGGCGAAATGCGCGACGCCGAAACCATACTCACCGTGCTGGAAGTGGTGGACAGCGGCCACAAAGTATTCTCGACGCTGCACACCTCGTCAGCGGTGGAAAGTATCGACCGCATCCTTGGCGAGATTCCGCCCAACGAGCAGGCCCGTATCCGCACGCGGCTGGCGGACGTAGTGAGCTGTGTTATCTCGCAAAAACTCATCCCCAGCGTCGATGGCAAACGGGTGCTGGCGAAGGAAGTGCTGATCGCCAACCCATCAGTGCGCACCGCAATCCGCAACAACAACACCAACGAAATTTACCAGATCATCCATCAGTCGGGAGAACAGGGCATGAACACCATGGAACAGGATTTGGCGCGCATGCACTCCCAAAACGTGATTTCATATTTTGAAGCCTTTATCAATGCCAACAACAAAAAAAGATTCGAAGAATTGGTTAAATACAACTACTGAGCTGCAGCTTCTGAATGAAAACCAAATATGCCATTGGACTTGCCGTTAACGGCAACGAGATTCGCGCCGCGTTTCTGAGCCTCGTGCGGGGGAAAGCCTGCATTGAAGCGCTGGAGTCCACCAAATTAGACTCGCCGCTGGAAAATATCCAGCAGCCGGAAAGTAAGCACGAGTCGATCAACGATCTCGAAAAAGCTTTCGACATTCCCGAGCCGAAAGCCCATGAGGACGATCAAACGGTGTCTTCGGAAAACTCGCCGAAGGACAATAACATCGGTTTGATCTATTCGCTCGTCGATCGCTTTCAGCATCTCAAAACCTCCGTGGCCGTCAATACTCCGGTGCTCACCGTGAAGTACGATTTCCTCGATGGCGAGACCGTCTCCAAAGACAAGAACCTCAAAAAGAAGATCAAAGAGCGCATCAACATCTGGAGCAAGGAAGACGATGATGGCAAGCGCCGCAGCAATTACATCGAAGTGAGCGACGACAAGATTCTGCAAATCGATTACGAGCACCATCCGCCCATCATCGAGCTGGTTGAAGAAGTGAACCAGTTTCGCGCTGGCAACATGAGCCTGGTGCTGATGGACACCAACGAGCTGGCGCTGGTGGAGCTGGTGCGGGAAATTTACAAATTCAAAAAGGAAGAGATCACTGCCATCATGTATGTCGAGCAGGATTTCTCGCGGGTCATTTTTCTCAAAGGGAAAAATATTTATCACATCACCCCCATCATCCACAAGGGCAGCATGTCCGACGATGTGCTGGATGTGATCTACAGCCGCATCATCTTCGCGCAGGATCACTACTTCCTGCCGGAGATCAACAAAATCCTGGTGGCGGGCCACTCGTCGAAACTGAAGGCGAAATACTATTTCCGCCAGAAATTCCCTTATGCTATCACCGGCTATCTCAACTCGCGCAAGATTCAATCCAACCTGCGCTTCAAAGATCGCGGGCTGCTGTTCTCACGCTACGCCATCGCTATCGCGTTGGCGTGGCGGGCGCTGCAAGGAAGCGTCATCAAATCAAAAAGCAACCTCTTGCCGGAGTACTTGCTCGAGCGCCATAGAATGCCGAAACTGGCGGTGCACGGTTACGTGCTGCTCATGTTGTTGGGCGCAACGGCGTTCGGATTCACCGCGATGCTGGTTTCTAAAAACATCGACCTGCGAAATCTGAAACACAAAGTCATCACGATGAAAGTTCAGATTGAAAATAACAAATCGCTGACCGAACGCATCAAATCGTTTGACGATCAGATCAACGATCTCGAAAAAAAGATCAGCCTGGTGGGCGATTACAGCAAAGGCTTCGATGAAAGCATCGAATTTCTGAACCTGCTCAACCAGGCGATGGGCAGCACCGGCGATGTCTGGCTCATGGACTTCCGCAAACAAGGAAATGTAGTGACGATCAACGGCATCGCGCGGCAGCGCGAAAGAATCCCTGTGCTCGCCAACGCGCTGGGCGGCGCAAATCTGAAAAAGGTCACACGCTCGGAGATGCACGAGACCCGCGTATTTGAATTTCAGCTCGAGAAGGTTATCGACGGTATTGAAAAATCAAAAGGCGTCAGCATACAATCGCTGCTGGCTGGAAACAATGGCGGCAATGGACACAACAACGACTTGACCACCGATTCCTTTTATGGCGTGCAAGTAGGCATGTTTACATCGCAAGCCGAGGCCGAAAAGCTGGCGAAAAAATACCGTGACAAAGGCTACCTGGCAAAGATCAATTCGGAAAAATCCGGCGGGAAGCAACAATTTGCAGTGGTAGTGGGCGCATACGAAAGTGAGCAGGAGGCGCAGAAAATAGCCAGCATTTTACCATCCAACGCTTCCAACAAAGTTATCAAGTTCGAAAGATAACATCGCATCATGAGGTAGAATCGTGTTTGCAAAACGAAACAGTATCACACTATTTGCTTTCTGGCTGGTGCTGCTGGTAGTCGGCATCTTCTGGTACGTCAAAGACGCGCGCAACCTGGTGCAGGCCTCCGGCGAGGAAAATTCGCTCAAAGATCTGCTCGCAAAATCGCAGGAAGAGATCAAGCGTTTGACGCAGGTGGAAGGCATTCATGAAGATCTGAGAAAGAAATGGCAGGACGCGCCCAAAATGATCATCTCCGCCGACGAGCCTTCGTTTACGCTGTCCTACATCAACTGGATTATGTCCAATAACAGCCTGGACATCGATTTTGATTTTGTATTGAACAACAAAAAGAAAAGCGGCAACCACACGCTCTTCTCCTACACCCTGACTGGCGAGGGCGCTTATTCCGACGTGTACAAAATGATTTGGCACATAACTTACGAGCCAATCCTCTACAAAATCAACGCGCTGACTCTCACCCCGAGCTCTGCAGATCGGAATTATCTCAAGTTTGTGATGAATCTCGAGGGTTACACGGTGGACAGCGAAACCGATGTCATCGATGACTTTGCATCCCTGCGGCCAAAGAGAGATTACGACTTCAGCTTTGCCAGCAACTTCTTCGAACCATTGATCAAACCGCGGCCGGTGATTGTTGCGCAAGCCAGACCCGAAGCGCCGAAACTGCCGCCAAAGCAACCCGGTGAAATCGACGTGGAGAAAGCAACTCTGAAAGCCGTCACCAGCAATTCTATTTTCATTTCGGAGGGCAGCAGTGGAACGGTGCAGCTGCGGGTCGGCGACCGGGTTTATTTAGGCAGTCTGACAAACATCAATCAGGACCGCAACGAAGCGGAATTTATAATTACGAAATTCGGAATCAGCCAGAGAGTCACCCTCAGCATTGATCCGAGCAAATAAAGGAAGTACCAAATGACGTCTGCTTTGAAACTTGTTTCCGCCGTCTGCGCTTTCGCGTGCGTATTGATTGTGGGATTCGCATCTTTTGCTCAAGAGCAGTTTCCACGCGAAATCAAGCCGGATGAATTGGTGAGTCTCGACCGCAGCTTGCCTATGAAAACCGCCCTCGATATTTTGAGCACGTACAGCACGCGCTACGATGGCAAATTGATCATCGACCCCGTTGGCGTCAAGGGCAACATCAACGTGATGGTGAACAACATGCACTGGCGGCGCGCACTGGAATATGTTCTACGCTCCAACCTGCTCAGATTTGAGGAACGCGAAAAATATTACGAAGTGGTACCGTTAACGAAATCTTCTGAAAAAAGCGAACCCGGCAAGATCATCACCACGGGCACGCGGGAAGTAGAAATCAATGCGATTTTTTTTGATGCGGATTACAGCACGGTGCTGGAGGCCGGGGTCGATTGGTCCGTTATCAAAAATGGCAAAGTACTGGTGCGCAGCAATTTTGCCAAAGACGCTGACAATTCTTTTTCGGTGGAAATCAATGAGCGCTTCCGCATGTGGGATATCTTCGGACTGCTGCGCACTTTCGAAACCCTCGACCAGGGCGAAGTTATCGCCAATCCGCAAATCAAAGTGCTGGATGGCCATGAAGGCAAAATCAAAGTGGGCACCAATTTCTTTCTCACTACCGAAGATTTTGCTGGCAATTTGCGCTTCACGGAGTACGAGTCCGGAGTGATTCTGACGGTAACGCCGCAGGTGCTGGGCACCGCCGACTCGGTCTTCGTTCACTTGGATATCAAGGCTGAACGCAGCACGGTGTTTACGGACGCAGTAAGCCCCACCAAGAACATCACCGAAAGCCAGACCCAGGTGCTGCTCCTCAACGGCGAAGAGACGGTGATGGCCGGGCTGTTTTCCCACGAAGAGACTGAAAGCCGCCGCGGCATCCCGATTTTGAAAGACCTGCCGCCGTGGTTCTTCGGGCTGCGCTATCTTTTCGGGTTCAATTCCAAAATAATGAAGAAAAAAGAATTGATCATTATTTTGCAGGCATCTGTGGTGCCGACCATTGCTGAACGAGTTGCCATGCGCCTCGGACAAAAGAATTTGATTGAACAAAAACGGCTGGAATTCAAACGCAAAATGCGGCAATTGAAAACGGCCGGCGCGACCAACGGCCGGGCGCCGTCCAGCACGACGGCCAAACGAAGATAAATTGGACATAACAGATGAGACTCATCTTGAAGATGAGTCTCATCTCGAGTACAAAATGGGACATCAAGAACTTCTGCTTACTATCGGCGCAATCGTGACGTTTTCCATATTGAACTTCACGGTAAGCCAGCACGCGGTGCGAAACAGTGACGCGATCTACTCCACCCAGGCAGAGTTTTATGCCACCAGTCTGGCGCAAAGATTTATCGAAGAAGCCAAGACCAAAGCTTTTGACAAAAATACATTAACCGCTACGGCGGATGCGGTGAGTGACTTCACCCCATCATTAGGTCCGGAGGCTGGTGAAGTCTATCCAAACTTTAATGATGTCGATGACTACGATGGTTTGACGCGTAACGAATCTTTCACTATCGATACCATGCGGGTGACGATTACGGTTTTTTATGTGGACGAAACGAATCTGAACACCGATGCCGGTACAAGAAAGTTTTACAAGAAAATGAGGGTTTCAGTGCAAAGCTCTTATTTGATCAGCCCGGTGCGCACGGATTATGTTTTTGCATTTCAAAGAAATCCATAAATGAGCAACCAAAATGGATAACTATCTGACATTGGTCGGCAGCATCGTGATCGGCGGAATTTTTCTGATGGGCATCATGTCGTTTTATGGCGATTTCATCGACCGTTCTTATCAGAGAAATATGGAACTGCTGGCACAGGAGACAACGGCCGGGCTGATGGAAATTATCGATCATGATTTCACCCGCATGGGCAGCGGCGTGGACACTCCGGCCCTTGCCATCGTTTCCGTCGATACGAATGAGAATACCTCACTAATAACCTTTCTTGGCGACATCGACGAAGATGGCGCAGTGGATTCCGTAACCTATTCCCTGAGTTCAACGGCTGCCGCTAGCAGCACTGAGAATCCCAACGATTGTATTTTATACCGTATTGTCAACGGGGATAGCACCATCAACACACCCATTGGCGTGACGCGCTTCCGTTTGCGAACTTTGGATAGACTCGGCACTGACGCGAATAGTGATAATAATGAAGAGGAAGCAATCAGCATGATTAATATTCTGCTGCGGGTCGAGAGCACTTATCCCTACGATCAAGAGTACGGCGTAGCCCTGTGGGAAAAACGCTTCATGCCGCAAAACCTGTATCGCGTACCACGTTCATGAGCCAACTATGGGAAAAGCATTACTAATCATCGTCGCAGGGTTTTCGGTCATTTTCTCCGGGGTGGTTTTTAACCTCACTTCGAGTCAAAGCCGCTCGGCACAGGAGATCGTCATCCAGCACGAAAAATGGATCGCGCGCAACGCCGCGGAAAGCGCCGCCAACGTGGGCATCGCCAAAATTTATCAGGACATCAACGATCTAAGCTGGTCCGGATTGAGCGGCACGTTCAACGATGCCAGTTATTCCATCACAGCCACCAATGTCACGACTGATTCAATCAACGAGGCCAAACGGATAAGTATACTTGCGTTGACCACCTTCGCAGAAGAGGCCGACAGTTCAATTGCGGTGTTGATTGAGCCGGCGTATTCGTACTACAACTTTTTTACACGCGAATGGCCAAACCATCGAACCTTTAGCACCGGGGATACGTTGTGGGGACCATTACATACGAACGATAGAATTAAGATTAGCGGCACACCGGTCTTTATCAGCAAAGTGTCTTCCGGAAACGCTAACTTCGATCCCAGCGGTGCAAATCCAAAATGTTATGGTGGTGCAGAAATGGGCGCGACGAGCATCTCCTCACCAGACCTTATTCCAATTCGCAGTGAAGCCGGCGCCGATGAATACAACGACGGACTCACACTCACATTTAACGCAGACGGCACCTACGATTATGTTTCCGGGGCGCTGTCGGGAACAAAGCAAATCTCCGATTATAATGGAATTATCAGAACGACAAACGACGAAGATATTCACGTTCAGGGAGTCGTAAACGGACAAGTAACAGTAGTAAGCGATCAAGATATTTATATCGATAATAACATTGTTTACTTTGACAACCCTATTTCGAATGTCAATTCTGATGATTTTTTGGGTTTGGTCGCTAAAAATGATGTTATCATCAACAAAAGCGGAGCCGTAACAATTCATGCGGCCATTCTCATGAAAGAGATTTTCCGATTTCCCCAAAAAGGATCAAACGCGATTAAGCAACCTCTGATTATTGTTGGCTCCCTTGGTCAGCGAAACGAAGAAGATCCAACGTTTCTAGTCATCGGCGGCTATCAAATAAAGTTAATTGCTGATCCGCGCTTGCGTAGCCGCACCCCGCCCTATTTTCCGCGCGTAACGAACCGGGTCGAACAGGTATATCGAAGCAAATGAAAACAGAGATGGTTAAATCATGGAAGCTTTAAAAGTTCTGAACAATCGCTACCAACTCCTCACTATCATCAAAAAGGGTGGATTTGGGATCATCTATAAAGGCTACGACAGCGTGTTAGGCAAAGACGTTGCCGTAAAGGAAATCAAGCCCGAGCTGCTGAAAGACGATTGGTACGTCGAGCAATTCCAAAAAGAGGCACGCAACGTCGCCAAAATGAATCATCAGAATATCGTGCACATTTTCGATCTGGTGCAGTACGACGACCGGCAGTTTTATATCATCATGGAATACATCGACGGCATCGATCTCAGTAGGCTGCTGTTGGAAAGCATGAAGCGCGGCCAGTTGCTGCCGCAACACATCGGCGTGCATGTGGTTGCGGAAGTGTGCAAGGCGCTGGATTACGCCCATAACTGCATTAGCCACGATCGCCACGAGCCGCTCAACCTCGTGCATCAGGACATCTCGCCCAGCAACATCATGCTCTCCAAACACGGCATCGTCAAGCTCATCGATTTCGGCATTGCCGGCGTGCAGAAAAAAGCGTTGGAGGAAGAAAATTACGTCACCCTTCAGGGCAAAGTGCAGTACATGTCCCCCGAACACGTGGACATGATGGCGGAAATGGACAAACGCTCCGATCTGTTTTCGCTGGGTCTGGTGTTATACGAAATCCTCGAGGGCAAGCGCTTCTTCCTCACTGAAGAAAGCCAGAAGATTATCGAAATACTCAGGAATGGAAAGCTAAAACTCAGAGATTTCAAGCACACTCCGAAACCGCTGCAAAGCGTTCTTTCCCGAGCGCTGGAAAAGACGCCGGAGCGCCGCTATCAAAACGCCAACCAGCTTTACATCGACCTGGTGACGTTCCTGGTGCTGAACGCCGACACCTCGCGCATCGATCAGGAAATCGCCGGCATCGTTTCTAAACTATCCAATGGCTATGCTACTTCAGATGATTGGACAGATTTGCTGGACATCAAAGAATCCGACACGCTGTTCGAAGACGGCATGAAATCAGACGACGACTTTGATGAAACCAGCGATTCCAAGCGGATGCCGCTGGCAAAACCGGATGAGGCCTATATCGAGACCGTGGAGTTGAACGCCCCCGACGTTGGCCAAACACCGATTGCGCCGCCAACCGAAAATCGCGGCGGCGAATACACCGAAACTTTGACGGAAATCGGCGACGAGATCAAAACCGTGATCGACGTGGTGCGGCTGTCGGAACGCGGCCACAAAAAAATGTTCATCAAAGGCGGGCTGACTTTAGTGGGACTCGTGCTGGGATTTTTCGTGCTCGATGTTTTCATGAACTGGACAGCCATGGGCACGCAGGTTTATGACACCCTGTTTCCACCGGCGATAAAAATTCACTCGGCGCCCGCAGGAGCAATCGTTTACCTGAACAGCGACGCGCTGCCGGATAAAACACCGTTGGCCATCGATAAAATCAAGCCAGGCGTTTACGAATTGAAGCTCACCGCCGACGGCTACAGACCCATCATCAAATCCATTCAGGTGCCCAGCAAAGGCGAAGCCGAGATCAAAGGCGAGCCGGTGCGGCGCGGCAGCCAGCCCTATCTCTTCCGATTTAAGACCACCCTCGAAATCGAGTCGTCGCCGCCCGACGCGGAAGTTTATATCAACGGCATGAAATATGGTTTAAACACCCCGTGTTCGGTAACGCTGGAAGTTGGCGAGGCCTGCAAGCTCGAATTGCGCAAGCAGGGGTTTGCCAGCCTCAGCGGCTTCAGCATAAACACGGAACAGGGCGTCGAGGAAATCGACGATCGCCGGTTGTGGCAATTTGAAACCAAACGCGATCCGGCCGTCACTTACAAAGCACGCGGACTGTTTGGGAAATTTTTTACGCTGCAGTCCAACCCGCCGGATGCGCTCATTTATTTGGACGGCCATCCGGATCCTGCCGGCAGAACCGGCGGCCAAACAAAAATATTTCTTACTGCCGTGCCGCATAAGATTACTTTCAGAAAAGAAGGCTACCTTGCAGAAACGATTAATCTGAATGTCGGCGAAAGGACGCCGCTGCAACTGTTTGCGATGCTGAGCCGGCCGGTGAGATTTATGGCCTACGACGCTACCAACGGCAAGACCAAAGACCTCGGCGCGGCCATCACCAAAATCGTCCGCAACGATCGCACTGTGGTGCGGCGGCGAACAACGCCGACGGCAATCAATCTCCAGCCGGTTGAGCACGAAGCGTTCTTCTCGAAAAAGGGCTTCCGCGAAACTCGAGTCAAAGTTTCGCCCACCGATCGCGAGGTGGTGGCGTTGATGGAGCCGCTGGATGCCGAGGTTACGGTCGTCATTCTTGACGCCTCATCGAATATTCCAATCAGCAACGTCGAGATCCGCTACAAATCCCTCGACAACCCGAGATCATCGGAGATTCTTTTCAATATCACCGACAGCGACGGCACCTGCACCGGCAACTTGTCGCCGGGGCTGTACGTTTTCCGCACCAGCAAAGGCGGATACCGCTATCAGGAGCAATCAGCGATGATCCAGGCGTCGGGATTAAACATGATCGAATTCAATCTCAGCAAATAATGATGGAAGAAGCGCCATGGCAAAATTGATAGTCAAACGCAAGGCTGAAATCGTAAAAGTATTTGAACTGGATCCAATGCGTTCACAGTTTACACTCGGCTCCAGCTCCGAAAACGACCTCATGCTCGCGGAAAAATCCGTGTCACCGCGCCATTTGAAATTGGAGTTCAGCAACGGCAATTATTATCTGGAAACGATTCCCGGCGAACCCAACATTTCTTTCAATGGGCGCCCGTTTCTGAAACGTGTGCAAATGGTTCAAGGCGATGAAATCACCATTGGCGATTTACGGCTGCTGTTTGTAAGCCATGCCAGTGGGCCATCAACCATAACCATTGGGGAGGAAATCGAAGTCATTGACGAGCATTATTTGGATAAAAAAATTGTGAGCAATCCATTTGTACCGGCGGCGCACAGAGAAGCGATGGTTAACAGCGAGCCACTGGTCAAAACCGGCATCATGGAACCCCACCCCGAGACTGATGAAAAATACTTTGATTTGGAAGAAGAACCGGAAGATTCCGCCACCCCAACGCCTGCGCCGGAACCGCCCGCCAAAAGCTTGAATGGCAAATCATATCATCTGATCGCAATCTATGGTCCATATTTAGGAAAAAAGTTTCCTTTGAACGATGGCGACACCCGCATCGGGCGGGATAACAACCTTAACGACATCGTCATCCGGCTCAATGATAAGGGTGCACTCGATCCCAGCATCTCGCGCCGCCACGCGACTATCTCATATAAGAGAGACCGATTCTATATCTCGGACAAACGCAGCAAGACTCGCACTTATGTCAACCAAATCAAGCTGAGCCCCAATGACGAAATCCCGATTGACGAAAGGGATGAGATCGAGATAGTCAGCGATCAAAAGAGCACGATTTTTCGGTTTTCGTCAAACGCCGAATCCGACCTCTCCCCGCCGCGCAAAGCCGGAGTGTGGTGGATTCGAAACGCCCTGCGGCTGGGAAGCCTGCTTTCGATTTTGTTGGCAGCGGCGACGATTGGAACGCTCGGTTTCTCTTGTGTGAACCGCTTGAGCGCCAACAAAAAACCCGGTGACTTGAAATTCATCGAGGAAATGTGGTTTCAAGACAGCGAAAACAAACGAGCGCCAGGCAATGCTAATATGCAAGCGCAACGCGCGGGCTTAGCGCTCGGCGATTTGAACGGCGATGGCAAGACCGACGTCATCTTCAGCAATAGCAAAAATAACTTGATCGCGTTAGATGGCGTCACCAAAAAAATCTTTTGGATGAACGAGCAAATCACCGTTCAAAGCGCAATCCCCATCGTGCTCGTAGATCTCAACGCCAACGGCTGGCTGGATGTGCTCGTAGTTGGACGCGATTCGCGATTACGCGCGCTCGACGGGGTAAACGGCGCTGAAATGTGGCTCAGCCCAATTTTGGGCGAGAACCTGGCCGGCGCTCCGATCGCTGCCGATTTGAACGGCGATGGACTCAAGGATATTATCGTGTGCACGGAGGCCGGACAAATCCATTTTGGCCTGGCATTCATCAATGAAATGGATTGGAAAATCGCTGACAGTGGCATGAAAATTCGCAGCACGCCATCAGCGGCAGACTGCGACGGCGACGGTCGCTTCGAAGGGTTTATCGGAACCGCAGACGGCAAGCTGCTCATCGTGAACGGCAACGGGAGCATTGCAAGAATTCTGGATTTGAAAGAAGAATTCAGCAAAGCTATTGGAACAGCGAGCAACACATTTGAAATTGGATTCCCGCCGGCGATCGCCGATTTAAATGGCAACGGCGTTTTCGATCTGTTGGTGGGATCAACCAACGGCGCCTACCTGGCCTTGGATGGCAACAGCTTCAGCCGAATCTGGCATGACAAAATCGAGACTCCGGGTTACACAACGGCTTGGGCAGCTCCAGCCGCTGGCAAATTTGATGACGATAACCTCGATGATGTGGCGCTAGTTTCACACAACGTTGTAAAGCTCATTAAGGGTTCCAGCGATCCGCAGAATCGCAAACCCGGGGCCTGGGAGCTGGATTTTGACTTGAATAGCCACACGGCGCCGCTGGCGGTTGCGGATTTCAACAAAGACGGCGTGCACGATATTATTGTAAGTCTCAGCAACGGCAAAGTCGTCATCGTAAATGGCAGCGACGGCAAAACCTTTGCGGAGGTCGGCCATGCTGACAATCCCGCGGTTTCCGCAACTCTGGTGGCAGACGTTGGCACTGACGGCCGCCTCGACATTCTCCTAATCCGTAAAGATCAAAAAATCTACCGCATTCAAACCAACTCTGGCATCGATAAAAATAGCGTGGTCTGGGGACAGGCTTTTGGCAATGAAAGAAATTCGTGCCGCTATGAGTTTGTGCGACCGCAATCACGAGTTTATGACGTTACATTATCCATATCGAGCATGTTATTTCTATGTGCTTTCGGGACGACCGCCATCGCAAAAAAGCGACGTGCGAGCATGATTAAAACGAATCAAAGAACGTGACCTGGCTCACACTCGTTAAGGATCGATGAGATTACGAAGTTTAAAACTATGGGCTGCTCTGCTTTTGATCGGTCGGATATGGCTTACCGATTCATGGGGCCAGACTCGCGCCGGCGATTGGGTTAAAATCGGACTGGACGCCGCTTCGGTTGACGCCAAAATTCGCGCCTTCGAACAAGCGATTCAGCTCGATCCCAATTATGTCGAAGCCTATTATTACCTCGGACTGGCGTACAAAGCGCGCGGGCGATATGAGGAGTCCGAGGTCACGCTGAATAAGGCTTACTTCAAAAATCCCTACGCCCTGAACAACGAAATCAAAACCCGCATTTTGTTCGAGCTGAGCGGCATCTATCAACAATTAAATAAAACCGAGAAAGCAAAAGAAGCGCTGCTTGGCGCCAAAGGGCTGACATCGGCGGCCAGCGCCAAAGGCCGAATTTGTTACGACCTTGGGCAGATTTATCTGAAAGAAAGCAACATCACAAACGCGCTGATCGAATTACGAGAAGGCAAATCCCTCCTGCCGCAAAGCGCCAAACTGTTTGATGACGCCATCCAGTTAGCGGAAAGCAAAAAGAACCTCGACGACAAATACATTGAAAGCCTTGGCTTGATGCGCGCCGAACGCTACGACGACGCCATCAGGCTTTTGAAAGAGATTATTCAGGTCGATCCTAAGTTTAAGGATTCCGCCAACAAAATCGTGGAGGCGACAACCCTTGCCCAGCAAAGCACCAAAAACAAACGCCTGGCGTCGCTATATTCCCAGGCAGTAAGAAAAACTCAAGGGGGAGAAAACAACGAAGCCATCGGGTTATTCCGCGAGATCCTCAGCGTCGATCCCAACTATAAAGACGCCGATCTGCGCTTGCAGGAAATTCAGAACCGGTCCCGACGAGTCGGGACCGCCAACCCAACTCTCGGCAACGGGGCAATTGCAAAAAATGACCGGCCGGAACGAACGATAACACCACGACCAAGCAATGCGACCTCAGCAATTGTCAACATCTCTCCCAATCCTAATGATCTGCTTTACAACGAGGGGCTGGCGTACCAGCAGCAGGGAAATTGGCAGGCGGCGCTGGAATCATTTGCAAAACTGAATGCCGTCAACCCAAATTTTCGAGATTTGCAAGAGTTGATTAAAACGGTGCGCGATTCGCTCGCGCAAATAAATCAGCGCGAAGTCTTCGGGCTATATGACGATGGTATGTTGGCCCTGCAAAACGGAGACTGGAAACGCGCCGCTGAAGCCTTCGAAAAAGTTCAATTGCGCGACCCCGGTTTTCAAGATGTAAAAAACAGGCTCGCAGACGCTCGCTTCAACTTGAACAAGAAAATCTTGCAGCCGGCCGTTATTCAACCAGAGCCGGGCTGGGCCCTTAACTTAAAGACTATCGCTGGACTGACGATTGCGCTTTTGACTCTCCCGATTTTTGGGATTTTCGTATTTTCCCCCATGACAAGGGCGCGCCTTTATCTAATGCGAAGCAAATACGATCGCGCCGCGGCAATTTACGAAAAAATGCTTGAGAGAGCACCGGGCAGAATCAAGCTCTATCCCATTCTTGCCCAAATTTATTTGATTGAAAATCGCCGCGACGAACGCGCGTTGAAGGTTTATGAAACCATCGTGCGGCAAAATATTTTAACCAACAAACGCGAGGCCATCAACTCCATTCTCGCCGTGCACTATTTGAACCAGGGCCGCACTGACATGGGCGCGATTCAAATACTGGAAAAAGAACTCGACACGAAGATGAGAAAGCTGAAAATCTATCCATGAGCGAGCAACGTTACGATCCGGAAGTAGTAGAGCTGCTGAAAGCCCTGGGACGGGCGTATCTTGAAAATGGTGAAAACCAGCGCGCCGCCGATAAGTTTCGGCAATTAGTGAACAACGGCGTCGAGGATGCGGAGATTCTCACCCACTTTGCCCTGGCGCTGGCTCGCTGCGAATCCGTCAACGAGGACGCGATCACGATATACCGAATGTCGGTCGATGCTAATCAAAACGATGAAAGCTTATACCTCACCCTGTCAACTTTATTTTTAAAAAAGAATATCTTCGACGACCCGGCTCTCAAAGTCTTTCGCCGAGCTCTGAAATTCTCGCCTCCGTTTGAAAATCAAATTCGTACCGCACTGGAAAAGGTTTTCAAAGAAGCCAACACCGCGGTCAGCCTTTCAGAGCTTCGCCAGACCCTGCTGGAATGCGGGGAAAATCCGGAGCTGCTGTCCATTTACCTTGCTGCCGCGTGGCGAGATGCAAGATTCGACGATGCACTGCAGGTTCTAAAATACTTGCATCAGCAGTCGCAGAACAATCCCACCTATTTGCAAACGATCTGCGAAACGCTGTTGGAAAAGAAGGCGCATTCCGAAGAAAACGGCGCCGGCTTTGAGATTAGCTCGTCAGAGGTGCAGTTATGTTTGCAATTCAAAAATCTCGATGAACCCATCCGGAAAATTGGCGACATCGAAAGTTATCTTGATCTCAAGAATTTGTTATCAAATTTCAAGCAACCCCAACGCAAGCAGCTGCCGGCCAACGATGAGTACGAATTTTTTATTTTGGAGAAATCGCTTCCCAAAAAAGCAGTTGATTCCGACAATCACGTTGATGTGAAGATCGATCCCACGTTCGATTTCATCCGCGACTTTGTGCAAAGAGTGGATGCGGGCTGTAGGTCCGGCGCACCGGAATCTTCCGCCATCTTAAATCACAGCAATACGCTCGGAATTTTTGAAGTAACCAATTATAATGACAGCGAAGAGGCGGCCAAGCTGCCCTTTGTAACATTTCTAAAATGGATTTCCGCCGAATTGGGCCGCGCCAATGATGTTTTATTCTGCGCAACGGAAAATGGCCTCATTACCTTCAACAGCGACCCGGATAAATTGTTGCGGGTGGCAGTTGCCGTGTTGCAGCGTCTCGAGCGGTATAACCTGGTCGTCGAAGATACTGAGAAGATCGTCCTGCGAATCACCCTGCATTGCTGTCTCGTGCCCTTCATCAATCTTGAAAAAGCCAGCTTGAAAGAACTACGCAAAGCCGTCAAAGTGCACGCGTTCCCAACACACGACCATGCGGATTCACACAACAGCGCTAACGCCCAGCTGTTGCTCACGGAATCTGTCGCGGGAGCAGTTCACGCCTACCGGACGCAGCGCCTGGGCGAATACCGTTTGCGGTATTTTCCTAATTCGCAGAAACTTTTTACAGTGGGTTTGAAAGATGCCAACAGCACTGTCGAAACTGTCGCGGAGGTGAGTTCGCCCAAACCGCAAAAATTCGGCAAGTACGATGTTGTCAAACCCATCAAGGAAATCCAGCTTTACTCGACGTTCAAGGGTTACGATCCGCAGTTGGAGCGCATGGTCATCATCAAAGCCTACCGGGCGCAGGCGTTCGCTGGCTTCAAGGATTTCACTTCCCTCCGCAAACAATTTTATGAAGAAGTACGGAAACTCAACCGCATCAACCATCCAAACATCGCGGTGATTTACGACGCCGGTGAAGAAGGTGAGATATTATATTTGGTGCGTGAGTTCATAGAAGGCGAAGTCCTCAACAACTATCTCCTGCGGGACGGTCTACCGGACATCAACAAAACAATAGAGTTCTATCGACAAATCTGCAAGATCATGGCCGTTCATCACGAGGGGCATATTTGGCACAAGAATCTGAAACCCGATAATGTTTTCATTACCAGCCAGGGGGAAATCAAGCTCGCAGATAGTGGGTTGCTGCAGGTGAAACACACCGACAAAATCTGGAACAACGATCTTAACTCGCAGGCCTACAGCTCGCCTGAACAAATTCAGGGGTTGACCTTAACTGAGACTTGTGACATTTTCCAGCTGGGAGTGATGCTGTACGAAAGCCTGACTGGCGTCCATCCATTTCGCGGCAAGAACGCCCGTGAAGTGCGGGTTAAAATTCTCGCGGACGAAGCGGTTCCTGCCGCGCAATTCCGCACCGACATTCCCGAAGCTCTTGATGTTACTTTGGCAAAGGCGCTGGCGAAAGCCCCTAATCAGCGCTACAATTCAATTCAGGAGTTTTCTGCTGACCTCAAAAAGCTGATCCCCGCCTCGAAGGAAACGACGTCGAAACGACTGCTGGAAGTCTTGAAGTAAAAAAATCTCCTCACACATTTGTTAGCAGTCTCAGTGAGCACAACCTCCACGTCATTTTCTAGTCTTGATATTTTCAGATTTTAAATTTATATTGACATCCGATGAATATTGAAAATTGGAGTCCGAAAATGAAAAAATTTGAATACGGCAAATTCATAGTTGCAGATCCCCGGATCTGTCACGGTCAACTCACAATACGAGGAACTAGAATATTAGTTGAAACGTGTTAGCCCTCGTCGGTCAGGGTATGTCATGGGATGAGATTGAAAAGGAGTGGCGCGGTAAAGTTCCGAAGGCGGCAATAGCAGAGGCGGTCGAGTTAGCTTCTCATGCACTTCAAGAAAAGACGGAAAATATAATTCAGTTGAATAAACAAGCCGCATGATAATCCTGGACGAAATGATTTTACAAAGTCAAAGACAGAAGTTATGTGATTGGAAAATCTCTGTTACGCAGATAGGGGTGGATTTCGGAGAGTCAGGAATGGACGATGTGAATCAAATTCTCCCCTTGCTGCACAAATCTCATAAGAGCACTTTCTTCACAATGGACAGAGGATTTTATCACTCAAAACTCTGCCACCCAAAATATTGCATCGTAGTGCTTCGGATTGACGAGCTAAATGTAGCAAACTTTGTTCGGAGATTTCTTAGCAGGATGCTGAAAAACTCATAGAATGCGCCCCTCGACTTCGCTCGGGGTGAAGTGTTGAGCCTGTTTTTCATGGTGAGCGAAGTCGAACCATGAAGTTTGCGATAGGATTGAGAGTTTTTCAGCATCCTGTTAGAATTCCTGACTTTGATTCCACGGCCAAAAGAGTGGGACATGTCGTAAAAAATCAGTCCAGAAAGTTTGACATTTTGGAAGCTTAAAAATAATGTTGAACAGCGTATTAAATGGAAATAAAATTAGCAGGGTTACTCAGTGCGCCGCCAGCCAGTTTGGCCCGACACCGATCTCTACTTTCACCGGCACATTTAATTTGATAGCCTCTTCCATCTCCTGTTTAACCAACTTTTTCACCGTCTCCACCTCTGATTTCGGAACTTCAAACACCAGCTCGTCGTGCACCTGCATGATCATTTTGGCTTGCAGCTTTTCTGTTTTCACTCGCCGCCAGATGTTGATCATTGCTACTTTGATCAAATCCGCTGCCGTGCCCTGGATCGGTGTATTGATGGCGGTGCGCTCGGCAAACTCCCGGCGACCGCGGTTGTTGCTGAGGATGTCCGGCAGATAACGCCGCCGGTTGAGCATGGTCGTGACAAAGCCTTTTTCACGGGCCTCGGAAATGGTTCTGATGATGAAGTCATTCACCTTCGGATATTTGATGAAATAGTTGGTGATGAAATCGCGCGCCTCTTCGCGTGAAATCTCTAGGCGCGACGATAATCCAAATTCTCCCATCCCGTACATGATTCCGAAATTAATTTCCTTCGCCCGCCGGCGGTGATCCGCCGTGACCTGCTCCGGCGGCACCTCGAACACCAGGGCCGCGGTTTTCGTATGAATGTCTTCATCGTTTTGAAAAGCTTCGAGTAGAACCGGATCTCCTGAAAGATGCGCCATGATCCGCAGCTCGATCTGCGAATAGTCGGCGTCGAGGATCACGTGCCGATCATCGCTCGGCACAAAGCCCTGGCGGATTTTGCGGCCAATCTCCGTGCGAATAGGGATGTTTTGCAAATTGGGATCGCTGGATGAAAGCCGTCCGGTGGCGGCGACCGTTTGATTGTAAGATGTGTGCAGGCGACCGGTCTCCGCATTGACAAGTTTAGGGAGAGCGTCAACGTAAGTAGATTTGAGTTTGGTCAGCTCACGATATTCGATCAACGCTCGCGGCAGCTCATGAACCTTCGCCAGTTCTTCCAAAACGTTGACGTCGGTGGAGTAGCCAGTTTTGGTGCGGCGTTTCCTCGGCAATTTTAATTTCTCAAACAAAATCTGGCCCAGTTGTTGAGTCGAATTGATATTGAACTCCTCGCCAGCCATCTCGTAAATGCGCGTAATCAGTTGGTCGAGCTTGCTGGCCATCTCTCGCGACATATCCTCCAAAAACGGCAAGTCGAGCGCCACGCCAGCTTTTTCCATTTCCATCAAAACATAAATCAAGGGAATTTCAACTTCCGTAAACAGACTGTGCAGTTGAGTGGTTTTCAATTGCTTTGCGAAATGCTGGCGCAGTTTCAGAGTGATATCGGCTTTCTCACAGGCATATTGGGAGACGTCATTCACCGGCGAATCGGTCAGGCTGATCTGGCCGCGGCCTTTGCCCGGCGACTCTGTAGGCGGGATCATCGTGTGGTTCAAATGCTCGAGCGCGAGCGACTCAAGAGTGTATTGACGCAGTGTAGGATTTAGAAGATACGATGCAACCATCGTATCAAAACTTCCACCCTGAAGCCCGATACCGTATCGCGACAAAACCAGTATATCGTACTTGATATTGTGGCTGCACTTTTCAATGCTTTCATTTTTAAAGATGGGACTCAGCAGTTCCGCAACCGGCACCAGGCCAAAGAGGTCGCCAGACTCCTGAAAAAACAATCCGGGCGTTGCGCCAACCTTCTCTGCTTTGAGGGGAAGATAAAAGGCCTGGTCCGGTTCGAGAGAAAACGCGATGCCTAAAATCTCCGCACGCATAGGATCCGCAGCAGTAGTTTCGAGATGGATTGCAAACCTGCCGGCGGCGCTAATCATCTTCAACAGCTCCTGTAGTTTCTCTCGAGCGTCAATAACGACATAGTCGAGCTTACTCGTTGCTGCCTTGCGGGTGAAGCGGCTCAAGAGGCTGTTGAATTCCAATTCCTGGAATTGCCGGACGACTGTCTCGTTATCCGGTTCTTTACAGCGCAGAGATTCCAAATCGATGTCGACGGGGACGGCGGTATCGATGACCACCAGCTTCTTAGAAAGTAGCGCGGTGTCGCGGTGGGTTTTCAAATTCTCACGAACATTCGCCCGGCTTACTTTTTCTGCGTTGTCCAGCACGGATTCCAAACTGCCAAATTGCTGGATGAGCTGCACGGCTGTTTTCTCGCCAATGCCGGGCACGCCGGGAACATTGTCAGAGGTGTCGCCCATCAAACCCAGGTAATCGACAATTTTCGCGGGCGGCAGGCCAATTTTCTCCTCCACCGCTTTAATGTCCAGAATTTCGATCTCATCGCCAGTGCGTTTGGGATTATACATGATGACGCCGTCGTCCACCAGCTGCATAAAATCCTTGTCGCCGCTCACGAGGTAGGTTTCGAAACCCACACTCGACGCGCGTTTAGCTAACGTGCCGATCACGTCATCTGCTTCATAGCCGGGGAATTCAATGATTGGGATACTCAATGCCGCAATCATCTTGTGAATTTTTGGAATTTGATCGCGCATGTCCTCCGGCATTTTCTGGCGGGTTGCCTTGTACGCTTTGTATTGTTTATGCCGAAATGTTGGCCCAGGCGGATCGAACACGACGGCCAAATAATCGGGATTTTCGTCATCAATAATTTTAAAAAGGAACCGTACAAACCCAAATACCGCACTGGTATTTTCTCCTTTTGAATTGAAAAGTGGATTTTTGATGAACGCAAAAAAAGAACGATAAGCGAGGGCCGAGCCGTCGATTAGAAACAGTTTTTTCTTGGGCATGAGACTTAATTTAGAAGAATAATGAATAATGTCAATTTTGACAGCCAGAAATTAACAAGGCAGGGAGAATCCTTTTTGTCGCAAAAAGCGGTGTTGCGAATTAAAGATATTTTCGTTATACTTACCATCAAACATAGGAGCAACTGACATGTCCGCCAACCAACAACCAACTATGCCCCAACAGATCAACGTCGAGTTGGGCGAAAAAGAAGCCGAGGGAATTTATTCGAATCTGGCGTTGATTTCCCACTCGCCCGGCGAGTTCGTAATTGATTTCACCCGCATTTTGCCGGGAGTTCCCAAAACAAAAGTTTATGCTCGTGTGGTAATGACCCCACAGCACGCCAAATCATTTTTGAAAGCATTGGAAGAAAATGTTGGAAAATATGAGAAGCAATTTGGGGAGATCAAAATTCACGGCGGGCCGCCGCAGGTGAATCAGAAAATTGGGTTCAAGGCGCCGGGTGGCAGTACGTCGTCCGGAAATAACCAGTAACCAGTAAAAATTAAATTGAAATCTCAGTTCGGTTTAAGAAATCAAAACAGCGGCTTCCCCACCAACTCGAAAATCATAAAAATAAAAAAGAACAAGGTCAATCCGCCGAAGAAAAACGCTGCCGCACCGAACTTCAAGTTTTCTTTCATCACGACGCCGTATTCCAGCGCCGGGGCGATGCTGACTTTGGCGTCGGCTAAAAGTTTGGCCTGGCAGGCGAGACGCATGGTAGGTTTGTCGCCGAAATGCAGTTTTTCTTTCCAGGTGGGAGGAGAAACGCAGTCTTTGGGTTCGACCAGAATGCGGTCGGTGCCGCAGAGTCCGAAGCCGCGGCAATTCAGAAGTTTGTTGACGCCGCCGTAAACCGAGACTTTGTTTTTGTGCGCGATCTTCCGGATGTCCATTCCTTCGGGCGCGGTACAGGTGACATTGGCTTCCTGAAATTGAATCGCTGGCATTCATCCTCCTTAATATTTTGTGGTTTCGTTTCGCTGGTTGGGAAATAGAAACTCCAAATTACAAATTCCAAAACTCAAATAAATTCGAAACTTCAAATTCCAAAAAAGGCTGTCCCTTGACTTATCTTGCAAAAATTTGGATATTGAGAAATTTGATGCTTTGTTTTTTGGATTTTTTCTTGCTAATTGTTCGATGTGTTCTCTACGTGCGTCAACTCGTGAATCAACTGCTGCGCCCGGTTCGCCCATTCTGTCCCCGAATATTTGTCAACGATAATCTGCAAATGCTGACGGGCTTCTTCCTTCTTGCCCTGTGAGCGATAGATGTGACCAAGAATATAAAGCGCCAAGGGGTGGGTGGGTTCAGTTTTCAAAACATCCTGAATCAGCGTCATCGCCTCACTCGAATTATCTTGCATAAAATAAGCCCACGCTAAGTTGCTCTTCACGATGTTATCGTGCGGCTTGAGTTCCAGATGATGTCTGTAGTATTTGCTGGCCTTGTCATAATTTCCGACAATGGCGTATATTTTTGCCACACTATCTATAGAAGCCAAATCTCCGCTGTTTTTTTCAAGATTAGTTTTATAGCTTTCAAGTGATTTGTGCCGCATGTTTTTAAGCATGGCCACAAAGTTTTCACGTTCATCATTCATGGTTTGATCTGGGCCGGTGGCCTTGAAAAACCATGGGCCGCCATATCCTTCTATGACTGCGCCAAACATGCGTGAGTTGGGCTGAGCGGTGGTAGCGCCCATTCCCATTGAAGAGGGCTTAATCGTGCCGCCCACTTCAACCCAGGTAACTCGTAGGCCATCGATTTCAAAGTTCTCATGCCGGGGAGCGCTTGTGGCTTCGACTTGATTAACCCAGCGCGCCAGGTTGGCCTCGACATCGCCACCTCCACCGGCGCCAAAAAAGAAGACCGCCAACTCACCAGGTCCCCCCGAACCGGGAATTTCCGCTTGCGCCATGCGAAAGGTTGACGCGGTTGTCAACTGCGGCTTCCAGCTCTGCGGCAGTGTGTAGATTAATTCGTCTTTTGAATTATTGGCAGCAGCTTCAGGCATTGGGGCAGATATTGTGTCGGATGCCGGCAATGGCTGCGGATCGCGATTTTTCCAGAACAATAGAACAATGATCAAGATTGCAAACGCCGGGATCGCCAGAAACGCGGCGATGGTTACGGCGCGGCTGGGCTTTGGTGGTGTCGTGACGCGCGGCGTTGCGGCCATTGTAACCTTAGCCGGCTTTTCGCCGGCAACCGGCGCGCCGCAACTGTGGCAGAATTTCGCCGTCGGTTTAAAGGGCTCGCCGCAACTTGAGCAACGTCCGGAAACGTCAACCTTGGCGCCGCATTCGGGACAAAATTTTGCCGCTGTTGGTATCTCAGCCTGGCAGCTTGCGCAGTTCAAATCATCCTCCTTCTTCGGTTTTCGTGAAGAAATCGCTGAAAATTTTCTCAAGTGTATCGATCTTCTTGCGCTGATTGTTCTGGTGGTAGATCAACACCAGGTTACGAATCATGCGCGCAAGAATCTCCTTAGGTGTAGAGACCGATAGATAGGTATCGTAAAAAGAATATCCCATGCGATTCAAAAAGGTCTCGCAATCTTTGCGGGAGAGAATACGGCCGTTGTTGAAAGCATCGATGAAAAAGTCGGAGTCGTCGCGGTACTTCAGCAAAAAGTGGCCGGGGAAGCCGACGCCATACACTGGCAAATCCAGCCGTTGTGCAACAAACAGATAGAGCGCCGACAAACTGATAGGGATGCCGAGAAAGCGATCGAGCACGCGATTGATGTAGCTATTTTGGGGGTCGAAGTATGATTTGACGTCACCGCGGAAACCTAACTCTTGAAACAGAAAATGATTGAGGGCTTGCACTTTCTGCTTTTCATGGCTTACGCCGGCGACACGTTTTTCCATTTCGGTTGCAAACCGATCGATTCTTTCAATGTATTTAGAAATGTCCAAATTAGGATACTCTATTTTCGCGAGGATGAAACAGGCCCTTTCCAAATCAAAATAGGAATTGCGGTTTATTTCCTTAAACTTGTCGGCCAACCCATTCAATCGCATTTCTTCCAACAATGCTTGCGCAGCAATCCGCACTCGTCCCTCGGAATCGGTGAAAGCAAATTCTTCCAAAACCGCTCTCGCCGATCTCTCATTTTCCAATAATTTCTTCCGCGCCACGTTCTGAACGCTAAGGTCGTCGTCGGCTAAAAGTGTAACCAGCGCGCGAGTTTCTTTTTCATTCATTTTCATCAAAGCAAATCCATCTAATATTTCCGTCTGAAGTGAATTTTATTGAAGCGGTTTTCCGTGCCATCGATCAATCGGCGGATGTTAGTGCGGTGAGTGTAGAAAATCAGAAGCGTAACCAGAATGCTGAATACGTAACCTGAGTGCGGCACCGTTTTTCCGAATATGCGATCCAGCAGCATCAACACCAGCGGCAGGGCGGAGGTTGCCGCAATCGAGCCGACGGAAACGTAACGCGTGGTGAGAACGATGGTAATGAAAATGAAGAAACAAATCAAAGCCGCCCACGGAAACAGTGCGATGATCATCCCGGCGCCGGTGGCCACGCCCTTGCCGCCTTTGAATTTGGCGAGGACCGTCCAGATGTGTCCAATGACCGCTGACACGCCGGCGATGATCTGTACTGGCATCGCATCGAGCGGCACAACGTCGACCCGAATTTTCGAAACCAAAAGTGTGGCGAGCATGCCCTTGCCAATATCCACCAGCGCCACTACCAGTCCGGCTTTCCAGCCGAGCACCCGAAACACATTGGTGCCGCCGGCGTTGCCGCTGCCGTGCTCGCGAATGTCGATGCGACGCATCATCCGGCCGGTCACGATGCTGGTGGGAAACGATCCCACTAAGTACGACAACAAAATAATCACAATTAAAGAAAACATGGTTACTCCCCTAAGAATGCGACTCCGGCGGCGCCGGGTCCGGCGTGAGCGCCTAAAGCCGGCGACACGTTCACGACCATCACGTCATTGACCTCGAATTGCCGCTTGATTTGCTGTACATACCAGTCGGCTTTTTCCGGCGCGTTGGCGTGCGCCACGGCAAATCGCAAATTGCGTTTTCCCATCGCCGATTCACAAACCAGCTGCATGGTTTTTTTCATGCCAGCCTTCTCGCCAAAAACTTTGGCAACCGTGACCGCCCGACCCTGTTCGTCGAGGGTCAAGATCGGCCGCAGGTTCAAAACTTTCGCGAACAAACCGCGCGACTTGCTGATGCGGCCGCCGCGGATCAAATATTCCACGGTGGCGAAATGAATAAAAAGCCGCACGTTGCGAATGGCCCGTTCCGTGCGCTTGACGACTTCTTCGATAACGCAGCCCTCCTCGATAGCTTTCGCGGCCTCGACGACGATCAGGCCCAAGCCCACGCTGACGCTGTGGCTGTCAATCACCCGGATTTTATGCTGCTCGATAGTTTTAGCGGCCGTGTGCGCTGCTTGCAAAGTGCCGCTAACTGCGCCTGAGAGATGAATTGAAACGGCCTGTTCGTAATGCCCCCAGAGTTCATCATAAGTTTTGAGATAATCACCGGGCGTGGGCTGCGAGGTTTTGGGATAATGCTCAGACTCGGCGAGGAGGCGATAGAATTCTTTCGGGGTGATGGTGATTTTGTCGATGTAAGTTTCTTTGCCAAAGGCGAGCTGTACCGGCACCATTTGAATATTGTGTCGGATCAAGTACTCGGAGGTCAAGTCGCAGGAGCTGTCGGTCACCAGTGCGATTTTGAGTACAGTGCCGTTGCCATAAGCCTTCTCATGCTGGTTGCGCATGTCGTCCTGCTTCTGCTGAAAAACCTTGCCATATTTGCCGCATGTTTCATACACTTTTGGGGGCTCGTTGGTGTGGATGTGAATGCGCACGCGCTCAGAAGAACCGGCCACAATCAAGGAATTTCCGAGGGAGCTCAATTCCTCGCGCAGCGTCTTGCGGGGGATCTCGTCGCCATCCACTAAGCACTCGGTGCAAAATCGAAACGAGATGTCTTGCGGAGCTTTTTCAATTTTCGCGCGGGCGCCGGCATTCGTGCCAATTCCAACCCCGCGATAGATTTTTCCAGATTCGATAAAATGCAGAACCCCCTCGAGCATGTGTACAAATCCCTGGGCGCCGGCATCAACGACACCGGCTTTGGACAGTAGCTTCATTTTGGTGGGAGTTTCTTTGAGCGAACGCTGCGCCTCGTCAAAGCCTCCCTTCAAGACTTCGCGAAAATCTTCCGTGGTGCGGCATTGCCCTTTAATACGTTCCGCCCAGTCGCGAATGACGGTGAGAATCGTGCCCTCCTTCGGTTCGGAGATGGCGTCGTAAGCGCAACTCTTGGCGCGCTCAGCGGCTTCGGCAAAATTTTGAACGGTGGCGGTGAGCCTTCCATTGAAGCTTTCCGACAGTCCCTGAAAGAACTGCGCCAGTATCGCGCCGGAATTTCCTCGAGCGCCCATGATCGCCGACTCCGCGAGACATTGACTCATGGCTGCGATGCTCGCTTCCCGGCAGCTGATGGCGCCCTCGGCAACGCTTTGCAGCGTCAGCGCCATGTTGGTGCCGGTGTCGTTATCTGCCACCGGAAAAACGTTGATGCCGTTCAAATAATCCTGCATCATAATCACTCTTCTGGCGCCCGCTATCACCGCCTGACGCAGTCGCCGGCCATCGATGTAATCGATTTTCATAGATTCACCGTGTTCAAAGTGAGCAGAACCTGAGTTGTGGAAACTGTGGCAATTTAAAGGGCATACCTTTAAAAGTCAAGAAAAATGTCAAGCTTACTTAACATCGTTTCAAGTCACCCAGATGGTACACTTTCACGCCTTTTCTCTTGACATTTTTGGGTCGAGATAGTATGTTGCCTGCGTTGAAAATGATAGCAAAATGGAATATTTGTGACGCACGAGAATATAGAACTAAAAAAATTCGTGGAGAAAAGAATATGTTGAGACGAATGGGGATGATCGCGATTTTGTTGGCATGGTCGTCCAGCGGATTTTCACAAACCGCCGATGAAATAAACCAGGAAGCGATGAAAGCGCTGGTGAACGGGGAATTGGAAAAGGCGGTCGAAGGATTCAAGAAGGCCATTGCCACCGATTCCACTTTTGTCAACGCCTACATCAATCTCGGTTACATTTACTATGTGAATGGGATGATGGAAGAGGCCGTCGCATTGTACGGCATGGCCATCTCGGTGAATCCGGAGAGTCACATGGCCCACAATAATTTGGGCGCCGCCTACCTTGCGGTGGGAAAACACAATGAAGCCATCCTCGAATACAAGCTGGCGATCAAACTCAACCCGGACTATCCGGAGGCGCATAGTAATTTAGCCTATGCTTATTATTCACTGGGATTATACGAACGCGCCATTGCCGAGGCTCAAAGGTCCATCGAGTTGAAGCCGGATTATGCGCTGTCTTACAATTACATTGGAATGAGCTACAACGCCCAGGGCAAGTACGACGAAGCCGAAACGAATTTTCGCAAAGCGCTGGAGATCAAAGCAGATTTCACCGTGGCGATGAATAACTTAGGCACGACGCTGCGGTTCAAGGGAAAAAATGATGAGAGCATTCAAACTTATTTGCAGGCTGCAAAAATTGATAGCGCCAACATCGATACCTACAATGGTCTGGGGCTTACCTATTTAACCAAAGGCGAAATTCAGAATGCGATTAGCGCGTTTAAAAACGCGATTAAAATTGCGCCCCACGATCCGGTTGCCCACAACAACCTGGCTTTTTGTTATTACGAAATCTTGGATTACGCCATGGCGATGCAGCACGCCAGAGCCGCAGAACGCTATGGGTTGAAAACCAGTCCGGATTTTATGGCCAATCTCCAAAAATCACTCGATTCTAATTACATGCGCGCGCGTCACATTCTGGTTAAAACCGAACCCGAGGCTCAGGACATTCTCAAGCAATTGCAGTCCGGTTCGAGCTTTCAGGAATTGGCTTTCAAAAAATCCATCGACCCGGC
>Ga0247727_10004037_pt1 | contig 31666 bp, 25 predicted proteins | sample WisWelCaveWW1625_FD_202498 | JGI IMG/M metagenome (GOLD analysis project Ga0247727, IMG submission 202498) | Biofilm microbial communities from Wishing Well Cave, Virginia, United States - WW16-25 | ecosystem: Environmental > Aquatic > Deep subsurface > Groundwater > Cave microbial mat | place... | reverse complement strand
CTCACCCAAATCTGGCGCGCGCTCGCCAGAGTCTGGTGAGCGCGCGCCAGATTTGGGTGAGACACGGACTGCATCCGCCTGAGCTTCACACTTTATGACGAACACGACTTCTTTGAAGACTCCACGCGCTTTACGAACCCGGTTTGCGGTATACCAACCCCTTCCCCAGCACGTAGGTTCTGAGTCCCATCGTATCGGCGTAACGAACATGATTGATCCAACCCTGGACCGACGAGTCGAACTCGGCGAAGCTGATCTGGCCGGCGCAGTAATCGGCCCAGCGCGCCCGCAACCGCTGGGAGAATTTGACGACGTTGCGCGCTTTCACCCGGCGATGCGTGGGGTAAACGACGAAACCCAACCACGGGATGCCGTGCGCGCAGGGGATCACTTGCGCCTGCGGTTCGTGGATGGTCAAGCGCAGGGTGCACAAAAATTCGATGATCGCGCGCTTCCATTCGTACAGTTGTCGTTTGCTGTCGCTGAACAGGGCGAAGTCGTCCACGTAACGCAGGTAGGCCAGGCAGCCCAGGGTTTCGGTTACAAACCAATCGAGCGGCGTCAGGTAGACGTTGCTCCAGAACTGGCTGGTCAGATTGCCGATGGGCAGGCCGCGCGGGCGATCCACCGCGAAGAGGTCGTCTCCCGGAAAGTAGACCATCTCGTACTCACTGGCCAGCACGCCCTCGCCGCTGCGGAGGATTTGCCCGACCAGCCAGAGCGCGTCTTCGTCCTCGATCGTCTCCGAGATAATTTCGAACAGGATGGCGTGGTCAATGGACGGGAAGTGCTTCACGATGTCGAGTCGCAGCACGTAGCGGTACTTCCGCGAGAGGAACTGCAAACGGTCAACGGCGCGATGCGTGCCTTTGTGTTTCCGGTTGGCGTAGGAATCGGGGATGAACTCGCGCTCGAAGATCGGCTCGATCACATTGCACAGCGCGTGATGAACCACGCGGTCGCGGAAGGGCGCGGCGCTGACCAGTCGCGCTTTCGGATCGTGGATCATAAAATTGACGTACTCGCCGGGCTGATAGTTGAAGCCGGCCAATTCGTCTTGCAGTTGCAGGAGCCGGTCGGCGACCTGATGCTCAAAACTCGCGGCTGAGCCTTTGCTGCGCTTGCCCTTGGCTGCTTTGCGATAAGCGAGCAGCAGGGTCGACCAATCAATCACTTTTGAATAGAGAGAAGAATCCGAAATGTCCAACGACATGATTATCCTGGCAAAAACTTTCGATTTGCTGGCGTGGTTGCAGCCCAAAGCGGAGCGATTTCCGAAAGTCTACCGCCATACCGTGACCGAGCGTTTGATGAAGTCCGCGCTCGATTTTCAGGAAGCGTTGTTCGACGCGCAGACCCAGGGCGGAACCACCCGCCAGAAACATCTGCGCACAGCCGACGCCCACCTGAACAAACTGCGGCTCTACCTGCGACTGGCGCATTATTGGCGCTGGCTCAACCATGGCCAGTATCGGCACGTCAGCGAAATGGTGGCGGAGATCGGGCGGTTGCTGGGCGGCTGGATCAAAGCTTAGAGCCTGTCTGAAAAGCGGCCACGAGATTGTTTCATCAGCATCCACACAAGTTCCCCCGCTCCGTTAGGAGCGCAATGTTTATAGATCGGGCGATGAACCATGCTCTCTAGCTCCGTTAGGAGCGGCATTTGCGCGCGGCCAGATGCCGCTCCTAACGGAGCTAGAGAAATCAATGCAACGCCAATCTATAAACATTGCGCTCCTAACGGAGCGGGGGAACAAAACAAAGTCGTGGCGCCTCGCTTTTCAGACAGGCTCTAAGCAACGAACGGGCGCCAACCGGCGCCCGTTCATTGGTTTTATATGCGCCCGACGGTGTTTTTCGCCCGTGCGGACGGGACTCATCGGCGCCTTCTCTATCTCTTCGCCTCGGCTGGCAAAGCGTACTCGGCCAGCAGTTCCGGAAATCGCCGATCCCTGATGAAAGGGGGGCGATCCGGCATCCGTCCGTAACCGAACTGATGCCCTGTGAAGAGGGATGGAGGAGTGGGACGAACACAACACCCCACCCGAAAACCGATATTGTTGTTGCGGTCGAGCGGATTGTTGATGTTGCGAAAGACGGCGCGCGCATTGATATGATCGTTGAACCACGCGCCGCCACGCAGGTGCGTCGCCGAGAACCCCACAGCTTGCACTGCCCGGGCAGCATACCCTGATTTTCTAAAACATGCACATGTCAAAAAAAAATTTCATGCGCCTTCGGCGCAGGAGGGGCTGGCGCTACGCGCCTGCGGCAAGGCCGCACCGCCCCAAGACAGTGATCAGAGAACCAGAGAAGGGGGACGAACACAACACCCCACCCGAAAACCGAACCCGCTGCCGCGGACGAGCGGACTGAGGATGTCGCGAAAGACGGCGCGCGCATCGAAATGAACGAGGAACCACGCGCCGCCACGCAGGACGCGAGTGTTTTCCGTTCTCAAATCCTCTTTCGTCGCATCGAGCGATGGTTTGTCGTAATCGCTCAGACACCACTCCCACACGTTCCCGCTCATATCCATCACGCCATAAGGCGACGCGCCGTTGGGGAAGATGCCAACCGCGCTGGTCTGGCCGATGCCAGTGTCATCCGTGTTGCCCTTCGCCGCGTCGTAATCGCCTTTGTAAGGATAGATGCGTCCGTCCACGCCGCGCGCGGCTTTCTCCCATTCAAATTCGGTCGGCAATCGCACGGCCCAACCCGCCACCTTCTTCAGATCGTAGCCGCCGCCCAGCCGCCACGAGAGCCAGCGGCAGAAAGCCATCGCCTGATACCAGTTCACGGTTTCGCGAGGATGGTTGGCGAATTTGAACTCCTGCTCTTCCATCCGGCGGTCATCATCGTCCGCCGCCAGCCCTTTGAACCAGCGCGGGTCGGCGAAGCCTTCGGGATCATCCAGAAAGGTTTGGAACTGTGCGTAAGTCACCGGGAAGCGGCTGATGTGGAAGGTGGGCAGCGTGAGTCGTTGCGGCTTGGCGGCACCTTCGCTCTCGTCTCCATACTGAAACTCGCCGCCGGGAATCTCCACCCAGTCAATGTCGGGCAGCGTCACGCCACGTGAATCACGAATGGTTCCCACACCTTTGCGGCTGTCATTTCCAAGCAGTCCCACGGCGCGTCCAACCGCCGCGCGGGCTTTCGGATCGGCGTCGCGTTTCAGATCGGTCAACCGGGGAACCCATTTGGCGCGCAGCCGTTCCGCCGTCGCTTCGGCCAATGCGGCTCCACTGCGCGTGGCGCACATCGCCGCGACCTCCGGGTTGGCGCCGGCCAGCCATTCGACGATGGGCGAACAATCGTCGCTGTAAAGACCCGCAAGCAGGATGGCCGCCTCTTCCCAGTTGGTGCGTTCCCACCATCGCTTAGTCGGCCAGATTTTGGTCGCCTTCAACCGCCCGGCGTCAATCTCGATGTCCATATACCGCGCGGCGAAATATTCCTGAAGGAGTTGATGAGTGAAGCGCACTTGCTCGCCGACGCTGAGGATGCTGGCGCTTCCGGCCAGATAGAGCAAACGCTCGCCCAGGATGGCGTACACAGCATCTTTGGACAGGACGGTCAGCGCATCGCCCGCGTCGCCGTCCGCGCGACGGATTTGCATCTCGTAAGCGACTTTCGCCAGTCCATCGGTCAGCGGCGCCTGTTCATCTTCGGCAATTCGTTCGCGCTTGAGCAGCGTCTCCACAAACAATCGGAACAACTCGCCGCGATTCTCCGGCAATTCGTTCTGTTCCGCGTAGACGCTGGTCAGCATCAGGAGCATGTACGGGTTGCGCGCCAGGACCATCAGGCTGGAAGGCGCTTCGCGGAGTCTGAGCCAATTTTCCCAGTAGCTATTGTCATCTTCCCACCATCCCCAATGAGTCCCGGCTGGCAACTGCGGCTCCAGCCAGAAGACACGATCCGGCTCGACAAACTTCTCCGCAAGCTCTTGCATAAACCGGTCGTGCGTATCCCGCGCCGCCTGCCCTGCCAGTTTCCAGAAGAGTTCGTCGCCCTTCTCCGCGCCCAGATAACGTCCAGCGAATTCTCGGATGCGGAGGGGATCGAGCGGTGTGATGTTGATGCGGTCGAAGCCGAGATCGAAGTCGTAATTGGGCGTGTAATCCAGCTCGCGGCACGAAACGACGGCCAGCAGCGCGGGATGTTGTTCAATCAGCCGCCGCACCTGCGGGTATTTGAGGTCGCGCTGTCCGGCGGGCAGTTCGTTCAATCCATCCAGCAACAGCGCCGCGCGCTCGTCCGCCAGCAGCAGATCGAGCGCCGCGCCCAGATCGCCCAGTTGCGAGGCGACAAATTCTGGCAGCGTCTGCTCGGCGTCCGTCCACCGGCCCAAGCGGACGAGCAGCGGGATTGGAGCTTCGCGGTTTTGCGCGGCGTCCGCGACCAAATCCGCCGCCAGTTTCCAGATGGTGGTCGTCTTGCCTCCGCCCGGCTCACCGAGCAGCACGGCGCGGCGGATGCGCTGGATTTCCTCGACCGCATTCTCAAACCGTTTCGGTTCGCGTCGCAGGTGATGATCTTTCCCCATCCGCAGCAGCTCGAAGACGGCGCGCATTTCGACGCGTTGCATTCTCTGCTCGGATGAGCCGCCCATCGGCGTGTATTTTTCGGCGTTGAGCAGTTCTTCAAACCTGAGCCGGTTCAGGTAAGCCAGTTCCGCTTTGCGCGGCTGATCAAGTCCGGTTTCGGGGAATGTAGGCGTGGGCAGTGCGCGCAGGAGTTTGGGCAGCGCGGCGGCGTAATCGCTGTCGAAGAGCGTCACGCCCTGGTAGCTGTTCAGCAGAAAGAACCGTTTGTCGCGCAGGACGTTCTCCCAAATCAAGGGGATGATCGGCTTGTTTTCAGTTCTGGCCCAGAGGATTTCGTCGCGCACCCAGCGGCTTTCGAGCGCCGTGCGCGTGACGATGACAACGAACGCATACGAGTCGGAGATGCCTTCGGCGATGGTGATTATCCATTCGTCGCCGCCCTTGATGTCGCTGGTGTCAATCCAGCAGGCGTGGCCGTTGGCGTCCAAATCAGCGATCAAGCGGTTGGCAAAGTCCGCATCCTGATGCGCGTAGCTGACGAAGATCGTCGGGCGTGGCGTGGCTGTGTTCGGGAGCGGTGGGTTGCTGGTCATAGGCATTTGATAAGAGCCGCATCCATTTCATTTCACAATTCGAATCGCGTTCGAGTAAATCCAGGGGCGCATCTCTCCGTCCAATTCCAGCCAGACCTCGGCGCGATAAACTCCGGGATCGATCACGACCAGATCGAGCTTATCCGATTTCACCTCCTGAATTGTCTGGCCGTTGCGGAACAGTTTGATAACGCCAGTCGCCGGGGCAGCCAATCGCAGCCGCAATCCTACCGCAAACGGCGCCTCGTCGCCTATCACGCCGACGCGCTTGCCGTTGTTTTCGGCGATGAAAGCAAAGCCCGTCGGATCGCAGAGCCAGTCGTGCGCGACGTAAGCGTGCGATTGCCGCAACGCCTGCCTGACTGCGGCTTCACTCAATTCGCGCAGCAGGATGTGCGTCGTGACGTAGCTCAAACTTCGCTCGTAAGGATCGAAATCGAGTCGGGCAATCACTTCGCCCGGGCTGCGGCCTTTGACCATTTCGGCCACGCGCGGCGATTGTTCGGCGGTGACGCGGCGCGGCGGGTCGCCGACGATGTTGATCTCGATGGCGGTTGAATCGGCGGCTTTGATGGTGAAGACCTGGTTGTGGTGGCAATCGTTGGCCGAGACGCCGGTCAACCGATGCTGAAGCAGGTCGCGATCCCACTTGGCGATGATCTGTTCGAGGTAATCCTGCGAAGAGCCGAAGACCTCCATCGGAAATTCAGCCAGCATTCGCTCGATCTCTTTCAACCGGTCGGGATTGGTGAACGAGCCGCGCAGCCAGGTCACGAACTCGCCTTCGTCGGCGAAGTCGGTGTGGTGGTTGTAAATCTCCAGACCGTCGAGTTCGCCCGTCGCCCAATCACCCTTCTCTTCGACGTGCGAGAGGAAGATCAAGCCGCCGTCCGGTTTGACCAGCCTGACGTATTCGTCGCGCGACTTGAAGCTCTTGGTGATGTGGGCGTTGATGATCGAACGTTGCGGGTAGACCAGAAAGCCTTCGCTCTCGGCGCCGGGAATGAAGAGCACGCCGTCGCGCAGGCCGCGCCAACTGTCATTGATGAAATCGCGCGGCGGGCGGACGTGGTCAGTCAACATCACGATCATCACACCGGTCTGCTTCGCCGCCGCCAGCAGTTCCGGGCGCGTGCCGCCGGTGTGGGCTGAATCTTCGGCGTGGGCGTGCAGGATGGCGCGGAGGTCTTGATAGCCGGTTTGCAGCGCGACGGTCTTTCGTTCGCGTTGATAGCGCAGACGGTCTTCGTGAACGGCGCGCAGATGCTCCGGCTTCAATCGTTCGAGCGTTGTGTATTTGCGGCCGGGTTTGAGTTTTGCCGTGGACATTCCGGTTTGGGCCGATGAAAACAGCGGCGCAATGAGCGCGATCAGGAAAAGACAGGGCAGAGCGAGTTTAGTCAAGCAGATCACCTCTGGGATTGAGTTTGGTACGGCGCTCATCCTACGAACCGACCGCCCGATTGTCACGCGAATGTAGCTCAATAAGGATGGACGGTCTGGCCGACTTCAGGCATAATCCCGCCACTTCATCACGCAGTAGAATTTTATCTCGTCAAAAATAGAACAATTTCAACCGGAGGAGAAGCTATGAGACGACCAACGTTGTTTCTGTTTTGTTTGGCTCTGGCGTTTTCCGTCGCGGCTGCCGATGTTTGGCAAAAGCTGTTTGACGGAAAGACCATGAATGGCTGGCGGCTGATGGCCGTGCACGGCGGCAACGGCGGCGTGTGGACGGTAGAACAAGGCGCGCTCGTCGCCGACCAGGAGAAAGACCACAAGGGCGGATTGATCGGAACGGAGAAGAAGTATTCCGACTACGAGATCGAGCTGGAGTTCAAGGCCGACTTCCCGGTTGATTCGGGCCTGTTCCTGCGCGTGCGCGACGACGGAATGGGCTACCAGGTCACGATTGATTACCGCAAAGACGGCTTCATCGGCAGCCTTTACGCTCCGGCCGAAGGCGGATTCATTCAGCAGAACAAGGACTGGGAGAGATATTTCAAGAAGGACGGCTGGAACAAATTACGCGCTCGGATCGAAGGCCAGCCCGCTCACGTCACGTCGTGGCTGAACGGCGTGAAGATGATTGATTTTCAGGACAACCGCGAACGCTACCCGCGCGAAGGTTACATCGGCTTGCAGGTCCACGGCGGCGCGGGCGCGTGGGGCGACGCGAGCAAGGCGCGCTTCCGCAACATCCGCATCAGAGACCTGGCTCAAATCTCAAAGCAATGACAACAATCAGTAAGACCATACGAAGCGTCGCGCGCTGCGTGGCGATCGCTCTGTTGCTGGCGATATTCGCGCTCGAATCCGACGCGGTTTGGCAAACATCGGCGCGGCAATCGCCATCGCGCAAACCCAACGTGTTGCTGATCGTCGTTGACGATCTGCGCAACTCGCTCAGTTGTTACGGCGATGCATTGGTCAAATCGCCGAACGTTGATCGGTTGGCGCGGCGCGGGATGCGGTTCGATCGCGCCTACTGCCAGTACCCGGTCTGCAACCCTTCTCGAACGTCTTTTCTGACAGGCTTGCGTCCCGACACGACGCGCGTGCTCGACAACAACACGCAGTTCCGCCGCACAGTGCCCGACGTCGTCACGCTGCCCGAACTGTTCAAACAGAACGGTTATTACACTGCAAGCCTGGGCAAGATTTTTCATCGCGGCTTGACGATGGAGGACGTGCGCGCGGAGATGGACGACCAGCGCTCGTGGGCCGTCGCGCGTTACTTCAGCAGCACGCCAACCGGCTTGAAAGGCGAAGGGCGAAATCTGACGGATGGGCGGTTGCAATGGTGCCGCTGGCTGGCGGCTGAAGGCACGGACGAAGACCAGCCCGACGGACAGATCGCAGCCGAAGCCGTGCGCTTGCTCGAAGAGACGCGCGACCAGCCGCTCTTTCTCGCGGTGGGTTTTCACAAGCCGCACGACCCGTTCATCGCGCCGAGGAAGTATTTCGATCTCTACCCGCTCGATAAATTGCCGCTCGCCGCGGACGCGAAGGATCGGTCGGCAGAGCAGCCGCTGGCGATTCCCGGCGGATTCGACTTCTCGAAATTCACCGACCGGGAGCGGCGCGAATTCAAACGCTCGTATCTGGCCGGCATCTCGTTTATGGACGCGCAACTGGGCAAGCTGCTCGACGCGATGGATCGAAAGAGGCTGTGGGAGAACACGGTCGTGGTCTTCCTGGGCGATCACGGCTATCACCTGGGCGAGCGCGGTTGGTGGAACAAGAACACGCTATTCGAGCTTTCGGCTCGCGCGCCGTTGATTGTCTACTCGCCGAAGATGAAAGCCGCAGGCCGCAGCAGCGAGCGACTGGTCGAATTCGTTGATCTCTATCCGACTATCACGGAACTCGGCGGATTGACTGCGCCGGGCAAGCTCGAAGGCCTCAGCTTTCGACCGCTGCTGGACAATCCACGGCGTGCGTGGAAGAAGGCCGCGTTCACTCAGGTACGGCGCGGCAAGGACTCAGGCTACACCGTCCGCACCGAACGCTGGCGCTACACCGAATGGGCCGGCGGGGCACGCGGCGTCGAGTTTTACGATCACAGCAAAGACCCGAACGAGTTCAAGAATCTCGCCGCTGATCCTGCCCACGCGAAGGTCGCGGCGGAGATGAAGAAGCTGCTCGCCGACGGATGGAAAGCAGCATTGCCTCCCACGTAGTAACGAATTTATTCGTTACGTCTTGAGGTAACGAATAAATTCGTTACTACGTGGAGGCGATCCCGACCGCGCGGAATTGATGGAGCCGTTCACGATCAAGTAACCGACCGTGGCGCAAGATGGCATCTTGCGCCACTTGTTCAAAGAGTGAAATGAAGAAGACTGACAGATTCCCTCGTTGTGCCCTCATCGCCTTTGCGCTGACGGCCTTTGCCCTAGCTGGCTTGGTCGTAGGCAGGCTCGCATCTCACGGCGCAATCGCCAAAACTCAATCGCCATCGCGTCCGAACATCCTCTTCATCATCGCCGACGATTGGTCATACCCGCACGCGGGCGCTTACGGTGACCGTGTAGTCAAGACCCCGAACTTCGACCGGGTGGCGCGCGAAGGCGTGCTCTTCACCAACGCTTACTGCGCCGCGCCTTCCTGCACGCCATCGCGGGCTTCGTTGTTGACCAGGCGCGCAGTCCATCAACTCGAAGAAGGCGGCAATCTGCACAGCTTTCTGCCGAGCAAATTCGATGTCTATCCCGACCTGCTCGAAGCGTCGGGTTATGTTGTCGGCTACACGCGCAAAGGCTGGGGGCCGGGCAGGTTTGAAGCGGGCGGTCGCCAGCGCAATCCGGCGGGGCCGCAATTCAGGAGCTTCGACGAATTCTTCAAACAATCGCCGAAAGACAAGCCGTTCTGCTTCTGGTTCGGCTCGCAAGACCCGCATCGCCCTTACGACAAAGGCACGGGAGCAAAGGCTGGAATGAAGCCAGAGAATGTGGTCGTGCCAGCGTTCCTGCCAGACACGGTGGAAGTGCGCAACGACGTCCTCGACTATTACTTCGAGGTTGAACGAATGGATCGCGAGGCGGGCGAGGTCATCAAAGCGATTGAAGCGGCAGGTCAACTCGACAACACGATCATCGTCTGGACAGCCGACAACGGGATGCCGTTCCCGCGTGCGAAGGCCAATCTGTACGACGGCGGATCGCACGTGCCACTGGCCGTGCGTTGGCCGGGCAAGGTCAAAGGCGGACAGACGCTGGATGATTTTGTCGTGTTGACCGATGTCGCGCCAACGCTGCTGGAAGCCGCAGGTCTGAGGCCGAAGCCGGAGATGACCGGCAGAAGTCTGATGCCTCTGCTTGCGGGGCGAAAACAAGCGGGGCGGGACAAAGTCTTCCTCGAACGCGAACGCCACGCCAACGTGCGGCGCGGCGATCTGAGCTACCCGGTGCGAGCCGTGCGGACGAAGGACTTTCTCTACCTCCGAAACTTTCGACCTGAGCGTTGGCCAGCGGGCGATCCGCAGATGTATTTCGCCGTCGGCGATTTCGGCGACATAGATGGTAGCCCGTCGAAGGAGTTGTTGATCGCTCGTCAAAGCAACCCGGCGATTGCGAAGTATTTCCATCTGGCCACGGACAAACGTCCCGCCGAAGAGCTTTACGATCTGCGCAAAGACGCGGGACAGCTCGACAACGTCGCGGAGAAGGCGGAGTACGCGAAAGCGAAGAAAGAGCTGCGAGCCGCGTTGGACAAATGGATGCGCGAGACCGCCGATCCGCGCGCAACGAAAGACGACGACCGCTGGGATCGTTATCCGTACTTCGGCAATCCGGGGAGGTGAGGCTGGCTATGATCTCGAAAAAACTCAAGCTGATTTTGTTGATCTGTTTGTCGCTGCTGGCAGGGGCGCTGGCGATCTTTGCGAGAAGCCCACAAGCCGCCCAGCGGTTGCCGAACTTCGTCATCATCTACGCTGACGATCTGGGCTACGCCGACATCGGCAGCTTCGGCGCTGTCGGTTACAAGACGCCAAACCTTGATCGAATGGCGAAAGAGGGTGTGCGGTTGACCAGCTTCTACGTCGCGCAAGCCGTCTGCTCGGCTTCGCGCACGGCGTTGCTGACAGGTTGTTATCCGAACCGCGTCAGCATTCAGGGAGCGTTAAATCACACCGCGCAGCACGGCATCAACGACAATGAGATGACCATCGCCGAAGTCCTCAAACCAAAAGGCTACGCGACTGCCATCTTCGGCAAATGGCATTTGGGCCATCATCCGCAGTTCCTGCCCACGCGGCACGGCTTCGACGAATACTTCGGTCTGCCTTACTCGAACGATATGTGGCCGAACCATCCGCAGGCGGCGAAAGGCTTTTACCCCGATCTGCCGTTGATCGAGAACGAGAAGGTCGTTCAGTTGATGCCCGATCAAACGCAGTTGACGACGTGGTATACCGAACGGGCCGTCAAATTCATCGAGAAAAACAAAGACAAACCGTTCTTCCTTTATCTGCCGCACACGATGCCGCACGTGCCGCTCTTCGTTTCAGACAAATTCAAAGGCAAAACGAAGCAGGGAGTGTTTGGCGACGTGATCGAAGAGATTGACTGGTCTGTCGGACAGGTGCTTGACGCGCTGAAGCGATTGAAGCTGGACAACGACACGCTGGTCATCTTCACGTCGGACAACGGGCCGTGGTTGAGTTACGGCGATCACGCCGGTTCAGCAAAACCTTTGCGCGAAGGCAAGGGAACCGCGTTCGACGGCGGCGTGCGCGTGCCGTTCGTCGCGCGCTGGCCAGGCAAGATTCCAGCCGAAGTCGTCAATCGCCAGCCGGCGATGACGATTGATCTACTGCCGACGATGGCAAAGCTGGCCGGCGCCGCAACGCCGAAAGAGCGAATTGACGGTCTGGACATCTGGCCGTTGCTGACAAAACGCAAGGCGTCGCCCGTGCACGACGCCTTGTATTTTTACTGGGGCAGGGAACTGCACGCGGTTCGATCCGGGAGATGGAAGTTGCACCTGCCGCACCCCTTTCAGCATCTTGAACACGCTGGTGGCGGCGGCAAGCCCGGACGCTCTGTCAGACAGGAGATCGGCCTGTCGCTCTTCGATCTGGAAAAAGACATCGGCGAAACGACGAACGTCGCCGATCAAAACCCGGAAGTGATGAAGAAGCTGATGACGTTTGTCGAGCGCGCGCGTGAAGATTTGGGTGATGCGCTCACGAAACGCGAGGGGAAGAATGTGCGTGAGCCAGGGCGACTGGTGTCACAGAATTGAGGCTGGCGTGATTTGCCTGCGCCGTACAAAATTGTGTACAGTCACCCCGGAGGCGCCTGTTTATGTCTGTTTCAGATGCTCAATCAACGCAATCAGTCCTGCTCGCGGTAGCCGACTACCTGGGCAAGCCGCAGCGGTTTCTGACCGTCGCCGACGCGCGCGCCGAATTGAAGCGGACGCTGGAGTTGGCCAGTCAGAGCAGCGTAGTCCTGACCACTAACGGCGCCCCTTCCGCCGCCATCGTTTCGTTCGAGACGCTGGAAGCGATGCGCAACGCGCTGATGCAGATGCTGGTCAGAGAGATGGAGCAGAGTTTTCATTTGACCCTGGCGCAGGTTGCGAGCGAGCCGGGCGGCGAGCCGACCAGCGAAGCGGAACTTGAATCGCTCGTCCGCGAAAGCGTGCGGAAATCGCGGCGCAAAACCAACAAACCGGGCAAACCGGGCAAACCGAAAAGCGCCAGAACCAGTCGCCGATAATGCCGGATCAATTTTCGACCCCTGCTTCCGATGAAATTGTCCGCGTTGTGGTGGACGCGCAGATTGCGCTCTCGATGTTTTTGAGACGGCGTGATCAACCCGGCGCGGTTTCGCCCAAGCGAGCGTTACTCGGATTGCTGCCCTCACCGCGTTTTCGTTGGCTCTGGGCGCCCGACATCATTGCCGATTACGAACGCGGGGCTGCGGGGATTGAAAACAATCAGAAGTTGATGCGCCGCGTGATATTCGATCGCGCCGGTTTCACGCTCCTGCTCGGCGCGCTGCAAGCCTATCCGCCTGTCGAGGTAACAGCCACTACCTTGCGAGCCGTCCGGCGAAGGATCGCGCAAGCCGCGCGCGCCAGGGACCTCGATCCCGACGACGCGATCTATGTGGCCTGTGCCGTTGATGGCGATGCGCATCTGCTGACTTCACAGGATTCCGACCTGCTTCATCTCGGCGACGAATACGAAGGCGTGAAGATCGTGGACTGGACCGGATTGAGAGATGAGTTGAGATCGCGCGGTCTGGTGTCTTGATGTTTCATTCCGGCAAGTAATCGAAAACAGACTGATCCCAGCAAGGAGATGCATGAGCCAACAAGTTTTAGCCGTACAGACTGACGCTGAAAAACTGACTGGGCCGAAGCTGCAAGTTGCGGCGACTGGTTTCCTGAGCCTCTTTTCGCTCGTCGGGTTGGCATTTTACGGCCTGCCGTTCTTTTATGATTTTATGGTGAGGGATTTGGCGTTCTTCGAAGGTTCGCGCGCGGCGGTCACTTCGGGCAACGCTTTCGGCAAGATCATCGTCGGGCCGCTGTTCGGCTTTCTGGCCGGCTGGATCATTGATCGCTTCGGGCCGCGAAAGTTGATGCTCACCGGAATTCTGATGGGCGGTTTTGCGGTCATCGGATTGAGCCAGGTGACCGCGCTGTGGATGTTCTATTTCTTTTATCTGTTCAACGCGCTCGGTTACGTGTGTGGCGGGCCGTTGCCCAACCAGGTGCTGCTCTCGCGCTGGTTCGACAAATCGCGCGGCAAGGCGATGGGGTTTGCTTACATCGGCATCGGCGTAGGCGGGATGGTCGTCCCGCAACTCGCGCGATGGCTTGAAGGCAGGCTCGGATGGCACACGGCGTTGATGACCCTGGGCGTGTTGATGATCCTCATTGCGCTCCCGATGGCCTGGTTCGTCAAAGAAGAGCCGGAAGGTTATGCGGAGCGCAAGGCCGAACCGCCAATGCCGATCTCGCACATCTTGAAACAACCGGCCTTCTATCTGCTGGCGATCGGCAGCATGTGCTCGATTGGCGCCGTCGGCGGAACCAATCAACATCTCAAGCTCTTTATGGGCCTCGATCTGAAATACTCCCAGGCGACGGCGGCCAATGTTATCTCGCTTGTGCTGGCTTCGAGCATCATTGGTCGTCTGTTGATGGGCTGGCTGGCGGACCGTTTTCCGAAGAAGTACGTGATGTTGCTGATCTACTCGCTGGTCTCGCTGGCGATACCCTTGCTCTATTTCGTTTCAGCGCCGGGCGTGATCTACATTTTCGCGGTTGTCTTCGGCATCGCGTTCGGCGGCGATTACATGATTATCCCGCTGATGGCTGCCGAATTGTTTGGTTTGAAAGTACTGGGCCGGGTGATGGGGATTATCCTGACCGCCGACGGTTTGGCCGAAGCGCTCGCGCCGATGTTTGTCGGTTACCTTTACGATCAAAGCAAGAATTACGTGAATGGCTTTGCCGCGTTGATCGGGCTGGCCGTGATCGGCGCGACTGCGATTGCGATGCTCCCGCGTAAACCCCTCTCGCAAACGGAGCCGAAGTGAGCGATGCGTTGAACCAGACAAGCTTTCGGGAAATGCTGCCAGCCGACATCGCGGCGGGGCTTGAATTGTGCCGCGCCAGCCGGTGGAACCAACTGAGCCGCGACTGGGAATGTTTTCTGAAGCTCAGCCCGGCGGGTTGCCGTGTCGCAGTCAAAGACGACCGAGTGATCGGGACTGTTGCGACTGTGCGTTATCAGGATCGTTTCAGTTGGATCGGGATGGTCTTGGTTGATCCCGCCGAGCGAAGGCAGGGCATCGGCACACAGTTGCTTCTGGAAGCCTTCGATATTTTGAGCGATCAAGCGACGATTCGGTTGGACGCTACGCCTGCTGGACGCGAGGTGTATCTGAAGCTGGATTTTGTTGACGAGTATCGCTTGAGCCGGATGGAGACCGTGGTCTCTGATCACATTGCGCGCGATGAAAACGACGCGGCGCGGCCAATGGCCGAATCCGACCTGCCAGTTGTGTTCGAGATGGATCGTCAGGTCTTCGGCGCCGACCGTCGCGTGATGTTGGAGTGGATGCTGGCGGGCGCGCCGGAATACGGGTGGGTGATCACACGCGATGGCGAAGTTGCTGGCTACACTTTTGGCCGTCACGGATTCAAATTCGAGCATCTGGGGCCGGTCGTCGCTGAAGACCGAGAGGTCGCCCGGCAGTTGGTCTCAGCTTGTTTGAGCAGGCAACCGGGACGGCCTTTCATTCTCGACGCTTCGCGGAGCGACCCGGAATGGACACGATGGCTGGAGTCAGTCGGATTCAAAGAGCAGCGGCCGTTCATCCGCATGTTCCGTGGAGAAAACCGCTATCCGGGATTGCCTGAAAAGCAGTTTGCGATTCTGGGGCCGGAATTCGGATGAAGGATTCTTAGTCAGTACCGCGAGCGGTAGCGAGCGTGACTTGATCAATGCGCCCATTGATCAAGTCACGCTCGCTACCGCTCGCGGTACTGATTCGCTGAAGAATGCAATGACAGCCAAACTTCGCATCATCATTCAATCGTTGTTGCTGATGTTGCTGGTCTCTTCGATTACCGGCGCTCGGCAGCAGGATGCGAAACAGGCGCGGCCATCTTCGCTGCGTGAAATCAACAAGATTGCGCAGCCTGCGAGCGATAAGCCAATAGCGATTGTCGGCGCGACATTGATTGATGGGCGGGGCGGCGCGCCAATCGAAGATGCTGTCGTCGTGGTGCGCGGCGAACGGATTGTGGCTGCCGGCAAACGAGCCTCGGTGAGGCTACCCAACAACGCCGAAGTGATTGACGCGCGCGGACAGACGCTCCTGCCCGGCTTCATTGATTCGCACTTTCACATTGATGGCGACGGCAGTTTGCCTGTGTTGTTTCTGACTCGCGGCGTCACATCCGTGCGCGATCCTGGCCAGTGGATCGAAGCTTACGACGCTGTGCAAAAGTCGAATGCGCCGATCCCGCGACTGTTTCTGGCTGGCCCGCACCTCGACACGCCTCCGCCAGCGTACCCCGACGATTCGTTCATCGTGCGCGACGCCGAAGAGACGAAGGCTGCGGTCAACCGCTTCATTGACCAGGGCGCGTCGGTGATCAAGGTCTATTTCCGCTTGCCGCTCGGTTTAATCAACGTCGTGACTGAGACGGCACACGCGCGTGGGGCGCCGGTCACGGCGCACCTGGAGATCGTTGACGCGACGGACGCGATTCGCGCAGGCGTTGACGGCATCGAGCACGTCACGTCGTTCGGAACGTCTCTTCTTCCATTGCGTGAAGCCGAGAAGTACCGGCAGGCGGTTCTCGCCGACAACAACGCCAGACGCGATGGGCGTTACAAGATGTGGAGCGAGATTGACCTGGATTCGCCGCGCGTAAAACAGACGCTGGATTTGATTGCTGAGCGCGGAACATTCATTTCGGCCACGCTGGCGGTGTTTGAACGGCGCGATGGCGACCGGAATACGACCGAGATGCACGTGCGTGGCTTCAAAAACATGCTGCGCTTCGTCGGAATGGCGAAGCGAGTTGGCGCGCGCGTGGTCGTCGGCTCGCATTCGAGCGTGCCGCACGCCGAACGCGGCTGGGCTTATCACCGCGAGATGGAGTTGTTGGTCGAGAGCGGAATTACGCCAATGGAAGCGATTGTCGCAGCGACGATGGAAAACGCGCGCTTCTTTCGCATTGAAGACCGTTTGGGAAGCGTCGAAGCGGGCAAACTGGCCGACCTGGTTCTGGTCGAAGGCGATCCGCTGAAAGAGATCGGCGCGCTGCGGCGAATCAAGCGGGTAATGCTCAACGGTAGATGGGTTGTCAAATGATCGAGACCGAAGAACAACTTGAAGAGAGACTTTCTGCGCCGAACGAAAGAGATGTCGCGTTGATGCAGCGCCTGTCGGGCGATGTGATCGTGTTGGGCGCGGGCGGAAAGATGGGACCGTCGCTGGCGAGGCTTGCCAGACGCGCTTCTGATGCGGCTGGAACACGTCGTCGCGTGATCGCCGTCTCGCGCTTTTCGTCATCGGAAGCGCGGGATGAGTTGGAGAACGCCGGAGTCGAGGCCCTCTTCTGTGATCTGCTCGACCGTGATGAAGTGGCGAAGCTGCCCGATTGCGAAAACATCTTGTTCCTCGCGGGCAGGAAATTTGGATCGTCCGGTCGCTCCGACCTGACCTGGGCGATGAACACGATTGTTCCGGCGAACGCCGCTTACCGCTATCGCCACTCGCGCATCGTCGCGTTCTCGACGGGCAACGTCTATCCTTTCGTCAGCGTAATTTCTGGCGGTTCGGTCGAGACCGATGAATTGCAGCCGCGCGGTGAATACGCCCAATCATGTCTGGGGCGCGAGCGAGTCTTTGAATTTTTCTCGAACGAATACGGAACGAAGTGTCTGATCTTCAGGTTGAATTACGCGGTTGATCTGCGCTACGGCGTGCTGGTGGACGTCGCGTGCAAAGTTTATGACGGGCAACCGGTTGATCTGGCCGTCGCGCATTTCAACACGATCTGGCAGGGCGACGCGAATTCGTATGCGTTGCGGTGTCTGGGATTGTGCGAATCGCCGCCGCGGATTTTGAATGTGACGGGAGCGGAGATTGTTTCGGTGCGCAAAGCGGCTGAGTTTTACGCGCGCCGCTTCGGGCGCGAAGTTGTTTTTCGCGGTGAGGAATTAGGCGAGGCTCTGCTTAACGACTCTACGCTCTGCCGTCAACTGCTCGGCGAGCCAGAAGTCAAATTAGAAGAGTTGTTGGAATTGGTGGCGCACTGGGTTGAGGCCGGCGGCAGGAGCCTGAACAAGCCGACTAAGTTTGAAGTGAGTGATGGAAAATTCTGATGCGATTGACTGACGGCAAAATCAGCGAGAAGTTGCGCGATGGCGTGGTGATTCCGGCGCACCCGCTTGTGTTGACCGCCGAGCGCAAACTGGATGAACGCCGGCAGCGCGCGTTGACGCGATATTATTGCGATGCGGGCGCGAGCGGCATTGCGGTTGGCGTGCACACCACGCAGTTCGCCATCCGCGAGCCAGAGGTCGGTCTGTTCGAGCCGGTGTTGAAGCTGGCGCTGGAGACGGCGCGCGAATGGGAGCAGAGAACCAACCAGCTGATCATCAAAGTCGCGGGCGTTTGCGGCCCGACTCATCAGGCGGTTCGTGAAGCGGCTTTTGCGAGAGAGACCGGTTACGATCTCGGCCTGCTGAGCCTGGCCGCATTGCGCGAAGCTTCGACCGGTGAGTTGATCGAACACTGCCGCCGCGTGGCCGAAGCGATCCCGCTCTTCGGGTTTTATCTGCAACCGGCGGTCGGCGGGCGGTTGCTCGATTACGGTTTCTGGCGAGAGTTTTTCGAGATCGAAAACGTCGCGGCGGTGAAGATCGCCCCGTTCAATCGCTATCAAACGCTGGATGTCGTGCGCGCGTTGGCGGACAGCGGGCGACACGGCGAGATCGCGCTCTACACCGGTAACGACGACAACATCGTCGCCGATCTGTTGACGGAGTTCCGGGTCGCCAGCAGAGGTGGAATCGTCGAGGTTCAGATCGCTGGCGGGCTGCTCGGACATTGGGCGGTATGGACGAAGCGCGCCGTTGAATTGCTCGATGCGATCAAGGCCTGCAAACGCGACGGCGGCAAAAATGCTTTTGAATTGCTGGCGAAATCCGCCGAAGTGACCGATGCGAACGCTGCGCTGTTCGACGTGAAGAATCAATTCGCCGGCTGCATCGCCGGGTTGCACGAGATTCTGCGGCGGCAGGGGTTGTTGGCCGGGCGCTGGTGTATTGATCCGCGCGAAGATTTGTCGCCGGGGCAGATGGAAGAGATTGATCGCGTCTGCGCCGGCTATCCGCATTTGAACGACGATGAGTTCGTGCGCGAGAATCTGGATCGTTGGTTGTAATCAGTACCGCGAGCGGTAGCGAGCGTGGCTCGATCAATGACCGACTGATTGAGTCACGCTCGCTACCGCTCGCGGTACTGATAGAGGTAACGAATATGCTCAAGCTCAATCACCTTCTTTCGACAGCCACATCAATCACGTTGCTCTGCGTCGCGGTGGCGATAGCAGGCGATGTCAAATCCGCTCCCGACGGTTGGCAGACCGCGTCGCCTCGTGAAGAAATCCGCCCTCGATTCGATTACAACCCGAAAGGCGGGAAAGACGGCAAAGGCGCTTTTGTCATCATCGCCGACGAACGCGCAGGCCTCGATGGCCATTGGGTGAAAACGTTTGTGATCACCGGCGGCAATCACTACCGCTTCTTCGCGCTGCGCAGGGTTGAAAACGTCGCCGCGCCGTATCGCAGCGTGGTTGCGCGAATCCTCTGGCAGGGCGAGAATGGCAAAGCGGTAAATTGGGACAAACCCGTCCGGAACGGATATATGAAAGACGCGATCACTCAAGCCGAGCCTGAATATCCAACGGACAAAGCGACCGACGCGGAAGGGTGGACTGAAGTCTCAGGCGGATACCACGCGCCGTCGAAGGCCACGCGAGCCGTGGTCGAGTTGAGCCTGCGCTGGGCGCCGCGTGGGCGCGTCGAATGGAGCAACGTGACGCTGGCCGAAACCGCTCCGCCGCCGGAACGCAAAGTCCGATTGGCCGCTGTGCATTTTCGTCCGCGGGACGGCAAAACGCCGATGGACAATTGCCGGATGTTCGAGCCGCTCGTCGCCGAAGCCGCCGCGAAGCGCGCCGATCTGGTTGTGCTGCCTGAAACGTTGACCTTCGTCGGGCTGGGCAAAAGCTTTTTCGCTGTCTCCGAAACGATCCCCGGCCCTTCGACCGATTACTTCGGCGAGTTGGCGAAGCGGCACAACCTTTACATCATCGCGGGATTGGTCGAACGCGACAGGCATTTGATTTACAACGTCGCGGTGATGCTGGGGCCGGATGGAAAGATCGCCGGCAAGTATCGCAAGGTCGCTCTGCCGCGCAGCGAGATCGAGGCTGGCCTCACTCCCGGCGACGAATATCCGGTCTTCGACACGCGCTTCGGTAAAGTAGGAATGATGGTTTGCTACGACGGCTTCTTCCCCGAAGTCGCGCGGCGCTTGAGCGACAACGGCGCTGAAGTGATCGCCTGGCCGGTGTGGGGATGCAACCCGCTGCTGGCTTCGGCGCGGGCGTGCGAAAACCACGTCTACCTGGTCAGCAGCACTTACGAGGACATCTCGCGCAATTGGATGTTCACGGCAATCTACGATCACGCGGGCAATAAGCTCGCCTTTGCCGAAAAGTGGGGGACGGTGATCGTGGCTGAAGTTGATCTCAACGAGCGGTTGCGCTGGGCCAGTCTGGGCGATTTCAAAGCGGAGATTCCGCGACATCGCCCGGCGGATCGAATTCAAAAATGATCGAACGCGATTGAGTGGGAGATGAAAGTAGTTTTTCGCTTCATCTTGATGGCCGCGCTGGCGTTGATGATCGCGCCATCGGCGACTGTGCGATCGTCGCAGAATCAGGCCAGACAGGCTCGCCCGAACATCGTGCTGATTCTGGCCGACGATCTGGGCTACGGCGATCTGGCCTGCTACGGCAGCGTGAAGAACCTCACGCCGCACATTGACCAACTCGCGCGCGATGGCGTTCGGTTCACTGATGTTCATTCAGCCTCCGCCGTTTGCTCGCCTTCGCGCGCGGCCATTTTGACTGGACGCTATCCTGCGCGGTTCGGCATCTCGCGCGCATTCCGCGACACGAAAGAAGAGTTCCTGCCGCCAGGCACAATCACGCTGCCGAAGCTGCTGAAACAAGTGGGCTACACAACGGCCCACGTGGGCAAATGGCATCTCGGCGGATTGCACAAAAGCGACATCGCGGATCGAGCGACGAATCCGCCGGGGCCTTTGCAGCAAGGCTTCGATCATTACCTGGCGATGAACGAAGAGCCTGAGCCGCGCGGACGCCTGGTTCGGGATCGCGGCATTTATCATCAGGGCGGGCAATACCTGTTTCGCAACGACCGGGTCGTTGCGCCGTCGAACGAACACCTGACCGAGATCGAGGTCGCCGAAGCCGAGAACCTGATCGAGACCTTCCACCAACGGCAACAGCCGTTCTTCCTCAACGTCTGGTTCGACAACCCGCACGAGCCTTACGAGCCGGCGATTGATCAATACCTGAAACTTTACGAAGGCAAAGCGACGGGCGACGACCTGCTCTATCGTTCGATGGTCACGCACCTGGACGCGGGCGTGGGCCGCATCGTCGCCAAGCTCAAACATCTCGGCATCGCCGGCAAGACGCTGATCGTCTTCACGAGCGACAACGGGGCCACGGGGCCTGGCAGTTCGGCGCCGCTGCGCGCGGGCAAGGGTACTCTGTTTGAAGGCGGCATCCGCGTGCCGATGATCGCCGTGTGGCCGGGGAGGATCAAACCGGGAACAATTTCAAACGAGTTCTCGATCCACACCGACCTGCTGCCGACGCTCAGCGAAGCCGCAGGCGTGAAGCTGCCGAGAGATTTTCATCCCGACGGCCAGAGCCTGCTGGGGTCTTTGCGAACGGGAAGAAGAATCGCTGCGCGTGACGCAACCTTCTGGTGGATGGATGAGTATCCGAATTTTCAGAAGCGGCACGGCGAGCAACCGCCTCACGCTACTGAAGCCGTGCGCTGGGGCAGATGGAAATTGATTGCGCGCGACGGTCAGCCGCTGGCGCTGTTCTATCTCGAAAATGATTTGGGCGAGCGGCGAAACGTACTCGAACAGGAGAAGCGGATCGGCGATCAACTGACGCGCGAGCTGAGGGCTTGGTTGAGCGCGATGAAGATGTGGTCGAAGTTAGTGAGTCTGCGCCTATTCTCACTTATCGAAAAGAATGATTACCAAAAATGACTTCGCTGTAGAGCCAATCAAAAAGCTCTTTGTCTTCAAGCCAACCGTCAACGATCTGTAACTCAGGCGTGGTTATAACGGGCGGTTGCTGTCGTAGCGCGCGTGCGCCGCGCACTACGACCATTGTGTCCAGAACTAACCGCAAGTAGCGATGTCGAGTCATTGATGATCCTGTGTCTGGTTACGTCTTGCGGCGCGAGCTTCAGCAATGGCTTGAATGATCTGCTCATCAGTGACTTCTTGCAGGTGATCGGAGACTTCTTCGAAGGCGGCGCGCGCCTCTTGCGACCAATCCGGTGTGCGTGCAGAACCCTCTTCAGTGTCAACCTCTTCGATGTCAATCTCTTCAATGACGATCTTCAACTGAGTGTCGTCAGGAAGGTCGAGGGGTTCCAGCGGCAAGAGCGCGCCGTTTTTGTAGATGGCGGCGATTGTGCGAATCATTAGCTTATACCTCGAATTGGGATACCTGAAGGAATCATTGCTTACTTCCTGCCAACGGTCAAGTCTTTGCTCACTCAAGCTCATTCCCTTGGAAATCGTTTGCCGATCAGCGCGTCGTAAACAAACGCTCCCAATGGCCCGCCAATCAACGGCCCGACAATCGGCACCCAGAAATAGAAATTGTTCGCGCGAAAGACTTCGAAGCCCCACCCTCCGATGGCCGTGAACAATCGCGGCCCCAGATCGCGCGCCGGATTGATCGCGTAACCCGCGTTGAATCCGAAAGCCATTCCGATCGCCATCACCAGAAAGCCGACGACAATCGGGCCGAGATTGCCCGCAGGGTTGTTGCGGGCGTCGCCGATAGCTCTGATCACGAGCAGCAACAGCGCTGTGCCGACGATCTGATCAATCAATCCGCCGAGGATGGAAAGATGTATGTTCGGATAGGTGGCGAAAATTCCGGCAGTGTTCAGCTTGCGCGTTCCGCCGTCGAAGGCATTGAAGGCTTCGCGGTAGACGAAGAAGACCAGCGCCGCGCCGGTGAACGCTCCGGCGATTTGCGCGAGGCTGTAGGGCAGGACTTTCGACCACGGGAGGTCGCGGCGGACGGCAAGCGCGAGCGTCACCGCCGGGTTCAGATGCGCGCCTGAAACTCCGCCTGCGACGTAAATGCCCATCGTCACGGCGAAGCCCCACGCCAGGTTGATCGAAAGGTAAGTCCCGTTCTGGTTGTTGCTCAAAACTACCTGCGCGACGACGCCCGCGCCGAAGGCGATCAGAACAAGTGTTCCCAAGAACTCCGCGTAGAGTTCTCGCTTCAAAGAGTCTCGTTTCATATTTCGAGTTGTGAATTAACAGGCCATTACAAATCTGCTGATGTTATGCTTCTGACGCATTCAAAACCTCAATCCCCACCAGTGTCCGATGGTGGTAATCGAAGACCAATCCTTTTTCCATATCGTCTTCGCTGTGAGTAACTTCTTCGTCACTGAAACGCAAATACAGCGTGTCAACGTCCGGCTGATAGCTGATGCGGATCGGCAACGTCGGAAGCTCGACACGGCTTGTGACCGCAATCAGCAACTGGTTGGGATTGGTTTTGGTTTTTACTCTTCGTCTGCTCGCCATATGACACTTCTCTTGTTGTAGTCGCGTTTGAAATACGCAGTGATGATAAATCCGTCGCTGCGACTGACCTCACGATAGATCACATGCAGGAATCCTAAACGACCGAATGGTGAGACTGCAATCAGGCTCCCTTTGTAACCCTGCAGGATGACTTCCGGGGACTCAATCGCGTCAAGGACATCATCGAAATAGGCGCGCATATCTCTGTCTTCATTGATGTGTTCCCAACGTTCTTCTGTCAAACGAATCGGCACGCCGTTGATTGAGCGGGCTGTCGCCAGATTCATTACGTTGCCTCCATTTTCGTCGGCCTATCCCGGTTTAAGCGGACCTTTCACAACAGCTTTGTCCGGACTCGCTTCAATTACTTCGTGCTTCCAGTCGCGCTCGCCGCTTTTGTCTCGGCCGGTTTTTCGCGTTTGATTCCCAGATGCGAATCGAACCACGCGAGCTGGCGCTCGAACAAATCAATCTGATGGTTCGGCTCCGTAATGCCGTGACCTTCGCGTGGGTAACGCAGGAAGACGACTTCGACGCCGCGTTTCTTCAATGCGCGGTAGTACTGCTCGCCCTGCGAGATGGGCACGCGCAGGTCGCGCTCGCCGTGCGTGATCATGATCGGCGTCTTGGCGCGATCAACGTAAGTCATCGGCGACCATCGGCGATAGACTTCGGTCGAAGTCCACGGTTGGCCGAGGAAGCCGTATTCCATCAAGCCCGGAATGTCGCTCTGGCCGTGGAAGCTGTACCAATCGCTGATGCCGGCGTGGCCGATGGCGGCTTTGAAGCGGTCGGTCTGCGTGATCGTCCAGAAGGTCATAAAACCGCCGTAGCTGCCGCCCATCACCACCAGCTTGTCCGGGTCGGTGATGCCGCGCGCAATCACGGCGTCAACTCCGGCCATGATGTCTTTGAAATCCTTGCCGCCCCAATCGCCGACATTCGCAATCGTGAATTGATGGCCATAACCGGTGGAGCCGCGCGGGTTGGGCATCAGCACGGCATAACCATTGGCGGCCCAAATCTGCGCGCGGCTGTTGAATGTGTCGCCGAAGCGGCCGTAAGGCCCGCCGTGAATTTGCAGGATCAGCGGGTAGCCTTTGCCCGCTTCGTAACCCAGCGGTTTGACCAGCACGCCTTCGATGTCGAAATCGTCCGGCCCTTTCCATTTGATCACCGACGTTTCGGCCAGCGCGAAGTCTTTGGTCTGCGGGTTCGTCCAGGTGATCTTCTTCGCCTGATCCATTTGCTTGAGCGGCGCGACCCAGATGTCTTCCGGCGTCAGCGAATCGTTGACCAGATACGCGATCTTCCAGTTCGGGGTGTAGGCCGGTTCGTTGGGATTGAATGGCGGAGTGACGAGCTTTATCGCATAGCCTGCGATGTCGAATCCGCCGTAGTTGCGATCACCGCGCGTGATCTGCGCGACTTTGCCGCCAGCTTTATCACCATCAGTGGGCACGCTGAAGATGTGGGTGTAGGTTCCGACGCCGCTTGAGAAGTAAAGCGTATTGCCGTCGGGCGACCAGGCCAATCCGAATCCGGCTGACTCGAAGAAGTCTTTGGTCAGATTTCGCGGCGCGCCGCCTTCGGGCGGGATCAGCATCACGTCGGTCTTCGCCGCCCACGATCTCTGGTCGGTGTTCGAGGTGTAGGCGATCCATTTGCCGTCCGGCGACCATTGCGGATTGGTATCGGCGGCGGGGTTGGTGGTGATCTGGCGGGGCGAGCCGCCGCTGGCCGCAACGATGTAGATGTCGGTGTTGCGATCTTCTGAGATGTCTGTGAACGTGCTCTCCTGAACGCCGCTGCGCGACATCACGAAAGCGATTGAAGCGCCGTTGGGCGACCATTGCGGATTGCTCGCGCTGAAATTGCCTTCGGTCAATCGCTTCTTCTCTTTGGTCTCGACGTTGATCGTCCAGAGATGCGAATAGCTGAAGTCGGTGTCAACGACGATGGTGTCGAATTTGTCTTTCTTCTTCTTCTCGCGTTCGGCTTTGTCTTTCGGCACGTCGCGGGTGACGAACGCGATCTGTTTGCCGTCGGGCGACCAGCGGAACGATTGCGCGTTGTTCTCTTCGCTGGTCAGTTTTTCGGCCTCGCCGCCGTCAACCGGGATGATCCAGACCTGGTTGCCTTTGTCACGGTCGGCGAGAAAAGCGATGCGCGAGCCGTCGGGCGACCATTGCGGGGCGGATTCGCCCTTCTCGCCATTGGTCAGTTTCGTCGAAGGGCCGCCATCAGCCGATACGACCCAGATGTGGGTCGTGCGGCGGTTCTCTTTCCTGTCCCATTCCGAGATGGTGTAAGCGATGCGGTTGCCATCGGGTGAAAATTGCGGCGCGCCGACGTTCTTGATGGCGAGACTGTCTTCGATGGTCATTCGCTTTTCGCCGGCAGCGCCGAGAGCGATGGCGAGAAGCGTCAAAATCAGAATTGAGGAAATGGCAAACCTTTTCATAGCAAATCTCCTGTTGAGTAAAAATGCCGATAGCTTTACGGGGCCTGAGTTGAAGAGAGAGAAAAGTAGAAGCAAAAAAGGCAAAAAGGACAAGAGAGAACAAAAAGGTTTTTTTGCTTCTTTTTGCTCTTCTTGCCTTTTTTGCTTCAGTTCTTTTCCTTTCGCTGTCAGTCGCTTCGTCCGGTCGCACGAATTCCCGAACAGACTCTTACTGGTTCTTCACCACAGCCTTGCCCTGCGCGCCGATCTGCTTGAGCAATTCCTGGACTGCGGTTTCGAGCTGGCGGTCACGGCCCGCCAGGTTATCCTCCGGCGTATTCTCGACCAGGATGTCGGGCTGCACGCCGTAGTTTTCCATATTCGTTCGCTTCTGATCGGCCAGGAAGACGCCCACGCCGGGTGTGCGCACGGTCGAGCCGTCAATCAGCGAGTAGCTGCCCGTGCCGATCACCGCGCCCATCGTCGGTGTGCCGATGGTCTTGCCCAAGCCGAGCGCGCGGAAGCCGGCGGGGAACATCTCGGCGTTCGAGGCCGAGCGCCAGTTCTGCAACACCACCTTCGGCCCGAAGTATCCGGCGAAAGGACGACCGGTGGCTTCGGTTCCGCGCGGCTGCCAGACCTGGTACTGGCGCTGGACGAGAATGGCGAGCAGCTCCTGCTCGATGTTGCCGCCGCCGTTCCACCGCTGGTCAATGACTAAGGCTTCTTTGTTGCGGTTCTCGCGGATCTCTTTCTCGAACTTGCGAAGCGACGGTTGGTTCATGGCCTGGATGTGCAGGTAGCCGATGCGGCCGTTCGACATCTTCTCGACCAACTCGCGTCGTCCTTTGACCCAGCGGTCGTAGCGCAACTGGCCGAATGCGCCGGACGAAATCGGCTCGATGCGCGTCGTCCACGCGCCGTCCTCCGCCGGTTTGTGGTTGAACGTGACGGCGACTTTGCGGTTGAGGCGGTTGTCGCTGTTGAGCAGCGGCCAGTAATTGTCGCCCGCTTTGACCGGCTTGCCATTGATGGCCAGCAGGTAATCGCCCACGCCGACCTTCACCCAGTCTTTGTCCGCCGGGCCGTCTTCGAAAACGTGAGTGACGCGATAACGACCCGCCGGCTCGTCGCTTTCAAGCTCGACGCCCAGATGCGCGGTTTGAACGCGGCCTTCCGCGCCTTGAAAACCGCCGCCGGGAGCCGCGCCGGTGTGCGAGGCGTTCAACTCGCCGATCATCTCGTTGACGAGGTTGAGCAACTCCTGGCGGTCGCCCACGTCGGCGACCAGCGGCTGGTATTTGGCGCGCGCGGCGTCCCAATCTTTGCCGTGCATCTGCGGATCGTAGAAGCGGTACTTCATCGTGCGCCAGGCGTCGTCGAACATCTCCGCCCATTCGGCGGGCCGGTCAATTTTGACTTTGGCGACGAAGTTGATGCGGCGGCGTCCGCCGCCTCCGCCAGCGCCGGCCAAACCGCCAGCGCCGCGATCACCGCCAGCCGCCGCCGCCGCGAATCCGCCGCCGCCGCCGCCCGCTGAGAGCGAAACCGAATAGACCGAGCGACCTTCGCGGAAGAAGAGCGTGCGGCCATCGCGCGTGATGTTCAGGTCGCCGAGTCCGCCGCCGAAACCGCCGCCGCCGCGACCGGGACCTCCTTCTTCATCGCCAGCGGCCTGGCCGGTCGTGACGCGCGTGAGCCGCCGCCCGTCTTCCTGAATCGAGTAGATGACGGGCGCGTTGCGCAAGCCCGCCAGCTCGCTGGTCACGAAGACGATGGTGCGGCTGTCGGGCGTGACGGCGTAGTTGAAGACCGACGACGGCATGCGCGTCAATTGGCGCGTGCGCCGCTTGAGTCCGGCCCAATCAATGCTGACCTCGCGCGGTGGCTGGTTGCGTTGTGGCGGACCGGCTCGTCGCGCGCCACCTTCCTGATCTCCGGCTTCGGGCTGTTCGGCCCGCGTCTCAGAATCGTTCGGATCGCGGTCTTCGCGTTCGAGCACGATGTAGTGAATCTGCGCTGAAGCTTGATTGCCGCCGCCGCCACCACCGCCGAAACCGCCGCCTTCGTTGCGGACTAAGTAGAGCCGGCGGCCATCGGGGCTGAAGCGAGGATTGACGTCGCTGTACGAATCGAAGGTCACTTTGCGCTCTTCACCACCTGTGGATGGAATCAAATAAACGTCGGTGTTGCGCGTCGCGTCGGCCTTCGAGAAGGCGATCCATTTGCCGTCGGGCGACCAGACGGGCGCGCTGATGTTGCCGTAGCGCGACGAAGAAAGCTCGACGGTCTGCTTGCTCTCCAGCGTGTATTTGCGCAGCTTGCTGTCGGAAGAGGTGAAGGCGATCTCTTTGGAGTTGGGCGACCAGGAGAAGTTTGACTTCAGCGTGTCCAGGTCGGTGATCTTCTGGGCTTCGCCAGCGCCGTCTGCGGACGCGCTGTAAATCTCTTCGCGCCCGCTACGGTCGGAGATGAAAGCGATCCATTTGCCGTCGGGCGAATATTTCGGTTCCTTGTCGCGCCACGGGTTGTCGGTGATCTGATGCAGATCGCCCTCTTCGACCGGCGCGGTGAATATCTCACCGTGGGTGGAGAGCGCGATGCGGCGGCCCGAAGGCGCGAGGTCGTAATCGTCGAGCTGCGCATTGAACTCGCGCGTTTCGGTCAGGTTCTCCTGCAGCTCGGCGGCGATGTCGAGTTTGATCGGCGTGGCTTTCTTGCTGGCCACCTCCAGCTTCCAGACGCCGAAGTCGTGCTCGAAGACGATCACTTTGCCGTCGGCGCTCATCGCCGGCCAGCGGACGTCGCCCGAAGTGAACGAGGTCACGCGCTCGGCTTTGCCGCCGTTTTCCGGCACGCGCCAGATGTTGGTCAGCCCCGCGCCTTCGCGGTCGCTGACGAAGTAGATGTGGCCGTCGCGGCTCCACATCGGCCACGAATCAATGCCGTCGAAATCGGTCACGTCGGTGAACTTCTTCGCGGCGATGTCCATCACCGTCACGTCGGTTTGATAAGCGCCGCGATAATACTTGCGCCAGTAAGATTGCGATTTGCGATTGATCGCCAGCTTCTTTCCGTCGGGCGAGTAGGTCGCGTAAACGCCCATATCCGAACCGGCGCTGCGCTCTTTCGTGTCGTCAACGTTGACGGTGTAGAGCTTGCCCATGAAATCTTCGCCACGCTGGCTGGCGAAGAGCACGGCGCGTGAATCGGGCGTCCAGCCCTGCACCGTGTCGTCGGCGGAATGAAACGTCAACTGCTTCGCCGCGCCGCCCGTCGCGGGGATGACGAAGACATCCAGGCCGCCGTTGCGGTCGGAGGAGAAAGCGATCCATTTGCCGTCGGGCGAAAAGCGCGGATAAACATCGCGGGCGCGATGGACGGTGATGCGCTTGACGTTCTGGCCGCTTTCATCAGCCGTCCAGATGTCGCCGAGATAGGTGAACGCGATGCGTCCCTGATGGTAATGCGGGTAACGCACCAGTTTGGCCTCGCGGCCAAAGACCGCAAACGTGAAGCAGAGAGTGAATAACGCGATGAAGATGCCGAGCCTTTTCATAATTCCTCCTTGGGGAAATCGTTCGTAGTCCGTTCGTAGTCCGTTTGTAGTCCGTTTGTAGTCCCGCCTTCAGGCGGAATGCCTTGATTGCCGAGCCTTGCCGCCTGAAGGCGGGACTACGAACTTTTCATATTGTTTGATTGAAAAACGCGGGAAACGCGCGGCATCATAGCCCTACTGCCGCAGGCTATCAAGTAAACCGGGCAATCCGGGCGAAGGCCAGCCGGGCTTGGCGATTTTGCAGAGGCGGTGATAAGCTCGCGCCGCATTACGCGGCAATATCGTTCAGCGCAAACCCTTTCCCTGAGTGAAAAACTTATGCAAAAAAGATCACTGGTTGTTTTTTCGCTGGTTGCTGCCTTGACGATTCTTCTCTCCGGTCGTCAGGCGTCAACCTCCTCCGCCGAATTCGATCTGATCGTCTCTCGCGGGCGCATCGTTGACGGCACGGGCAATCCCTGGTTCGAAGCCGACCTCGCCGTCAAAGACGGGCGCATCGCCGAAATCGGCCGGATTGATTCATCGCGTGCGGCAAAGACGATTGACGCGAAGGGCTTGATCGTCGCGCCCGGATTCATTGACGTGCACACGCACATCGAAGGCAATATTCTGGAAATGCCAGCGGCGGAGAATTTCCTGCGGATGGGCGTGACTTCAGTGGTGACGGGCAATTGCGGCGGCTCCACACTGAGACTGGGCGAATGGTTTTCGCGGCTGGAACAGAGAGGCGTCTCGATCAACATCGCTTCGCTCGTCGGCCACAACACGGTTCGCCGCGCGGGGATGAACGGAGATTTCGACCGCCCGCCAACTCCCGATGAATTGCAGAAGATGCGCGATCTGGTTGACCAGGCGATGCGCGACGGCGCGGTCGGATTTTCAACCGGCCTCGAATACATTCCCGGCACTTACGCGAAGACCGATGAGATCGCCGAGATGGCGAAAGTCGCGGCGAGATACGGCGGCGTTTACGCCTCGCACATGCGCAACGAAGGCTTGCAGGTCGAGCAATCAATCAACGAGGCGCTCACCGTCGGCGCACAGTCCGGCTGCCCGGTCGAAATCTCGCACTTCAAGGTCTCGAGCAAAAAACGCTGGGGCGCAAGCGCGATCACGATCAAATTGGTTGAAGACGCCAGAGCGCGTGGGCAGCAGGTGACGGTTGATCAGTACCTCTACCCCGCAGGCAGCACCGGCATCGGCATCCTCTTTCCGTCCTGGCTGTTCGAGGGCGGAAACGAAAAGACGAAAGAGCGGTTGCTGGATAAGGCCACACGCGAGCGCGTCAAACGCGAGCTGATCGCCAAAGCCAAACAGGATGGCTTCAAAGACCTCTCGTTCGCCTTCGTCGCCAACCATCGGCCCAATCAAACCTTCAACGGCAAAAACATCGCCGAGATCACGAAGATGGTGAAGCAGAAGTCCGACGCGGATTCGCAGGCCGAGCAGGCGATTGATCTGCTGCTGGCGGGCGGCGCGCAGATGGTTCTCCACAAGATGTCGGATCAGGATGTCGAACGAATCTTCCGTCAGCCGTTCACGATGGTCGCTTCGGACGCCGGGGTGATTGACGCCGCGAGCGCCAGCATCCCGCATCCGCGCGGCTTCGGCAACAACGCGCGCGTGCTGGGCGTCTACGTCCGCGAGAAGCGGCTGGTCGGCCTGGAAGAAGCGATTCGCAAGATGAGTTCGTTGCCGGCGCAGACTTTCAATCTGTGGGATCGCGGACTGCTGCGACCGGGAATGGCTGCGGACATCGTGATCTTCGACGAGAAGACGGTTGCGGATCGCGCGACGTTCGAGCAGCCGAAGCAGTACGCCGCCGGAATTGATTACGTGATCGTGAACGGCCAGGTCGTGATCGAGAAGGGAAGCCACAACGGCGCGCGCGCCGGACGCATTTTACGCGGTCGCGGTTTGTCAGAGGCAAAGTAGAAACAGTAGACTCTCGGAAAGGAGGACGAGCTATGTCAGAGATTACTGCTGATACGTTGGCCCCGATGCGGACGCGGTCTTTGCGGCTGCCGATGCCGACGGCGCATACTTGCCGCTTGTTACATTCATTGCGGCCTGCTGATGCTCCACCTTTTGCCGGAGTTTAATCGGAAATGGTCATCTATGATTCGCCTGGAGGTGGTTTATGGTTGCAGCTTTGAAAGACCTGCCTTCGCTCGTGGAGGGACATCAGGGATCGAATCAGATAGCGCGGCCACTCAAGCGGCTGTTTACGCTGGAGGAGTTCGCCGAGATCGCTCACGCTTTGCCGGACGACCGGCTGGAACTGATCAAAGGGGAGATCGTTATGTCGCCGCCGCCGGATTTCCCACATATCAAGCAGAACATCAGTGTCGAACAATTGTTGGGCAGACACTGGGAAGAGATCGAGAAGCTAGGCTGTTGTCATACAGGACCAAGCGCCTGGTATGCTGTGCCGAGGGAGTTAAAACACAATACCAGTGAATGAATTCAAGCTGCTCGCGGAAGGGCAGCAACTTTATCCTTCGGCGGCGCAATCAATTTTTGCCTGCGCGCATTGGTCAGGCGGGGAAAAGGTAGCACAGTAGCAACCTCAT
>Ga0247727_10004036_pt1 | contig 31667 bp, 26 predicted proteins | sample WisWelCaveWW1625_FD_202498 | JGI IMG/M metagenome (GOLD analysis project Ga0247727, IMG submission 202498) | Biofilm microbial communities from Wishing Well Cave, Virginia, United States - WW16-25 | ecosystem: Environmental > Aquatic > Deep subsurface > Groundwater > Cave microbial mat | place... | reverse complement strand
AACCGAAACCAGAAACCAACGTCAGAAAATCAACAACGAAAGGCAAGACCATGACCGACAAAACACAAAAACACGTTCCGCAACCCCCAACAGGGTTCCGAAAAGCAGTTATCGGAGGTTCCCCTATGATCTTGTCCGGTATCAGCACCGACAAACTTCACGCCCGCGGCCCGATGGGTCTGGAAGAACTGACGAGCTACAAGTTTGTGGTGGTTGGCGATGGACAATTGAGGGAATGAGGTGGCGGGCATTGACTGGCCCGTAGTCGAGGTTATCATACGACCATGAAAGCGACGATCGAACTGGACGAGAACCGGTTGAAGCAACTGATGAGGTTGACCGGTTTGAAGACGCGCCAAGCGGTGATCGAGTATGCGCTGCGCGAAGCGGAGCGCGCGGCCCGAATGCGTCGCTTTCTGAAACATCTCCTTCCTGACGATGCGTACGTGGATGCGCTCGCTCCCGGCTATGACGTACTGACTTTGCGTGAGAAGGAAACGCCGTACGGTGCATGATCTTGGTTGATTCAACCAAGTACATCTCCTGGATGCGTCAGGGACGTAATCCCGTGTCGATCCTGGCTGCGGTGGTTACGGCGGGCGAATTGATCAACTGCGGAATCATTCGCATCGAAGTTTTGCGGGGTGTCATCAAACCCAAAGTCAAAACCGAATTGAGCCAGTTCTTTGACCTCGTGCCGGAGATCCTTCTCAGCCCGGCTTTGATGCGCGAAGTCACGGAACTGGCGTGGACGCTCGACCGGCAGGGTCAAGTGCTTCCCACAACCGATCTGATCATCGCCACCTGTGTCAAGCGGGCTGGCGCGGAGTTGATTACGGAAGACTCACACTTTCAGAAGATCCCCACTCTCAAGGTTCGCGCTGAGCTATGAGCCACAGGTGCAAACCGAATGGACTGGCCGACGGCAATCAATACGGCTTCGGCGCCGAAATCGGCATCTCGACAGACAAACTCCACGCCCGCGGCCCGATGGGCTTGGAGGGATTAATCAGTTACAAGTCTGTGGTGGTGGGGGATGGACAGTTGCGGGAGTGACAACGATGAACCTCGTCCAGTCCATCAAACGCTTCCGACTCAAGAGAAAGCTCGTGCGACAGGTCAGTGGCGAACGCGCCTCGACGAACCTCGCAATGGGACTGCCTGAAAGTTGTGCCTTCCATTCCTTGCTATACAACCCCTTGACGAACATGTTGGTTGCTGAGTTAGGACCTCTTTCCTCTCCGCTACGGGTGCATAGACTCTTCGCCCGCCAAACAGACGAGACGGTTTATCGCGAGATCGGAAATCCCGAAGATGATATTTCCTGGGTTCATCCAGCTACCTCGCGCGTAAACCCGTTTCTGGTCTTTGTGTCGATGCAATTGCAGGTGGGAACTGATGGAGCTGTAGGGGGTAATTGGAACGCACTTCACCGTGTGAATCTCAAGGACTTCACGATTCAGGACATTGCGAAGCGAGGCGAATTGACCTTGCCGAAACCATACAACGAGGGATGGGTTTCCAACATCGTCGGACTGTGGGATGACGGTAGCGGAATTGATGCCGTCTTAGGGTTGCAGAGACCTGAGAAGGGACGGATGGACTACTTCCTGTCGAAATTGGATTTCGCGATGAAAACGGTTGAGCCGATCAGTAAGCTGGCTGGGGTGTTTTACTGAACGGCCAAAATCAAAACAAAAGTCGCGACAAGAATGTCGCTCCCACAAGTGGCCAGCCATGACACTTTCTAATCCGCTTGACCGCGCCCGGTACGTCCGCGATCAGATACCAGCGGGTGGCCTGTTTGCCGGGGCAATGTGGCGGACTGCGCCGGCTCCCTTCCCTCTTCCCTCTTCTCTCATCACTTCGCTGGAGGCGCTCGGACCGCAACTGCTGGCGTTTTATCGCGCGTGCAACACGATGTACCGGCACAGCGTGGCGGGGAAATTGCCGGGATGGATAGCCGATTACCTTGATCGTGGGAAGCCGAAGGAATTGATCGAGGTCTCCCGCGCCAATCGGTTCAAGAGCGACATCCCGCGCGTCATTCGGCCGGATGTGATCCTGACCAACAACCATTTTTTCATCACCGAACTCGACAGCGTGCCGGGCGGGATTGGGCTAACCGGGTGGTTGGGGAAGGCGTACGGCGAACTCGGCGATTCAGTCGTCGGCGGGGCAACCGGGATAATGGAAGGGTTTGATGCGGCGTTCGGAAAGCCAGTGGCCGTGGCTGTTTCCGAAGAAGCGGCGACGTATCGGCCCGAGATGGAATGGTTGGGGAAGCAGGTTGGATTTCGCGTGATGCGGCCGGAGGAACTTGCCAAGCTTGAGAACGTTGTGACGGCCTACCGGTTCTTCGAGCTGTTCGATCTCCCGAACGTGCCGAACTCCCGCGCGCTGATCGACGCTGCGCTGGACGGACGGGTGAAGGTGACGCCGCCGTTCAAGCCACAGCTTGAGGAGAAGCTGTTGTTTGCATTTTTGTGGCTGGAGCAATTGCAGTCCTTCTGGCGCGAGCAACTCGGCGACAAGACGCTGGCGACCCTCCGGCGGGTGTTCCCGTACACGTGGATCGTGGATGCGACTCCCCTGCCCCCGCATGCGGTGATCCCAGAACTCGGCATTCACGACTGGCGGGGGATGGGCAAGTTTTCACAGAAGCAACGCGAGTTGGTGCTGAAGATTTCCGGCTTCCATGAGCACGCCTGGGGCAGTCGCGGAGTGTATGTGGGGCACGACCTGCCGGCTGGCGAGTGGACGGGAGCCATCGAGCGGGCGCTGAGCAGCTTCGCGACGCATCCGTTCATCCTCCAGCGATTCGAGAAATCAAAGCTGGTGGAGACGCAGCATGTGGACTTCGACGCTAACGAAGTCCGCACCTTCAGCGGCCGGGCGCGGTTGTGTCCGTACTATTTCGTCGTGGGCGATACGACGAAGCTCGGTGGCATCCTCGCGACGATCTGTCCAGCCGACAAGAAGCTGCTCCATGGGATGACCGATGCGGTCCTCGCCCCTTGCGCTGTGCAGAATTAGTGGCAGAGTAAGGGCGGTCGCATGGGCTTCATGGCTAAAATCCATTGGTGCGCACTGGCGGCGTTCTGGCCGGCGCTCTTGCCGGCCGCACCGACGGTGGATCTGCAACTGGTCACTGCGAACGTCACGAATCCCGTGTACGTGACACATGCCGGAGACGACTCGGGCCGGTTGTTCATCGTCGAGGCGGCGGGGCGGATCAAGATCTTCGGCGGCGATCAACTCCTGCCGACTCCGTACCTGAACATCACCAACATCGTGCTGGCGGGGGGCGAGCAAGGGTTGCTGAGTGTGGCGTTCCATCCCGGCTACGCCACGAACGGTTTGCTCTACGTGTATTACACCAACCTGGGCGGCGATCTGGCGATTGCGCGCTACACCGTGTCGGCCGACCCGAACGTCGCCGACACCAACACGGCCGCGGTTCTGCTGACGATCCCCCATCCGACCGAGAGCAACCATAACGGCGGGCAATTGCAGTTTGGAAAGGATGGCTACTTGTACATCGGCACCGGCGACGGCGGTTCGGGTTGCGATCCCCCCGGCAACGCGCAGAATCTGAATTCGCTCCTCGGGAAAATGTTGCGGATCGACGTCAACACGAACCAATCCTATCGCATCCCGGACGGCAACCCGTTCGGCAACGAAATCTGGGCGTACGGTCTGCGCAATCCGTGGCGGTTCTGCTTCGACCGGCTCACCGACGATTTGATCATCGGTGACGTGGGGCAGGACAACCGGGAAGAAGTGAATTTCCAGGCCGCCGCGAGCGTCGGCGGGCAGAACTACGGCTGGAAATGCATCGAAGGGACGCTGACCAATTCCTGCGGGACGAATTGTGTGGGGATTGTCGCCGTACTACCCGTCATCGAGTACACCCATGCCGGCAATGCCTCGGTGACTGGCGGCTACCGGTATCGTGGGCACCGCATCTACCCGCTCATTGGCCACTACGTGTTCGCGGACTACTTTAGCGGACCAATCCAGGAAGCCAGCGGCATTTGGCAAACCAATCTCCTGCTCACCGCCGGCTTCAACGTCAGCAGTTTCGGCGAGGACGAAGACGGCGAGATTTACGTCTCCCGGCACTCGGGTTCGGCCGGCGCCATCTACCGGATTGTCTGGCGCGACACCGATGGCGACGGGATGGCCAACGATTGGGAGAACGATCACAGCTTGAACCCCAATAGCAACGGCGACGCGGCACTCGACGCCGATGGAGATGGTCACACCAACTTGGAGGAGTTCACCGCGGATACAGACCCGAATGATCCGATGAGCGCCTTGCGAATGACGGTGATCCAGCCGGACAGCGTGTCCTTCACCACATCGTCGAACAAACTCTATCGCGTGGAACGGCGAAACGACCTGCTCAGCGGGGACTGGACCACGCTCACCAACAACGTGGCCGGCACCGGTGGCGTGGTGCAAATCACCGATCCGACCGCCGCCAGCGTCACGAACCGGTTCTACCGGATTCTCGTCGTCCCGTAGCCCGCTTCCTCAACTGGCGTCGCCAAATCTGTTCCACCGCCTGCCGGATGGCTTGCACGTCTTTCCAGCGATCGCCAAACACCGACAGGTCGTAGCCAAACGGAATCTGTTCGGGACAAATGAACAGCTCGCGCCCCGGCGTGGCCGCTTTCAGCCAGCAGGCGATCACCTGCTCCGCAAACTCCAGCCACGGCAAAAACTCCGGCGTGTAGTTCCCGTTGCGACCCAACGCCGGGATCTGCGCGTGATGACCGTTGAACGGCCGGAAATGGAATTGGTTGGCGTACTGGATCAGGTCCGGCCGCTCCGCCAGCCGATCCCAATACGGCGGCGAAATGTGTTTGACCACGGCCGGATGAGAAAAGTCCCACGTGATCTTGAGCGGACGTTTTTCCACGCGCTCGTAAGCCTCGGCAAGGGCGTACATCTTCTCCGGCGTCTCCGTGCACGTGTCGCGGTGCATCTCCACCGAGACATCCATCCCGAGTTCGCCCGCCGTGTCCATCAGCCGCCGGACCACTTCCAGCGCGCGCTTGGTGGGGGTATCGTGGTCGAGTGTCTGGGCGTTCACGCACCGCGAACCCGTCGCCTTGATGGCCTTCAGCTTCGGCTTGATCACGCCGAGGCCGCCCATGTCGGTCGTCGTCACGAAGATCAACCCGGACTGCGCGACATGCTCGTGCGTCACCGCCGGCACGCGTCCAGCAAACGCGTCAAAGCCGGCTCTCCTGATCTTCTCGGTTCTCTGGGGTATCGACAACTCTCCGCGCTTCCCACGGTAACCGAGGAGCGTACTGAGGCTGGCGACGTGATGCAGCACGGGTTTGGGACTATTCGAACTGGAGTTTGTCATGTTTCTCCCGCAAATAGCTGGCGTGCCAGCCGAAGCTCGTCGAGCGAAGGCTGGTCGGGACGACTGGATTTGAACCAGCGACCTCCTGCGCCCAAGGCAGGCGCTCTAATCCAAGCTGAGCTACGTCCCGCTGCTTTTCAGGCAACTACTTCGCGCGAATCCGAATCGGAGGCAAGCTTATTGTCGAATCCCACAAAACCGGCCACGGCGGTTGCCGGTGTCGAGTTCGGGGTTTACTCGGCGCGCGCGCTTTGATAAACAAACACGCGGCCCATGCAACCGCTCCTCGACACGCTGCAAACGCTGGCCGGCGGCAATCTGGGGTTGACGCTCGGCTTGACGCTGATCGGGGCGTGCGTCGTGCAGTCCGCCATTCTGGTCATCAACTCCCTCCAGCGTTCAGTGTCCTCCCACGAACAGCGGCGGCTGGCGCGCAAGCGCTTGCAGCTCCAGGTCAAGGCCGCGCAACTGCAATGTCAGGAATCCGAGCAGGCGAAGTTGCTCTGGAACGGTTACCGGAAATTCCAGATCGCGCGCAAGCAACAGGAATGCGACGGCGTCTGGTCCTTCCGCCTCGAACCGCATGATCGCAAGCCGTTGCCCGCCTTCCGACCAGGGCAGTATCTGACGTTCCAGCTCAACTGTCCCGGCCGCGACAAACCGGTCGTGCGCTGCTACTCACTATCCGACTCGCCGAAGCCCGATTCTTACCGCGTCACCATCAAACGCGAAGGCCCGCCGTCCGATAAACCCGCCCTGCCGCCCGGCGTGGCGTCGTCGTTTTTTTGCGACCAGTTGCGGGACGGCGACATCCTGGACGTCAAAGCGCCGTCCGGTCATTTTTGCCTCGACCCCGCGCAAGACACGCCGGTCGTGCTGATTGCCGGCGGGGTCGGGATGACGCCGATGTTGAGCATGGCCAACGCGCTGGCCGCCAGTGGCTCGAAACGCGAGTGCTGGTTCTTTTTCGGCGCGCGCAACGGCGCGGAGCACATCCATCGCGACGAGCTGGAGAAACTTCGCGCGCACGACAACATCCAGGTCCACGTCTGTTACAGCCGGCCAGGCCCGCTGGACCAGTTGGGCCGCGACTACCAGCATGCCGGGCGGGTCACGGTCGAGTTGATGAAGCAACTCCTGCCCTCCAACAACTACCAATTCTATCTCTGCGGCCCCGGCCCGTTCATGCAGACGATCACCGACGATTTGCGGGCCTGGGGCGTGCCGGATAGCGCGGTCTTTTTCGAGGCGTTCGGCCCGGCCACGGTCAAGAAAACCGCCGCGCCGCCTCCAGCCGCCCTTACGGACGGGCCTGCGGTCAAAGTCATCTTCGGCAAATCCGGCAAGACCTGCGAATGGAAACCCGGTCTCTCGGTGCTCGAACTGGCCGACGCGGCCGGCATCCGCATCGAAGCCGGCTGCCGCGCCGGCAGTTGCGGCACCTGTGTCGTCGCCATCAAATCCGGCAGCGTCGAGTATTTGCAGAAAACCGAGGCCCAGCCCGAGGACGGTTCGTGCCTGACCTGCATCTGCCGGCCGAAGACCGACCTGGTGCTCGATGCCTAGCGCCTCGCTGATCGTTGACCGGCCACAGCGGTGGGATGCGGCATTCGATCCCGAGCTGACCGACGCCGTGCTGGACCGGCTGTTGACAGTTGCGCCGTTCCACGCGATGCAGGCCGACCGGTTTCCCAAGAAGCTCGCGCTCCGCGACATTCTGCGCAACGACACCCGCCTCCAACGTTACCGGCGCGGCGAGTTGGTCGTGCGCGAAGGCGACTACGGCACGTCGGCGTTCTTGATTATTCGCGGTGCGGTGCGGGTCGTCATCGGCCCGGGCCTGCCGGAACCGGTGCTGGGCCGGCGCGTGATGCGTCGGCGGACTTGGTGGCAGGTGATCTCCCAGTGGTGGGCCAACTCGAAGTACCCGGAGATCCGTCGCGGCGGCGCGGCCAGCACCGATCCGCGTCTCGGACAACGCGGCACCGAAGGCGCGGTGCGCGTGTTTTTGCAGGACGTGCCGCGCGTGTTGGGCGAGCATCGCACCGCGTCGCTGGCGGAAGGCGAGGTCTTCGGCGAGATCGCCGCGTTGAGCCGCATGCCGCGCACGGCCACGGTGTTCGCCGAAACGGACGACACCGAGTTGCTGGAAATCCGCTGGCAGGGGTTGCGCGACCTGATGCGGTACGACGCCGCGCTGCGCCAGCACATTGATCAGATTTACCGCGAGCGCGCGCTGGAAACCTACCTGCGCAGTCTGCCGCTGTTCAGTCGCCTCAGCGACCTCCAACTGCGCGAGGTCATGCGCCAGACCGAGTTCGCCACGTTTGGCGATTACGATTGGTCCGGCGAGTACCGCAAACTCGCCGCCAAAGGCCAATCGGCCAGCGAGCCGGTCATCGCCCAGCAGGGCGATTATCCCAACGGCGTCGTCCTCGTCCGCGCCGGGTTCGCGCGGTTGACCGAGAAATTCGGCCACGGCGAGCGCACGCTCAGCTACCTCGGCGCGGGGGCGCACTTCGGCCACGACGAAATCGCGCACAACTGGCGGCGCAAGGACGAGACCGTGTCCCTGCAACATTCACTGCGCGCGCTTGGTTACACCCACGTTCTGGTCGTGCCGACCGCCGTGATGGAACAAGTCGTCCTCCCCACCCTGCCGGCTGCTGAACTCCCGGCCACCGCGCCGGCAGTTTCCACAAGCATCGGACCCGACCTGCTGGAATTTTTCACCGAGAACCGGTTCTTCAACGGCACGGCGGCGATGTTGATTGATCTGGACCGCTGCACGCGTTGCGATGATTGCGTGCGCGCCTGCGCGGCCACGCACGACAACAATCCGCGTTTCCTCCGGCACGGCCCGATCAGCGGCCACGTGATGGTCGCCAACGCCTGCATGCACTGCGCCGACCCGGTGTGCATGATCGGCTGCCCGACCGGCGCGATCCACCGCAGCGCCGTCGGCGGCCAAGTGGTCATCAATCAGGCCACTTGCGTCGGCTGTTCGATTTGCGCCAACAACTGTCCGTACGACGCGATTCGGATGGTCGAGATCCGCGACGAGCGCGGCGTGTTCATGGTGGACGCGGATCTGAAACCGATCTTGAAAGCGACCAAGTGCGACCTGTGTGCCACGCAGTACGGCGGCCCGGCCTGTCAACGCGCCTGTCCGCACGACGCGCTGGTGCGGGCGAACCTGACCGACCCGGACGCCGTGGCGCAATGGTTGAACCGATGATGACCTCCGACATAGTAGGACAGGCATCTTGCCTGTCTCTGCCGCGGAAGCTGACGGAGGACAGGCAAGATGCCTGTCCTACTCTATGATGACCGAGTTGCCCCATCTGACCGGCTGGGTGCTGTTCGCGTTCATGATCGCGCTGACCGTGTTCAACGCGCGCAAGAAACTGCCGTTTCTGCCCTTGTTGTCGGCCCGCGCGTGGTTGCGGTTCCACATCGGGGCCGGGTTGGCTTCCGTGGCGGTGTTCTTCTGGCACACCGGCTGGTCCTGGCCGGTCGGCTGGTTCAACTGGATGCTGACCGCGCTATACGCGCTCGTGATGGTCAGCGGCATCGTCGGCTGGGTCTGGTCACGCACGATCCCGAAAAAGCTGACGGCGCGCGGCGCCGAAGTCATCTGGGAAGAAATCCCGGCCCGGCGCGCCGCGCTGCGGGAACAGGCGGAATCGCTCGCGCTCCAATCGCCGATCGTCGGCAAGTTCTACGTCGAGCATCTGCACGAGTCGTGGGCGGAGGCGATTCCGAAACTCCACAATCTCAAGAAGTACCTCGACGAAAAGGAACGCGCGCTTGCCGATCAACTGGCCGCGCTCGTCCGGCAGAACGACGATCTCGATTTTCATTACGCGCTCCAATGGCGGCTCAAGGCGTGGCTGTTCGTCCACATCCCGCTGACCTACAGCCTGCTGATTTTTTCGGTGGCGCACCTCGTCATCGTCTATGCGTTCTCAGGAGGCGCGCCGTGACGTACCAACGCCCCAGCGACCGGTGGATCTGCGGTCACGCGTGCGAGGGGAACGCTTGCCGGATCGGTCCGAGCCGGTGGGGCCAGTGTCGGGCGACGTTTGAGTGTCAGCCGGCCAAGGACGGCAGCCGGTGGCGGTGCACCCGACCGAAAAGCGACGGCGGCCCGTGCTCGAACGGGCCGTTGCCCGACGGCACGTGTTGCCGGCCGATCCCGCGCTGCACCCCGGTCCGCAGTCTGCGCGCCCAACGCGGACTGGTCACCACCTGGACGATCATCATCACGCTCGGCATTTTGTTGACGATCCTTCACGGCGAATGGCGATGGCGATTCATCGAGCCGGGTCCGGTTTCGAGGTCGCACACCTCAAACTGCGCAGCCTGTCATCACCCGGCGCGGGGCGGGCCGGTTCGCTGGACGCGGGCGGCGTTTGCCGCCGAGCCGGGACCGCTGGAGTTCCACAAACTGCTCGACGCAAAGCCCAAGTCCATGACGCAGATTGACCACGCCTGTCTGCGCTGTCATCGCGGACGCGATTTTCATCATGAGAAGGCGACGAAGAAATACTCCTGCTCGGTCTGTCACGTCGAGCATCAAGGTGCCGGCCCGATGCCCGCGACCGACAACGCGCACTGCGCCGCCTGCCACGGCGACGCGCGCCAGGTGAAAACAGCCTTCGCTGCCTTTGCCAACCATCCAGCCTTCCAGCCTTCCGCCGACCTGAACACGCTCCGTTTCAATCATCAGCGCCACGAAGCCGCTGACATCCCGTTGCTGGCCGGCCACAAACTCGACTGCGCCGACTGCCACCAACCCGACGCGACCGGTCGCTACCTGCGGCCGATCACCTTCGCGGCGAATTGCCGGGCGTGTCACGGCCTGCAATTCGATCCCGAATTGCCGGACCTCCATCTTCCGCACGGCGATCCCGAAGCCGTGCGCTCGTTCCTGCGCACGCTGCCGGTGCAGTACGCCAGCTACGCGACGCGCGTGAAGAGGTTGCCGGTCAGCGAAGTCAACGATTGGACGGCCGCGCAAATGACCCGCATCCGCGACCGTTACCGGTCAGGTGAGAATCTGGAGCACCAAGCGTTTTTTAACACCGCCGTGGCCACGCCCGACCGCCGCCCGCTGTTCCCCGGCTGCGCGTACTGCCACGAGGTGAAAGCCATTGGCGAGGTCACTAACCCGGCCATCCCCGATCGTTGGCTCGCATACGGCGAATTCAATCACGCCAAACACGCCCGCCTCGCCTGCCGCGAATGCCACGCCGTCAACCACAGCCGCGCGACCGCCGACGTGCTGCTGCCCGGCATCGAGACCTGCCGGCAGTGTCACACGCCGCAGGTGGCCGGCAAGGAGACGAGCGGCGTGCGCAGCGAGTGCATCACCTGCCACGCGTATCATGCTCCGCTCGCCAAACTTGGAGTGCGGTGACTTGTCACCGCTTTTCCCCGTCGGCCCAAACAGCAAAGCGCCGACAAGTCGGCGCACTCCAAACAATCACAAATCCGGATTCCGCGGGAACTTCGCGTAGGGCAGACGTGCGCCACCGATGACGAAGCGAAAGGCGAAGCGGTCGCCGGGCGGCAGGTGCATCACGGAACCGGATGCGCCGATGATGTCGTCCTGATCCACGCCGTCGCCGCTGATGCCGATGCCGCCGATCAATTCGCCATCCGCGTTGTAGAGCGGGAAGCCACCGGGGAAAATCGTGATGCCATTCGGCAGGTTCGGGTCGGGCGGGACGGTGGACGCCGAATCGGAGATCGCCTCCTGCATTCCGTTGAACGGGCCGGGCGCGGTGCCGTCAATGCCGGGCGGGTACAAGCTCTGCGCCAGAAACCCGACCGACCGGCAGGACAAGGCGACGTTGGTCACCGCGCCGAGAAGATTGGTGGAGGAAAAGTACACTGCGGTGCGCGCTTTCTGCACGGACACGTCCCAACTGAAGATCGTCGCGTCGGGCGTGCGGAACGTGCCGAGCACCGTTGCCGGGCCGCCGCCGGGGCCGGGGTTGTTGACGACGCTGATGAACACCTGCGCCGGCACACGTCCGCGCGGCAGCCGGATGCCCGTGCGCGTGAACGACGCGCGCGCCGCCGCGGCAGCCAGAATGTTGGTTACGTCACCGGCGCTGAGACCGCCGAGCGGATCGTCAATGATCGCGCTGCGCACTTCACCGGTCACGCCACCGAGCACGTTGGTCGGGCAGCTGACGACCGGCGAATTGGTGAAGGTGAACGGCGCGACCTCGCTTCCGGGCGTGGCGATGCTGAACACCACGACGTTGGTGTTGATCCGCGGTGGACGGGTGCGGATGTACGGCACGCGAATGCCGTCAATCAGCACCCGCGAACCCCAAATCTTTTCCGGGGGCGCGTACCCAAACTGGCCGGCCAAGGCGATCTGTTCGTTGAGGTCGCGGGTATTGAAATTCAGCGCTTCCGGACTTCCGACGACGCCGATCCCGCCGACCAGCGCGCCGCTCTTGTACAACGGGACGCCGCCCGGCGTGCCGCTCAGGGCAAACGAACTCCCGGTATTCAGGACCGGCGTCCCGTCGAGCTGTTTGAAAAAGTTGATGTCGGAGTGCGGCAGATTGGAATACTGCACCCCGACGAGCGGCCCCGGCGGACGATTGCGAATTCCGCCGAGCGGAAACAACGTGGCCGCGTCAAATGGTCCGCGCGGCGGGAAATGTTGGAGGATGATGAACCCGGCCGTGCGTGAGCTGAACGCGTGTTGTCGGCTGCTCAAGAACGCCGCCGTGCCGGCTTTCGAAACCGCCGCGCCCACCTCGTCTGCCGATGGCGGCGCGCCGCTGTTCACATCCCACACCACGAGCACGAATCCCTCGCGGTCGGTCACGGAGATCACGCCATCGGGCGCAACATTCGTGGCGACGGAAACGGCTTGCGCGACGATCTGCTGTAGATCGTTGGTGAGGAGCGATTGCGGATGCGCCGTAGCCGATGGAGCCGCGCACATCAGGAGAATCAGCAGTGACCTCATAGGCACGGTCGGAAGTATGCAACGCCGATGCGGTCGGGACAATGCGATTTTTGTAGGGTGCGCTCTTGCGCACCACTCCCCACGCGGTTGACTGGCCAAACGGTGCGCAATAGCGCACCCTACGGCCGGCGAACCGCCGGGGACGGCGGCGCTCCAATTCCTCTCTTGCTTTTGCGGGTGAAAGAAATTCAACTAGGCGGCTGTGGAGGCTTCCCCGGCTGTCGTCGCATTGGTTTTCCTGGCGAGCGTGGTGAGCGCGGAGGACGCGTACCGGACGTTGCCGGCCAACACCGAACCGGTCCCCGATCGCTGGCGCATCCCGGTCGGCGCGTGGCCGCGCTACGACAATCCCCATACCGAAACGCCCTACCAAACCGCCGCCCCCGACCTCTGGCATCCCTACCGGCAGAGCGTGCTGAAGGGCGACTTGCCGATCATCGGCCAGGACATCTTCCTCAATCTCACGGCGTTCAATTTCACCGAGTTCGAGGCCCGCCGGTTACCGAAGCCGTCCGGCGTCAGCGCCGAAGATCCCGGCCAAGCCGAGTTCTTCGGAAGTGGCGAGGAGTGGTTCGTCCAAAGCTTCGTCGGCCTGCGCATGGACCTGTTCAAGGGCGAGACGGCCTTCAAACCAGTCGAATGGCGGCTCGTGCTGGAAACGGTCGCCAACGTCAACTACACCGACGTCCGCGAACGCAACGTGCTCAACCCCGACCCGCGCCACGACTCCGACCGTTACCGCGACGACCTCGCGCTCCAGCAGGCATTCTTCGAACTGCACCTGCGCGATCTCTCCCCCAACTACGATTTCGCGTCCAGCAAGTTTGGCCTCCAGCCGTTCAACAGCGATTTCCGCGGCTTCATCTTTAATGACGTCAACCTCGGCGCGCGCCTCTTCGGCAACGCCGGCAACAATCACTGGCAATACAACGCCGCCTTCTTCGAGATGCGCGAGAAGGACACGTTCTCCGACCTGAATCGCTTCGACACCCGCGACCAACGCGTGCTCGTGCTGAATGTCTACCGGCAGGACTTCCTGACCAAAGGCTACACCGCGCAGTTGAGCTTCCACGCCAACCTCGACGACGCCAGCACCGAATACGACCGGAACGGTTTTCTCGTCCGCCCCGCCCCACTCGGCACGGTCGAGCCGCATGAGGTTCACGCGTACTATCTCGGCTGGGCCGGCGACGGCCACCTCGGCCGGCTGAACATCACCCACGCCTTCTACCAGGTCCTCGGCGAGGACGAGTGGAACGGTTTGGCCGATCAGTCGGTGGACATCAACGCCCAGATGTTCGCGCTCGAACTTTCCTACGACAAAGACTGGCTGCGTCCGAAGCTCTCGTTCTTCTACGCCTCGGGCGACGACAATGCCGAAGACGACGAAGCGACCGGCTTCGACACGATTCTCGACAACCCGTTCTTTGCCGGCAACCCGTTCAGCTTCTACACCCGGCAGGGATTCAACCTCGGCGGCACGTCCGTCGCCCTCAAACAGCGCAACAGCCTCGTCCCCAACCTGCGCACCAGCAAGACGCAGGGCCAGGCCAACTTCGTCAACCCCGGCGTCCTCATCCTCGGTGCCGGCCTGGAGATCGAAGTCACCCCCAAGCTGCGGACGACCGTCAACGCCAACTACATTCGTTTCGTGGACACCAACCCAATCGAGACGGCGTTGTTCGATACCCCGGTGCGCGAGGAACTCGGTTTCGACCTCAGCCTTGGCTGCTTCTACCGCCCGTTGCTGACCGACAACATCATCATCGCCGCCGGCTTTGGCGTGCTGATTCCCGGCGGCGGGTTTCGCGACATCTACCGCACCGCGCCCAACCCCGTCCCCGGCTTCCCCGACGAGCGCCCTGCCGGCAGCGTCGAAGACTTCTACTACACCGGCCTGCTCAGCGTGACGCTGACATACTGAATTCGATTCCTCAATATTCTCGATTGCTGTAGCGGCGCTCTATGAGCGCCGCTGTCCCATGTCCTGCCCTGTGACGACCATGGACCGCTACTCCAGTCCTTGATAGGATGTGGTCATGCACCCATCGCGTCTGCGGCGTCTTGATCAGGTTTTCGGGCGAGATCATGTTTACTTTATCACGGCGTGCACCGCGAACCGTCAACGCATCCTTTCAAACCCTGAAATCCACAGAGCCTTCATCCAGTTTGCATCAAAGTCTGCCGAGCACGGCATCTACGTGGGGCGGTACGTCCTCATGACCGACCACATTCATCTGTTCATCGCAACCACGACCGAGGTGAGGTCCCTCTCCCAGTGGATGAAGTCATTGAAGAACATGCTGGCGAAAACTCTTCGCCAGAGCGGTGTCGCGGCTCCTCACTGGCAAAAGGGGTTCTTCGACCATGTCCTTCGATCAGAAGAATCCTACACAGAGAAGTGGGAATATGTCGCTCGGAATCCTGTGCGGGCCGGATTGGCGGCGAAGATCGAAGATTGGCCGCATCAGGGAGAAATCCATCAACTCGATTGCCGTTGGTTGCGGCGCTCCATAAGCGCCGACGCGGGAGCTAGCGTCGCAATACCGCTCCGAGTAACTCCAGCACAAGTAGTCCAGTCTCCGCTCGATGGTCGGTGGGAAAGAGCCAGATCTCTCCAGGTTTCGCACCATGTGCTGGAGGCAAGATTCCTCGACCCAGATCCAACCGACGTCCCCATTCCTGCTGGAGCTGCCGGTCCGCGCGCCGATTGTCGCGCGCCAACGCCAGTACCATGTTCTGAAGCTCGTCGGTGTCGAGCCACATCAACGCGCACCGATCACACCGGTCAATCTGCACCGCCTTCATCCCAAGATAACCGTACTTCTCCATCGCCTGACCACAATCGGGACAATGCAATGCCGGCTCCGTGTGCGCTTCTGGTCTGACATGAAACTCCTTTTCCTCCGCGTTCTTCTCCGAAACCGCCCGCCAACTTCCGTCCACCACGTCAATCACGTCCGCATGCGCGCCGAGAATCCCGCGGCACGACCGGCACACTCGAAAGACAAACGCATCGAGTTGCTCCTCCTCCAACGCCTTGCCACAACGTGGACAGTTGGTGCTCACACCTTCCTCCCGAACTTCTTCTCCAACTCCGCGTACGAAATCTGGATCATCGTCGGGCGGCCGTGCGGGCAGGTGTAGGGGAGGTCGCACTGGTGCAACTGCTGGAGCAGCGCGCGCAGTTCGTCGCCGCGCAACGGGTCGCGCGCCTTCACGGCATGCCGGCAGACCGTCGTCGCGATTTTGTCTTCGCTCAGGCGGCGCGTGTGAATCTGCTCACCCGTTTGCCGCAGTTCGTCCACGATGCGGCGCATCGTCTGGGAAAGGTTTTCGACGGCGAAATACGGCGGCAGCGCGTCCACCAGAAACGTCTTGTCGCCAAACTCACTGAGACCAACCCCGAGTGTGTGCAACGTTTTCAAGTTCGCGCGCAGGAAATCGGCGTCGCGGGCGTCGAGTTCCAGCGTCACCGGCAGCAGCAGCTTCTGCGAGGGCGCCGACGCCGCTTCCAACTCCTTCAACATCCGCTCGAACAGCACCCGCTCGTGCGCCGCGTGCTGATCAATCATCACCAACCCGTCCGGCGACTCCGCGAGCACGTAGAGCTGGCCAACCACTCCGAGGACGCGCCACGCGCCGTCCTGTTCCGTTTGGATGTCGGCAGACGGCAAGAGTTCGGTGGGAGCGCGACCGGGTTCGGTCTCTGCGCCGAAAGGAATCGCGCCCGGAAGGGTGCTCCCACCAAAGCTTTCCGACCGTGTGGTAGCTTGGATGGGCCGAATCGCGCCTTTCGGTTCGAGCGCCGCCCGCACGGCGTCGATCACGGCTTGGCGGACGGCGTACTCGTCGCGGAAACGCACCTCGCGTTTGGCGGGATGAATGTTCACGTCCACCAACGCGGGATCGATCTCGACAAACAGAAACGTGACGGGAAACTGCCCCCGCATCAACGCGGTGTGATACCCTTCGCGCAACGCGTAGTTGATCCCCTTGTTCTCGACCGGGCGGCCATTGACGAAGATGTGCTGCTGACTCCGGTCCGCACGACTGATGCCGGGTTTGCCGATGAAGCCGGTAATTTGAATGTGGGAGGGGCATTCCTGCCCCGACCGGGTCGCGACAGGAATGTCGCTCCCACCAACCGGCACGACCTGGCCACTCAACTCCGCGCCATACAACTCCCGCAAGCGCTGCCGCAACTCGGTGGACGGCGCGAGGTTGAAGCGCTCCCGGTCGTCCACCTGTAGGCGGAAGGCCACGTTGGGATGGGCCAGCGCGCAGAGGGTGACGATGTGCTCGATGTGCGCGGTCTCGGTCTGTTCGCTGCGCAGGAATTTGCGGCGGGCGGGCAGGTTGAAGAACAGGTTGCGCACCTCGACGACCGTGCCTTCGGCGGCACCTTCGTCGGCCACGGCCAGGATCTTCCCGCCGGCCATCTCGATCTTGGTGCCGCCGAGCGCACCGCGTTCGCGGCTAACGAGCGTGAACCGAGAGACCGACGCAATGCTCGGAATCGCCTCGCCGCGGAAACCGAGTGAGGTGATGCGCGCGAGATCATCGGCCTTGGTGATCTTGCTGGTGGCGTGGCGTTCGAGCGCGAGCAACGCGTCGTCGCGGCTCATGCCCCAGCCGTCGTCGGTCACGCGGATGACGGATCGACCGCCTTTCTGGACCGCGACGGTGACACGCTGCGCGTCGGCGTCGAGTGCATTCTCGACCAATTCCCTCACGACCGAGGCGGGACGCTCCACGACCTCGCCGGCGGCGATCTGATTGGCGACGTGTTGGGCGAGCAGCCGGATCCGGTTCATGGGCGCAGTGTAGCGCCGCTAGAAGTTCTTTTCCAACGCCAAACCGACTTCGTGGCCGCCGTGATCGCCGTTGCGGACGGCGTTGACGCCGTAGCCGTAGGTGATCAGCGCATGGATGTCCCAAACCGCGCGGAAACTCACGCCGGCACCGACGCCGACAAAGCTGTGCCACTCGTTGGCGACACCCGTCGCCACGTCGAAGGTGCGGGCGATGGCGTAATCGCCGTACAAATGACCGGCGAGCTCGCACGACTCGCGGATCGGGAAGAGGAATTCCGCGTTGGCGAGTCCGAAATCGTCCGCGAAAAACTCTCGCGTGTAGTAGCCGTGCAACGGATAGCTGTAGGCGTCGGCGCCGAGGAGATGGCCGCCGAGTTTGTAGGCGCTGAGTTCATCGAGTTCCTCGCCCAACCCGCCGCCGACCCGCAAGACGAGGACGGTTTTCTTGATCGGGATCTTGCCGCCCAGCGACCCGAACAATCGCCGGTAGTCGCGGTGGACCGGGAAAAGCGCGCCGTCCGGTCCGAACGCCTCGAACCCGCTGCGGTAATTGGCCTCCGCCGCGAGGTACAGCTCCGCGCCACGTTTCGCCGTCAGTCCCGGCTCGATCCCGCCAAACCGCAGCTCGGCCAGGAGCGTTTGCGTCAGGAAATCGTCCGGGACCGTAAAGCTGCTGGTGCTGCTGGCGTCGCGGTAGAACGACCCGCTCACGAGGTACGTGCCGCGGATGTTGACCGGCAGTCTGCCCAGATCACCGAAGGGAATCTGCGCCAGTTCGTGGTTGATGAACACGCGGGCGTTGACGTTGTCGCCGTAGAACTGCTGGCCGGACAACCGTTCGCCTGCCCGGTAGGGCGTGATGCTATCAATGAAAAACCCGCCGCCGCCGCCCAAGCCAATCGCCGTCTGCGGCTGCGCCGGCAAAAAATAGCTTAATTCGACATCGCCATAGACCCCGGCAAACAACGCGCGCAACGCGGTGTGATCCCAAGGATAGTGGTTCTCGTTGAACCAGAAGTAGCCGAACCCCCCGAGTTGCTCTTCACCTTCCCCCACCGGGAAGGCGCTTTGGAGCGTCAGCGTCCGCCGATGCTCGATGTCCACCTGCGCGTGGAGTGGCGCCGCCGTCAGCGCGAGCAAACCGATGAACCACACCCGTCTCATGACGGCGGAGCATAGCTTGACCCCTTTTGGTTGCAATGTTAAAGTCACCCCGCTTTGGGATGGTGGGTGTAGCTCAGCCTGGTTAGAGCCCCAGATTGTGGATCTGGCTGTCGCGGGTTCAAATCCCGTCACTCACCCCATCTTCAGAAAATTCGAAATCCGAAACATCTTGGATTTCTGCGTCAGCGGTACTACTCGTCCCACTCGTCCTCGGTCTGGGTGGCGGAGGCGCGCTCGTCGTACACGTTGAAGACCAGTTCGCGAAAGGCGTCGCGGGCGAAGGTGCGCTGGCCGAAATTTTCGCTGTTGCCGGTCATCGTCTGCTCGTCGAGCTTCTCCAGCGCCACCGTCACGCTGCCGCCATCCTGAAACACCGCGCGGAGGTCTCCCGCCTGCCGGCGGGCGCGCTCGGCGTGGTCGCCTGCAAACTGGATTTCCGCCACCCGCTCCAGCGGCACGTCGAGCGTGGCAAACGGGGTGACAAAGGTGACCTGGGTTTTGGCGATGGTCTTGAGTTGCCCGGACACCTTGTCGTTGTTGATGAAGCGGATCGCGTCCTCGGCGGGCACCGGGGCCGGCTCGGAGTTGCCCCACTCGCCGCTCCACTCGGTCACCACGATGTTGTTGAAGCGCATCACGCCCTGGCCCTGCGAGTAGAACACCATCCCGGTGCCGCGGCCGGCAAACTCGTTGGGATCGGTCCATTGCTTCACCAATTCATCGTCCACCAGCAGCGCGAACGTCTTCTTCGGCTTGTCCACAAGCAGCGTGATGTGCGCCTTGACGCGGCGGCGCCAGTTCTCGATGTTCACCCCGCCCCCCATGTGCTGGAAATTGTTGCGCACGCTGCGCTGGAGATAAACCGAGTTGCCGCTGATCTGCACGACGTAACAGTTGCCGTACAACGCCTCGAGGTTGTCCGTGTACACGGCCACCTGGAAATAGGGTTGGTTGCGCCAGGCGACATCGAACTCGATCCGCGCCCGGTCCGGCAGTTTCACATCGCGGCCGACCGCCCCGCTGCTGTTGGCGTAGAGCGCGCCGTTGCGAAACGCCCAGCCGCGTTCGCCTTCGCCCACGCGCCATTCGTCCGGCGCCGTCGGTCCTTCATAGACACTGGTGGCCACCGCCACGCTCGGCTGCAGCGACCGCACCATCGCCCGGCGAATCGTCATCGACCCCGCATACCACGTGTCCAACACAAGCGACTCGCTGTCCAGCGACACGATCGTGCCACGGACCACGTCGTCGTTGGTCAACATCACGCGGGTCTGCTGGTGCGGCCGCCCCACCGTGGGCAACTCCGTCAGCTTGACCGTCGCCACGTCGCCGGGCGTAAACTCGATCACGCCGCGCGCGTCCGTTCGCCCCCACCGCAATCCGGTATTCATGGTCGCGGCGAGCAGCCGGCCATGCAACACGTCGCCGTTAAAGAACCGCAGCATGTGCGGGTTCTGCTCGGCGTCCGTTCCCGTCGCGGATTTCCCCGTCGCGCCATCCGGCGCGGGGACGTTGATCCGCCGACCGTCATCCCGGGCGCGGGCCGGTTCGGGCGGAATGCCCACCTCCGCACGCGCCGTCCCCAATCCAACCGCGACTGACAAACCGACGAGCACCAGTGTCGTCCTCATGATTCACCTTTCATAGATCGGCAGATACCGGTAGTTCAACGCCAGCGACAACAACGCCATCGAGGTGCTGAACACCGCGCCGTGATTGCCTTCCCAACTGCCGTCGGCCTGCTGCATGGCCGCCAGTTGGCGGATATTGCGATGATTCCAACCCGTCCACAGTTCCGGGTCGGCATGAAAAAACGCCTGCGACGCATAGTAATGGTAGTAGTAGGGATAGTTGTCGTCCCGGTACGGATCGCGGCCCAGGAAATCCATTGCACCCTTGAATGTCTGATCCTTCTGCCGGGCCAGCGCGAACGCCAGCGCCCCGATTGCCGTGCGCGGGTTGTTCGGCCCCCGCGCATCGGTGTAGCCGAAGCCGCCTTCGGCGGTCTGGCACCGTGTGAAAAATTGCAGCCCCTTCTGGATCGTCTCCTCCGGCACTGCCAACCCCGCGTTGCGCGCTGCCAGCAACGCCACAAACTGCGCGCCCGTCACCGTCGTGTCCGCGTCCGTGCTCTCGGGCGAATACCGCCAGCCGCCCAATCCGTTGTGCGTCTGCGCCGTCACGATCAGGTCCACCGCCCGCCGCAACGCCGGCCCGATCCGCGGATCGTCCACCGCCCCGTAGGCCTCCGCCAACGCCAGCGTCGCGAACCCGTGATTGTACATCGAAGAACCAATGTAGCCCGTCCGGCTGTTCCCGCTGCGCAAAATGAAATCCAACCCGCGCTTGATCGCCGCGCTGTACGGCCCGGAGTTTGGATCCTCGCCGTGGGCCAACATCGCCAGCACCGCCAACCCGACCACGCCCGGCTGGTTGCCGTAGTTGTCCCCCCAATTCCCGTCCGCCGTCTGCGACGACACCAGATACTTCAAGCCCTTCAGATACATCGTCTCCAACTCCGGCGGAATCACATCCTCGGCCCGGCCGAACAAGACCTGTGCCGACGCCTCACCAGCAAATAAGGCAACCATCAACACGATTGTGGGAGCGCCTTTCCAGGCGCGACCGGGCCGGCGAATCGCGCCCAGAAGGGCGCTCCCACCAAAGAATCGCTCCATGCTCATTCCTCCAACTCCTCCACCGCTTGGAAATACGCTTCGAGCGCGTCGCGGAACTCAGCCGGCAATGACTCGCCCGTGCGCCCCCCGGCTTTCTCGACCGGCCGCTCTTCGGGCGCGGCGCCTTCGGCCGGACCGACCGTGGTGTCCGGCACCCGCTCGGTGTCGCCGCCGGCGGTGCTGCCGCCACCGGTGCGGCCCGCGCCCTCGCCCATCATCCGCATCAACATCGCCATCAACTCCGGCGAGAGCGCCGACAGGTTCGGCGCCCCGCCGCCACCGCCGCCGCCCGCGCATTTCTTGCAGGTCTTGCCGAGCAGTTCGATGACTTCGGTCTCGGCGGCCACCGTTTCCTTGTCGGTCTGCGGCACGTCGAGGAACCGGGCGGCGTCAGTCATCGCGTCTTCCACCTCGTCGAGCAATCCGAGCACCTGCGGGTAGGGATACTCCTCGCCGATCTTCTGGACGCTGGCGACCAACGCGTGCTGCAACTGACCCAGCCGCGCCGTGCTCTCGCCGTAGCCGGCATTGCCCGGCTTGTGTTCCTCCAGAAACCGGGTCTGTTCCCGCAAACCTTCCTCGGTCTGCCGCACCCGCATCAGTTTCATGAGCAACTCCAACAATTGCGCCGACGCTTGCCCGCCGCCGCCGCCACCTCCGCCACCGTCGCCTTTGTCGTCGTCCAAAAGTTTCGCCCACTCTTCCAATTGCAGCGCCCAGCGATTGGCCTGCTCGATGGCCTGGCCGCCCGTGTTCTGCTCGATCAACACTGCCACCTTGCCCAATTCCTCCGTCACCCGCGTCTCCACCATGGCGCGCGACACCTCGCCGTACAACGGTTGCCGGGTGCGACTGAAAAATCCGTCGAGATCGTCCTGGATGTGTTTCACCGTCTGCTGCGTGCGTTCCTGCCGGTCCTGCAATCGGTCGATCCTTCCCCGCAACAGCGGCGGCAACTTGTCCGCCGCCAACCCGATCGTCTCCGGCACCACCCCGCGCAGGTCGCTGCCGATGTCGCGTTCCTGCCCGGCCGCCATCATCAGGCGGTTGATGAAATTGCCGGCGGCCATCTCCTGATTGGCGCGGTTCATCTGGTTGAGCAACTCGCTCAACTCTTTCAACACCTGCTCCTGTTGCGTCAACGCCTGATTCATCGGCCCCTCGCGTTGTTGCGGTTGCTGCCGCGCCTGGGCCAGCGACTGCGCCACCTTCGGCATCCCTTCCTGCGCGAGTTGCTCCAGCTTCTTCAACAACTCCGCCCACTGTGCGAGCACCTTCTCGTCAATCGACTTGTTGCGCAGCGCCTCCTCCAGCAACTTCAGCCCCTCCTCCTGCATCCGCCGGAGCGCCTCGGTGTTCGTCCGCTCGCCGCGCTCCTGCTCCTGCAACGCGGCCTCCGCGCCCGACTCCTTCAGCTTCTCCGCCAGTTGCTGGTTCAATTCAAACAGACTTTCCTCCGTCCGCGCGATCTCCTCCAGCTTCTCCAGCAACCGCTCGAACTGCTGCTGCAACAACTTCGCGTGCTCGACCTTGTCCAACACGTAGATCGTGTACGGCTCCGACGACGACGCCTCGCGGCCCGGCCGATAGTCCACCGCCCGCGCGCGCAACGTCACCTTCTGCGGCTTCAAGTTCAGCGCCAACGGCGAAAACCGCACCGGCCCGGCGACCTTCTTCTCCTGCTGACCGCCCTGCGCCACCGCCCACGCGCTGTTGGTCGGCGTCAAACCCGTCTCCGCCCGGCCCGAGCCTTCCCACACGACGCCGATCTCCTTCACGCCGAAATCGTCTTCGCCCGCCACCTCAAACTGCAAAATCTCGTCCTCCAAAATCGCCGTCACCCGCTCCAACCCTCGGCAATCCACTCCCGGCGCCGCGTCCGGCCGCGCCCGCAGTTGCAGCGTGTACGGCTCGCGACTCGACAACCCCAGGACATCGCTCCACCGAATGGTCAGCAGCCGCCCGTCGGTGATCTCCAGTACGGGCGACCGAAACCCATCACGCTCGACGCTCCACGCCTCCTGCTCCGACGCTTCCGCGAGTGCGCGACTCACCTGGCCGGCCAACGTCAACTTGCTGCCGACCACCAGTTCCAGCGACCCGTTGGCCACCGTCTGCGTCGCGACCGGATGACCGAGGTAAGCCGGCAACTCGATCACCGCCCGCAGTTCCTTCAACTCCGGCCGATACTCCGGCTGCACCCGCACCCGCCCCGTCGCGTCGCCAATCTTCACCGCCAACGTCCCCGGCTCGCGCTGCCCCGGCAACTCAAACGTCGCCGCGCGTTCCACCACCGGCGCGTCCACGGCCGGTTGATGCTCGAAGCGCGCCCGACCGCGGTCGGGCAACCAGCGCGACCCTTCCTCCACGCTGGCCGTTACCGTGAACGGCTCGCCGTACGCCACGACCAATCGGTCCGGCAACCCGCGCAACCGCACCAGCGTGTAGCGCGCGATCTGCGCCACGGGATTCACCAGCCGGTGCCAGGCGTTCACCCCGGCCGCCGGCAACCAACCCATCCCGGCAACGACCACCACCAGCAGGACCACACCCGCCGTCGTCCACAACCGCGCCGGCCGCGCTGGTGCCGCCCGCCGAAAATCAAACGCCGACGCTTCGCCCGCCACCTGCTCCATTGCCGCCCGCAACAAGGCCGGCGAGGTGGAGCGTCCGCCGTCGCCGGCGGACTTGGCTAGTTCCACGATGCCCAACAACCGGTCGCCGAGCCGGGGAAAATGCCGCTGAATCAGAATCGCGAGCTGCGGGTCGTCGCGCCGTCGCCAGACCCAGCGCGTCAACCAAAACGACGCCCCCGTCGCAAACCCGACCACGCACACGACCGCCAGCGCCACCCGCAGCCAGGCCGGCGTGTCCCACAACCGGTCGGAGATGAACAACAACGCATACGCGGCGAGCAGCCCGCACAACCCGCCCACGACCGCCACGGTCGTCTCAATGACCAGCAACCGCCGCTGAAACGCGCGCAACTGCGCGCGCACGCTCGCCGGCAGTTCAATTCGTTGCTTGTCCCCGTTCATTCGGCGTTCGGCGTTTCTAAATCATGCCCACCAATTTGCGTCCGATCCAATACAATGCCAGTAAACCGATCAATGTGCCACCCCAGAGGGGGTGACACCACAGTCGCCACCGATGTTCCAGCGGCTGCGGCTCGGGCAATGCCGCCACCGCGATCATAAGTTCCGCCACCTCCTCGGCGCTCCCGAGCCGGCCGCCCGTGATCTGCGCGATCTCCCGGAGCACTTCCACCTGGGCCGGCTGACCAACCTGTTCGCGTTGCTCCCCTTGCACGGTCAATTCCGTCGTTACTTCCGCCCCGCCGGACTCGCTGCGCACCCGCACCCGGTACACGCCCCGCTCCCGCACCGTGCTCACCCCCCCATAAACACCCCAACCACCTTCGACCTCCTGCAACGTCAACTGCTCGACTTTTCCTGATGGCGACGTCAATTCCGCCGTCACCACCCCGCCCGCGGCCGGCATCCCGCTCGCCGCCAACACCGTCGCGTGCAATCGCACTGTGTTGCCGCGGCGCGGCGTGTCCGGCGAGAAAAACACCCGGATATTCCGTTCCTGCGCCAGGTGCCGCTGATACGACATCCACCGCACCACCTGTCCCCAGAAGCGGTAATGATACACGTCCTCCACCCCCCGCCGCCAGCGCCAGGCGCTATCGACGCCCATGAACAAAACTTTCCCGTTGCCCTGGGGCCGCGTCACGACCAACGGTAGCCGACCCCACTGATTTCGCAACCCTTCATGTACCCCCAGCACCTCCGCGCCGGGCCGCGCCTTGCGCACCGCGGCGTGCCAGTAGAATCCCGGCAATGCCCGCCAGATTCGTTCGTTGTCGGTCTCCGTCCGCGCTAACATCGTCAGCAAATGCCCGCGCCCGCGCTGCGTCAACGCCAGATGCGACGGCGACACCGCGCGCAAGCCCTGCGATTCCTTCTCATCCAGTTCGACCGGCATCAGCTCCCCGAGTGGCGTGCCGGCAAACGTCAGATGCCGGCCGCGCCGGCCCGGCAGAAACACCAGTCCGCTGCCCTGTTGTTCCACCAACCCGCGCAACAACTCCGCGTCCTCCACCGACAACTCGTTCGGTCCGATACCCACGTCACCGAGAAACACCACGTCGTATCCGGCCAACGCCTCCTTCGATGCCGGAAACGCCTGGAGGTAATCCCGTCCATCGCCCGCGCCGAGGCCGGGATGAAACAGCAACGTCCGCACTTCCACGCCGGGATCGCGCTGCAACGCGTTGCGCAGATAGCGGTATTCCCAACGCGGGAGCGACTCCACCACCAGCACCCGCAACAACTCCTTGCGCACCTGGACGCGCAGGGATTGCTCGTTGTTGTCGCGCCGCAACTCGTCCCCCTCGACCGGCAACGACACTGCCGGCAGGATCGTCCCCTCCCGCACCGGCGTCCAAAACAACGCGTCTTCCGCCACCCCGCGCGCTGGGATCGTCACGTCCTTGCTGGTGGCGGGCGCGCCATCCACCTGCAATGTCACCCGCGTCTTCACTTCGCGCGCCAGATGACTGCGCACCCGGAACGGAATGAAAATTGGCTCGCCCAACAACCCGTACGCCGGCGCCGCCACCTGTTCCAACACCAGGTCCGGCAGATAATCCCGGCTGCCCACCGCCACGCCAAACACCGGCACGTCCGCCAATCGCAACCGCGTCGCCGCCACCACCGGCGATTTCCCCAAATTCCAATCGCCGTCCGACAACAGCACCACCGCCCGCAGTTGCCGGTGCCGATTCAGCGCCTCCTCCAACGCCGCATTGATGTCTGTTCCCTCTTCCTTATCCGCCGTAGCCTCGGCGGAGGCGGACTCGCTCTTTGTCGAAAACCCCTCCACCACGACCTTGTAGCGATTACTCACTGACCCCCAAAACTGCGTCTCGATTTGCGTCTTCACCCACGCCTCCCGACTGATCACCGACCGTTGATCACTGATCACGTCCCCCGTCTCCATGCTGCGCGACCCGTCATACAGCACCGCCACCACCGGCTGCTCGTCTCGCGCGCTGCGCCGGGCGACTTCCGGTTGCCACAACGTGAATACGATCAGCGCCACCGTCGCCCATCGCAAACACTCCAAACCCACCATTCCCCGCCGTCCACGCAGCCGGCGCAGATTGACGAGACTGATCCAGGTCGTCACCGCCACGACCGCCAACCCCGCGACCACGACCGGCCACGATGCCATGAAACTCCAACGCATTAGCGCCCCACCTCCACCGGCACCGGCTCGGATTTTGTAGCCGCGGGTGGTGACCGCGGCGGGGAGGAGCCGTGGCCACCGCTCGCGGCTACAGCCATCGTCAACAATCCTTCCCCCACCAGAAACAGCAGCGCCCAGATCAACACCAACCGCCACACCTCGCTCTGCAGCCGACCGCCGCGCTCCGTCTTCTCCTCCAACAGCCGCACTGGCACCGCTCCAAACAGGGCCCGCACCTTCGCCTCATCCAACATGTCCGGCTCATCCTCCGTGGCCGGACGATTCACCGGAATAATCTTCCCCCCCACGCGATAAACACCAGCCAGTAGGGGCACAGTCCCGCCGAGGCGGGATGCCCCTACCCCGGGTTCATCCAATCGCTCCCACATGTCCCTCGCCGCGCCCGCCACCTCTTCGCCGCAGAACACCTCCTGTACCTGTCCCAACCGCCGCCCGCCCTCTTGCATCATCCGCTGCAACATCGGCACCAACACTGTCCCCTCCGCGAGATTCGACCACTCCCGTGCCGGCAACGTCGCGCAATCATACACCGCGCCCTTCCCGCGCGGCCGCCGCACCAAAAATGGTTTCCCGTCCGCAAACGACGCCAACACCGTCCCGTCCACCGTCGGCACTTGTCGTCGCATCACGCGCAAATCCCCCACGGGCAACTCCAGCCCATCCTGCGTGTTCGCCAATGGCCCGTCATTGTCCTGCCACGTCGTCACCCGAAACGGCGCATCCTCTCCCGCCGATTCAAATTGATCACTTCCCGGAAACACCACCACCACACCCCCGGCCTCCCCGAATGGGGTCACATCTAACCATTCTATATTTCCCGACTCCACCACCAACGCCACCTCTTCCCACTTCACCCCCGCCAACTCCGCCGGCGTCACCACGTCCGCCGACTGATTCATCTGCGACGGCGCGGGCACGGTCGCCACCTGAAGCAGCCGGGCCATTCGCGGATCGTCGCTCACCACCACCGCCCGCAGATGCGTCTCCGCGTTGTAGGCGAAGTATGCCCGGTTATCGCGTGGGTTCGTGTCCGGCGGCAATTCCACCCAGCCATGCCCGCCCGCCGACTTCTCCCCCAAGCTCACCCGCTGCTGCAACCGCATTTGCGGCCCCTCCAACTTCACCTCGACCACCGACCGATGCCCATCCACCATCAGCGTCAGTGGAAACGTCATCTTGTCCGGCCGGTTGTGGGAAATCTCCACCGTCAAATCCAACACCGCCGCGTCACCGCTTTTCTGCCGGGCAAGCGCCGGGATCGTGACGCCCAGATTATCGCCCGGCGGCTGCGTCAGCCCCAACAACCGGACGCGAATGGCCTGCGGCACCGCGCGGATGCGGTCCATCAACGCGGACCATCGCTGACCATCACCCGCCCAATTGCTCGCCTGCCAATCCGACGCCAGCCAGAACTCCGTCTGCCCACACTGATTAGCCGACACATAATCCACCGCCGTCTCCAACAACCCCGGGATGTCCGCCGCCGCGTCTGTCGCCGCCGTCAACGACACCTCCGTCAGCGCCGCCGGTGTGGAAATCTCCTGTGGCAACCGCGTCCCGCTCTCGATCAACACCAACCGCGACGCCCCCGCCAATTGCGTCGCCGCCTCCACCAACCGCTGCACCGCCAACGCCCGTTTCGTCGTCGCCAATTCCGGCACCTGCTGCTCCATGCTCGCCGACCGGTCGAGCAACAGCACCACCGTATCCGGCGCCCCACTGAACGCCCACCCCAACCACCCCCCCACCAACGGCCGCGCCAACGTTAGAATGATCGCCAGCACCGCCAGTGTCCGGCACAGCAGGATCAGCCAGTGCCGCAGCCTCGCCTGCCGGGTGGACTGTCGCGTCGCCGCAAACAGAAACTCCATCGCCGCCCACGCGACCGACCGGTACCGCATCCGATTCAGCAAATGAATGATCACCGGCACCGCCACCAACGGCAGCATCCAGAGAAGGTATGGTTGGAGGAAGGTCATCGGAACAAATCCGAAACCCGAAATCCGAATCTCAAAGCAAATCCGAAATCCCAAGCAGAAAAAAGCACTCCGTCCATCGTCATTCCATCTCCAATTGAATTCCAGATTCCCGACTTCGAATTGCTACGCCAGTACGCTGGAGGATAAGCCGAGGGTCAAAGCCGGGGAATTGGAGCGATTGAAACCCACAATCCTTGATCGGAAGGGTCAACAACTGACACTCGTCTCCCACATCGCGCGAAACGACTTTGCAGTTGTTTTGGAGACTGAACCGAAACCCGAGAGGCTTCTTTTCTGGCTCAGTATTCATAGCACGCAATCTCCTGATCAGCGTCGGCTTGAACTCTACGTGGCCATCCAAGAACAGTCCTGAGCCACCGCGATTACGGGGGTTCGATTGCACCGCTTGTTGAGCTTGCCTCGCTTTTTCCTGCCACAGGTGGTGGGCTCGCTGCGAGCCTTTAGCGACGATCTCGCGGGCACGCGCCCTGACGCTGGCCTCGGCTCGTTCACTGGCGCGCCGCAATCGAGGTTCCGAAACCTCCCACGCGTCGAGAAGAAATCGCTCTGCCGCTTCCCGGATCTTAGGATTCGCCGCGCCTAAGTGCTCAATCGCCACCGCAATCTCCTGTTCCGTCGGTGCGCCGATTACGTGGTGAACGGCAAATACAATTAGTGAAAGAAAGCACGCCTTCTTCATGGGGTTACAACCTCGCCAGCAGGAAATCACCCAGCACTTTCTCCACGCTCTGGTCAGTCGTCACCAGCCGGTAGTCCACGCCGAATTCGCGGCAGTCGCGGCGGATGGCGGCGAGGTATTGCTCCAGGGCTTCGTGGTAGCGCGGGGCGATGACGCCGGGTTCGACGACGACGCTGGCGGGACCTTCCATATCCACGAACCGCGTGGGTCGATCGAAGGGGAAGCTGACTTCCTGCCGGTCGAGCAGGTGAAACACGGCGAGGTCGTGCTTGCGGAAGCGCATGTGCTGGAAACAATCCAACAGTTCCTGCGGGTCGCAGAAGAAGTCGGAAAAGATCAGCACCAACGCGCGCCGGCGGATTTTCTCAGCCAGCCGGTGCAACTCGGCGACCAAGCCGGTCTTGCCGGCCGGGGTGGCGTCGGCGAGAGCGTCGAAGACGTTTTTCAGGTGGGCCGGGTTGCGGCGAGGGGGGATGTCTTTCACCATTTTCTCGGCGCAGACGGAGAGGCCGACGGCGTCGCCTTGATGCATGGCGAGATAGCCAAGGGTGGCGGCGAGACGGCGGGCGTAATGGAACTTGCTGCCGTGTTCGACGGCGAAGTTCATCGAGGCGCTCGTGTCCACCACCAGATAACAGCGCAGGTTGGTGTCGGCCTCGAATTCTTTCATGTAGAAACGGTCGCTGCGGGCATAGACGCGCCAGTCGAGGTGGCGGGTGTCGTCGCCGGCGACGTACTTGCGGTATTCGGCGAACTCGACGCTGGAGCCGCGGTGGGGACTTTGATGCCGCCCGGACACGCTGCCTTCCATCGGCCCGCGCGCCACCAGCGGCAGGTTCATCAGGCGGGCGAGAACATTGGCCTCGAGAAAATCCCTGGTGGGCGGTGCGGCCACACTACTTGGCTCCCTTCAACTCCTCGATCAAGCGGGTGACAATCTCGCGACTGGTGACGCCTTCGCTCTCGGCGTGGAAGTTGGTGAGCACCCGGTGATGGAGCACGGCGTGCGCGATGGCGTCCACGTCCTCAGCGCGCACCAGATAACTGCCGAGCAGGGCCGCGCGCGCTTTCGCGCCGAGAACCAGGCACTGAACCGCGCGCGGGCCGGCGCCCCAACTGACCCAGCCTTTCACCCAATCGGGCGTACCGGCGGTGGGGGGACGGGTCCGCCGCGCCAACGCCACGGAGTAATCGTACACGTGATCGGGGACGGGCACGCGGCGCACGAGGTCTTGGAACGCCAAGACGCGTTCGCCGTTGATGAGGTGGCGCAACTTCGGCGGCGCGGCGCCGGTGGTTTCGCGGGCGATGCGTTTCTCTTCGGCTTCGCTTGGATAGTCCACTTGAATCAGGAACATGAACCGGTCGAGCTGCGCTTCCGGCAGGGGGTACGTGCCCTCCTGCTCGATCGGGTTCTGCGTGGCCAACACGAAAAACGGGGGCTTCAAATCATACGGCTTGCCGGCCGCGGTGACGCGGTGTTCCTGCATCGCCTCGAGCAACGCCGCCTGGGTCTTCGGCGGGGCGCGATTGATCTCGTCGGCCAACACGATGTTGGCGAAGACCGGGCCTTTGACGAACTCAAACGCGCGCCGGCCCGGCTGGGCGGTCTCCTGCAAAATCTCGGTGCCGGTAATGTCGGCGGGCATCAGGTCGGGCGTGAACTGGACGCGGCTAAAGGCGAGGTCCATCGTCTCGGCGACCGAGCGGACGAGCAGCGTTTTGGCGAGTCCCGGCACCCCCATCAGCAGCGCGTGACCGCGGGCGAACAGACAAATCACCAATTGTTCGATGGCGGCTTCCTGGCCAATAATGACCTTGCCCAGCTCAGCGCGAAGGTCGACGTAGAATTTCCGCAGTTCGTCAATCTGGGCCACATCGTCGTCGAGCAAGGCCGGGATGGAGGGGGAGGAGTCGGATGGCGTTGTCATCTTGTACTTTGACCGTGCACACTAATGGCCGCTCAAAAAAGCAAAGTCGAGACTATTCCGTCCCTCTGGCCAAGGGCGAGCGAGGTCGTCTTTCGCGGGGCATACCCACTGCTACCAGAGTCCGTGCCAGGATGAAGGCGACCAAGATCATAGGGTTCACGCTGGTGGAGATGATGATCGTCGTCGCCGTCATCGCGATGCTGGTGGTGCTGGCCATTCCGGCGTTCACCGCCTCGCGCACCAAATCGATCACCCAAAAATGCATTCAAAACCATCGCGCCATCTACCAGGGAGTCCAACGCTACGAACTGGACACCGGCACCACCCTCTACTCGATCCGCAGCGATGGGGTGGCCATCCGCAACACGTTGGTGACGAATGAGTACGTCCGTCTCCAGAGCGTTTTCGAATGTCCGGCGTCCGCCTCGAAAGACTACGACGACTATCAGTTGCGATACAAAGGCACCACCGATTTCACCAACACCCATTGCACGATCAGCACGGCTCACATCCTCCAGTAGTCTCATTCACACCCCGCTTTAGCGGGGTGCAAATCCCAACAACCAGGGTTCGTAGCCGTTTCAACGGCTTTCCCCAAGACGTGAAACCGTTGAAAGGCCTATCCCTTTGACTCAACCAGACCCCATCTGTAGTATCGCGTTGAATGGAAGACTATCCGCGCACGCTGATGGAGTTGGAGCAACGGTTTTCTACGGACCAAGCCTGCCGGGCCTATCT
>Ga0247727_10004035_pt1 | contig 31668 bp, 20 predicted proteins | sample WisWelCaveWW1625_FD_202498 | JGI IMG/M metagenome (GOLD analysis project Ga0247727, IMG submission 202498) | Biofilm microbial communities from Wishing Well Cave, Virginia, United States - WW16-25 | ecosystem: Environmental > Aquatic > Deep subsurface > Groundwater > Cave microbial mat | place... | reverse complement strand
CGCAGAGCCAGCGCGCGCCCTCGCAACGTTTTATTGATCGCTTTGCAAAAATTTATACGCCGGCCGTCGTCGTGGCCGCGCTGCTGGTGGCGATTGTGCCGCCGCTTTTATTCAACGCGCCGTTTTGGAATTTAGCCGACGGGGCGCACGGCTGGCTTTATCGCGCGCTCACGTTGCTCGTCATTTCCTGTCCGTGCGCGCTGGTGATTTCGACGCCGGTGACGATTGTGAGCGCGATCAGCACCGCGGCCAAACACGGCGTGCTCATCAAAGGCGGCGCGTATCTCGAAGCGCTGGCCAAAGTGCGCGCGTTCGCGTTCGATAAAACCGGCACGTTGACTTACGGCCAACCGATTGTGGTCGAATTGCGCGCGTTCGATTGCCGGCACGCGGCCGAGAAGGAATGCGAATCGTGCGATGACGTTTTGCAGCTCGCTGCCGCGGTGGAGCGCCGCAGCGAGCATCCGCTCGCACAGGCCGTCGTCAATGCCGCCGGCGGGCGCCGTCATCACAACGGTTACGTCGCCGAAGACGTCGAGGCCATTACCGGCCGCGGCGTGCGCGGCACCGTGAACGGCAGAAGCATCGTCGTCGGCAGTCATGCGTTGTTTGACGCCGAACATCCGCACGACGACAAAATTTGCCGCACAATGGATGCGGCCGAAAAGAACGGCTGCACCACGATGATGGTGAGTGACGGCGAGCATCTCGCCGGTTACATTGCCGTGGCCGACAAAACCCGCGACACCAGCCGCGCGGTGATCGAGGCGCTCAAGAAGCTGGGCATTGAAAAAAGCGTCATGCTCACCGGCGACAATCAAACCACGGCGCAGATGATTGCGCGCGTCATTGGAATCGACGAGGTGCGCGCGCAACTGCTGCCGGCGCAAAAATTGGAAGCGGTGAAATCGCTGCAGCATGAATATAAACGGGTCGCGATGGTGGGCGACGGCATCAACGACGCGCCGGCGCTCGCCCGCGCCGACGTCGGCATCGCGATGGGCAGCGCCGGCACGGCGCAGGCGATTGAAACCGCCGATATCGCGCTGATGTCCGATAATTTGAGCAAGCTGCCGTTCGCCATCAAGATCAGCCGCCAAGCCATGCGCGTGATCAAACAGAACATCGCCGTCAGCCTCGCGTTGAAGGCCGTCTTTTTAGCTCTGGCGCTGCCCGGTTTTGCAACGCTGTGGATGGCCGTCATTGCCGACACGGGGGCGTCGCTACTGGTGACGATGAACGGGATGCGGTTGCTCCGTATGAAAGAAAAGCAAGGATGAGCATTATAAAAAGCCGGCGCCGATTTCCGAAGAAATACTTGTCAATAACGCAGAAGTTTCGTATCTTATTCTATGAAATTTGAAGATTGTTTGTATCGGACGAAATGGGGGATGAAGGAACACGTGTCGCGTTTACGCGAAAAGCGTTCGCCGAATCCGCCTCCGACCGTTGTCATTCAAAACGAACAGCGCCGGCAACGTCTAAATCGCCAAAGCCCGATCTCCTCATTACGTCGAGCGGCAGCGTATCAATAAGCATAATTTGTTTGATGGAAAATTTTTAATTTTCTACGGCCCCGCCTTGCGGGGCTTTTTCATGTTATAAATAAAATTTTCGTTTTGTTCTAAAAATTTTTTGTCCATTACAACTGCTGAAAGTTGATAACATTGTTTTATGATTACCCCCAAAGATTTTTACCGAAAACTCGATAACCTCATCACCAAAATCGGCAAAGAGAAAGCCAGCCAGTATTTTCTGACGTCGATTGCGGCCGAATTGGAAAAAACGTTTGGCGAGGATTTAAAAATCGGCCACGGCCGGCTTTACAAAGAGAGCGGCGAGGAATATGTTTTTATCGGACCCTCGAGCAAAACGAAACCGCTGCCCGCGGCGCCGAAGCTTCGCGCCAATTCCGCAGCCGTCCGGCACGTGCTTGAAAACGGCAGCTATATTTTCGACGATCCGCAATTGAGCATCGATCCGCACATCAACCGGCAGGATGAATATGCGATTCCGGCGGCGTTTAATATTCGCCGCAACGGCAAGCGCTGGCTGTTTATTTTTGAATTGAAAAGCGGCTGGGTTCGCGAAGAGATCGAATTTTGTTTGAATGCCGTGCGCTCGGCAGTGAATTATCGCATGTTTTCCGACGCCGTGAAAAATGAATACGAACAAGCCGCGCTGATTCAACGCAGCTTGCTGCCGGCCACGACGCCGAAGATCAAAGGCTATCAAATCGCCGCGCGCTCGAAACCCGCGGATCTCGTGGTCGGCGATTTTTACGACTACTTTGAATTTGACGACGAGATGTTCGGCGTCGGCATCGGCGACGCCAGCGGCCACGGCTTGCTGGCGGCCATGCTGGTGCGCGACGTGGTGACCGGCCTGCGCATGGGCATTGAAAAAGAAATGAAAATGGTGCACACCATCAAGAAGCTCAACCGCGTTCTGCACCGCAGCACTTACTCCAGCCGTTTCGCGACGCTGTTTTATGCGGAGATCGAGCGCAACGGCAATCTGATTTACGCCAACGCCGGCCATCCGGGACCGCTCCTCGTTCACGGCGATCAAGTGCAAGTGCTGAAGGCGAACGGCACGATTCTCGGCGCGCTGCCGGACCTCGCGATTCAGCGCGCGATTGCGCGGTTTGAGCTCAACGCGGTTTTGGTGATGTACAGCGACGGCATCTTCGAGCGCGTCAATCGGCAGGACGAGCAATACGGCATTCCGCGCCTCAAAAAACTCGCCGTGCGCAACCAAAACAAAACGGCAGCGGAAATTCTGGATTTAATTTTTGACACCGTGTTTCAATTCGGCCACGGCGCGAAGTGGGAGGATGACACGACGGTGGTGGTGATCAAGCGGGTGAATGAGTAGTTTATACCCGTTAAGAGCTATCAGATTTTCAGGCAAACTGAAAACTAAACCCGCGGAGCGGGACGGCATCAAAGCAAAAAAACTTTTGAACACGGATTACGCGAATGACACGGATTCTCACGGATTTTTATTTCGTGCTTTATCCGCCCAATCCGTGTTCAAAAAAAACGACCAGTTGACCTCGGACATCGAACTTCGGACCTCGGACTATTTTAATTCTTCGGCAACATCTTTCCGGTAATTGTCCGAATCGCGTCGCCGTTCGGACTGTCGACTTTGATTTCGACGGTGGCGTCTTTGGTCTTGAGACTATCAGGCTGTGAATTGGTCAAAACAAAAGAAAACAGCGTTGCCGCTTTTGATTGGGTGTCTTTCATCGTGACGCCTATCGCGCCAGACACTTTACCGTTATCCGCGCTCACGGTATACCGGCTTCCCGCCACCAGCGGATTGAAATTGAGATCGCTGACCATATAGTTAAATGTTAGCGAGCTGAAAGGCTGAAGCGTAAACGGCGTTGCCGGCGTCACGGAAAGTTGCGTCGGCCCGGAGAACAAAACCTTCGTCCTCACGGTGATCTTGTTGCGCGTTTCATCGACGGTTTCCGCGATCACGGCCACCAGCCCGTCCGAATTGATGAGCGGCGGCACCGGATTCGCCGAAGTTAAAATCACGGTCGCCTGGCCTAACGCATTCGTCACCGCAGAGCCTTCGATGATCCCGCCGGTGCTCTGAAACTGCACGACGGTTCCGGGCGGCACGGGGTTGGAATATTTATCGCCCACAAAAGCGGTGACGCGATCTTGCAGGCCGAGATAAATCAGCCCGGCAATGTTGAGTTTTTCGACGCCGAGCGAAAGATGAGCGAGATTGGGCAAGCCGCCATGAATCGCAATCGGCACCGGCGCGGAAGCGAGGGCTTTATTTTGAATTTCCGCCACCACTTGCAGCGCGCCGGCAACGGTTCCGCTGGTCACCGTCGTCACCGCCCGGCCATTTTCATCCGTCTCAATTGATGCTGGAAAAATCGAAGCGCCACCCGGATTGCCGGTTATCCTGAACGCCAACACCACTTTGTGTTGCAGATCGACCGGCCTTCCACTCGCATCACGCACTTCAAAAATCAAATCGGCGGTGGCCTGTCCGCCGGAGCCGGCCACGAAAATATTGGCCGTGGAAACTTTGATCAAAACAATATTCGTCGCGTCGCCCGACGGGCCATTGCTACCCAGTTTGGCCATCTTGACTTCCGGAATCGCGGTGGTGTGCCCATTTTGAACTTTGACCGCGCGCAGCGTGTCATTACTAAAACCAGTTTTGGAAAAAATCACGATGGCCGTTGTTGCGTTGGAATCGGCCAATTCAATCGTCACCTCATATTTGCCGCTGGCGTCGGTTTCGGTGCTGCGATTGAACGGCAAAATTTTCACCAACACTTTTTCAACCGGCGTGGCGCTGCCGCGTTCGGTAATCTGGCCTTCGAGGCGGGCCGGCGTTGAGGAATTGGTAACGTTGGAATCCTGGCAACTTTGGAGGGCGACTCCCACACTGGCGGCAAGCGCCAGTGCGAATACTCGTGGAAGAAAAAACTTGCGCATGTGCAGTCCTTTAGCTGGATTGTCCTATACTGTCCGTCCTCGCAGTAAAAATGATGCGACGGCGATTGCAACCAAACCGCAATTTCCCAGCGCACACATCAAGGAATATACGCGCGGCAATTGTAGAATGCAGATTGCGAATCCGCGCCGGGGATAAATTGATATTGCAATTTATCCCGGCGTATGTTAAATTCAAAAAATTACAGGAGTACGACAAGTCCCATTTTCATTCATGCAGCCATCATGAACACCATCTACATGCTTGTACTGGACGTCGGCCATCCGCCACGGCCGCCGAAGCTGGTTGAAAACGAGCTTGACGCCGCGCTGGCCAAAATTCGAAATTCTTCGGCACTGCGCGTGATCAAAGTTATTCACGGCTACGGCAGCCACGGCCAGGGTGGTCACACCAAAGTGACAGTGCGCAACTGGGCGTTCCAATTCCGCCGGCGTTTTCGCGCCATTATTAACGGCGAGGATTACGATATTTTTGACGAGGCCACGCAGGAACTGCGCGATGAATGCGGCCAGCTTGATGATAACGATTTAGGAATTGGCAACGCCGGCATCACGCTGATCTGGGTGAAATAATTTTTTGCAATTGCAAATTCGGATGGCGTTTAGCGCGAATGCCATTTTTGCAATTCAAATTTGAAAGTTGAATTAAGTTGATACAATTTTTCGGGCAATTCCGAAATTGTGTTTCGCGCTTTTCGTCTACCCCCAATATTCAAAATTCTAACCACTTAGTCGTTGCTGTTCCCCACGCCCCCATACGCTGTCATCTGCGCCAAGAGCCTGGCACACGACTTGCTTAATACAAAGTCAAGTTAATGATTAGCACACTTCAAGATCACGCAACAATGACGTTGCAAAGTGATTTTGCGGTGAACTTCCCAACCACGAGAGACAGGGACGTTACTCATCGGGAAGCCGCTTGCAGGAAGCATGGCCTCATCCCGACGCTTCGGGATGGCATGAAACTCGCGTCCGGTCAAAACTGAGTGGTCCAACCGACCACAGCGTATGACTTCGTTTCGGTGAACAGTGACGTTGGCCGGAACTTTAAATTGGTCGGACGCGTTTTTTGTGATACTCAGCGCAGTATTTTTCATATACAAGTTGTGGCTCCCCCTCACAGCCAAGAGGTCCGGGTTGAAAAACCTGGGCCTTTTTTATTTCGAAAGATTCCGCTCCCGGCTTGACGCCGGTTATCACACCCCGCCCATTCATCCTTCGTTTGGCCGCCGCCGGCAGCGTCGCCAATCTCGCGGCGGAAAATATCATGAAGCACGTTCGTCAACATCGGGTCAATTTTGTGCGCGTCGAAGTTGAGCGCCTGCAATTGCAAACGACCTGGCGTGGAAATTATCTCAGCCTCAGCCGCAGCCTGGATCGACAAACCTACACCGTCAACCGGCCGAAACTGCGCACGACCTATGTGCGCTCCGACTTTGCAAAATTTACGAGCCATCATTTAAATTTCGCGCCGCTCCCCCGCGTGTCGCTGAATTATATGCGCTGGCATGAGTTGGATATGTTCAGCGCCATCTATATCTTGCGGGGTGGCTTCAGCCTGGTGAGCTACGATTATACCAGGCGAGTCACGTTGCTCGGATTCCGTTTACAGGAAAAGAAAAACTGGGTGGGACTTTTCTTGATCAAAAACCATCGCCTCCCGGCGGGCGACTGGTGGCGTTTTGATGTGTGGTGGGTGTTATAAAAACTTGCTGATTAAAAAGCAAAAAGCTTTTGAACACGGCTTGAGCGGACTGCGTCCGGAGGATGACGCGGATTTCCGCGGATTTTTTATTTTTTGCTTTATCTTACAGACGCAGTCCGTGTTAATCCGTGCAATCCGCGTCATCCGTGTTCAAGAAATGACCAGCAGCGTTTCCCGATTACTTCACGTCGCGCCAGCACGCCAACCCCAATTCATTTTTGTGGCTCAACGCCGGATGATGCGGCAACACGCGCAGGCGCCATGGTCCGGTTTTTTCCGGGAGCGTAATTTCATAATGATAAACCCCGTTGCCGTCGTCGCGTTTTTGGTGTAGAGGGAACGATTGCAATGCGCCATTCAAGTGCGGCGACAGCGCACAAGCTTCCACTTCCACAAAATTTGGCGGCAATACGCCGAGATAAATCGTCGCCGACAATTTCAGTTTCGCCTCGCGTTTGGCGGACGCTGTTTGCGTGCTGGCGTCGATAATATGAACCAGCGGCCAATGGGCGCGCAAATATTCTTTGACGCCGGCTAATTCCGCCGCAATAGCGCAACGCCGGCTTTGCATCAACTCGCCGCGCCGCAAACCCGGCACATAAAATTTTTCGACATAATTCTTCACCATCGTTTCGGTGTTGAATTGTGGGATGAGCGTCGCCATCGAGGCTTTGGTTTTTTTAAGCCAGGGACGAGAGAGACCATAGCGATCGCGCCGGTAAAAACAAGGAACCACATCCTTTTCCAACACTTCGTAGAGCGCGTGCGCGTCAGCGCGATCTTGCACGACTTCGTTTAACCCGTCAATGGCTTTGCCGATCGCCCAGCCGTTATCGCCGTTGTAACCTTCGTCCCACCAGCCGTCGAGAATGCTGCAATTGATGCCGCCATTGAGCGGCACTTTCTGGCCGCTGGTGCCACTCGCCTCCATTGGCCGCCGCGGATTATTAAGCCAAACGTCGACGCCCTGCACGAGATGGCGTCCGACATTCATATCATAATCTTCCAGCAAAATGACTTTGTCCCGCAAGGCGGGACGTTGCGACATTTGGTAAACCCGTTGCAAGATCGCCTGTCCCTCGCGATCCTGCGGATGCGCTTTGCCGGCAAAAATAATTTGCACCGGATATTTCGCGTGATTGACCAAGCGCTCCAAACGTTTCACGTCGCTGAAAATCAAATCGGCGCGTTTGTATGAAGCAAACCGGCGGGCAAAGCCGATGGTCAACGTCTCAGGTTTTAAAACCTGTCCGGCAGTTTTGGTTTTTTGGGCGGAAGCACCCTGGCGTTTAAGCTGTTGCGCCAAACGCTGCCGCACAAAATCAATCAAACACGTTTTTTGATGCCGCCGCACGCGCCATAATTCTTCATCGGGAATCGTTTCAACCTGCCGCCAGAAATTAGCATCGCTGAGATGGGCGCGCCAGTTTTTTCCGAGATGGCGGGTGAACAGTTCGGCCATTTCCGGCGCCATCCACGTCTCCGCGTGAACGCCGTTGGTAATCGAAGTGATTGGCGACTCGGCCGCCGGCATATCCGGCCACAGATGTTGCCACATGGCGCGCGACACTTTGCCGTGCAATTGGCTCACCCCATTGCTGCCGCTGGAGAGTCGCAGCGCCAGCACGGTCATACTGAAAAATTTATAACCACTCTTCTCCGTCTGCACGCCGAGATGCAACAGCCGCAACAACTCAATTTTATTTTGCGCGGCAAAGCGGCGAAAATATTTGTCCATCAACGGCAAACTGAACGCTTCATTACCGGCGGCCACCGGCGTGTGCGTGGTGAAAACGGTGTTGGCGGCCACCACTTCCGCCGCGTGTTCAAAGGTCAATTTTTGCTTTTGCATGAACTCTGCCAGGCGCTCAAACAGCACAAAAGCCGCATGACCCTCGTTCAAATGCCAAACCGTCGGCGCCACACCAAGCGCGCGGAGAGCCCGCACGCCGCCGAGTCCCAAAATAATTTCCTGCGCCATGCGCGTGTCGCGATCGCCGCCATAAAGCTGCGCCGTGAGTTGACGATCGCCCGGTTGGTTGCGGGCAATATCGGCGTCAAGCAGAAGCAACTGTGCCCGGCCCACATTGACCAGCCAACATTGCGCCGCCACTTGCCGGCCGGGCAGATCAACCACAATTTGCAAAAGCTTGCCGTTGCGTTGGCGCAGCGGCAGAACGGCTAACTGGTTAAAATCAAAATTCGGATATTCCGCGTGCTGGTGGCCTTGTGCCTCAATGCGCTGCGTGAAATAACCGTTTTTATATAACAAACCCACGCCGATAAACGGCACGCCGAGATCGCTGGCCGTTTTGGTGTGATCGCCGGCGAGAATGCCGAGACCGCCGCAATAAACCGGCAGCGACTCATGCACGCCGAACTCCGCGCAGAAATAGGCCACCAAAGCTTTTTGCTCGCGCGGATGCGCGCGCGCATGCCACGAACTCGGATCATTCAGGTATTCATCAAAAGCGCGCAAAACTTCTTCATACATCGCCAGGAAACGCATGTCACGAGCCAACCGGCGCAAGCCGGCGTTGCGCTCACGCAACAATTTGACCGGATTGCGATGCTGCCGCCAATGTTCGCCATCGATATGCTCAAACAGCGTCTGCGCCTCCGGCTGCCAGCTCCACCATAAATTATACGCCAACTCCGGCAAGCGTTGAAATGGTTGTTGGCAACGAATGGGATAATCGCGCACCACTATTTTCATCTTCATCCTCATGACAAAGTTTATGAATGGCCTGAAACAATTTATCCTTTCAAGGCGTTCTTTATTAAAAACAATTCGACCCGGCGCTGAACGTTATTCAAAAAAAATGCCCGACGAGAGCAACCGTTCTCACCGAGCCGGCTTAAAAAGTTTCGTTGGTCTTTTTAATGCCGTGTTAAATATAAACTACTTCGCCTTAAAAAGCAAGCTTCCCTTCCGGGTAGGAAGTTTGCCCGGCAAGTCCCCTCGCTGTCATTCCGGAGGGATCTTGTTTATCTCAAGCACAGTGCTTGAGATAAACAAGATGACTACACAAAAAAGCATTAAACTAATTTCGTCGTCGCGCCGTCCTATTCCTGAGCCGCCCACTAAAATCCGCCGGATTTTTTTCCCGCTCATCAACCCGGTTTACCCAAAACGGCCACGGGATTAAATGACTTTTTGGTTACAGGTGTGACGTATGTTACGGTATGCTGTTGTCGGCAATTTATTGGTGTGCGGTTTTTTTTCTTCGCTGGGCGCGCAATTCGAGCATCTATCCTTGGAACAGGGGCTGTCGCAAACCACCGTCAAATGCATTCTGCAAGATCGCAAAGGTTATCTGTGGTTTGGCACTTCGGATGGCTTGAACAAATATGACGGTTATAATTTTACGATCTATCGCAATCAAGCGATGGACCCTCATTCGATTTCGGATGATAACATCAGCGCCATGGCTGAAGACCATTCCGGCGCTATCTGGATCGGCACCGTCAAAGGCGGGTTGAATCGTTTTGATCGGACCAGCGAACGTTTCACCCGTTACGCCTTGCCGATATTCACCAGCCCGGCCGGCGTTGCGGAAAAAGAAATCGCCGATCTGCCGTTTATTTTTTCATTTTTCTTGAACCAGACCATTACAGCTTTGTACGTCGACTCCACGCGAGGCCGGCATGAATTATGGGCCGGCACCTGGCGCAACGGTTTATATAAAATTAATCTTGCGCAAATTAAAAAAATCGGCGCGAACTTCGCGAGCGATGCCGTTGCACACTATCAACAAGATCCGGCCGATCCCCATAGCCTCAGCGACAATCGCATCCGCGCCATCAGCCGCGATCAAAAAGGAAATTTATGGATCGGCACTTTTGGCGGCGGCTTGAATCGTTATGACGATGCTACCGCCCGCTTTCAACCTCTTCGGCATGATCCTGCCAACCCCAACAGTTTGAGCGACAATCACATCCTGGCGGTGCACGAAGATAGAGCCGGCGTATTATGGATTGGCACATTGGCCGGCGGATTAAACAAACTCATTCCGGTCGAGAATAATACAACGCCGGCGCCCGGGCCAACGCTTTTGAGCCATCGCAAATTCGTCCATTCTGCTTTGGATAATCGTCTCCATAATATTGAAAACAGCTTTCGTTTCAAGCATTATCGCCATGCTCCCCATCAGCCGAATAGTTTGAGTGCCAACGACGTCACGGCAATTCTCGAAGATCGTTATGGCACGCTGTGGTTGGGCACATTCGGCGGCGGGTTGAATCAATTTGACCGCAGGACGGAACGCTTCACACATTTTCAGCCTGATCGTTTCAATCCCAACAGTTTCCGCACGAGCGATGTTTTATCCATCTATGAAGACCGTTGCGGCATCATTTGGATCGGCTCGCAGCGCGGTGTCGGCGTCAGCAAATATGATCGCCGCAAAGAGAAATTTATTCATTACAAAAACGATCCGGTGGATCCGCACAGTTTGAGCGACGACATCGTTTGGTCCATTTTTACCGCGCCTGAGCGCGATGGCCCGGTTTGGCTCGGCACTTATCACGGCGGTTTGAATCGCTTGGACCGCAAAACCGAACGCTTCACCAAGTTTCGCCACGATCCGTCCGACCCGCACAGCATTAGCCAAAATCACGTCCGCGCCATTTGTGCGGACGAGACGGGCGCGCTGTGGCTCGGCACCTTTAGCCAAGGGCTGAATAAATTTTTCCCGGAGGCAGCCGCCGCAACGACCAACCGCGCGGCGTTTACCCATTACCAACACGATCCCGCCAATCCCTACAGCTTGAGCCACAATCACGTGCGCGCGCTGCTGCAGGATAAATCCGGCGTGTTATGGATTGGCACGATTGGCGGTGGCTTAAATCGTTTTGAAAAAAATTCCGGCCGTTTTTTTCGTTATCAACATCAGCCAACCAACCCAAACAGCTTGAGCGACGATCGCGCTTATACGCTTTACGAAGATCGCCGCGGCACGCTTTGGGTGGGAACGTTCGGCGGCGGGTTAAATCGAATCTTTATTCCAACCGCGGAGGACGGGACGAAAAATTATGCCGGCCTCTATTTTATCTCGTATCAAACTGACGCCACTGATTCCGCCAGTTTGAGTGAAAATCGCGTCATGGCGATTTGCGAAAGTCGCGACGGCGCGTTGTGGATCGGCACCTTTGGCGGCGGGTTAAATAAATTTGACCGTGCCACCGGCAAGTTCAGCCGCTTCGGCATGCACAACGGCCTGCCGAGCGAAGTGATTTACGGCATTCTGGAAGATGCGCGCGGCAATCTTTGGATCAGCTCCAATCACGGGTTGTCCCGCTTCAATCCGCGCACGCTGGTGTGCAAAACCTATGATGAGCGCGACGGTTTGCAAAGCAAAGAATTCAGCGGCGGCGCTTTTGCCCAAAGCCCCGAAGGCGAAATGTTTTTTGGCGGCATCAACGGGTTTAATTATTTTTTTCCCGACAGCATCAAAGACAATCTTTTCGTGCCGCCAATCATGATCACCTCGTTCAAAAAATTCAATGCCGTCGCCGGCCGCGAAATGGAATCCATCGAATTGGCCCACACCGACAATTTTTTTTCCTTTGAATTTGCGGCGATGGATTTTTCCGATCCGGCCAAAAATCAATACGCTTATTATTTGGAAGACTTTGACCAAAGCTGGATTTTTTCCGGCGCCCGCCATGCCGTCAGCTACACCAATGTCGATCCCGGGCAATATGTATTTCGCGTCAAGGGCGCCAACAATGACGGCATTTGGAATGAGACCGGCGTCGCCGTTAAGATCACAATCCGCCCGCCGTTCTGGCAAACCTGGTGGTTTCGGACGTTGGCGCTCGGCCTGTTCGCTGCGACCATCTTGGTGCTGCACGAGCAACGGGTGAAACGAAAAATCGGCAACCTGCTCGAAATCGAGCGCCTTCGTAAAACCGACAACGAGCGTTTGCGCCAACAGGTGGCCGATGATTTTCACGATGAGTTCGGCCAGAAGCTGACCAACATCGCGCTATTTGCCGAAATCATTCGCCGCAATCTGAACGGCACGACGCCGCAGACCGCGGGGCATTTGAATAAAATCACCGACGCCGCCACCAGCTTATCCGACAGCATGCGCGATTTTATTTGGACGCTGGATCGCAACCAAGATTCATTCTATAACGTCGCCACGCGCTTGAAAGATTTTGGCGAAAATTTATTTGCCAAAACGCCGATCACTTTTGCCAGCAGCGATATTGCCGCCGATTGGGAACATATTCGTTTGTCGATGGATTGGAAGCGGCATCTCATTCAGATTTTCAAGGAAGGCATGAAAAACAGCCGCAAACATGCCGACTGCTCGAACGTTTCCTTGAACATCGCTCTGGCCGGCCAGGAGATAACGATAAATCTCGTCGACAATGGCAAAGGTTTCGAGAACAATGATTCAGCCTACGGCGCCGGTTTGCGCTATATCAAGAAACGCGCCGACAAAATCGGCGGCGAATTGCAAATTATCTCGCAGCCCGAACAGGGCACCCGGGTTCAATTCCGTGGAAAACTGCAGGAGCAGCGCGACAGGCATGAGGGGCTGTAAGACAATAAAACTTTCATTTTACTTTTACCCCTCTTGACTTTTCCCCTTCCCACGCTTATCTTTTGCAAACAATTAATTTCTCATTAAACGCATTCGGGGCAAAATACCAATGAGCGGATTTACCGAAAGTTATTTGGCCGAACTCTCGGCCGCGCTGACGGCTGAGATCATTAAAAGCCTCGGCGGCAAGCTGCGCGAAAAGATCAGCGGCACACCGAAAGCACGGGCCATCGAACGTTGCATTCACATCGGGCTAACCGCGCTGCTCGCGACGGCAAAGGCCGATGCAAAAGATGAACGCGATGATCTCAAAACGATTTTTGTCAACTTTTTTCAAGACGAAAAAGTTGGCCGGGAAATCGGCGTGTTGCTGCGCGGCAAGCCGTTGCGGCAAAAAAAACTGCTGGCGCTTTTCGTCGCATCCGGTCGCGACGCCGGCACATTGCCGGGCATTAATTTCGAGCAAGCGCTGGCCGCTTTTGCCACGGCGTTTCAAATAGCCGCGACCGACGAGCCGGAATTGCAGGGCACGATTAAAACCAATCAGGCGTTGACGCAAACGCGTTTGCAGCGCGAAATGCTGAAAACCCTGCGCGGCCTCGTGGCGTTCCTGCAAAAGTCGCGTTTGCAGACGATTCGGATTAAAAACAACGAAGTTTCGGCGCAGCCGCAGTCTGGCAAAAAAAGAATCGCGTATCAAATCCAGCTTGCGAAGCGCAGCGTGCAGATCGGCAAAAAGGCGAAAAGGAATATCGTGATCACCGGCGACAAAAATCGGGTGGTACGCGCCAAAACGTACGTCGAAAAACAAGTTGTTAAACCTCAAACCCCTTCTGTCCCTACCGGCCGGCGCGAGGCGTATCTCAATCGCCTCTTTGAAACCAGCCGGGCGCTGTCGCTCACCGGGGTTGATCCCAAAACCGCCAGCGAGGCCGAGGCGCGTTTAAATCTCGAAGCAGTTTATACCGCTTTGCTCACGCTCACCCCGGAAACGCACGAACGCCTGCGGCGCGGCGAGCATTTGGAAAAAGAAGCGCGCCGGCTCTCGGCTTTGGAACAATTGAACCAGCATCACCGGCTGGTGTTGCTCGGCGATCCGGGCAGCGGCAAAACCACGTTTGTCAATTTCGTCGTGCTCTGTTTGGCCGGCGAAGCGCTGCATCGGAGCAGGCCAATCTGCAAGTATTGACGGCGCCGCTGCCGGTTGACGACGATAAAGACGAAAACAAAAAAAAGAAAGAACGCCAACCGTGGAAATACGGCGCGTTGCTGCCGGTGCGCGTTATTTTACGCGATTTTGCCAGCCGCGGCTTGCCCGAAGCCGGTGAAACAGCCGGCGCGGAACATTTGTGGAATTTCATCGCAGACGATCTGAAAGCGTGGCCCGATTATGCGCCGCAGCTTCGCGACGAGCTGTTGAATAAAGGCGGCCTCGTGTTGCTCGACGGTCTCGACGAGGTGCCGGAGGCCAACCAGCGCCGCGTGCAAATCAAGCAAGTGGTCGAAGATTTCGCCGCGTGTTTCCCGCACTGCCGCATTTTGATCACCAGCCGCACGTATGCGTATCAAAAGCAGGATTGGCGTTTGCCGCAATTTAGCGAGGCCGTGCTCGCGCCGTTTAGCGCCGGGCAAATTCGCCGTTTTGTGGAGCATTGGTACGGCCACATCGGCGCCGTGCGCGGGCTGCAAGCCGAAGATGCGCAGGGCCGCGCCGAGCTGCTCAAAAGCGCGATCTTCAATAGCGAGCGTCTGACCGCGCTCGCCGAGCGGCCGCTGCTGCTCACGTTGATGGCGAGCCTGCACGCGTGGCGCGGCGGCAGTTTGCCGGAGAAGCGCGAAGAATTGTATAACGACACCGTGGATTTGCTGCTCGATTGGTGGGAACGGCCGAAGGCGGTGCGCGAGGCCTCCGGCCAAACGCGCGTCGAGCAGCCGAGCCTCGCCGAATGGCTGAAAGTGGATCGCCAAAAAGTGCGCGAGCTGCTGAACGCGCTGGCGTTTGCCGCGCATCGCGGCCAGCCGGATTTGGCGGGCACCGCCGATGTGCCGGAAGACAAGCTGATTGCCGGCCTGATGCGCCTCAGCAATAATCCGGACGTGAAACCGGGGCTGCTCATCAAATATCTCAGCGAGCGCGCCGGGCTGCTGTTGCCGCGCGGCGTGGAAGTGTATACGTTTCCGCATCGCACGTTTCAGGAATATCTGGCGGCGTGTTATTTGACCGATCATGATTATCCCGATCAATTGGCGGAATTGGTGAAAGCTGATCCGAACCGTTGGCGCGAAGTGGCGTTGCTCGCCGGCGCGAAAGCGAGCCGCGGCACGGCTTCCGCCGCATGGAATTTAGTGGAGGCGCTCTGTTATCGCGATCTGACGCCGAATTGCGCGTTGCCGGAAATCTGGGGCGCGCACTTGGCCGGGCAGGCGTTGGTGGAGATTGCCGATCTCAATCAGATCAGTGAGCGCAACCAAGACAAAAAAACGCGCGTGCAGCAGGGCCTCGTGCAGATCTTACGGCGCAACGACTTTCCTGCCATCGAGCGCGCGCTGACGGGCAACTCGCTCGCGCGCCTCGGCGATCCGCGCGAGGAAGTGATGACGATTGACCAAATGCAATTTTGCCTCGTGCCCGCCGGGCCGTTTTGGATGGGCGAAGAAAACGAGTTGCATCGCAACGAACATTTGAATTATGATTTCTGGATGGCGCGCTATCCCGTGACCAACGCGCAGTTTGCGGCATTTGTGCAAGCCGGCGGCTACAAAATCGAACGTTACTGGCCGGAAGCGCAAGCCGCAAACGTTTGGCAAGAGAGTCAAGTAAAAGCTTATAACGACGACAAACCGCGCTCGCAGCCGCATGATTTCGGCGCGCCGTTCAACTTGCCGAATCATCCGGTGGTGGGCATTACGTGGTACGAAATGCTGGCGTTCACGCGCTGGCTCACGGAAATGGGGCACGCGAAAAAATGGCTGGGTGAAAAAATGAAAATTGAATTGCCGTCCGAAGCCGAGTGGGAAAAAGCGGCGCGGGGCGGCGAAGAAATTTTGCCATCTGCGCATATCATTTCGCTTGATACGCTAAAGGCGGAAAATGATCTGATCGAATCGCCAATAAAAAATACAACACCGCAGCGCCGCTATCCGTGGGGCGATGAGGCCGATCCGAACCGCGCCAATTACGACGAAACCAAAATCGGCGCCACCAACGCGGTGGGTTGTTTTTCAAATGGTATCAGCCCGTACGGCTGCGAAGAAATGAGCGGCAACGCGTGGGAATGGACGCGCAGTTTGTGGGGGAATAAATATCCCTATGATCCGAACGATGGTCGCGAGAAACTTGACGCGTCGGACAATGTAGGCTGTGTGATTCGCGGCGGCGCGTTCAACTACGATAGCAGCGGCGTTCGTTGCGGGTCGCGCTTCAGGTACTCTCCGTACTTCGGGAGCAGGAGCTACGGGTTTCGGGTTGTCGTCGCGCCCATTAAGCTTTTGATGCTCTGATCGCTGAAGCTCTGAACTCTGTTACTCTGAAACGATGAACTCTGGGGAGTCCAGAGGGGCAAAGCCCCTTTGGAAAAAATTTTTTAAAGGGAAAACGCGAAGTCGGACTTGGGCTGCGAACGTCGCCTAAATTTGTAAAATCTCTGTGCCCAAGTCCGACTTCACTCACGCTACCAAGGAGGGCGCGATGAACCGGCGCATGCAATTTCTCACCGGCGAGAGGTACCATCTTTACAATCGCGGCAATCGCAAGGCCGAGGTGTTTCACGAACGGGAGGATTACCTTTATTTTCTCCGGCAACTGCGCGACTATTTGCAGGAATATCCGGTGACGCTCATCGCGTATTGCCTGATGCCGAATCATTACCATTTGCTCACGCGGCAAGACGGAGACAATGCCATTTCCGAGATGATGCAAGCTTTTGGCACGCGTCTCAGTAAAACTTACAACAAAAAATATGACACCGTCGGCTCGCTGTTTCAAGGTAAATTCCGCGACGAGCACGTGGGGGACATGGGGTACTTGCGATATCTCGCGCGGTATTTGCATCGCAACCCGGTGCAGGCGAAGTTGTGTCGCGCGCCGGAAGATTGGGAATTTTCCAACTATCGCGACGTGATCGGCCGGCGCCACGGCACACTCTGCGATTTTTCGCCGGTATTGGAACGCTTCGAAAACGACGCCAATATTTATCGCGAGTTTGTTTTGGATCCGCTCGCGGATGAGTGGGAGCCGAGGCTGATGCAGAAGATTCGGGAGGCGCGCGAGAAGAAAAAAATGTGCATGTGAAGTCGGACTTGGTCAGGGAAATCCCCAAAACTTGAACCATCTCCGCGACCAAGTCCGACTTCGCCCGTTTCAAAATTCAACGATTTTAAATATGCAAAATTACACCGCCCGTTACCATTGCATTAACAATTGCCCCGGCGCCTACAGCCTCGACGCCATCATCTACCATTGCCCAACCTGCGGCGACCTGCTCGAAGTTCGCCACGATCTCGAGGCGTTAAAACAAACCTCCGCCACTGCGTGGAAAGAGATTTTTGCGCGTCGCTACAAATCCACCACATGGCCGGATGATTCCGGCATTTGGGGAAAGAAAGAATGGGTAAATCCGCACGTCGCGAATGAGAATATCGTCTCGCTCGGCGAGGGCGCGACACATTTGTTTCGTGCAAACCGTTTCGGCAAGTGGATTGGGTTGGAAAATCTGTGGATCAAACAATGCGGCAACAGCCACTCCGGCTCGTTCAAAGATTTGGGGATGACGGTGCTCGTGTCGCAGGTCAAGCAGATGATCGCGAACGGCGCCAACATTCGCGCGGTGGTTTGCGCTTCGACCGGCGATACTTCGGCGTCGCTGGCGGCTTATTGCGCTGCGGCGAATATTCCGGCGGTGGTGTTATTGCCCAAAAATAAAATCAGCGCCGCGCAGCTCATTCAACCCATCGCGAACGGCGCGCTGACGCTGGCGCTCGACACGGATTTCGACGGCTGCATGGCGATCGTGAAAGAGCTCGCGAAGCGTCCCGATATTTACCTGGCCAACTCGATGAACTCGCTGCGCCTCGAAGGGCAGAAAACGATTTCAATTGAAATCACCCAACAACTCGGCTGGCAAATTCCGGATTGGGTGATCGTGCCCGGCGGCAATCTCGGCAACATCTCCGCAATCGGCCGCGGCTTTTTGATGCTGCGCGATCTCGGCTTGATCGACCGCCTGCCGCGACTCGTTTGCGCGCAAGCGGAGAAGGCGAATCCTTTGTATGAAAGCTACCAAACCGGCTTTCGTGAATTTCATCCCAAACGCGCGGAGCCAACTGCCGCTAGTGCCATTCAAATCGGCCATCCAGTGAGCGTGAAAAAAGCCATTGCGATGTTGCAGGAATTTACCGGCATCGTCGAACAGACGAATGAAGACGAGCTCGCGAACGCCGCGGCGCTTGGTGATAAAGCCGGCCTCTTCAATTGCCCGCACACCGGCGTCGCTCTCGCCGCGCTGCTCAAACTCGTCGAGCGCGGGGAGATTAAAAGATCCGAACGCGTCGTCGTGATCTCCACAGCGAACGGACTCAAATTTCCGGAGTTCAAAATTCGCTATCATCAGGAACAATTAAATGAAGTGATTTCGAGATATAAAAACGCACCGGTGGAAATTCCGGCGAGTTTGGAGAAAGTGATGGAGACGATTGCATCACGACAAACCATGTGATAAAAGAGCTTGTAAATAGCTCAAAAGTTTGCTAATTTTGGTAAATGAAAATTGGAGACAATTATGACGACGGCAAAATTGGCAAAGAAACCGTATTTGAAAATACCCAAGTCGCAATACGAGGCAATTGCGAAAGCGGGGGAAAAAACCGTGAAAATTTCCATACATTTGAATGGCAGAAATGATGCCCCTCTACCGAAAAGAAAGCCTAGCATGAAAAAAATTCGGGAATTTGCGGAAAAGACGCTGGGCATGTGGGCTGATGACCCCAACATCGAACAGGCGTTTAAAGAACTCGATGAAAGATGGCAGCAATAGCGCGGCGAGACCGCTGCCGTAGATTTTTAATTTCGCAACATCCCGATGCAAGAAAAAAGCTTGTGAATAGCCCTAAAATTTGCTAATTTGGAGGAATGAAAATTGGAGACATTTTATGACGACAGCAAAACTGGCAAAGAAGCCGTATTTGAAAATATCGAAGTCGCAATACGAGGCGATTGCCAAATCGGGAAAAAAGACCGTAAAAATTTCCATACAGCAGAATGGTAGAAACGGCATCCTCCCCCTGAAAAGAAAAACCAGCCTGAAAAAGCAATTGGCGTTCGCGGAGAAAACTTTAGGTATTTGGGCCGATGACCCTAAAATCGAACAGGCATTCAAGGAACTTGATGAAAGATGGCAGCAATAGCGCGGCGAGACGCTGTCTTGGATTCTTCGCTGATTATTCAACATACTCGTCTCGGCAATAAACGACATTCATTTTTCCTGCGATCACTGTTTGTTTATGAACCCAATTTGAGCGCCATCAGTATTTATGAGATTGAATTGGGAGCCTATCGAGCAGGCAGGTTGTCCGACATTGCGGCGCTGCAGGTTGATTTCAAAGTTTTGCCGATAACAGAAGAAATTGCTCAACGCGCTGCTCGCTTGGATGTTGATTTAATTCGACGGAACCGGCAGATCGGCATCAAAGATACCTTCATCGCCGCCACTTGCCTTGCATACGATCTTCCTCTCTTAACCGTCAACGTCCGCCATTTTGATCGCGTCGAGGGATTGCAACTGATCGATCTCAACACCCTGTCGGTTCTCAACGAATAGTTTCTCCAATAATCCAACACTCCAAAAATCCATCAATCCATTTTTTTGCCCTTCTCCCGCCAGCCGATCACCAAATTCACCACGTCCGAATAATTCTCCGTGCCGCCTTCAACTTGATTGGCGCGCAAATAAACATCGTAACTGTTTTGCGCGAACTCGGCCAGCGGTCCCAGATATTTTTCAATTCGGCTCCAGACCGCTTCGACGTCGGCGACGATTTCCGGACGAATGGATTTTTTCAGCGAATCGTAATCGGCATACGCGCGATACCGCGAGCGGAAACGGCTCAACACGGAAAAATAAGCCGAATATCGAACCGCCGGATCATCGCTGCGCCGGCAAACGAGCCACGCGATAAAACTCGCCTCGGATTCGCGCGCGAAGCCGCGGCCGTGCGCTTTTTCATGTGCCAGCACAAACGGCATTTCCACCGGCAGCAGATGCGAGTTGAGATGCACCTCGTGAAAGAACGGCCCGAAGATTCCCGACGTGAGTGTGTAATCCAAAAGCTGCGGCACGAGCAAAAATTTGGGCGGCCAGTTTCCCGAAATTTTCGGCAAATTCAATTCCGCAAAAACTTCGGCATAACGCCGCTCGATTTCGCGATCGAGCGCTTGCAGGTTTATCGGCGCCATCGGCAGCCAGCTCGCATTCGCCTTTTCAATGCACCAGAGAAAATTCTCGCGCAGCGTGAGACTGTCCGGTTCGTTCGCCGCGAAATGAAGCTGTTGTGAAATTGGCGGGCGCAGATAATTGAAGCCCCACGAAAAATAAAACCACGCGACGGCGACAATCCCGCCGGCCAACAATTGCAATGCCGTGCGGCCGTAGTGTCGCCGCCGGATTCCTCTGATCGTCCAAAACACGGCGGCCATGATCGCGGCATAAAGCGTCGCTTCGGATAGTGAAAACGGCAAAACGCCTGTAAAACCCGATAGCAATTTCGCGACGCCGGCAAAAAAATAACGCGTATAAAAATTTTCGACCAGTTGCGGAGAGCGTGAAAATAATGCCAACAAACTAAACAAAAGCATGGCTAAAGCCGTCCAACGAAGAAACCAATACTGTTTGAGGAGAGAAGTTGCTGCTTGACGAAGACGATTGGAAGTGTTCATATTTTATTTGCACTAAAGGCCACTTGGCTGCCGGTTATTTAAAATGCAAACGCACGGCAAGTTCAAACGGCCTGCGTTTACTAAAATAAACATCCTTGATGAAAATGACAAAAAAATTGTTATATTCAAAAACGCCGTTTCCACTTTTTTGACAAAAGCTCACAGGCTCTTTTATATGAAATTTAAATTCTCCGCCGCCGTTCTATGTATGACGCTCTTGCTCGCCGGTTGCGCCGGCTCGAAGCTGAAATTGCTCGACTGGACCGAGCTGCCGAAAGCGCAATACACGATTCCGCCGTTTGCCAAAAATCTGGCGCCGTTTAAAATTGCGCTCGATCCCGGCCACGGCGGCATGTCGCATTTGCCCGGCTACAAACGCGGCCCGACGGGAAAAGAAGAATCCGTGATGAATCTCAATGTCGCGTTTTTTCTCAAAGAGTTTTTGGAGCAAGTCGGGGCCAAAGTAACTATGACCCGCGTTGATGATCGCTTCATCTCTCTGCGCGAACGCAATGAAATCGCCAGCCGCGCGGGCTGCGATTTTATGATTTCGCTGCATCACAACGCCGCGGATAATTCTAAAACGAATTATGCTTCGGTTTACTATCATTTGCATCCCGACTATTCGCCGGCGAGCATGGATCTGGCGCGCCAGGTTTATTTCGGTTTAGTCGAAGCTTTGCGCTTGCCGCAGGTGGCGAACGACGGCCTGCTCACCGACAAGTTGATTTATCCCGACGGTTTTGGCCTGTTGCGCACGTCTAAAATTCCGGCGGTGTTGCTGGAATCTTCATTTTATTCCAATCCCGCGGAAGAGAAGAGATTAACCAAATTGTCTTACAATCGCCGCGAAGCGTACGGCATTTTTCTCGGGCTGGCGCGTTGGGCCGCTGGCGGCCTGCCGAGCGCCAAACTCGTGCAGCCGGTTGGAATCGCACGCGATAAAAAACCGGAAATCGTTTATGAAATTGCGGACGGCATCACCGAACGCGGCGGCCGCGGCGCGCGGCAGTTGCTGACTTTTGCGGAATCGGCTGCGCTAAAAATCGATGGGAAAATTGTTGCGGCGCAAATGGATATGCGCAACCGCAAATTGCGTTTTCGTCCGGATTCGGCGCTGACGAACGGCCCGCATCTTTTGCAGGTGGAAGTGCAAAATCTTTTCAAGAATCACAACCTGCCGCGCGTCGATACGCTCGTGATTGCCGCGCCGGCAACCAACATCGCGTTTGAAACGCCGACGCAGCGTTTGCCCGGCGACGGCGTGGCGATGATGCCGATTCGGTTAAAGCTTTTCGACGCCGATCAACAACCAGTTTGGGATGGCACCACCGTGCATTTGCAAACGAATCGCGGCACGATGGCGCCAGCGGCTGTGCAATTAAAAAATAGCAGCGCGGTCGTTTATTATCAAGTCGCGGCAGAAATCGGCCCGGCGGAAATTATTGCAACGGCGGACAATCACAGCGACACGCTCACCATAGAGCTCGCGGCGCCCGGTGCGCAGCGGGTGTTGAGCGGCGTGGTTGTTGATGATTCGAGCAAAGCAAAATTGTCAACCGCCACGGTTATGGTCGATGATTCGCTAAATGCGCTACTGGATGCCAACGGCGGTTTCTTTATTGAAAACATTTCGCCCGGCCCGCACAAAATTTCGGCGGCGGCAAAGGGCTATGCGAGTGAAAGCAGAATCATCACGATCGAAGCCAACCGCAGCGCGGTAGTGCCGGTGCGCTTGCGCGCGAATTTAGCGGGAATTTTGCACAACGAGCCGATCATTCTCGATGCGGCGCTCGGCGGGAATGAAAGCGGCGATATTTTTAACAACGCGATCACAGCAGCAAATGCCAATTTCGCATTGGCGATGCGCCTGGCCGATACGCTGCGGTGGACCGGCGCTAATGTGGTGCTGGTGCGGGAAAATGAAAATGGGATGCCGGTGCCGGCGCGAATTGAAAAGATCAACCAGCTCGCCGAAGGCTGGTATCTCAAAATCAACTATCGCCGCAGCGATAGCGATTCGCTGCTGGTGCAAAGCACGATCTATCCGGCGAATCGCGCCGGCGAGCAGATTGCGGCCGCGATCAATGCGGCCTTCGCGCGTTTGCCCAATGCCCGCGCAATTTTAAAACAGAACACGGCCGTGCCGGAAGTCAATTTGACCAACAAAACAGCGCTGGAAGTGATCATCAAATGCCGCATGCCGATGTTAATTGCACGCGATTTGTCGGCGTTGTTGGAGGGCATTGTTAATTTTAAACGGGCCGCCGGCAACGAGCGGGAAGAATAATAAAAGCGCCATCATTATCACAGGTCATTCCGGAAGAACCCTTTTTCAGATTTAGCCTTTATCTTGATTACAAAAAAGATTCCTACGGAATGACAGCTTCTCCATACGCTTGAAGAGTTAAAAGTACCGGAATAAGATTTGTGAAATTTATCTTCTTAGCCTTGCGCTTTCTGCTGGCGTTATTGCAGCGAATCCTTTACGTTTTAACGTTGGGCGAATGGGCGCCATTTGCTTGCGTGGCCGCGGTAATTCGTGACGGTGAAAAAGTTTTGATGATTGAACGCAAGGATGGCAACGGTCTCGGTTTGCCCGGCGGCCACATCAAACAGGGCGAAACCGCGGAAGACGCGGCGCGCCGTGAGGTGAAAGAGGAAACCGGATTGAATTTTGAGATCGTCAAAATTCTTGGCACGTTATCCGGCAAGCGCCCCGGCATTTGGTTACATGCCGTGGATATTGTTTACGAAGGCCGGGGCACCGGCGGCCATTTGCGCGACTCCGGCGAGGGCCGCGCCCGCTGGGTCAAAATCTCCGAGGTTCGCGAGCAGGTGGCGTTTGATTATTTAAAAATTTTGGATAAAATTTAACAGCTCTAAAAAGCTCGCACTTTGTTTTTTTATTCCATCAACACTACTTTTCTCGTTCCCACAAATTCAGCTTTGACCTCTTTCGTCGACGCCCGCATTTGCAGGAAGTACACGCCGCTTGCAACCTGTCTATCATCATCATTTTGGCCATTCCACAGGACTTGATGATAGCCAGCTTCGAATCTGCCGGCACTGAGCGTCCGCACTTTTTGGCCAAGCATGTTGTAAATCGTCAACTTCACCTGCGCCGTTGTGGGTAAATTGAAACGGATCGTTGTTGACGGATTGCCGAAGATTCCGCTGGCGGAAAATGGATTCGGCACATTTTGTTCGAGCGTAAAGGCCTTTGGCAAACCATTTTGCGGTGTCGTCACATCCACCGTCATCCCTTCAAGAAAAATCGGCTCATATCCCAATTGGATCGTGACGCGGCGATTCGGCGCGGCGAAATTTTCAACGCGCGGCTGAATATTCGCCAGATCCGTAATGATGTGCGTCAACAACAACGCGTCGCTTTCCACCGGAAAGGTCACGGTCTCGCCGGTGGCGAGGCGATAATCGAGATTCGGCGGCGCGTCGCCGGTTTCGCTCCACAACACATAAATTGGGCCGCGCGGCCGGTCAAATTTATAAACGCGGGTGCGCGGATTGTTGCTTGCCGCAATTTCAGTCGCCGCGGTGAAATCGCCCAGTTTTTCCGCCAGCAGTTTGTAGGTGTAATATTGCGGCTTCTCCGCGTAATTTTCCTGCTGCGTGCCGGTGAGGTTGATCCAGCCGACCAGCGAGCCGCGCCCGATGAGTGCGCCCAAAATCGGCGTGTCTTTGGAAAGATCATTGGTGCCGGAAAAATTCGCGGCGATCGCGCCTTCGCCAAACGCCGAGACAAAAGATTTGACCGCGCGGCGTGCGCCATTGGCGTAATACCAATTCAGCGCCGCCGGATTGCCCGCGTTTAATTTATCAAAAAGATCGCGGTGCGGATCGCCGCCGGTGAACAATGTATTGGGAAAATCACCGTGAATGCGCTTGATCCATTCCAGCGAGGCAAAAATATTTTGCGGCGCGTTGAATTGCGCGTCGCCCGGAATCAACGGCAGCGGCCCGAAACGGCCAACCGGAAAAATATTCGACCACATGTCGTCGACATAAACCGGTTTGTTGCGGCCGTGGGCGCGGATGAATTGAAACTCCTGATCGATCGTCCGCCAACTGAAATGCGGATGCCAGCCGATATAATCGCACTCGATGCCGTCCGCGTCGTTGCCAAAGCTGTCGAGCATTTTTTTCAAGCTGTCCCAACCGGCGGTGTACGTGCTGCCTTTGAAGTTTTCGCCGCGCCGCCGCCGTTGAATCAGGCTCTGGGCGCCGACCGGATCGAATTGCGGATAATCCGGAAAATCCGCATACAGATCCCATAGCACCGCGCCGCTCGAAACCAATTTGGAATTGCCCGAGGGATCGGCGTCGTGAATCGCCCGATAGGTGATGCGATGGAAGCGCAGAAGATTGCCGATGGTGTCATACCAGAACGGCCCCTTTCTGTCATCGCCCGTGCCTTCCTGCCCAAATTTTATTTCACCGGTCATGAGGTAATGCCGCACCGGCTGCTGCAGGCCCGGCATATCCTGCACGCCGTCGCCGTCGTAGCGCTCGACAATGGCTTTGCTGAAATTGATCCAGTGTTGTTCAAACGCAGGCTCCGGTGCGCAGTCTTTGGTAATGCCCTGCTGGCAATCGGGTTTGTTGGGAAAGGCCCACGTTGCATTCGGCGAGAGATTCCACGCGAGTGAAAAGCCATGCCGTCCCAAAAGCCGGACGACGGAATCCGTGTTCACAAAACTAATGGGAGCATTGGGGCCGGATTGCATCGCGAGCCAATTGCCGAAGCCGTTCAAATTAATATCGCCGCCGCGGGCGGCTTTCGCCAGTTTGCCCAGCAGCAGCTCATGTTTGGGATGCCCCCACGGCTCGATATCATTATATTCGAACCCGAACCGGCGCTGCGCCTGTTGCGCATGGGCGGCAAGCGTAAAAATGAGCACGAACGCTGTCACCAACAATTTGAAAAAGTAAAAAAAATTCATGATCCTTCATCCTCATTTTAAAATCAGTTGCTCCCAGAATTGGAACGGCGCACGGAAATCAAAGTATAAAATATTTTATTTCAGTGAGTCAGTTTTGGTCCCGCGTAGCGTGTTGTCTGCGACAAAAACTTACTTGAAAGTTTTTATTCAACTCCCGTGCCATCGAATTTGATCGAGTGGGAATTCTTATAAACTTACAAAAAGCGCTGAGTTATCCCAAAACAACTTTTAATCTGTACTCCAATAACGGCGTGAAAATTTGCCGCATTGTGCCGTGAGCGACACAGTATTCGCTAAACGCCCGAAACTCAGAATAAAATGTTGGAAGTTCGTGAGATCAGAATGAGCGTGTTGAAGAGCGCAAAGGAGACGGCGATGCGACCGGTGCGTGTTCCCGCAATTCTGGCGGCGTAAGCGAGCGTCCCGATGAGATGAATCAAAAAGGTCGGGGCGAAAATGACGGCGAGCTGAACGTCCATTTTATGACAAAGTTTTGCGCTTCGGCTTCCCTAGTTAAATGGCTAAAGAAAAGGCAATAAGCATAATGCTTAAATTTAAACAAGTTTCTGGCGACCTCCCAGTCTTTGTCTGCGCTTTCAAGCCAGTAACGTACAACTTTGTGAGTGTCCATATTTTTTACTCAATTTGTATGCACAATTTAAAAAAATCATCACTAAAAAACAACAACCATTTTAACCGCGTTCAAATCACTTCATTATAAACAAAAAAGACCGGTGATAACCAACCACCGGTCTTTGAAAAGCCAATTAACAAACCAACGAGTCGTCGAGATTATTTCCGTTCAATCGTTGACCTCGAACTTCGGACCACCGACCTCGGACTATTTCACCAGCGCAAGTTTGCGGCTGGCGGTAAATTCGCCGGCGCGAAGGCGGTAGAAATAAATGCCGGTGGGCACGGAAGCGCCCGCATCGTCGCGGCTGTCCCATTGCACGCGATGCGTGCCCGGCGACAATTTATTTTGCACCAGCGAACGCACGAGCCGGCCGTCAATCGTGAAAATGTCCAGCCGAACCTCAACCTCGCCAACTCGCGCGGGAATGTCGAACGCTATCCATGTCGTGGGGTTAAACGGGTTCGGATAATTTTGCGATAAAACATATTCTGTTGGCAACGTATTGTTGCCGTCCAACGTTGCGATTTTTTGCGGCCAATCGTTGACTTCGGCGGATTTCAATTGCAAGTTGGGGCGATCATTGGCGACGGCGCGCGGTATAACCAACTCGCCGATTTTTTCTTCCGGCGCAAAGCCCGCCACGCTGACCAGCGCTAAACGCCAATCTTGTTTTGCCGCCTCATTCGTAACCGCCACCACATCCGAGCGCGACGGCATAAAGCGCAGCGCTTTACCGATATCCGCGGGTAACGCCAAACTCGCCAGCGCCGTGAAAACCCGGCCCTCTTTGCCGGCGCGAAGCGTTAGATAAAGATTGTCGCCGTCTTCGCGCCATTCGCCCAAAGCAATCGTGGCAAAAGGCAACGCGGCCGATTTCTCGAAACTGCCGCTCGGCGCCCAGTTGCCGTTCACATCACCCAGCAAAAAGGTGTTGAAATTACGCGTGGTGTCACTTTGCACAAACAGCGTGTAAAATTCCGGCTGAAAAATCCACTCGCCGACATGGCCGATTCCCGTCGTTTGCCCGGCGAGAAAACGCAACACCGCCAGCGCATCGGACACGGTCACGCGGCCGTCGCGCGTGACATCCGCCGCAAGATTCTCATCGCCTCGCAGCGAATCGACAAAGCTCGTGGCGCGCAAAATCATCAGCACATCGGAGCCTTGAATGGCGCCGCGCCGATCGCCGGTTTTAGTGGCCCGCAGCGTGTAAGTGCTCTGCGAAACTCTGCGGCTCAAGTAGACGCCGTCGGTGTTGGTCGTCGCATTGGCGCCGGAGACAGTGATCACCGCGCCGGAAACGCGCGTGGCCGTATTGCGATAAACCACGCTGCCGCTTACTTTCACCAGCGGCGGCAGAATCGTGGCGTCACCATTGCGAAACGCAATGTCAGTGCCGGTCAAATCAACGAGATCGGTGGTCGAGAGCGCGGTGTGTTGCGGCCGGCGATCAAAGGCCAGCGGCGAGTTGCCGCCGATTTCGCCGAGCGCTTGAAAACTCAAGGTCGCCACGGTTTTGTCCGAACCGATTATAGCCGCAGCGCCGCTGTACAAAGTGATCAACACATTTTGATTGACGCCGGGCGCGGTCGGCGTAAAACTCGGAGCGGTTTCGACGAGAATGGAAAAGCCGGCGGCATCGGCGCCGGTTTGCGCGCCCAAAAATTTGAGATCGCTCCGGTCATATTCCAATGCGATCTGCGCCAGCCCAATCGGTTTGACCGAAGAAAGCCGTATCGGCACGATCAGCGTTTCCGCTTTAGCAATACCAAAGCCGCCGGGAATACTTAATGCGGCAATGTTCGTGATCGTGCCGTTGCCGTTGACGAACTCCAAGCTGCCGCCATTCAATTTCATGGCCGCCTCGGTCGTCAACTCCGTTTCGGTGGTGTCGGGATTGAACGCGAACGGCGAAGCGCCGCCGGCAGCACCGACAACTTTAAACGAGAGAAACAACACATTCAGATCACTGCCGTATAAAGAATTTAAACCGTCGCTGAAAAAACTGATGGCCACATTATCATCAGCCCCGGCCGCGACAATTTTTGCCGGGGTCGAAGTTTGGTAATCAATCGTAAAACCGGCACCGTCCGGCCCCGTCAGCGCGTTAAGAAATATAAAATCCTTCTTATCGAATTCGATAGTGAGCTTCGCCGCCATCAACGGCTGCAAGGTGGTGATGAAAACGGGAACCGTTAAGGTATCTCCCGGCGAGGCCGCTAAACCCGCGGGAATCGCGAGCGTCGCCACAATTTCTTTTTCCGGACTCGCATTTACCGCTTGCGGACCAAACCAAAACAGGCACAGCACAAACACGACAAACCAGAAAAAACGTTTCATGTTCTCCTCCGAACTGAAAGTTAATTTTGCATTCCATCCAAGCAACATGACAGGCGGCATGAAGTTACAAGCAACAAACCAAATTCTTGCTAAAAACCGGCGATAAAATGCTGCAACAAAATAAAAGTAAATGCGTTAAAATGAGTTCCGATTGCAACAAAATGCCAACTAAAACTGTCTAAAGTTAAGACAGTGTGTCGAGTCAAGACAGCAGGGGTGTCTCACGGGTGTGACACGAGCACTCGTTTGCCGTGTTTAAACGCTGAAATAATCTCAACTATCGCACGACTGTAATAATCATTAAGCAATATTCATACCCAAAAAAGGAGCGTTGCCTTGAAGCGAAGAGACTTTATCCGCCTGACCGGCGTCGGGATGGGATCGCTGATGATTCCAATTATGGGCAATCCCATTCCGTTGAACGGCGCCATCACGCCGATCCCCAACGGGGATAAAAAGAAATTGGCCGACCTCGCGCTGAATGCCGCCAAAGCCAAGGGCGCGACGTATGCCGACGTTCGCATCGGACGTTATCTCAACCAATTCGTCGTCACCCGCGAAGACAAAGTGCAAAACATCGTGAACACCGAATCGTTCGGCGTCGGCATTCGCGTGATCGCCAACGGCACGTGGGGCTTTGCCGCGACGAGCGAAGTGTCGAACGACAAAATCGCGAAGGCCGCGGAACAAGCGGTCGCGATTGCAAAAGCCAATTCTAAAATTCAGCAGGAGCCGGTGCAGCTCGCGCCGAATCCGGGTTACGGTGAAGTCACGTGGAAAACGCCGATTGAGAAAAACGCTTTCGACGTGCCGATCGCCGAGAAAGTCGATCTGCTGATGGCGGTGAATGCCGCGGCGATGAAAAATGGCGCGAACTACGTCAATTCATTTTTGTTTTTGGTGAATGAACAAAAATATTTTGCCAGCACCGACGGCTCGTATATCGATCAGGACGTGCATCGCATCTGGCCGAATTTTACGGTAACCGCCATCGATCCCGCCAAAGGCAAATTTCAAAATCGCGATGCGTTCAGCGCGCCGATGGGCACGGGCTGGGAATATATGAGCGCCGGCCCCACCGGAAAAATTAAAACGCCCGCCGGCGTCACGGTTTACGGAAGCCATTACGACATGCTCGAAGACGCCACCGTGGCGGCGCAACATGCAAAGGAAAAGCTCACCGCGAAAACCGTTGAAGCGGGCAAATATGATCTCGTGCTCGATCCCACCCATCTGTTCCTGACGATTCATGAATCCGTCGGCCATCCGCTGGAGCTGGATCGCGTGTTGGGATATGAAGCGAACTACGCCGGAACGAGCTTCGCAACGCTCGACAAATGGAAGACAAAGTCGTTCAATTACGGCAGCAAGATCGTCAATCTGTTTGCCGACAAAGTGCAACCGGGCTCTCTTGGCGCTGTGGGTTATGACGACGAAGGCGTGAAAACGAAACGCTGGGATCTGGTGAAAGACGGCGTGCTCGTCGGTTATCAGGCGATTCGCGATCAAGTCCACATTCTCGGCGAAAAAGAATCGCACGGCTGCTGCTACGCCGACAACTGGGGTTCGGTGCAATTCCAGCGCATGCCGAATGTTTCGCTCGCCGCCGGCAGGCAAAAACTTTCCATTGAAGAAATGATCAAAGGCGTTGAAAAGGGCATTTACATCATCGGCGACGGTTCTTACTCGATCGATCAACAACGCTACAACTTCCAGTTTGGCGGCCAGATTTTTTATGAAATCAAAAACGGCCAGATCGCCGGCATGTTGCGCGACGTGGCGTATCAATCCAACACGCAGGAATTTTGGAACTCCTGCGCGCAAATTTGCGACGACAGCGATTACCGCCTCGGCGGCTCGTTCTTCGACGGCAAAGGCGAACCGGGCCAAATCAGCGCCGTCTCGCACGGTTGCGCCACCACGCGTTTTAACGGCGCGAATGTGATCAACACCGAGCGGAAAATTTAGCTGGCGTTGATCGTGCCCGTCAAAAACGCTACAGTCAAATTATTTAAATCAAAATAATTTGAAACCTTTTTTGCCAATCATTTTGACTGCAATTATTTTGACTTTAAAAATGAGCCGAAAAGTTGCTCGGCTCAAATTATTCAATCTGAAATAAAAGGATTTTGGAATATGGCAATATTAACCAAAGACGAAGCGCGCCGGATTTTGGAAAAAGTGACGAGCTTTTCCAAAGCCGAGGAGTGCGAATCGAATATCAACGGCAATATTGGCGGCAACATTCGTTACGCCCGCAATACCGTGACCACGAGCGGCATGCAAAACGATGCGACGCTGGTGGTGCAATCGAGCTACGGCAAGAAAACCGGCACGGCGACGATCAACGAGTTCGACGACGCCTCGCTCGAAAAAGTCGTGCGCCGCTCCGAAGAACTCGCGAAGCTCGCGCCGGAGAATCCGGAATATGTGAATTTTCTCGAGCCGCAAAAATATCTTGAGTCCAAAGCTTATTTCGACGCGACCGCGAAGATCACGCCGGAATATCGGGCGCAAGCAGCGCTCAACAGCATTCAACCCTCGCGCGCGAAAAATCTCACGGCCGCGGGTTTCTTGCAAGACGGCGCCACGTTTCAAGCGATGATGAACTCCAAAGGTTTGTTCGGGTATCATCAACAGACCGACATTAATTTTTCCGTGACGGTGCGCACCAACGACGGCACCGGCTCGGGCTATGTGACGCGCGATTATAACGACGTGACGAAACTCGACACCGGCGCCGCTTCGCAAATCGCGATCAACAAAGCGGAAATGGCGCGCAACGCCGTCGCCATCGAGCCGGGCAAATACACGGTGATTCTCGAGCCGGCGGCTTCAATTGATCTGCTGCAAAACATGATTTTTAATTTCGACGCGCGCCAAGCCGATGAAGGCCGCAGTTTCATGGCCAAAAGCGGCGGCGGCACGAAACTCGGCGAAAAGATTGTGGATGAACGCGTCACGATCTATTCCGACCCGACGCATCCGGACGTGCCCGCGGCTTGTTGGAACGGCGACGGTCGCCCGCTGGAGAAAGTGATGTGG
>Ga0247727_10004034_pt1 | contig 31676 bp, 33 predicted proteins | sample WisWelCaveWW1625_FD_202498 | JGI IMG/M metagenome (GOLD analysis project Ga0247727, IMG submission 202498) | Biofilm microbial communities from Wishing Well Cave, Virginia, United States - WW16-25 | ecosystem: Environmental > Aquatic > Deep subsurface > Groundwater > Cave microbial mat | place... | reverse complement strand
ACGCCGTCGAATCGGCTGCACCTCGCGTCACATTGCGCAACAGCTTTGCGCATCCCTACGACTCCGCCATTGCCGCCGCGCGCACCTGTTATTCACCACGGATCATCCACCCCGAAGAAATCAACGAAAAGCAGCGGCTGACAATCGGTGCGGCCACATTTTACGGGGGACATCATACGGTCTATCAACACGCCCACTTTGAGTTTGGCCTTGAAAACATCAGCCGGCACTTTGTTTGGTCTTTCCTGCACGCTCACCCCTTTTATAACTCTGAGCAGCAGTCCCAGCGCTATGTGCGCCTGGACCGCGTTCAGGCCTATCTTCCGCCAGCGAGTCCGAGCTTCGGCCCCATCGAGCGCGGGATCTATGAATCGGCAGTAGCCCGCGCGTGGGATTCCTACCGCGACCTGACTCAATTGCTTCAGCCTGCCGCGCAAGAAATTCTGGAAGATATCTGGCACATCAGCACGATGTCGCACGCTAAGCGCGTGCAAAAGGTCACGCGACAAGCCGAGAAACGGGCGATTGAAGTGGCGCGTTACCTATTGCCGGTTGCCGCCTTTACGACCATGGTGCATACCGTCAGTGGCATCGTCTTGCACCGGCTGTGGCGGATGCTTGCGGCGTCGGATACACCCAGCGAGGCCCGCGCAGTCATTGGGGAAATGGTCGCTCGCGTAAAAGAAGTGGATGCGCAGTTCTTCGACCGCTTTGAGAACGAGCCGCTCGAGACGCCGCCCGAGTGGCAGCAGGCGCGTGGCAACGGCGATGCATTCGCGCGCGAATTCGACGCGCGTCTGGGGGGACGCACATCATTGCTCGTGGACTACTCACTCCGTGCGCCGCGCGTGGTGGCAGAGGCTTATCGCGCCGTCCTGGGCCTGGCCGAATCAGAATGCCCGGACCAAGAGGCGCTCGATCGGCTCCTGAATCCAGCGCGGAATCCGTACCGCATGGAGACGCTCAATATCGGTGTCCATGCGCCCATGATGCGCGCGCTCCAGCACGCCTCCTACACCTTCGCCAAGAAGATCAGCCACACCGCCGACAGCCAGGACCAGCGACACCGCATGGTGCCCGGCTCGCGCCCGCTGCTTACGCTGGCCGACACAAATCAGCCCGACTACATCACTCCGATGCTGATCGCGCAGAATCCTCGCGCGCTGGAGGTGTACGAGCGCGCGATGACGGAAGCATGGGCGGCAAAGAGTGAGTTGCTCGACCGCGGCGTGCCGCCGGAGTTTGCGCTCTATCTTCTGCCCAATGCAAAAGCTATTCGCCTGGTCGAAAGCGGCTCGCTGCTTCACCTGATGCATAAGTGGACGATGCGCACCTGCTTCAATGCGCAGGAAGAAATCTACCAGGCCTCGATGGAGGAGATCGATCAATTGCGCGCCGCACAGCCCGAACTGGCTCGGTTCCTTGGCCCGCCCTGCTATCTCCGCGCCGGCATCGCTTCGCCCATCTGCACTGAAGGTTCGCACTTCTGCGGCGTAAAAGTCTGGCTTGACTTCCCCAGCATCCAGCGCCGCATTTAGCCTCCGGGTGTACAATATCAGTGAGGAAATCCATGGGGCAGTTCTCTGTCCGTGTAACGATTTCGCACCCTAGCGAGCCCGTCCGAAGGACTGAGGTGGATTTGTTGGTTGATACTGGTGCAACCTTGACTTGGGTTCCGCGCGAGATCATTGAAAGGCTAGATGTGCCGCGGCTGCGCCGCCGCGCTTTTCTTGTTGCCGACGGACGTACTGTTGAACGGGAGACTGCCGCCGCAATCGTGCAGTTTAACGGATGTGAGGCCAATGTTACCCTTGTCGTTGCAGAGCCGGGCGACGGGCACTTGCTTGGGGCGACTGCGCTAGAGAGCCTCGGTTTTGGCGTCGATCCCATTCAGCGTCGCCTGGTCCCCCAGGCGCTCCTCGCAATGTAGGGTGAATCTTTCCAGCTCATCTGCTTACCCTTTTATGACCCGCCGCGGCACGTTTGTGTATTACCTGGCGGCTGTTGTCGTCGGCGGCTTGTTTCTCGTTATTCCCTACTATTTCTATTTTCTCCAGCAGGATTTGTTGATGCGCGAACATCTTTTCAGAGAATTCTTCGTCATGTACTTCTACTTTGAACTGATGGGATTCTTTGCACTCCTCTGTTTTGCTTTCCTCATCAGACGACTCACTCAGGCCTTTCGCTGGGCAAGACTCTGGCAGTGGTGCTTTCTGGCAGTGCCGGTGTTTCTTATCGTTGTCTTGGTTCTCGGGACTTTGGGGAACTTCGTTGATCGCCACACGCAATCCCGTGGTTGGTTGGCTGCGTTCATACTTCTCGGTGGCCCCTCGTTATCGCTCAAAGAGCCTCTCTGGCTGGTGGTCCTCCCAGGGATCGCATTGGCGGCTGTGTTGCAGCGAATCCATCGGGCATATGAGCCGCAACAGAAATCGTCCTGATCAAACGAAAAGTCCCGCGTCTGAACACGCGGACTGCAAACCGCGGGCATGTTAGCTTCTCCAGCGGAGGGTGACGGGGCCTTCGATGGGATGGCGCATGGGCGCACCGGTGCGGCGGGATTCGAGCAGGGCGGCTTTCAGGGCGAAGTACCATTTGGCCGGTCGGTCGGCGTCGTCAATCAACATCAAGTTGGGGTTGTGTTTTAGACCCTCGGCTTGGCGAATCATGGTTTGCTGGTCTTGGCGGATAAAACGCTTGCCGAAGATGCGCAGCAGGCTCACCTGGCCCGGCAGCCACGGCAGCACGTTCCACGCGGCAACGAAATCAATGCGGCAATGGTCGCGGCGCACCGGCGTCACCGTGGCGCGCGAGGAAAACCACGCCTCGCCGCAGCGAATGACCTCAAAACGCATGTTCGGCAGCACGAAATCTATCGTCGTTGTCACGGGCTGGCCATAGAGGCGTCGCAGCAGACGATATGGTGCGCTATTGGCGGAGGGCTCGTGGGTGCTCATGCGGAAGCCGTACGGAATCGGCTCGAACTTCTTCTGCTTTTCGTGGATGCTGTGCCGCTTGCGCCACCACCACGACTGGTGGACAAACGGCCCGTGTGCCGGGTCCATCAGCCCGATGATTCCGTGGTCCACGCTGCAGGGCAGGTCGGCCTCGAGATGCGTCATCCGGTAGCGCTCACTGAACTTAAGCAATTCGGGTGCGGGAGGAACCCGTTCAGCCGCATCGGCCCGGGCAGCCGGATCAGAAACATAGACCCAGAGGAAGCTATCGCGCTCCTCACAAGGGAAACTTCCGGCGAAGATGCGATCCACTTTCAGTTTGGAGTCGGCCGTGAGCGAAGGGATTTCGCTGCACTGGCCGGTATGTGCGTCAAATTTCCAACCGTGGTAGGAACACTCCACGGTGCTTCCGTCGAAGTATCCACACGATAGCGGCATGCCGCGGTGCGGGCAGGTGTCGCGCAAGGCGAAGGCGCGGCTGGCCGAGTCGCGCCCCAGAACTAGCGGAATTTCCAGCAACATCCCCTTGACCAGCCGGCGACCGCGAACTCGATCGCTACGAATCGCGGGATACCAGAAGCCGTAAAGAGCACTCGGATCGCGCGACACTTCTCCGGAGCTTGATGATTGGTCCATAGAACGGTCTGCTGACGGGACGACAGCGTGTTCCCGAACATCTGCCATCACGAAATTACTACGGGCGGGCAGATGGAGCCTCCGCGACCTTGACAGTGGCCGGCAAGCCAGTTGCGTCCGCTGAATCTTTGCGATCGGCCTTGCGCGCTGCGGCCATGATGCGTTCGATTTCGTCCACGGTGCGCGGCAGGCGAGCAGAGAGCAGTCTGTAGCCGGTTTCAGTGATCAGCACGTCGTCCTCGATTCGCACGCCGAGATTTTCGTCGGGGATGTAGATGCCCGGCTCAATCGTAATCACCATGCCAGGCTCCAGCGGGCGGTCGTAAGCACCGGCGTCATGGACGTTCAGCCCGATGTGGTGACCCAGGCCGTGGATGAAGTAGCGGCCGAGCGGTTTGCCCTCTTTGTCCTTGCCATGAGTGTTGATGTACTCGTAGGCGATCCGCCCGACACCATTGGGGCCGCGACCCAGGGTCATGCCAGGCTTGAGCGCAGCAAGGGCGGCGTTCTGCGCGCCGAGCACGATGTCATAAATCTCGCGCTGGCGCGGGGAGAATTTCCCATCGGCAGGCAGCGTGCGAGTGATGTCGGCCGCATAACCGGAATAATTGCACCCAACATCGAGCACAGCGATCTCACCCGGCTGGATTTTTTGCGTCAGCTCGTTGTAATGCAGCACGGTGGAATAGAAGCCGGCACCCACAATCGAAGCATAGGCCGGGCCTTCGCACCCGCCGCTTTTCATCACAAATTCCATGCGCGCGGCCATCTCGTATTCGTAGATGCCCGGGCGCATCGTCTTCATGGCCTCGAAGTGCGCGTCCACGGAAAGATCAATTGCACGGGTCAGCAGTTCGATCTCGCTAGGAGACTTCACCTGCCGCAATGCGGCAATTTTGGCGGCAATATTGTGCGTGGAGGATTGCGGGAGCACCTGATAGAGCCAGTTGGACCAGTTCCTCGCATGAGGGAAGCCGCGCTCGTTGTCTGCCGGCAGAATCGTGTAGAAGTTCGCGAAGACCTTCGAAAGTTTCTCCAGTTCACCCTTCAGAGTGGAGAAAGGTTGGACTGATTCAAAGCCGGTTCGCTCGCTGACGCCTGGATCCGCTGGACCCAAGCGCGGGCCGTCCCAGCGTTCGGTGACAGCGTTGCGTGGAGGCAGGAAGAGGATTTCCGCGAGACCGGCCCATGTCTTCCCCGCAGGCGCGTTCGGGATGAGCAAGAGCGCCGCGCCTTCTTCATTGTGTCCGGTGAGGTAATAGAAGTCTTCCTGCTGAGAAAAGATGTAAGACGGAGAGGAGTTCTCCTTGCCCGTGAAGCCAAACAGGATGATTGGGCCATCCGATTGAGCGCGCAGGCGGGCACGACGCTCGGCGTAGACATTGTTTGGCTCGCGGGTACGCGCCGACGCAGGAAGCGAGGCGAAACAAATCGCCAGCGCCGCACACAGGGCGAGCATTATCCGAGCCAGGGTTGTCCATTGGCGGGTCATCAGGCCTCCACACGGGGAACGCAAGCAACCGGATTGACCGGAGGCTCGGATTGTAGCTGAACTGCAACTCAACTAAAACGGGAACTCACGAGCACTCAGCGGGCAAGAGGCGCTGAGGCGACCTCTGAAGCGGAAGTTTGGGAGGGTGTGGATTGAGATTTGTCACCCTTTCCGTTTCGATGCGTCGCGGCTTCGAGAGCCCGATCGAGCATGCTCTCACACGTCATCCGATCGCGGATCGCCTCAGCTTCTTCTTTGACAAGAATAAACCGGCGCTCTTCGTTGAGATGGTCCAGGCTGGCGAGCATGACCTGAGCCAGATAGCCGATCACGCTCGCCCGACGTTCCGGGATGCGTCCTTTGGCCAAGGCACGGAGCGTATTGGCCAGCACAAGGTGGATGCCTTCTGCGGTATCGAGCATCTCGCGATTCGCGATCTGTCGGACTCCGGCCAGGCATTTGGGAACGTCCTCGCGATGTACGGCACAGTATGGCGCGTCCCCCAAAAGGGGCAGGCGACAGCGATTCCCTTTCGAAGTCACAAAGTTGCAGCGGTGTTCATCACTGGGCAGAGTCATAGCGCCTCCTGGAGGGGGTACCCCTCCCCCCTGGTTTGCGTCCAATTGCAAGAAAACAAGGGAGATTGCTGGCTCTGACGCAGCGAGTGGGCCAGCGTCCGGGCGGGGGAGGGATGAGTGTGGCGTCCATGGAATTAACTATTAGCATATACAGTGTACAATGATATGTCAAGAAGAAAGTTAATTGACATGGAGTTTTATTATCTATGCGCAAATTAGGAGATTGCAGGGAGGAGGGCCCGCCGCGCGCGCGGATTAGATGTGAATCATGGTAAGGAGCGTTTTGAAGCAGGTGACGGAACCGAGGGCATGCGGCTGCCTAGCCGGCAGTTCGAAGCGCTTCGCGGATGTCTTCCTTCTCGAGGTCAGGGTAGGCCTGTAAAATCTCCGGTTCGGTCATTCCCTCTCCGGCCATTCCGACGATCGTAGAAACAGGGATGCGCAGACCCTAAATGCAAGGGACGCCCCCCATCCTTGCAGGATCAATTGTGATTCGTGTGAAGCGGTTCATGTCGTTGCTTTAGGATTGTGCGGCAAGCGAAAGCTCAGAACCCCGGGGCACCGGTGGGGGCAGGGCGGACCTCGGCCGGCGGGCGAATGCCAAAGCGGAAGCGGTGGAAGTAGGTTTGGCCGAGCGACAGGATTCCTGTGTACAAGTAGCCCCAGACGAACAGCAACAGGAAAGGCACGGTGGCGTAGTTCTCATTCTGGATAGCGTAGACAATGGTCGCAGCGAAGTACAACCCCAGGGCGACCTCGGCAAAGGGCATCCAGCCAGCACGATTCCGATAGGATTTCTGGACGAAGGTGTCTTTGCGGCCCTCGATGCGGTACTTCGGTGTGCGGGCGAATTCGGACTTCTTGCCCAGCAGTGCCTCGATTACGACGACGGCGTTACGGACCGACAGGCCGATGCCCACGGCCATCACGAACGGCAAATAGTAAAAGGTGCGTTTCCATGTCTTCGGCCGCAGGACGCGCTGCGCGGTGAGATAAAAACTGGAGATCGAGCACGTAGAAGCGAGGAAAAGCGGCAGGTCAATCACCAGCATCTGAAACCAGCCCTGGTAGAAACGCACAATCATTGCCGGCAGAAGCATGGTCGAAAGCAGGACCATCAACGGATAGCTGATGTTGGCAGTTAGGTGGAAGAAGGCTTCTGTCTTCACGTGCCAAGGCTGGCTGGAGCACAGGATACGCGGCAGGATTTTCTTCGCGGTTTGCATCAATCCCTTGGCCCAGCGGGCCTGCTGAGCCTTGAAGGCGTTCATATCGACCGGCAATTCGGAGGGGCACTCGATCTCCGGCAGGTAGAGAAATTTCCAGCCGCGGAGTTGGGAGCGATAGGAGAGGTCGGTGTCTTCGGTCAGCGTGTCGTGTTCCCAGCCGCCGGCATCTTCGATGGCCGTACGCCGCCAGGCGCCGGCCGTGCCGTTAAAGTTGAAAAAAGTGCCCCGGCGCGAGCGCGCTCCGTGCTCGATCACGAAGTGGCCGTCGAGCAGGATGGTTTCCACCTCGGTGAGAAGCGAGTAGTCGCTGTTCAAATAGGTCCAGCGCGTCTGGACCATGCCGACGGTTGGATCCTGAAAGTAAGGGAGAGAGCGTCGGAGAAAATCGGGCGGCGGGATGAAGTCGGCGTCGAAGATGGCGACAAATTCGCCGCGAGCCTGCTTCATGCCTTCCTGCAGGGCGCCGGCCTTGAAGCCCTCTCGGTTGGCTCGATGATGGTAGGTAACGGGGAAGCCCAGGGCTTGGTAACGCTCGACACAGCCACGGGCGACCTCGCGGGTTTCGTCGGAGGAATCGTCGAGAACCTGAACATCGAGGAGTTCCCTCGGATAGTCGAAGTGCGAGACGGCATCCACCAAGCGCTCGATGACATAGCGTTCGTTATAGATGGGAAGCTGTATGGTAACCTTGGGCCACGCAGCGGGTTGGGGCGGCGGAGCCGGGACATTTTCCTTATATTTAAAAAAGTAGTAGACCAGCCAGTAGCGGTGCATGCCATACATGGCGAGCACGACCAACACCAGGAAATAGGGAATCATCACCGCCAGGTCGAAAGAGTCCAGATTGTAAAGCCCGATGAAGGGATTGCGGTTCTTGTCGGTAAGCTTTTGCCAGTAGTCGGTGACCGGGTTCTGGGCCAGGAAAAGCACGAAACTCGCAAGACACAACACGACCCAATCGCCTCCGTATGTTGAACCGCCTGCGAAACTCACCGCGCGCCCAGCTCTTCGCCGCGCTCGCGGCACTGGCCGGGCTCAGCGCAATTTTTGAGGCGCTGCGACGGCTCGGCGACCTGAAACTCTACGTGGTCGAAGCCATTGCTCTGGCACTGACGGCCGGTGCCCTTTACTTTGTTGCGCTATACGCGCTCGAGCATACGCGCGAGCACCGTGCCACACTGTGGCTCGTTTTGGCTGGTGCTGTACTCTTCCGCGCGCTCCTGGCGCCGCTGGTGCCCACTCTTTCGACTGACCTCAACCGCTACCGCTGGGACGGCCTCGTTCAGGAGGCTGGCTTCAACCCTTACAGCGTGCCGCCGAATGACCCGCGCCTTCGACCACTCCGCGAGCAACTCGGCCCGAATGCCTGGGCGGGCATGCCCGGACAGGAGGTGCCCACCATTTATCCTCCACTCACCGAGCAGGTATTTCGCCTGACTTGGCGATGGCTTCCGGGGCCGGTGGCTTTCAAGCTGCCGTTCCTCCTAGCCGACCTGCTTATCGTTCTGATGCTGGCTGGGTGGGTCCGATCCACCAGAGGAAAAGCCTGCCAGGTCGCGGTTTACGCGTGGAACCCGCTGGTTGTGGTCGAGTTTGCCGGCAGCGGCCACAACGACGCGCTTGCGCTTGCAGGCGTAGTCGCCGCCGTGGTGATTATACGGCGCAGCCCGATAGTGTCAACGTGGCTGCTCGCGGCTGCGGCGCTGGCCAAGGCGTTCCCAGCAGTCCTCCTGCCACTCTGGGTGCGTCGCGCCGGCTGGCCGCGAGTGCGGGGCTGGCTGGCGGTGCTTGGGGCGGTGCTGCTGGTCGGCCTGCTGGCATGGCCCTACCGCGCGGCCTGGCCTGAATACCTCAATGTACTGGCCTACTATGAATCGCGCTGGCAAAACAATAACGCCAGTCTGTACATGGTGATCGAGTGGTTTGCCGAATCGAGCCTCGTGGCCGCAGGGGTGGCTGTAGGTGTGGTGGGCGGCCTGGCGCTCTGGGCCGCGCGTCGAGAAATTGATCCGGCCCGTGCAGCTTACCTGTTGATCGGCGCGACCCTCATGCTCACACCAAACGGCTTTTCCTGGTATTTCACCTGGATTGTACCGGTGCTCTGCTTCCTACCCGGGCTGCGCACGACACCTGCCTGGCTCCTTCTCACTGTCCTGCAGTTTCTCTCCTACAACGTGTTGATTGATTTCCAAGCGAGCGGCCGATGGCACTTTGATGCAGTGATGCAGTGGCTCACCTACGCGCCATTCTATGCCTTTCTCCTGTGTGAGGGACTCATCGGGCGCCGCCAAAGCCATGGAGTCGAGGAGGCCCAATGAACACAACGCAACGGCTGACCATACTGGCCCTGGTGCTTTCACTTTTGAGTTTTTCGCTAGGGATAGCCGCCTGGTGGAAGGTGCGCAAGCTGGCGCCTGCGGACCAAGGAGCGGCGCTCACGCCGGAGAGCACCTGGCTAGCCGGAAATACGTCGGCCCGGTTTGACCAGGTAGGACGGCAGCTCCGCGGCCTGGATGTCACGATGATCGAGATTGATCACCGCTTCACCGAGCTGTTTTATGCGGGCAAGGACGGCAACTGGGACTACGCAAAGTATCAAGCTCAGAAGATTGATCACGCCCTGCGCCTGGCGCTTGAGCGCCGCCCGAAGCGCGTGACTTCTGCACAGCCCTTTCTAGATCATGATTTGCGCGCTGTGCTGGCAACCATCGAGAGCCGCAAGCTGGAGCAGTTCGATCGGTCGATGGGCCGGCTGCGTGTAGCGTGCGTGAAATGCCACACCGAAGAAAACGTGCCCTACTTCACCGTCGAGCTTCCGCAGCAGCGCGCCTCGACGATTCGCCCAAAACCTTGATGCCAGCGGACACCGACCGGCACTTAAGAAGCTGCGCCAACTCGGCTCGCGGCTTCAGGACTTGCCGGAGCGCTAGGACTCGAGCTTGGCATCCATGGTGATTTTGGCATTAAGCAGGCGGGAAACCGGGCAACCAGCCTTGGCATCCTGGGCAGCTTTCTCGAAGGTGGCCGGAGTGGCGCCGGGGATCTTCGCAGACACATCGAGGTGACTGGCTGTGATGGTCCAACCGGCGTCGAGTTTTTCCAGGGTGATGGTTGCTGTCGTCGCGATGCTTTGGGGAGTGAGCCCGGCGTTGCCGAGCTGCGCGGAGAGGGCCATCGAAAAACAGCTCGCATGAGCCGCGGCAATCAATTCTTCTGGGTTTGTGCCGATGCCGCTCTCGAAGCGAGTCGTGAAGGAATACTGCGTGTTGGAGAGCACTCCACTCTGAGTGGAGACAGAGCCTTTGCCATCTTTCAAACCACCCCGCCAAATCGCAGATGCTGTGCTCTTCATCAGTGTCCTCCTAATGTCTAAAAACAAAGGCTGATAGACTCACCTCTTTAGTAGAGGAGGGATGCGAGTTAGCTAGCCAGAATTACCGGCCTTCGCAGCCGCAAAGCGGCGGACTAAGGAATGGGCCGCCAGCGGCGGGCTTGCTGCCATTTCGGTGCAAGCGACGGGAAAGCCCGTCGGTCAGATAGCGGCGAGCGCGCCAGAGGCGGGCCTTGAGAGTATTGGGCGAAACGCCGAGCGTCTTCGCAGCTTCGGCAGTGGAAAGGCCCTCCACTTCGCGCAAAATGAACGCCAGTCGCAGTGCGGGTGAAAGACCTGCCAAGTCCTGTTCCACAAATGCGCGGAGCTCCTTGCCACGATAGAGCTGTTCGGGACCGGGAGTGTCGTCGGCGACGCGCTCGGCCAGCGGCAAACCATCTTCGTGCGGCAAGTCGTCAATCGAGACAGCCGGGCGAACCCGCTGGCTGCGGCGGCGCATCAGGGCGGCGTTAATGACGATGCGGGTCAGCCAGGTGGAAAACTTCGAGCGGCCCTCAAAGCGGCGCAAGTTGCGGTAGGCGGAAAGCAAGCCGTCCTGGAGGGCGTCTTCGGCGTCCTGGGGGTTCCCCAGCAAACGCAGAGCCGCCTTGTACAGGGCGCGGGAATAGCGGCCGAAGAGAGTGTCCAGAGCCTGGGCATCACCCTTCTGACCCAGGCGAATGAGCTGGTCTTCGCTTACCGCCGAAGGAACCTCGACCATCGCAGACATACGCTCCTCCCCCTAACCCGTCTTTCCAGCCTGTAGGTTGTTTATAGTCCTAAACTTTCTCATTGACAAGTACGCACTTTTCTGTGCAATACTTACCTAGAGGATACTGAAGATGCCCAGCTTGGCCAAAGGGTGTTTCGACTGTCCGGTGGAGACCACCCTGCATGTGATAAGCGGGCGGTGGAAGACGGTGATCCTGTTCCACCTATTTGACGGCACCAAGCGATTCTCGGAGCTTCTTCGCGCAATGAACGGCATCACGCAGAAGATGCTCACGCAGCAGTTGCGCGAGATGGAGAGCGACGGGGTGGTGCGGCGGCGCGTTTATCCGCAGGTGCCGCCCAAAGTGGAGTACTCGTTGACCTCCTTGGGGCAGAGCTTGAAGCCTGTGGTTGAGGCCATGTGCCGTTGGGGCCTGCGGCACAACCAGGTCACCGCCCGGCGGCGCTCCCGGCTTACGAAAGAACGCGCAGAAGTGTCCGCGGGAGTCAGGACCACAGCCGTTGGCCGCCGCGGGTAGCCTTTTTTCCTTCCTGTGTAAACCCCCGAACGCAAAAACTCGTCTATAGCCAACAGAGGAAAGACATCACTTGGAGCGAACTCTGACCCGGCTCGTGCCCATGGCCAGCCCGGCGGTCGCGCAAGGCATCGCCGCGGATGAATTTGATGAGTTGGTGAGGCTGCACCAACGCCGCATTTATCGCGTTCTTCTCGGGCTCGTTCGGGATGAGGATACCGCCGACACGCTCACGCAGGAGTGTTTCCTGCGCGCTTATCGCCACCGGAGAAGCTTTCGCGGGGAGGCAAGCGTGGGCACCTGGCTGGTGCGCATCGCATTCAATCTGGCCCGCGACCACGCTCGCAGTCGCAAAAACGCTTTCTGGCACAGGTTGTTTGGAGGCAGTCGAGTGGACGGCCATCATGCCGTTCCTCCGACTTGGCATGGGGGTGCCATGGATGAAGCTGCGGGACTGGCTGCTCCTCAAGCCACGCCAGAGAGGGAATTGGCAGCCCGGCAGGAATTGAATGCAGTCTGGGTGGCCGCCGGAGAGCTCTCCGACCAGCAGCGAGCCGTCTTCTTCCTGCGGTTTGTCGAGGAGATGACACTGGAAGAAATTGCGCAAGCGACATCTCTAGAATTGAGCACGGTGAAGACGCATTTGCATCGCGCAGTAGGCGCTCTGCGACGTCGATTGCGAAAGAGAGGAAAGAATGCACACCCACCTGACGGATGACCAGCTGGCCGCGCTGATCGTCAAGGAAAGCGATCCTCTGGCAACTGCACACGTGGAGCAGTGCCTGCAATGTCAGAGCGAGGAGAAATCGCTGCGGGCCACAATATTTCAATGGGCGGCGCAGACCCGCGCGGCTGCTGAGCGGCCTGCGGGCTTCTGGTACTCCCAAGAGCGAGCGATTCTCCACCGGCCTGTGGGTCGGCAAGCGGCCCGAGCACTTTCATGGGCAGTCGCAATGGTGGCTGTGGCGCTGACTCTTTCACTCAGCTTCGAACCAAGCCGCCCTGCGCCAGCCGTGGCCGAGATTGATCCGGACCAGATGCTTCTGCTCGAGGTGCAGAACTCGGTGCGGCGGCGGGTGCCGCGGGCGCTCGAGCCGGCCACATTACTGGCCGAAGATCTGAGTAAGGCGAGCCAGTCCGGCACGCGCAGGTAGTGGCCGCACCGAGGCAGATTTGTAGTCAGAGGTGATTTGCACGACAAGGAGAGAATCTATGAAACGGTCTGCGGGAATTCTATTGTTGATGGCTTGGTTCTTGGGGGTCACTGCTGCGGCACAGATTGCGCCTGCTCGCACGCCAGCACCGTCAGCATCGTCAGTACCCCCCGCTCTTCCGCGCCATCCAGCACCACCCGGAATGGAGCTAGGCAAGTGGTGGAAGAACTCGGAGGTTGTGCGCGAGCTGGGCCTCAGCGAGGCGCAGGTGAGCCAGATCGAACAGGCCTTTTTCGAGCAACGGCTGAAGCTGATTGATTTGAAAGCCGATCTGGAAAAACAGGAAACCAGGCTGCAACCGCTCATCGAGGTCGACCAGCCCGACGAAGCCAAGGTGAGCGCACAGATCGACCAAGTGCTGGCGGCGCGGGGGCGCCTTGAGAAAGCCAATGCGATGATGATGTTTTCGATCCGGCGCGTGCTGAGTGTCGAGCAGTGGAAAAAGTTGCAGGAGATTCAGCAGCGGCGTGAACAGAGTTTTCCTCGCGCGCCACTGCCCCCCGGAGGTTTCGGGCCACAACCAGGCGCCTTCGAGCGGGCGCCCGCACCCCCACGGCCACCGCAACCAGATGAGGAACCGCTATAGCTTCAGGAACGAGGAAGGGTGGGGACCCGTGATGAAAACGGGAACCCCGCCCTTGGTGTTTGGATATCTTATTGTTGGGGCTTGGCGGAAGTGGGAACGGTCTTGGTATCCGCCGGTTTCTTTGTGGCCACCTGCGACCCTGTGGGCACCGTCCAGAAGGTGGGATTTGCAGCCACCCATTCCTTGGAGACGTAGCTCATCTTCGGGCTGAAGGCAAAGAGATTGGATTCGACGAAGAGCAGGCTGTCGCGGGCAAACTGAACCCTCTTGGCATAGTTCTCCTCGCCCAAGGCCTCGCGGAAAGTCTTGCTGTAATCCACATCGGCTTCCGCGAGAGATTTCATGGATGTGTAAACCAAGTAGGTGCCGGCGGGCATCCCCGCCACGACTTCATAGACAGTCCAGTGAGCACCGGTATTGGCTTTGTCGTGCGCCGCCACGGCATTTTTTTGACGCTCGATAAAAGCGTCGCCGTGACCCAGGCGAACGCGGAGAGTCGTGACGCGGACATGGCGCGCTTCGGCAACGTTGACGGAGTTGGAGCGATAGCTCAGATCCGGGCGATAGACTGCCACAATGCTACGGGCGCTGGAAAGAAGCTCGCCGTCCTTGGCTGTCAACTGATCCAGGGCAGCATTCAGAACGGCGGTTTTCTCGATGGACTGCTGCTCCTTTTCAATGGCGCCAATGGAGTCGTAGCCGGTGACGAACCAGGCCTCGCTGGGCCCGGAGGTCGAAGTCATCGCCACGTAGTGAGTCTGCCAGTTGGCGCGGGCGAAAGCGGCCGGCCAGCCCGCCTCCACAACCGCGTGTGCTGGACCCTTACCCGGTTTAACTTCTTCCCGGTAGATTTGGATGACTTTCGGCGGGTTATTGCCCGACGTGGATTGCGCTTGAACAACTCCTGCGCAGGAAAGAACCAGACACACCGCGACAGCCAAATAAAGCAATTTTCTCATTTCTGCCCACCTCCAGGGGGCAATCGAAAGTTGTTCCTTGGGGCTTTCAACTCGAGGACGGAAGGGCGATGGTGCGAAACTCCGGCCAAGCAACCTCCGTGCAGGACACCACGGGTTTTTCCGGAAGGAAGTGTACCGCTTTGCGGGCGGAGGTCAACCCGGATTTCCACAGACACAAGAGAGTTGGAGCGGACCGAAGGATGGAAGATCCACGCGAAGAGAGAGGGCGGGCACCGGGCACTGATCCGGGACCCGCCCCTGGCTAGTTGGCGAGCTATTGCTGAGGTTGTTTGGTAGTCGCAGGAACAGACTTCGAGGACGTCTTCCTGCCGGCGACTTGTGCGCCTGTCTTCACCTTCCAGAAGTCTGGATTGGCGGCAACCCACTCTTGAGTGGGACGGCTAGTCTTGGGATTGAATGCATAAAGGTTTGAGTTGACCACGATGATGTTGTCGCGGGCGAACTGCAAGCGCTTGGAATAGCCTTCCTCGCCAAGTGCATCTTGGAAGGCTTTGCCAGTATCCACGTCGGCTTCGGACATGGATTTCATGGTGGCGAAGAGCACATAGGTGCCCGCGGGCATCCCGGAGACTACCTGGTAGGTGAACCAGTGGACGCCGGTATTGGCCTTGTCGTGAGCTGCTTTGGCTTCCTTGGTGCGCTCGATGAAAACCGGTTCGGTGCCGAGGCGGATGCGCAGAACGGTGGTTCGGACAAACCGCGCGTGGGGCACACTGACGGAGCTGACCCCGTGGCTGAGTTCCGGCCGATAGACAACCACGATGCTGTTCGAGCTATCCACCAAGTCGGAGCTGGCGGGCTCAAGCTGCTTCATGGAGGCGAGGAGCACGGCGGACTGCATGTTGACGTTTTGTTCAGCTTCCCACTCGGCGAAGGACTGATATCCAACCATGTACCAGACTTCGTTGGCACCGGAAATCGAGTTCAGGGTCACCCAGTGGCTGGGGGAATTGGCGCGCTGGAAGGCCTGAACAAAGTTGGCCGCCAGACTCTCATAAGCAAAGCCCTTGCCGGGCTTCACTGTTTCACGGTAAATCTGCATGACCTTCGGCGGGTCGCCGGACGGAGTCATCTGCGCCATGACCGGCAAGGCCAAAGAAACCAAGAGACACACAGCAACACCCACATAAAGCACTCTTCTCATTTCTGCCCACCTCCAGAGGGCAAACGATTGTCTTTTTTCGATCGGAACTCGGGTTGGGGACGGGGCCAGCACTCGTGCCAATCCTCGGTCGCAAAACCTCCGGGAGAAGCACACCGAGGCTAACGAGGTGAGAGTGTAACGCTTTGGGAATGGGCGTCAACTCACTTTTCCACAGGCGCAGGAGAGAACAGCCTCTAGCTGGCGAGATTGGTTACTGCTGCGGCTTTCCCCAGGCTTGGACGACCGAGGGAGGAAACCCGTCGGCGCGGTAATTGCGAATGGCGCCAGCCGTGCCCACGGAGATGTGAACAAGAGAAGTCCAGCGCTCAAGCTTGTGCTGGCCGATTCGGTGGAAGAAATAGGAAGCCCCGATTGAAGCGACCGCGCCGGCGGCTTCAATGGTGATGAAGAGTGGCCGGTTGTCCACGATGTCGTTGTTGAGAAAGCCTTCGCTGCGGCCATGAGCCCGAAAATGGTGAGTGGAAGCAAAGTCCAGCGCGCGAGCCGCGCCTACGCCTGAGAACAAGATGAGGTTTGTGCGGTCAAAGAAGCGATGCCTGTAATCCTCGGATGGCCAGAAGATGGCTTCGGTCCGGCCGGACTTCATAGCCGGCTTCAACTTCTGCGTCATACTGCTGTCAGAAGCCGTTCTGTCCACAATCGATTGCCGGGTTTTGAGCGATGTGCGTTCCGCCCTTCGCGCAGGGGAGGACGCAACCTCAGCTTGCTGGGCCCCAGTCGAGACTGCTGCCAGCACGGCGCTACACGAGAGGAATAAATTAAGCCACAAAAACTTCCCGAATGGCGGCCAGCAAGTCTGCCGTTGCCGCAACTGGGCCTTGCTGGTGCGCATGGGCTGAGTTCCGGGCACTCAGCCTGCCGCCACCAGCAAGACGAAAATCCGACTGTAGTCCACGTCATGATAAGAAAGGCAAATTCCAACGGCGATGAAGCAGATAGGTATGAACTGGAAGGACTTAGCTGGTGTGCCGTTATGAAACTGAACTGAGACGAATGCCTATCTTCAGAGATCGCCGCCGAATCTCCGCAGGAAAATTCAGACCGAATTGGGCATAACCGGAAGAAGCGACACTCAGAGCGCTAATTGCTCCGCTTGGTGAAGATGAAAAGGGCCGCGTGCGCCCTGAGAACCGAGCAGGGGTACCATCAAGACACGGAGACCAGGCTGCGATCACTCAGGAAAGGACTTCCCTGCGGGACTAGACGTTGAGGGTGAGCGTGGTGGAGGGAACAAAGTCTGCGGCGGAGGCGGGCTGCGGGCCGGGAACGGAAGTGCGCTCGAGCGGGCGATAGAGGGTATCGCGCTCGACAGGCAGGCGTCCGGCTTCGCGAATCAGGCGTTCGAGCTCGGCGCGAGTGGTGAGTTGCGCCGTGGTCGCGCCGGCATCGTGATAGATCTTTTCTTCGACCACGGTGCCGTCAATATCGTTGGCCCCGAACCGCAGGGCAATCTGCGCGATGCGCGGCGTCAACATAATCCAATAGGCCTTGATGTGGTCGAAGTTATCCAACAGCAGCCGAGCCACGGCGATGTTTTTCAGGTCGGCAAACCCGGTAGTCTTGGGCAGGTGCGAGAGTGCAGTGTTCTCCGGGTGAAAGGCGAGAGGGATGAAGGCGACAAAGCCGCGGGTTTCGTCCTGCAGGCCGCGGAGCAGTAATAGATGCTCGACGCGCTCTTCTTCCGATTCGATGTGGCCGTAGAGCATGGTGGCATTGGAGCGCAGGCCGACTTCGTGGGCGGTGCGGGCGATGTTGAGCCACTGCTGACCGGAGACTTTGTGGTCGCAAATAATTTTGCGCACGCGCGGATTGAAAATCTCGGCGCCTCCACCGGGCAGGGAATCCACACCTGCGTCTTTTAGGGCCAGAAGCGTCTCGCGAATGGAGAGCTTGGCGATGCGCGCGAAATAGCCCACCTCGACCATCGTGAATGCCTTCAAATGAATCTGGGGGCAGCGCTGCTTGAGTCCGCGCATCAAGTCGAGGAAATAAGAGAAGGGCAGATCCGGGTGCAACCCGCCGACAAGGTGGAACTCGGTGGCGCCTTCGCGGACGCCCTGCTCCGCGCGCTGATAGATTTCTTCGAGGGCAAAGGTATAGGCGCCCGGCGCGTCCGGGCTGCGTCCGAAGGCGCACAGCCGGCAGTGGGCCACGCAGACGTTGGAGGGATTGATGTGCCGGTTGATGTTGTAATACGTGACGTTGCCGTGGCGCTGCTCGCGAACATGGTTGGCCAGCCAGCCGACGGCGAGAAGGTCGCCGGTGCGATAGAGCGCGATGCCGTCGTCGAAGCTCAGGCGTTCACGGGCGAGCACCTTTTCGGCGATGGGCCTAAGTTGCGAGTCGTCGATCAGCAGTTCAGCCATGTCAAAGGCTACCTGGAAAAACAGTAAAGCGATCAAACCCTTCGCGCACGGACAGGCTGAAGCCTGTCCCACTGCTCGGCCAATTCAAACCTTTCAAAAGGGCCAAATCCTATGGGCGCGAGACAAATAGGGCTGCACCCCAGCAAAGAAAAAACAACACGCTAATATAGCCGTTCACCGTAAAAAACGCAGCATTGATCTTACTGAGGTCGTCAGGCTTCACCAGCGAATGCTCGTAGGCCAGCAGCAAAGCCACGGCGATGGTCCCTGCAGCAGCCGGCCAGGGAAGGCCGAAGCTGAACATCAGAAGTGCCAGCAGGATGACCATGGCGGCATGCATCGCACGAGCAATCCACAACGCGCCAGCGACTCCGAAACGCCCGGGGATGGAATAAAGTCCGGCACGGCGGTCAAAGTCAATGTCCTGGCAGGCATAAAGAACGTCGAAGCCCGCCACCCAGAGCGTCACCGCAGCGGAGAGCAGTAACACTCGCGGGTCCAGAGTTCCCGTGATGGCAATCCAGGCCGCGGCCGGGGAAATCCCCAAGCAGAAACCCAGGACAACGTGCGACCACGCGGTGAATCGCTTGGTGTAGGAGTAGAAGAAGATGAACGCCAAGGCCACGGGCGAGAGCTTCAGCGCGAGTGGATTGAGCTGCGCCGCAGCAAAGACAAGCACCGCGGCAGCGATCAACGTAAAGATCCACGCAAACCGCAGGCTCAGCGCCCCGGTCACCAGTGGGCGCGACTGCGTGCGCGGGTTCAGGCGGTCGAAGCGCAGGTCAGCAATGCGGTTCATGGCCATTGCGGCCGAGCGGGCCGCCACCATGGCCACGACAATCCAGATCAATTGAGGCAGCGTGGGCCAGGCACTTTCGTTGCCGTCAAAACGCGCAGCCAGCAGGGTCGCCGTCAGCGCAAACGGAAGGGCGAAGACGGAGTGCTCGAACTTGATCATCCCGAGCACGGTGCGGATGCGGATGGGGGACATGCGGGCCTCAGACTTCCTTGGCTTCTTTCGGCAGCCTGCCGCTAACAAGCTGGAGCAATTGGCCCGTCTCAGTCGCAGCAATTCCCTGCTCGATGGTCAACGAGCGCTGGCCTGTCTCCATGACGACTTGAGGCACGTGATCGACAAAGTCGCCGCGGTCGAGGAGGCGTAAAAGCGTTTGTACAAGGATCGTGCCTGAGGCGCCTGTGAGGCCGAGAATGGCGGTATTACCTTTGGTGGATGTCATTTTAGGACCGAGTTATCGTGATGGCGGAAGCCGCCGGCTTCGAGGCGCTCCCATCCGTTCCAGCAGCTCAAACTTGCCTTCAAGTCGTGCCAGGCGCCGATCCACGTCATCATAAAGCAGCGCAAGCCGGGTGAGCCGCTCGCTCATGATGTTCATGCGTTCTTCCATCAGCATCGCCTTCTGCAAGGCGGCACCGACGTCCCGCAACCAACTCATCGCTTCCCTCGATGCTGCTTCAGGACGCGATCCACTGCAGCAATGGCGGCGTCCATCCGCGCGATGGTGCGGTCCATCGATTCGTTGGCCATCGCAGCGAGGATTTTCAGTCGTTCGGCATCCTCTGGAGTAATTTCCAAATAGAGCTTGACGGCATTCCGCACTTCCTGGGAAAAGGATCGGCCGTTCCGCCGGGCGCGACGCGCCAGCCGGTTTTTCTGCTTCGGGTCCAAATGGACCAATGCAGGCTTCAATGGCACCTCCTGTCTTATATAAAACCTATATCACACTACCTGGCGGTTCGGCAATCCGCAATTTAAGCGCGACATAGGGCCTGTGGCTTGCGCCAAAGTCAGGGCGACGGGAGATGGTAGAATCGCGCCACAGGGAGGCGGCACGCATGGCGGGCAAAGAGCCAATTGAAGTCGTGCTGGCGTTCATGGAGCGGATCAACGCCGCAGATGTCGAAGGAATCTGCGCGCTGATGACCGACGACCACGTCTTTGTGGATGCGCTGGGCACGCGCATTCAGGGCCGCGAAAAGATGCGGCAGGCGTGGACGGCCTATTTCGGATGGATACCGGATTACAAAGTCTCCCACGAAGAGATCTTACCCAAAGGCAACCTAGTGGCTGTTTTCGGGACAGCGCGGGGAACGTACGCCGCTGACGGCAAGATTCGCGAAGAAAACAAATGGGAGATTCCTGCAGCGTGGCTGGCGGTCGTGCGCGAGGAACTGGTAGCGCAGTGGCGCGTCTATGCCGATAACCAGCCAGTGCGGAAGTTGATGGGAGACAGCACGCCCTAAGCCAGATTCTTCACCAAGAGTGAGCCAGTGGGGTTGATTCGGGGTAGAAGAAAGCCGCGTTTTCGGGCAGAACTGCGTTGTCTGGACGTGGTGAATGTCCGAGGGGAGACGGCCTTTTCCATGTCAGGGTGCAACCAGGCGCGGTTCCCGTTGAAGAGCATTTTTCGCGGCAGGGGGGTGGGGCAGTTTGACGGCAGCCGCCTGACCAATACCCCCCATCACACAGGCGTTGCCTCGGACGAACCACACCCGGCAAACTTCAACCTCCCAGCCTCACTCAACGCACCACTGGTGAGAAATCCGGGTTCGTACCGGGTTTCGAGCTGCAATGGTCCTCATCCTTATTTATCTGAGGTGAGACTTGGGATAGACTTCCTTCCCCCAATGAGCCGCATTGTCGCCATCCTGCCCGCCGCCGGTTTGGGTACCCGCATGGGTGCTGAAACGCCCAAGCAATTCCTCGAACTGGATGGCAAGCCCCTAGTGATCTTTACGTTGCGCCGGCTGGCGGCGTGCGAGGCGCTCACAGAGTTCATTGTCGCCACTCTGGCCGAGGAAGTCAGCGCGTTGCAAGAGCGCATCGGCAAAGAGCGCATCGGACGGCCGGTGCGCGTTGTGCGTGGCGGAGGAAGCCGGCAAGAGTCGGTAGGGAATGCGCTGGCAGAGGTGACCGGGGAGGCAGAGTTGGTGCTGGTGCACGACGCGGTGAGACCGCTTGTGACTCGTGAGCAGGTTGCTCGGGTCATCGCCGTGGCCCGCGAGCGCGCCGCTGCCATCCTCGGCATTCCAGCGATTGACACTGTCAAGGAAGTGAAGCGCGCCAGCCTGCCGCAGGACGTCGCCTTGATCACCGGCACCATCCCGCGCGAACGTATCGTGCTGGCGCAAACACCACAGGTATTTGCTGCCGGACTGCTCCGCGAAGCGTTTGCCAGGGCCTCGGAGGACGGAGTGACCGCGTCCGACGAGGCAGCACTGGTCGAGCGGCTCGGACACGATGTGTACGTCGTCCTCGGCTCTGAACGAAATATCAAAATCACGCGGCCAGCAGACTTGGACCTGGCCCGGTTTTACGTTGAGCAGGAGCGGCGGGCAATGAGCGTAGGGCGCTCGCTATGAGCCGCAGCGGAATTGGTTACGACCTTCACCGCCTTGCCGAGGGCCGCAAACTCATCCTTGGAGGAATTGAGGTCCCATTTGAGAAGGGTCCGGTGGGGCACTCGGATGGTGACGTGCTGGCCCATGCGATTTGTGATGCGTTGCTGGGCGCGGCGGGGGCGGGCGACATTGGCACGCTCTTTCCGGACACCGATCCGAAGTGGAAGGGCGTCTCCAGCTTGATGTTCCTTGAAGAGATCAGCAAGGTGCTGGTATTGCTGGAATTTCGCATCGGCCACATTGATGCCGTCGTGATCGCCGAACGACCGAAGCTCGGGCCGCATTTTCCGGCGATGCGCGAAGCCATGGCACGCGCGCTCCAGATCAAGCCCGCGCAGATCAGCCTGAAGGCCAAGACCAACGAAGGTGTGGACGCCGTCGGCCGCGGCGAAGCCATCGCCGCGCACGCCATCGCCACTTTGGAAGGCTAGAGACGATAACCACGAAGCGACGGCCGAAACTGGTTACAATTCCCTCCTGCAATGCCTCTCGAACCGCAGACACGAGCCCGATCAGTGACTGACACTCCGCAAATCAGCGCCAGAAGCGCTGCAGATGTTGAATCCATTCTTCGCGAAAACGGCTGGCTCGCCGGGGCCGCGACGCAGGAGCTTGCCGCATGGATGGCGGAAGCAGCGGCTTTGTTGGGTCCCCTGGTTCACGACCGAGAGGCTTTGGCCGACCTGCTAGCGCTCGTGTTCGAGTACGATGCGCAGGTGATTCTTCAATCGCCTGCGGCACACAGCGTCCTCGCGCGCGAAGGTGCACGCGAAGTGATCCGCGAGCTGGCGAATCTGGTCTTGGAGAGCGGCGCGGTTGATTCCGACCGTTTCAAAGGCTTAATCGACGCGTTGAAGGCACGTGTTCCCTGGCGCAGCCGTGAGCTTTTTCATCCCATCCGGCTCGCTCTTGCCGGGCGCGCGGGTGAAGGTGAACTCGACCGCGTAATTTTGTTGTGCGACGAGGCTGCGCAGTTGCCGTTTGCCGTGCCGGTGAAAAACGTGCGCCAGCGCCTGCTCGAGTTTTGTGCGGCTCTCGATTAGGAAGGTAGCCTTTGTGACAATGAACGTGATCACCGGAATTCATGCCGTGCGCGAGGCGCTCGAATCGGGGCGGGCGATTGACCGTATTTCGATTGCCCGCGGGCGGCACGGGGAGCGCGTTGAGGAGCTGGTTCGACTGGCGCGGCGGCGCGGCGTGCCGGTGCGGTTTGAGGACCGCATTCACGTGGACCGACTCGCAGGCACAAGTCAACACCAAGGTGTAGTCGCGCTTGCAGCCGCAAAGAGTGTGCTGGGCCTTGAAGATTTGCTACGCAGAATTTCAGCGCTAGACGGCAGAAAGGGTTTGCTTGTGTTGCTCGATGGAGTCGAAGACCCGCACAACCTCGGCGCCGTCGTGCGAACGGCTCTCGCCGCCGGGGCGGACGGCGCGGTCATTCCTGAGCGACGCGCCGCCCCGCTGACGGAGGTGGTCGAGCGCACATCAGCCGGCGCCTTGGCGCATTTGCCGGTTGCCCGCGTGACAAATCTTGTGCGCGCAATGGAGGAGTTGAAGCAGGTCGGCTACTGGCTGGTGGGTCTGGATGAGCGTGCAGAAAAAACCTACACGGAGGCGGACTTCACTCTCCCGACAGCGTTGGTGCTGGGTGGCGAGGGAAAGGGCCTGCACGAATTGACGCGCAAGCGCTGCGACTTCCTTATCTCCATCCCCACGACAGGCCCCGTGCGCTCGCTGAACGTTTCCGTCGCCGCCGGCATCGTCCTCTTCGAAGCGGTTCGCCAGAGAAGAATCTGAAGATTGAAACCTCTATTCTTTGTTATTTGTCGTACTGGATGAGCGAGAAGACGTCGAGGCCGGGGAGTTTCGAGCGGCCGTTCAAAAACGTCAACTCGACGGCAAAACCCGCGCCGGCCACCTCTGCACCCAGTCCGCGCACGAGCTTCACCGTTGCGGCAGCCGTACCTCCGGTGGCGAGCAAGTCGTCGCAGACGAGCACGCGCTGGCCCTTTCCGGCAGCGTCTTCGTGGATTTCCAGCGAATCAGAGCCATATTCAAGATCGTAGGTAACGCGCGCTGTCTTCGACGGCAGCTTTTTCGGCTTGCGCACCGGCACAAACCCCGCGCCCAGGTGGTAGGCCAGCGCCGGGGCAAAGATGAATCCCCGCGCTTCAATGCCTGCGACCACATCAATCTTCTTATCGGCATAGTGCTCGCACAGTTTGTCAATCAGTGCGCGGAAGCCGCGCTTGTCTTTGAGCAGCGTGGTGAGGTCGTAGAAAAGAATGCCCGGCTTCGGCCAATCGGGCACTTCGCGGATCAATCGTTTGAGGTCGTTCATGGTAAGGTTTCTCCTGACGCGCGCAGCGGGTTGCCGCGCTACCAAATGTCATGCTCAATCGTAAAGCTGCCGGAATGCTCTTCGAGCACTTCGGCTTCTTCTTCGACGACTTCCAAGACCTCAGCTCCCCGCGGGCCACGGCGAAGCTCGATCACCATCTCGCGCTGCCGCTTCGGATCTCCGATGACGTACACCTCCACGCGGCCATCGCGCCGATTCATCACGTAACCGGAAAGCCCGAGTCGCTCCGCGATTCGCTGAGCGAAAAAGCGAAAGCCCACCCCTTGCACCAAACCGGAGACAAGATAGCGTCGGGCGATGGGCTTTTCGGGCACAGCCGGGCCCGGGTAGCTACCACTGGCGCCCGCTAGACGGGCGACGCCTCTCCCAGGCGACGCGGGATTGTATCAAAAGCGAGAGTCGGAGGCGCGCCTGGTACTTTGTCTGCCGAAGTAGCCGCAGGGCAGAGGTGGCATCGCTCCGGGAACTCATGTAAGAATCCCAAGAGTGGCCGTGCGCGCCTCCATTTCGATGGTGAAAGTTTTTTTGTTACTACTGGTTTGCGTTTTACTGCCCGTCGTGCCGGCTCAAGACCCGCCCAGGCACGAAACAGTGCCGGGGGACAAACGACCGATTGTTCACCGCGGCGTCAAAGTGGTGCAAAACGGAAGCTACCCAGAGCTGCGCGTGGATGGAGAAGCATTTTTCGTCCACGGCGCCACGTTTGAGTACTACCGGATTCCGCAAGATCTCTGGGAAACCTCGCTCGACCGTTACGCCGAGCTCGGCATCAATACGATTGTGCTTTCAATTCCGTGGAACTGGCACGAGCCACGCGAAGGCGAATTCGATTTTGATGGACACACCAATCCGCGCCGCAATCTCCGCGGCCTACTCCGACTCATTGGCGAGAAAGGCCTCAAATTGGTGGCCCGGCCCGGACCAACCATCGGCCGAACATCAGGAAGCGCGTGGCACCTGGGAGGCTATCCCGAATGGCTGCTCGCGCGACCCGAATACAAGATGGAGAAGTCTGCCTGCCACGCCGGAAACTATCCACCTCTTGCCGAGCTTGGCGAAGACGACGCTGAAGCCGCAGCACGTGGCTGGCCCGAGATTCCACGGCAGATGGAGGTAGTGCTCAAATGGCTTGCCGCTGTCGCAAGAGAGCTGGTGCCATTCGCTCCCGAGCGCACGTTCCAACTCACCCGACTCGGCAAAAAGAACCAGCCGGAGTTGAAGGAAATTAGCGGACCGCTGCTTTGGGTACAGCTCGAGGGCATTCCAGGACCATCTGGAGCGCTGGAAGGATTGACTTCCTTCTGGCGATACGTGGGCGAGCTGCGCGGCGCTCTGCGGGCTGGCGGCCTCGATACGCTCTTGACGATCAGTCCTGTTCATTTTGATGGATATGTGCTCGGACCGCCTCCCCCACATGTTTCCGTTGCACTCACCGGCCAGTGGCTTCTTTTGCCGCCGCCGATAGGAGCGCAGATCTCGCAGCTGGCCCCCTGGGTGTTGACGCCACAAGACGAAGCACAACTCACGCTGCTGGCCAGAGCCCTGGCTGAACAGCCGGAGTTCCCACCGATCGTTGCCGATTTTCAGGCGGCTTGGCAAGCACCGGAGGATGACTGGCGTCCTCTGGAGGTGTTTCCGGGCACCACGCTCCTGGCATCGCGTCTGTTGATAGCCGGTGGAGTGACGGGAATCGTCTATTCGCCGCTGCAAGATACTCTCAGTCCAGCCGGGTGGGAGGCGCCGGGGACGAACCGGGTTAACCGATGGGATGCCGCGCTCGATCTGGCCGGCAACCGCCAGCCGCGCTCACGGGGAATCGAACGAAACTCTCAACTGCTGAAACAGTCCGGCACATTCTTGGCCGCCTCGCACACGCGTGCCGATTTCGGGTTACTGGACCTTTGCTCATCCTTGTCGGATGGGGCGACTGCAGAAGATTTGGAGCAGATGAAAAAAACTCTCGACCAAGTGCAGAGAGTCGGCACGCTTGCCGGACTCGAGGGTGCGTGGCTGGACCCCGCCCGGCAGCCTGTGGAACAGTTGCTGCGGCACGCCGTTCTATTTCTTCCCGCACCGCCTCCCGACCTGACGATTTCAGAAATGGCGCAGCGCGCTATCGTGGAGTATGTCCATCGCGGGGGAACGCTGATCACTTTCACTTCCCGGCCGGCCGGACAAATCGTTGCGGAACTGTGGAGCGGACCCTCAACTCAGAGCCAGGCTACGGATGCGCCAACAGAGCGAGCGGTCGGACAAGGCCGGGTGCTTGATTGGACCAAAAACTTCTATTCCTGGGTAATGCTCGATCAAGGCGATGCGCAGAATCGCGCGCAATTCGAAGCCGCTTGGGCGATGCAGGCCTTTCGTGGAATCCTCGACCGTGTTGGCGTGAGGCCAGTGGTGCGGCGAAGCGCTTTTGAACTGCGGGTCACGCAGCGCGTGGCGAATGAAGGGACAGGGACGCTGGAGGCTCGCACGGCAAACTGCGGGCGGGAATCGCTCTGCGGGCAGGGGCTGCTGAGCGTGACGAACACGAGCAATGAGCCGGTCGAAGAGGTCCTGGAAGTTCTTTCACCCCGCGTCAGCGGAAAGGCTGACGGTGATGGTTATCTTCCTTTGACCGTGATGGTACCACCTTGCGAATCGCTCGTCTTGCCGCTACATGTGCCGCTCTGCTCGAGCGCCCAGGCGACGGACATCTGCGGGGATGAAGTGATCTCAGCGGGGGCCGAGCTCCTGCACGTCGAGCGCGATAGCAAAACGCTCGAGCTGACGTTTTATACGCCGGCTCGCGCCACCGTTCGGCTGCGGCTGGAAAAGATGCCGGCTCGACTCCGCGTGGACGATGCAAATCTCGAGGCGCAATGGACGCCGACCGATCAGACGCTCGAGATTACCCTGCCACGAGGGGCGTCGCCACATTTCCTGCGTATACTCAAGTTGCGCCTCCCTTATACGCCGCACGTGCCCCAGAAGACCGACCCAGCGAAGAATCGCCAGCGCGATTTCTCGTTTACCGTGGCCGACGCGGTGCGCCTTCCGTTGGGGCCGGGCGCTGCTCTACCCACGTATCCTCCTCTCATCCTCTTGAACAGCGAGCGAAACGGCCAACTCCTGGCGCGTGCCGACAATTTCGATGACATGGGGCGTGAAATTCATTTGCGACTTGAAGGGAGGGTGCGCGGGTCTGAGCGAATGATCTTGGACGGCAACGAGATCCTGCATGAGAAAATGCAAGTCAGCGCTGGGCAACAAGAGAAGGCAAGGGGCAATGGTCCGCCTGAAGAAGGCGACGGCCTGGTGCACGGCGAGCTGGAGGTTCGTTCCGGCAATGAGCGGCGTATCGTGCCCATCGTCTTTGCCAGCGTGGGAGAAGGAAAGCCCACTCGCTACCAGTTGGATTTCGATCGTGACGGCGCACCGGAGTGGGTCCTGGAAAACGAGCGACTGCGATTGATCCTACAGCCCGAACTGGGTGGCAGCGCCCTAGCATTGGTAGACAAGTCCGTGGGCATCAACATGATCACGACTGTCGGCGCACTGCGAGATTCCATTGTGTCTTCCACCGGAGCCGTCACTCCGATCCGCATTTACCGCCCACAGGGGGACGAAGGACCGCATGGGCACGTCGTGCGAATGCGGTCTGTGGCGGCACAAGGGGCGGACAGGATCACGGTGGAGAAGACTATCCAGATTGTCGGAGCAAACACAGTGGAGGTGGATTACCGCATTCAGACTCCATCGCCGACAATTCGCTCCGATGCGCATGTGGAGATGTTGAGTTCGATACCGGCGCTGGCCAGTCAGGACCGCGGCACACGATTTTGTTGGGCCGAAAGTAAGAAAACTGAGCCGCAGTGCGAGGATTTTCAGCGCAGAGGCGCGCCGATTGAATTCCCACCCAACGTGAGGCGCTTGGAGGCGCGCACGCCCGGCTTGCCCGGCCTCGTCGTCGAGTGGACGAAGGGTACCCTGCGGCTGGAGATGAAGGCGTTTTCGGCAATGTTGCGCTTGCGGCTTCCTGTGGCGCCGGAATCCCAAATCGTGCGCTACACTATCCTTCCGCCCGATTGAATCCAAGCCGGACGCGCGCAGTCGGCCGAGGGAGCATCCAAGGTAATGGCGAAATGAGAAGAACTCTCCAGATAGCTACGCTGGCACAGGCGCTTCTAGTCCTCGGCACTGGTATCCTGTGCGCAGGCCGCACGCAGGAGCAGCGGCCAGGACCGATCACTGCCCCCCAGCCAAACGTCCGGCGCATTTCACCCGACAAAGCGCCGGACCCGCCTTCGGTTCCGCCCGAGGAGATCATTCAAAAGTTTGTGCAGAAGGAAGATGAGTTTGCCCGTGCCCGCGCCACTTACACTTACAAAAAGTCCATCCGAATTGTCGAGTTGGGCGAGGATGGCAAGGCCAGCGGCGAATACCAGATCGCCACAGAGCCGACGACGGGTACGGACGGGAAACGCTACGAAAAAATCATTGCTCAGCCGAACTCAACCCTGAAACAGTTGCGACTCGAGCCAGAGGATCTCGACCTTTTTGCCCGTATTCCGCCTTTCCCCTTCATCACCGAGAATCTGACCAAGTACGAGATTGCCTATGCCGGTAAGCAGCCGGTGGACGAGCTGAACACCTACGTTTTCAAGATCAAGCCGAGACAATTGGAGAGGGCGCGCGCGTATTTTGAGGGGTTAGTCTGGGTGGACGATCGCGACCTAGCCATCGTGAAAAGCTATGGGAAATGGATTACGGAGACTGGCAACGCCACCGCCCTTGCCGAGGTTCCTTTTGCGCTCTTTGAGACCTATCGCGAATTCGTGGATGGAAAATATTGGTTTCCCAGCTATTCCCGCTCGGACGATTCCCTCCTGACGAAAAAGGGCGAAGTGGGAATCCGGCTGGTGATTCGCTGGCAGGAATACAGGCTTATCCCATCCAAATAACGGAAGCCTAAAACTGTTCGAGTGCGCGAGGAAGCTCAGCGATCGCGGAGATGAGCGCATCGGGCCGCTCGCTGCGGAGGCGGCGGTGCGTTGGGAAAGGCCCCAGCATGCCGATCGCGCGCACACCGGCGCGTCGTGCCATCTCAATGTCTTCGGCCGCGTCACCCACGTAGATGCAGACCGCAGGCTTGAGCCGCAAACGCCGCAGAGCCAGCTTGAGCGGTTCCGGATGCGGTTTGCGGTGGCTGGCGTCTTGACTGCAAACGCGGGCGGCAAAGAAGTCCGACATGCGGAATTCTCGGAGCTGCCGGAGGACACGCGAACGGTCACCACTTGAAACTAATCCCAATGCAAAGCGCCGTGCAAGCTGGCGAACTACCTTCCGCGCGTCCGGCAGCAGGGACGGCTTCTGGCGGCGATAAAAGCGCTGCCAAAGCCGGTCGGCTTCTTCCCATCGGGCGCGCGGCAGGCGCGCGGCACGATAGACCCGCAGCCAGTTGGGGGAGTAATGCCGCTCGAGTTCTTCAATCCCCCACCGGATACCCAAGGCTTGAAACATGGCCAGGTAGGCCTGCGCATCGGCGTGGTAGGAATCGAGCAGCGTCCCATCCCAATCAAACAGCACAGCACGAATGGGATGGTGGTTGCGCATCAATGCGACAGCGACATACCCTTTCTTGTGGAATAAAACGGAGAGGGGCGCCCGAGCAGGCGCCCCTCTTCACTCGACCAAGGTCGAAACAGGTTTGGCTAGAAAGTGAAGCGCACACCGATCTGCGCCTGGCGCGGATCACCCAGGCCGGAGCGGATGGTGCCGTCGAAGTTGAACAGTAGGCCGGAGCCCGCCGATTGGATGATGTTCTCGGTGTTGGTGAGGTTAAAGACCTCGAAGATGGGCTCGATGCGGAAGCGCTCGGTGACCGCGATGGGGCGGCTCACGCGAAGGTCCCAGGTAAAGAACTCGTTGTTCTTGCGCTGGCGATTGCGGCCCACATCGCGACCGTTGACGAAGATCCGGTCTGTAAACTCGCCGTCCCCGTTGGCGTCATTGGGCAACACGTCGGTGCCCGAGGTGGGCTGCGCCGAGCGGGCCTGGAAAATGTTGGAGAAGAGGAACTTCCAGGGCAGCTCGACGGTCATGAAGAGATTGAAGCGATGGCGTTGGTCGCGGTCCGAGAAGCTATACTCCGACAGCAGGTTGTTGGCATCGGCATACTTGAAGACGAAGGGGTCGCGCTCGTTGTCGTCGTCAGACTTGTCCCAGCTCACCACGTAGTTAGCCTGAAGTTGCCAGCGCTTCGAAAAACGTTTGGTGGCCGTGAAAGTCACGGCGCGGTAGAGCGAACGAGCGTTGCTCTCCACGGAGAATAACCGGCCGAGCACAAATGGAGTCGAGAAACGGTTGTAAAGCGGGCGCCCATCGGCAGCCGTTCCGATTCGATTCGGATAGTTGCGATTCAGAACCCGCGTGAGGTGAACTGAATTGGCATAGTTAAATGCGACGCCGACGGAAAAATCCTTCACCACCTCGCGCTCGGCACCAACGGACCACTGCCAGGAGCGCGGGTTGCGGTAGTCGCCGGCGAAGATGTACAAGTCGCCGAATTCAGGGGCGACGGAAGGCGCTGTGGCAAGCGTTCCATACCGCGGAACTTGATTGGCGTTGAATACGCCATCAGAAAAAAGGTTAGTGTTGATCACGCCATTCGATATGCGCGGCTGAGCGAGGATCAGGCTGGCCAAGCGCGCATAATAGATGCCAGCCGAAGCGCGGACGACGGTCTTGCCGTCCTTGGTGATGTCCCAGGCAATGCCGAGCCGCGGCTGCCACGCCTCCGTCTCGTCAGGAATCAGCCCATCTTTCGACGGGAATCGGGGGTCGCTGAAGAATGGCGCAAAGGGAGTCTGCGATGGCGGTGTCAGAGGGCCCGGCTCGAATTGCGACTCCCAGCGCAGCCCAAAGCTGACCGACAGGTTGGGGAGCAGCTGCCACTTGTCTTGGCCGAAGAAAGCCACTTCGTGAACGGGCAGAGATTGCCGACCAGATTCCTCAATGGTGCGGCCGCCCAGGGGAACGCGTTGGAGAAAGAGTAAGAGGCCATTCGTGGCCGCAGCCGGGCAAGGCGGAGCAAGACATTGCTGGACGTACTCGATGAAATCCTGGGGGGTGGCGAAAATGAACCGGCTATTGGCAAATCCGATAAACACCTGGGTCATATTCGTCCGGTTATAGTCGAATCCAAACTTGATATTGTGCCGACCACGCACGATCGAGAAATTGTCCTGCACCTGATAGCGGTTGTCGGTGGCGAACGGAATAGGCAGAAAGAAGGGCTGGCCGAAGCGCAAGGAGTTGTCCACCCCGCCGGGGAAATTGCCGATGGCTGTGTCCGGCAGCGACCCAAAGGGATTGGTGATCCCTGCGCCAGAAACCGAGTTCTCATATGGATAAGGCCGGGGGCGGGGCTCCTCGGAGTATTGGAAGCGGAACTCGTTGAGCAAGGTCGAAGTGATGGACGAGGTTAGTTGAGTCACAATCGAATGACTCCGGTCTTTCTCCAACCCATTGGCACTGGTGAACCAACTGATGACGTCAAAGGTGCCATTCAATTGTTCCGAATCGGAGAAGGTGTAGCGAGCAGTCAGCAGATTGTTCGGGGTGATGCGAAAATCGCCCTTGGCCAGCAGCACCTTGGCGTCGTTGGTTTGCTTCAAGTCCGGCGGGATTCCATTGGCATCTGAATCAATCGTGTCGCTAAACCGGCGATTGAGGAACGAGAGCACGGTGCTGGCCGCTGTGACGCTCCCCCCACAAGCCACGCCGGGCGTAGTAATCGTGGCGCAAAAAGCGGCGGAAAGCGGGGCGCCGCCAACCGCCGGGTCCGTCAGCCGGCTGCGCGGCTTGAAGCGATTCTCTTCATTCTGGTCATAAGAGAAGAAGAAAAACGCCCGATCTTTCACGATCGGGCCGCCGATGGAGCCGCCAAACTGGTGCTGGCGAAAGTCGCGGTCCTTCGTGCCGTCAAAATTCTCCGAAATTAGACCACCGCCTCTGAAAAAGTAGAATGCCGATCCGTGGTACTCGTTTGTGCCGCTCTTGGTCACCATGTTCACGAAGCCGCCGGCCG